>MDTG01396609.1_pt1 | contig 63994 bp, 52 predicted proteins | sample 811421 | NCBI WGS metagenome assembly MDTG01 (sample SAMN05326645, study PRJNA326480) | marine metagenome | isolation source: seawater | place: Pacific Ocean: South East | collected 2011
GGCTTTCGGCCAGGTATCGAATTACACTGGAAGTATCGGGGCATAATGCCAGGCACCCGTGGCAGGAAACGGTGTCGGTGGACGAGAAGGACCCGTTTCAGCTTTGCCTGAACATCGCCGACACCAAAAACGGAGGGATTGCCGGGCCCACGTCCACTCCGGAGGCGCTGTGGTCCGTTCCTCCCGATGGCACGAGAAAGGTGTTCAGTCATGAGGTCTGGATGGACAAGACCTGGACCCCGTGGCTGGGATGGGAGAACGGCCCCACCGAAAGATTTGTCCGTCCGGAAAAGATCGTGGAGGACTACATGCCAGCGAAATTCTTCAAGCGGCCGGACAAGAAAGTCGATAAGGAGGGGCACGACAACTGGGGGATGAATATGGCGCGCCTTCTTTTCAAGGGGGGCTACCGCGGGCCTCATCTCAGAATTCATAGCCTCAAGGTGGAGCCTTTGCTGGGAGCGTGGCCTCCCCGAAGCCATACCGCTCTGTATGGGTCAGCCTCGGGAGAAGAAGAGGAAATCCGAAGGCTTCTCCTGTCCTTTGCCGAGAGGTGTTTCCGTCGTCCGGTAGAAGCGGCTGAGATTGAGCCTTATGTGCAACTCGTACTGAAGCAACAGGCTGGTCCGGTGGTGAGGGCTGCTGGTGGGATCAAGGATCTCCGTTACCGGGTCTATGAGGGAAAGTGGGACAAACTTCCGGATTTTGAGGCTCTCAAGCCAGTTTCTGAGGGGGCCCTTCCAAAGGGCTTCATCGACATAGGAGTTTCGGGAAGAAAGGAATACTTCGGGATGGTATTCGAGGGGGCGATCGAGGCTCCCAAGGCGGGTGAGTATCTTTTCGAGATGGCGTCGGATGACGGAGCCAGAATACTGCTTGGCGGCCAGGAGGTTATCCTGCATGACGGCTTGCATGGCCCTGAACTGAAGAAGGCCAAAATCGATCTTGCTGAGGGTGAGCACCTGATCCGGGTTGAGTACTTCGCCTATGGGGGAAACAACAGCTTCCGCGCCGGATGGAGTGGGGCAAACTCGACTCATGTAGCGCTCTCCAAGGAGCCCTTGCACAAGGTCTCCCAGCCCCCGAAGGGCAGGGAGGTGGTGCCGCCTTTCGTCAGGGCGATGCAGGATGGTTACACCGCCCTGATGTGCTCACCTCAGTTTCTCTACCTCAAGGAGTCCCCCGGGATGCTTGATGACCATGCCCTGGCCTCGCGACTGAGCTATTTCCTCTGGTCCTCAATGCCGGACCAGACCCTCATGGATCTCGCAGCAGAGGGGAAACTCCGCGACCCGCTGGAGCTCGACCGCCAGATTACCCGGATGCTCCGGGACGATAAATCAGCAGCCTTCATCAGACACTTCTCGTCGGCCTGGTTGCGGATGGACAGGCTTGGCAAGATGCCGCCCTCGGGTGGGGACTACCAGTTTTACAAGAATCTCAGGGTGGAGCCCCTGCTGATGAAGCAGGTGACGACCTATTTTGAGGATATCCTGAGAAAGAACGGAAGAATCGAAGAGTTCATCAACTCCGACTATACCTACATGAACCAGACGCTGGCGAAATGGATTTACCGGCGGGAGGATATCCGGGGGGAACAACTCCGCCGGGTGAAACTTGAGGATCCCAGGCGCGGGGGAATCTTTACGCAACCAGGTGTCATGACCGCCACTGCAAACGGGGTGGATACCTCACCCATCATCCGGGGAGTCTGGGTTCTTGAAAACGTTCTCGGCACTCCTCCTGCCCCCCCGCCACCCGATGTGGAGCCTCTTCCCACCGACACCCGGGAGGCGACAACGATCCGCGAGCTGCTGGACCTTCACCGGGCGAATGAAGCGTGCAACAGTTGTCATCGCAAAATAGACCCGATGGGATTTGCCTTCGAAAACTTTGATGTGGTGGGGCGATGGCGTGATCGCTACAGGCGGGCAAATGGGCCGATCGATACCTCGACGACATTGTCCAGCGGCAGGGAGATCAGGGATATCGTGGAGTTTAAGAGCATGCTGATGGAGAGGAAGGAGCTCGTGGTAAGAAACCTCGCCAGGAAGATGCTGACATATGCTACAGGAAGAAAGCTCGAGGCTGTGGACCGTGGTGAGCTGGACAGGATAACGAGTGAACTTGCAGGCAGGGACAACCGGCTCCAGGAGCTCGTGAGACTCGTGGTGAAAAGCCAGGTCTTCCTCAGGAATTGATGGAGAGCCCTTGCCGGAAGGGTGAGGAATTGTCTCGAGCTGCCAGAGGGTGGCGGCCTCAAGGGCGGACGGAATCTTCCCAGCCAAACCCGTGGTGAATCTCCGGGAATACGCGCAAGCTATGAAAGCGGGATTGGATGAAACGGCTGTTCTCCCCGGAAGAAGTTGCGGAACTTTTTTTCCGGTCCGGGCCGGGACCCGGATGGTGACGGGCTGGCAAACATGCTGGAGCGGCTGCTACGTCTGGATCCAATTACCTGGGACTCCGGGGCTCTTCCCAAGCCGTGGCTGGAGAGAGGGCAGCTGGTGTGGCGGTTTCCCCGGTCGACTGCACCCGGCGATGCGGTGGCAAAGCTCACCGCGTCGGCGGATCTGCTGAGCTGGACGACCGAAATTCCCGGTCTGGAGGTGACCGTGATTTCCGAGGCAGCTGGAATTCAGTTCATGGAAGTACGGATTTCGGCTGGAACCGAGGAGCGCCGTTTTGTCAGGCTGCAGGGCGAGTTGGACTGAGGAGCCGTTTCGGGGAGCCTTGAACAATCTAGCGCTAAGATTGAGTCGCTGTCGGGGAAGCCCAGAGAGGGATTTCAGCTTATTTCTAGACGCATGACGTCATTTCGGCTTCGAAACGATGCCGTCGCGCTTCTTAACATGCTGCGGCGGGCTGGCAATTTGCGGCTGGTTGTGCGCAGCAGGGGTCTTTCGTTTGTCAAAAGAACGCGCATAGGCCCATTTTGCCCCGCCCGAGTGGGTGATCGTCAATTTCTGGTAGATGGGGTCAGTGGCCTCTCGCTGGACCCCTCCAGGATTCGAACTGTCTGCATGGTTCCGGCGCGTCCGCACGCTGCCCCGGCGATTGAATTTGATTTTCTTGATTATGGATTCGGGATCTCATTCCAGCCGTTCGCTACAATTCAGAGCGAAAGGCTCGTAAAGGAGCTCCACGATTCCTTCGTGGAGGAGAAAATGGAGACTTCAGAATTGCTCGAGCAGGGCGCGGGGGCGTGGCTGGACGAATGGGAGTCCCTCGAAGAGAGCAAGCATTTGCCGGCCAGGACAGTCTGCAGGGTCCACAATGACCTCGCGGCGGTGAAAGTCATTGCGGATGGATTCCAGGCTGCCGTTCGTTTCGTGCCTTCTTTCGTCGATCGAGACGGGTCCATCCAGCGGATTGCTTCTCTGTCAGGGGGCGATGCCATCGTCGTTGAGAGTGAACATGCGGAAGACCGGGACGCCTCGAAAATGGACAAGCGAGCATCAATTGACAGTCGATACGCCGTTAGCCTAGCCTGAGCGGGTGAATAGCCTCCCCACGGTGAAGATTCTTACAGTCCTGCTCTGCGTTTTTACGGTCGTCCTGCAACCAGGCAGGGCCTACGGAAAGGAGAGCACCTTCCAGAAAGACCGGAGGGCAATCCTGTCCATGGTGGGGAAATTCGACGTCGAATTTAATTTCAGGGAGACCGTTTCATTGCTGAAGGATTACGAAATCAAGGATCCTTATACGGCTGACGCGCTGGAGGTTGTTAAGGTCGTAGAGGACAGTGGAAAGAAAATCGTTCTTCAGCACATCCTCCTTGCGGAAATAGGGCTGGACACCCGCGTGGTCAAACACTGGGGCCAGATTTGGGAGTACGAAGACCCTGTAATTCTGGAGTATCAAGGGGACCGGACCTGGAAAAAGCGGACGGTCGGGGAGAGTGTCGTTAAAGGAACGTGGACCCAGCTGGTAACCCAGGTTGACGACAGCCCACGCTATGAAAGCTGGGGAAAATGGGTGCATGAAGGCAATAGCAGCGCCTGGCAGGGTCAGGATACCAACCGTCCCCTCCCGCGACGCGAATACACCAAGCGCAGTGACTACAATGTGCTGCGGGCTATCAACAGGCACATTATTACGCCGGAGGGGTGGGTTCATGAGCAGGAAAACCGAAAGTGGATCAAGGCGGAGAACAAATTCATCTGCCACGAGGTCGGCTTGAATATCTACCGCCGCTGTGAAGAGGATTTCAGCCTGGCCGAGAATGAGTGGAAGGCGACCCACGAGTTCTGGAAGGACGTTCGCTCGGAGTGGGGGAGGCTGATGAAAGAGAAAAATGTTATCATCTACAAAAAGGAGGTTGATGGCAGTTCCCTGGTGCGTTCCACGTTTCAGCTGGCGAGAAAGGTTAAGAATGGGGAAGCACTGCAGGAATCTGCAGTGCCAGACCTGATCAAGAGCTTTATCGATTCTTAGGAAAGTTTCTTTGTGCCCGGAGGGAACCAGCGGGCTGGAATTCAGGTAAAGGCAGAGCTGCCCAAGCCAGCTGTTCAGATTCAGGGGTGGCAGCGCTTGAGACCCCTTGCCCCAAAGGCCTTCCTGCAGGGTTCGGACTTGGACCACGATGGCCTGTCGGCAGAGCTTCAGCCCAAAGGGCGATCATCGCGGAAGGGATCTGCTCCGTCCCCGTATCTAGTCCCAGACGGGGCGCGGGCTGGGATGGCCAGGATTCGGGTGAGCTGCGGCGGGATGAGCCATCCTGCACCCTAGTTCAACCGGTCATCAGGATCGCGCAAGGGACCGTTAGCAGGATTTGAGGGTATTTGCCTTGTTATGATATAATGCACTCTCAACGCAATCATCTGTCAGAAGCGCTCTCGGAAGAAGGATGGGAGCTGCCCGCCGAGGCTGAAATACTTCGGATATTTTTGGAGTCCGTGCCCCGGTGCTGGGTCGAGGTGAGCACTCTCGAGAGTAGTTGCAAGTGGGTCACAAAGCATCCTCTTGTCCTTGCGCAGAAGTCGGAACTCACCTTTCCCGAGCTGGGTCTGACCGTGGACTTTGCGATGGGCTCTGCCGCCTACCTCACGCGCCATCCTGAGGATGAAACCGTGGTCCGCCTTTCGCTGGTCTCGAATGATGGCTTGGAGCAATGGTCGGTGTCGGTACGGGATTTGTGTGGGAAGGCTCTTGCAAAGCTGGCCGAGAATGTAGTCAAGGTGGTTGCGGCCAGTGAACTTCCAGAGGGGATTGAAGGAAGGTTCCGCAAGTTGTGCGCCTGCTGTTCCAAACGAAGGAAGAAGTTCAGGATGCAGGCCTCTCGTCATCCCCTTTATCACCTGCTCTGTTTTGCCTGCCTTCAGGGCGATTCCCTCCGGGTGGACCTGAAGCGAAAGATGTGTTCCTACAGCACGTCTTTCATACCGGCCCGCCATGAGCTGGAGGGGGGCCGTATCCGACTCGGGTCCCGGGCGGGGTTACTGGCCGTGGATATTCCCGAGGTGTTTCACGCGGTGGCAAAGATGGCAAAGGTTGAAGAATTGCGCTCCACCGTACTGGAGACATATAACTCTTTTGGAGAGCGGCTTCTAACCTTGTCGCAGCCGGGTGATTCCCTCTTCGAACTGTGGACGACAATGGCAAAGCGGGCGGAGGAGGAGTAAACCGGGTGTTAGGGGAGGAATAAAAGACCGCCAAGCTGTCGTAATCTCGCGCTAGACATACGATCTTACCCCCATGACCATGCCCCATGCGGATTTTGTTTTTTGGAATACTGGCGACGGGACTCTGGATTGCTGCACCGGGTGCAAGTGGTGGTCCTGATCAGGACCCCGGGTGGCCGGGTTTTCGAGGGAACGGTAACAGCACGACGGAAACTGAGGGACTTCCTCTCAAGTGGAGCGAGAAAGAGGGCGTTGTCTGGCGCACCGAATTGGCAGGTTTTGGACAGTCCAGCCCCGTTATCTGGCAGGACCGGGTCTACGTGACCAGCACCGGTGGTGACAGCAAGGAGCATCTCTATCTGGAGTCCTTCTCTCTGGAGAACGGCAAGCAGATCTGGAGGCGCGACATCCCCTCCAGCGAAAAAGTTGAGAAGGTAACCAAGATGATTTCGCAGGGCGCGCCCACCCCGATAACTGGACCAGGTGGGGTGTATGCCTTCTATGAGAGTGGCGATCTGGTGGCCTTTGATCACGAGGGGAACAGGCTGTGGTCGCGCAGGCTGACGAAGGAGTTCGGCGTTTTCAAGGGGGGACATGGAGTGGGCTCCTCGCTGGTGGCGGCGCCAGGTCGGCTTCTGTTGCTGATTGACCATGACGGCCCGTCCTATCTTTTGTGTCTTGAACGAAGCACAGGCAAAACGGTCTGGAAGGCGGAACGGGAACCGCGGGTTTCGTGGACATCGCCCCTCTACCTTGAGCATGGGGGGGAAGGTCAGGTCATCGTCAGCTCAAATGGGGTCCTCGAGGGATATCGGTTTAGCGATGGCAAGCGCCTCTGGTGGGTTGAGAACATCCAGAGGAATACGGTGGCATCACCGAGCAGCGATGGGAAACTCGTGGTGATTGGCTCTTCCAGTCCCCGCCAATGTCTTGCTGTCCGCCTCGGCGGTACAGGCAACGTGGCCAAGACCCATATCGCCTGGCGGGCCGAGTCCGCAACCTCAAGTTTTTCATCCCCGCTCCTGCAGGGAGAAACAGCCTACTTTGTGAACAGGGCCGGGACTTTGCAGGCCCAGCGGATGAAAGACGGCAAACAGCGTTGGGAGCATCGGCTTCCCGATGGCTGCTGGGCCTCGCCTCTTGCGGCAGGTGAACGGCTTTACTTCTTCTGCAAGAATGGCACGACCGTGGTGCTTGATGGGAAAGCAGCGGAGCCCAAGGTCCTCGCTGAAAATGTCCTCCCCGTGGCCGAGGAAGACCGGATTTACGGTTTTGCGGTCGGGGGCAAGAAACTGGTTGTCCGTTCCGGACGGGAAGTCGTTGCAATCGGTGAGTGACCCGACGCCATTTTGCTGCGGTGGACAATAGTTCGCTATAAAATGATAAGGGAGTGGTAGCGCAAATAAGGACATTACCCGACGATAGTTCCCAGTGATGCACCGGTTCCGTTGCCTATTCTTGGCCCGGATTCGGGCGGGCAGCTTATGGGTTTGTTGCCTGCCGTAAAAATTCCGTTAATTGTGCCAACCGAGCGGGGCCGGGCATCACCATCCTCTAGGGCCGGGCGTTCCGACGAGCAATACCAAAGCGGGCACCCACTGTTATTTTCGTAAGGTCCTGAGAGTGAACCTGTATTTCGGAGCCGCACCCTTCAAGTTCAAGGAAAACTTTCTGGAGGGCCCCACAGAACTCCGTGCGGCATACTGTTCCCGTGGCAACGCCCACGGATGGATCATCGCACAGCTCCAAGCGATCGGGACGGATCAGCTCGGGGTCGGAATCATCGTCCAGCCCGGGGAATACATTGATGGTGCCGAAAAGGGAAGCAACTGCGAGCGAGACCGGGGATTCCCAGATTTCACGGGGAGAGCCAAGCTGGACCAGAAGGCCCTGCTCCATGACAGCCACCCGCTCGCCTACCGAGAGAGCATCGTCTCCATGGTGTGTGACAAAGATGGCACTTGTCTGCTGACTCCGCAGCAGGTCGACGGTGAGAACCCGAAGGTGCTCTCGAAGTTCGGTGTCCAGGTTGCTGAACGGCTCATCGAGGAGCAGAAGATGAGGCCCAGGTGCAAGAGCCCGGGCGAGTGCAATGCGCTGTGCTTCCCCTCCTGAGAGCTCGCCGGGCATCCTGCGGGCAAAGCCCGGGAGATGCACGTGGTCAAGAAGCTCTTCTACGCGCTGCCGACGTTTGTGGCGTCTCCAGCCACGTAAGCCGTAGGCAATGTTTTTTCCCACGTTAAGATGAGGGAAGAGGTCGGTGCCTTGAGAAACCATGCCGATTTCCCGGCGCTCGGCGCGGATGAAGGTTTGGGCGTTGGCGAGAACCCGCCCGTTCATCTGGATCGATCCCCCACAGGGTCGGTTAAGGCCAGCGATCAGACGCAGGAGGGTGGATTTGCCGCTGCCACTCTTGCCCACGAGGGACAGGATCTCACCTTCCCCTAGCTGGAGCGTAAGATCCTGAAGCGCGGGAACGCTGCTTTTTGGATACGTCAGGGTGAGGTTATCCAGAATGAGTTGCGGCTTCACGTCGGAATCGCTGTAGACGATGAGGGGGAGATGGCAAGGCTAAGCGTCGCGTTATCAAATCGGATCCTCCTCATCACCGCGTCTCCGCCCGCCCGCAAGCGGTCTATTCCTCGGGCCTGTTTGCCCTCGAGAGATCCAGCCCCCACGCCGTGAAGATATGGAGCACCCTCGCAGTGTCGAAATAGCGGTCGCCACTTTCGTGCAGAATGCTCAGGACCTGTTCCTTCGCCTCGGAAGTGGGTTGCTGGATTGCCTGGGCAATGGCGAGCTCAATCCGGGCTTCTGACGATCCGGGATCCAGTTTTCGCAGCACGCGGAGGTAAGGAGAAATTTTTTCTGCCCACTCGATCGGGGGGCTGAGCGGTATTTCGTTCTTCAGAAGGGCCAGATATTCCAGCAGGAGGGCTGCGGCCTTCTTGGGCTGCAAAAACTGTCTTATTTGTTCTGCCGAGCACGCCTTCAGGCAAGGGCTCGTCTTCTGGAGGTCCTCAATAGTACCTATTGTTCCATCGCAGACGTGGAGGAGGCGCTCTTTTCCGCCCTCTCTGGCAGCGGGAAGGAGAAGAAACCCTGACAGGTCGGTGGCCTCAACCTCGAGGCCAATCCGGCCGCCGAGCTCGAGGATGAGGAGAGTCAACGGCAGAACACTTGCCTCCCGGTCTTCGAAGAGAATTCGCATATCCAGGAGAGACAAATCCCGGTCAGCGTTCGGAAAACGCGCAACATGCATTCCGTTGTTCCGGTAGAGGACGTCCCGCAGGACTGCCGCCTTGTCGACTTCGGTATCTTCCTCTGGGAGCGCCTGCATGACTTCCTCGAGGATTTGCTCGAACTGATAAAGGAAGGTGCGTGGCTTGAGGCTCCCATCGCCCAGTCGGAGGATCTGCAGGGCTGACCGCACGAGGGGAATCTGGTCGCCTTCCCCTTGGAGGGCGTTTTCCAATTCAGTGGTGATCGCCTGTTCACTGACCCGCATGCCCAGGTGGCGGAGGCGTCGGATGGTATCCTCAAGCTCGAGGCACCTCTGGTCGATAGCCTCGAGATGCTGCTCTGGTCCGCCGGGCAGGTTTTTCAGGTGCATCGGGTTGAGTTCAGCATCGGGGGAAGAACCGGAAGCTAGCCCGGAGGGAAGATTAATCGGTGCCCGCACCTGTGCCCCGGGTGGAGGCAGTGGCAGAAGGGTGAAGTTCTTGAACGATGCAGTTCGGTGTTCCATTACGATAAGGCCGGCAAAGATGTTCTCTCCTGGGCTCTTCCTGTGACCTCCTGCGTGGTGGTAGAGCTCTTCATCGTTCAGAAAGCACCTGATACCGCCCTCGAGCACACGGATGCGAACCCGGTTCCAGTCGTCTACCCGGTAGCTTCTGGCCCGGGCCCGCCCAAGAACAGACTTCATCTTCAGCCCCTTCCCGGTTGCTTCGGTGAGTATCATTTCGCTCCCTGCAGGGAACCATGCGCGCACTGCTTTCTGAGAAGGGCTCATCAGGAGCACGCCAGCAGTCCCTTGTCCTCCCTCGATCTTCATGTCCACTGCGATTTCGAAGGGAATCGCAGGATAGTCGCCCCTCCACTCGCAAGTTCCGCTGGTCGCCGCACGAGGTTCTACCCCGGCTCGCCACTCTATCCTTCCTCCCCGGCGCTGCCAGTGGGTTGCGGGTGTCCCCAGCCAATTCTCGGCAGGGAGCTTGGCGATTTTCATCCAGTGATCTATTCCGACTGGCGAAGGATTCTTAAGAAGGTCGCGGAGATATTCTGAGTCGACCGCAAATCCTATGTTCATCATCGTGGCAGACTTTGCCGTGAAGACGCCACGGACCCTACCCAGCTGATCGACAAGAGGTCCGCCACTGTTGCCATGCTCAACCGGAATATTTACCTGAAGATGGCGTACGCCGTGGAGGAGCTGAGTGGGCACCCCCACCACCCCGGTTGCCAAGGCCCGATCCGAGCCGAGCGGGTTACCCATGGTAGCGACCGCCTCACCCCGCTTCAGGGAGTCCTCCTCAGGTCCGAGCGGGAGCGGAATGAGGTCCTGGTGAGGGATGCGGATAATCGCTAGATCAAGATGCCGGTCCACAGCAACTACTTCGTTGGGCTCGTGGTGGGTGCCGTCAGGTAGCTCGACGACTACCCTTCTGGATTCCCCGATGACATGGAGACAGGTTGCGATCAGACCATCATGCGAGAGACAGAAGCCAGATCCTGTTCCGGTCAACCTATCCTCAGAGTTGTATTGGTAGACCCGGACAACGGATGTCGACAGACTTGTAGCGACCTTCTCAGCCCAGTCCTCTCCAGCCGGCAGCGCGGGCAGTTCTTCGGCGTGGAGAACTCCTGTAATGGCGAGCGTGGCGACTGATCGCAGGGCATAGCCAGTCATGAGCCCATCCTAGGAGGAAGTATTCTCTTTGCCTGTCGCTGGCCTGCCTTTCTATAGCGATCGATTGTCGTCTGGAGATTGCCGCTTTCGGGAGAAGTGGCCCAGAGCAGAAGGCAGGCCAGGCGGAGGCAGGCGACCTTCTGAGGGGAAAGGCGCTCCCCAGCGCCGAGCTACAGGCTTTTCAGAAAGGCCAGAAGAGCGTCGCGGTCCTCCCGTTCCGCCGTTCGGAACGCCTCGCGCGCCGACTTCGCCTCTCCCCCGTGCCAGAGGATGGCTTCAGCGAGATTACGCGCGCGGCCGTCATGTAACAGGGTGGTGTGGCCATTTACCCGTTCCTGCAGGCCAATACCCCAGAGCGGAGGAGTCCGCCACTCGCGACCTGCCGCGAGGTAATCGCTGCGTCCATCGGAGAGCTCCGGGCCCATGTCGTGCAGGAGGAGGTCGGTATAGGGCCGAATGGTCTGGTTGCGAAGCTCCTCGATCGGATGAGAGTTACCCGTCTGCATTGTCGGGGTGTGGCAGGTGGCGCAGTTGAACTCCCGGAAGAGCTTTTGGCCGTGGATTACTTCGGGGTCATCAATATTGCGCCGGGCCGGGGGAGCGATTGTCTGGAGGTAGGTGGTCACGCGCTGGAGGATTTTGTCGTCCACCTCGGGTTGGTCGCTTTCTGGCAGATTTGAAAATGCATGTTTCCGGGCGTAGGCGAAGGTATGATTTTCGCGGGGCACAAGCGAAGAAGTGATTCCGAGGTCTCCTGCGAAAGCCTCGGCAGATTGTTGCCGTAGATCGGGCTGGTTCGCCTTCCAGCCGAAGCGTCCAAGGACGGGGCGGTTCTCTGAGAAACTCCACACGCGGTTGGGCCGTCCTGATATCCCGTCCCCGTCGAGGTCCTGCGGATCTGCCCTTGAGAGCAGGTCCTTTTCCTCGATCGCCTCCAGCAGTCCGAGCCCGAAGACGGCCGGAGCGACGCGTGGACTCATGCCGATCTCCGTATGCGCTGGCCCCGCTGCCAGCTCTGCCAATTCGTATCGAGGGTGCCGAAGGCTGAATGGCTCCCCATCGTGGTAAATTCCTGGCTTTTCTTCGTAGCTGACATGCATGCGGCCTTCCGGACTCACCCCCGGCAGGGCGCGATCGCTCAGCTGGAGGCCGTATACAGGATCTGGAACGGGACCGCCAGTGGCAGTCTGGCCAGGAATGCTGAGCCTGAGTAACAGCCCAAAGCCCGAGCCGTCCTTTCCGGGGGGAGCTCCCCGCCCATCCTGAATGTGGCACGCTGAACAGGACCGGCTGTTAAAAAGCGGGCCAAGACCATCTCGGGCCGTAGTGGAGGCCGGGGCTGCCACCCAGTTCTGGTTGAAAAAGGAATTTCCGACCGTGTGCTGGCGACGGGTGAGGCGCCCAATATTCGCAAGGGGCCGGGCAAAGGCCTTGTTGCTGGTCACAAAGACCGTCGTCTGGCCTCCGCTCAAACGCTCATCGCCCAGACATTCTCCGAAGCCGAAACATACGGAGAAGAAGGGAATTAGCCAACGCCGGCCCATGGTTATTGTTAGTCCTCACTGATGGGGACTTCAAACCCTAACTTTTTGGCGAGCGCGACCATAAGCCCTGCCTGTTCCTCCAGGGACTCGATTGTCCGGAGGATTGCCCGCCTGTTGGGGGCGGTGTCGTCCCCTAGAATTGCCTGGTCGAAGGGGACTGGAATAGCCTTGGCAGCGGCTACCGACGCCGAGATCCGCGCGTCCAGATGCCTGGCCAGAGCGGGGTCTGATTTCTCTGCAACTGACTTAAGGCCAGGACCTTTTACATCTTGGTAAGTCCCATTCCAGACATTCGCGATACCGACCAAATCATAAACCATGTCATTGTGGGTGGTATCGGAGAAACAGGAGTGCTCGTCTTCCTGCGCTTTGGTGTCGTAAGCCACATTAAGGCGTTCGCTGGCCATCTCGAAACCACTCAACATGGACATTCCGGTGAGAATTTTTTCGAGGGCAACGCTCGGTTCGAGCTTCAGGAAGCTGGCCCGGTAGTTGTCTTTAGCCGGTTCCCATTCCGCAGCGACGGCGCCCAGATGCTTGATCAAAAGCTTGGTCGAGGCGCGGAGGTAGTCAGCCCGACGGTCAGCATGGTCTGCGCTGGTGTAGTCCGTAAACGGCCGTTGGCCGGGCCCTGCAGCCGAGAAATCCTGACCCCAAAGAAGGAATTCGATGGCATGATATCCGCAGCTAATGTTGGCCTCGCCTCCTTTCTCGTTGAGAGACTCGATTAATTCGGCATCGATTTTAGGGAAATCCCCGGGATTATTGATGATTCCGGCCTTCAGGTCCCCCTTCACGTAGTCGACGTAGGACTCGTCCAGGGGCCAGGCGTTGAGAAGTCCTTCGGGGCCGTCTTCGTCATCGATGGGACCTTCGTAGAAGCGGAATACTTCGGATTGCAGGTAAGGAATACGGGCAGCCGTCCAGGCCGCGCGGGCTGTGTCGAGGGCACTGGAAGAGGGCTCGGCGAGGAAGTCCTCAATTGCCTTTTCCATCGTAGTAGCCTTATTTAGGGCGTCGGCGTAGGTGGCCTCCACTAATGCGGCGTAGTGACCCACGACGGCTTTTTCGGTCTGGGCGGGGGCGTTAAGGGCCACGAGACTGGCGAGCCCGGACAGGGCGGCGACTTTCACGTTCATGGGGGGAATCTTGCGAGATTTGGCACTTTTTGCTAGTGCGCGATTGTCGTATGCTGACGGCAGATTGTCGGAAAGCGGGTAAGCGACCGCAACAAATTGTTTCACTGACCGCTAGACTCTTGGGGAATTCTCGTGCAAAGTATGGTCCAAATTCGAATCATTAAAACTGTGAAACTTCTTTGTTACAGCGCCGTTGTCACCTTCTTTTTCTCCGCAAGTATCGTCCGGGCGGAAAACACTATCTGCCCGATCATGATTGGGGACGAGATAGACGAAGAGGAATTCGTCGAGTTCGAAGGAAAAAAGGTCTACATGTGTTGCGGTACTTGTTCCAAGCTCTGGGAGACCGCGCCGAAGTATTACATCAAGGCGGTGGGGGACCTGCTGCCGCAATTCAAGGGAATGGAAGAAAAGCTGGGCCTCGATGAGGTCAAGCTCCTCCCCCAGAAATTCTGCCCAGTCTACAATGACCGGATCGTCACTCCCGAGTCGCCGAAAGTCGAATTCCAAGGCAAAACCGTATATCTTTTCAACAAAGGCGCGGTGAGGCGCTGGGATCGTAGTCCTGAGCGTGCCCTCGCCAAGGCTCTCGAAGCAGGGGTCCTGCCCCAGTTTGAGAAGAATAAAAAGGTTCCGGGAAAGACAAACTGAAGTCAGTTCGGCCACGAGCGCGGTTGTGCACTACCATAAAGGTGAAGCGGGACGCGCTCGAAGCTCTTCCTTTCCGGACTGAATGTCCGAGAAACCTTTGCGTGGCGCCTGCGCAGGCCGTCATTCCTAAAGTTGCTTGACCGCTAAGAAAGAGCAATTGGCCACGAGACGGAAATGGCAAAGTAGCGTAGAAGCTGCGCTATGACAACTCGTCCAGGTGCCAGTCTCTTTCTCGCAACGTGTGTAATCAGTCTCCCGGCGGTCAGTTCGGGAGCTACGCTGAACATTCTTAACTCGCAGGGCCCCGGCGCTCCCGATACGCGCGGATTGCCAGCCTCAACCCTCGTAGGCTGGGACACGTGGGACGATGGAGGAGCCGGCAACGAGGTCATCAACGACACTACGCCGGATGTGCCGGGTTCAAGCGGAGGCTCCTGGGTGACCAACAACGGTCAGGATCATATCTCCGGAAGCCTTAACTTCTACTCGGGCTTCACTCCGAACGCTGCGATGGATGAGACCATTACGTTCGGCACGGCGGGCACTCCGGGAAGTGGGTTCACAACCATCATCCTGCAGGGGGCGACCTTGTTCGGGGCCTCCCCTCCCTTCACTGTCGGGCCTATCAACGGGGTTTCCCCCGAGGTGGTAAGCGGCCTGAACGCACTTGGACAGGGACAATTTTTCGCTCGGTATGAAATACCTGGCAATGACACGACCTACTCGGTCACGCTGAACGGCGGAAGTTCCACCTCATTCGGTATTTTCACCGTAGATACCTTCTGGGACAGCTCTGCGTTTTCTTCGGACGTGGCGGTAGTTCCGGAGCCGAGCAGTGGCCTCCTGGTCCTCAGTGCGACCGGTTTGCTAACGCTCCGTCGTCGCCGGCGCTAGGCCCCCAGAGCCTTTACAACCTTGGCCCCTCCCTTGCTCCGAGGGTGGGGCTTCTCAGGGGGCCGGACCAGTGTGGGACGGCCTTGGGGAGGAGCTTCCATCCTGGAAAAAAACCCCCTGCGGCTAGTGAAGACCCCTCCGGCCACCGTCCATCGATTCCTCCCAGCCTTTACGCTGATTGAGGTCCTCGTTGTCGTTGCGATTATCCTCGTTTGCGCGGCCCTTGTATTTCTAGGACTCTCCCAGACGCGCAAGATGGCAGCCAAGGCTGCAGAAGTAGCGACTGCGCGGGAGTTGATAGTCGGGTTCGAGGCTACAGCGGTGGAGCGCAACAATGTCTACCTGCCGGGCTATGACCGCCGGGTCGACGAGGTCGTGCTCCGGGGTGGGCGGGTGGTCGCCGGCCCGACCGCGAACCGTTACCCTTTCCGGTTGGCAGCGGCAATGAATGTTGCGGTGGAGAAAATTGCCCACGTGGGTGAGATCGCCAGCCAGATTAATACCTCCAATGATTACCTCGTGAGCCTCTACCCGGCCCTGGGGATCAACTATTACTTCGTGGGGGGTGACGTTCATCAGGACGGGAGCGTTTCGCATCGGGGCGAGTGTGTGACATCTCCAATGCAGGGAGCTGCTTCCATCGTTGTCTTCGCTTCCGCGGGTAGTCTTGGTGACAATGGAATGATCAGCGGCTACAATACCCTCACTCCACCCTATCTCACCACCCGCATGTGGACCCGGGAGACCTGGGGGCCCGATGCAAACCCCAAGGATTACGGACACATCCACGCGCGTCATGGCGGGAAGGCTGTAGCAGCCTTCCTGGATGGCAGCGTGCGGCTGCTCACGGTGGAGGATCTTCGTGACATGAGGCGCTGGAGCGTAAAGGCCGCCCTTGAAGATAATCCCAAATACACAATCAAGCGTGCCACCGGAGGCAGGCTCTAGGATTCGGCCGCTGAAAACCAATCCACTTCCGATGAAAAGATTATTTTTCCTGACAGCCCACGCGACCATCGCGTGGTTCATGACCTCCCCATCGCCTGCCGAGTTACTCTACGACTCGGGTTACATTGTGCCCTCCTTTGCGGACAGTGCAGATACGGAGTATTCTGCATGGGATCTTTTCTACGTGGCCAACGAGGCTCCCAATTATCCCGACTTCGCAGCACCCAATGGTATTTTGCAAAGCGCTAGCGAGGCTGGGTTTTCTCCACCCGCCACGGCGAGTCCCGCTGACCCCGCCGCATTCTGGCACCTCGAGAACCCGACCATAACACAGAACGTTCCTGGAATCGCCTTCGTCATCGGCCCAGCAATCACAGGCAATATCTACAGCTTTCGTGGGCCAACAGATTTTCAATTGAACGATTCGACTCCCTACGAACTGGGAACGGTGGTCTTCCAGTTCCAGACTGCAGGAAACCTGGTCGATTTCGGGAGCATCAAGCTCAAGTATAATGACAATGGGACTGAGGTCGTCCTGGATCCGGATGAATACATCCGGGAATACCAGAGCGATACCTCGGGGTTTGGAGGATCCGGAAACCGCAACGCCCTGCAGTGGGATCTCACCGGGCGAGGGATCAGTTCCTACCGGGTGACCTGGAGAGCCAGTAGTTCGAGTATGAGCTTACAGGAAGTTTCCTTGGATACCTCAGCCAGTTATGCCCAGGTGGTTCCCGAGGGGAGGACATGGACCGGGACTGGCAGCACGGCGTGGGGTGAGGGTGCGAACTGGGCGGAGGGATCTCCCTCGCAGGACTTCGGGAATGTAAGGTTTGTCAATGAAGAGGATGTAACAATATCAATGCCGTCTGCTCAGACCGTAGGGGAATTCGTCTTTGACACGGCCAGAGATGTGACAATCGCTAATACAGGGACTCTGGTATCGAACACCGGGCTTTTTACCGGAAGTGGTTCAACAGGAACCTACCGGATTGCAGGAGATTTTGAAATGTGTGCCTACAATCTTTTTGAAATCGACGGTGGGGAGGTAGTCATCGAGGGGCGAATTTCCGGGGCTTCTGGCCTGCGCAAGGAAGGAAACGGCAGGATGGTCCTGAAGGCGGACAACTCCTTCGGGGCTGGCAGTGGTGGGATCGGCTGCACTGGTGGAGAGCTCCGTATCGAGGGATCTAATCAGTTTACGAACAGTGCCTCGGTCCTGCGAGGAGATTTGGTGTTGGCTGGCCCGGCCCCGGTGGATGCCCCGGGCACCTTGGGGAACGCGAGTTCAGATGTAACGGTGGGAGCTGACAGCAGCATCTTCGGTGGCATCGTTACCCCGGCGAGGCTCGTCGTGGAGGGCGATCATGAAATCGCACGTGGAATAGCCTTCGCAGCTGGGACCTTTGACAAGCGCATTGGTGCTCGCTCAACGAATTCAGGGGCTGAATTCAGTGGGTCGGTGGCCTTGCGCGCTGATTCAACGAATATAAAATTTTTCGCGGAGGGAGCTACGGACAGGGCTGTTTTTTCAGGCGAGATCTCGGGCGGGGAAGCCGGCCTGAACGTGGAAATTAATCCAGGCGGTGCGGAGGGAACAGTGCAATTCACCGGGAATGACAAGACCTACGCCAACATGACCTACGTGCGTGGTGGCCTCCTCGAGGTCGCAGCGGGCACCACTCTCAGTGCCCCGGTCATCGTTGAACCGGGAATTGGTGGTTCTGCAGTGGTGGGAGGCAGTGGTACCTTTTCAGGGGGAGTGGAGGTGGCTGCCGGTGGAATACTCGCTCCAGGCACGGGTGTCGGGGTAATGGCGAGCAGCGGGCAGACATGGGAAGCTGCCGGGGCACTCGAGATTGAAATTTCGGACCCGTCAGGCGGGGCCGGGGTTGGCTGGGATCTCCTCGGGGTAGATGGCATCGTAAATATTACCGCCAGCCCTGAAGATCCGTTTCTGGTCCGGGTCATCTCACTCGAAGCCCCTGGGGGATTTTCTCCTGATTCTGCGGTTTCCTGGAAAGTCGTTCAGAGCAGCGAGGGTATCATCGGGTTCTCCCCGGGAAATTTCGTGATTGATGCCACCGAGTTCGTGACCGGTCCGGGCGGAGGGGCTTTCTCGCTGAGTCTTGAAAACGGAGGCACGGAAATTCACCTGCAGTACGCGCCCGGTGTTGGCAGTCCATACGAGGTCTGGCGCGAGGCAAACTTCTCGGCGGAGGAACTGGCCAACAATCTGGTTTCCGGATTCGACGCGGACACTGATTCTGACGGACTTACCACCCTCCTGGAGTATGCGCTGGGAGGGGACCCGAAGGTGGCTGATGCTGACCTCCGGCCCAGAGTAACGATCGACGATTCCAGCTTTGGCGATCCTGCTGGCGAGTTTCTTGCGCTGACTTTCAATCGCCTCCTGAATCGCCCCGATATCGATTACGTGGTCGAGGCTTCCGAAAGCCTGGAGGGAGGGTGGACCGAAATAGTACAGGTCACCGACGGGGGATTTCCTGTCGCGGTCAATGGCGGAGGTGTCTCCGTCGGTGCGGTCGAGGGCAACTCCCAGGAGGTAAGGGCTGGCGACCTCGTGCCAGTGGAGGAATCCGGCCGGCGGTTTCTACGGTTACTCGTCATCAAGCGCTGACGCGGCGGCTCCGGCAGGGTTTACTGGCGGCGCCAGCCAGCGAGCTCGACCGTTGCCAGCCCTGCTGCGCAGAGACCGATCAAAGCCAGAGAAGGAGCGGCGCAGGCCATGATCTGTCCCTGGTCCACGAGGCCGAAAGTCAGAGTCCCCAAGGTCTCGAAGTCAAAGGGCCTAAGGAGAAGGCAGAGCGGGAGCTCCTTACACACATCGACGAAGATCAATACGGCGGCCCCAGCAAGAGCTGGGCGCAGCAGAGGAAAATGAATGCGGAAGAAAGTAGCGACTCGCCCGCAGCCCAGCATATTGGAGGCGTCATCGTAGGTCTGAGGAAAGGAGCGGTGGTTCTGGCGAATCATCTGGGTAGAGATCGCGAGATAGCGCGCGGTAAGGGCAAAAACCAGGAAGAGCATTGAATCAGCGAGGAGATTGGTGGCAATCCAGGATTCGGGGGGGAAGGTTGCCCGCAGGAAGGCCGCAATTCCAAGGACGCCAACTGCCATTACCGCCCCGGGAGAAGCGTATCCTGCGATCCCTGTAACCTGGGCGAGGGTGCCGTCCATCCGCCGTTTGCTGAGTCGGGCGATGCCTGCCACAACCAGACCGGCGAGCAGACAGGCTGCGGTTACGCCGAGGCCGAGGAAAAGGCTGTGCTTGGCCGCGCTGATAATACTGTCCGGACTTTCATTCCGGGTCGTCGAGCTCCACCAGTAGAGCAGGACGCGAAGAGGGTAGAACAGTCCGAGAAGCACTGGAACCAGGCAAACAAGCAGGCAGCACAGTGTTCCGATCATTCCACAGCGCTGGCGCGGTGGTCCAACCTGCCGCTCGCTGGAGCGGTCTCGCCGGCCGCGCTGCGAGCGTTCGATGAGGACGAGGGCGAAAATTCCAATCAGTACCCAGCCTGCAAGGCGGCGGGCTGTTTCGAGCTCATCCAGCCCGAACCAACTGCGAAAGATGACGACGGTCAGTGTATTGACGCCGAGGTTATGAACAGCGCCGTAGTCATTGAGAACTTCCATCGCCACCAGAAAAAGCCCGGCGACGAGCGCGGGACGTGCCATGGGCATGTGGATGCGCCAGAATGTTTTCCACCTGCCCGCCCCGAGAGTACGACTCGCCTCGGACAGCTTACGGGTTGCTCCCGAAAAAGTCGCCCGGCATGCGAGGAAGACGTATGGATAGAGGACGGCCGCAAAGATCGCAATAAGCCAGCCGAAGCGATGGATCTGCTCCAGCTTTAGGTAGGCATCCACTCCCTGCTCGAGGCGGACAGAAACGAGGGTGGGAGTGAATGCCTCCCTGGCTTCAGTGGTGGCGTAGGCGGCGACATAGGGCGGGACTGCGAGCGGAAGAACGAGAAGAATCGAAAAGATTCGCCGCCCGGGAAACTGGTAATGAGAAACACACCAGGCGGTGGAGACCCCGAGGATTAGGGTGAGGAGGCACACGCCTCCGACTACGATGGCGGTATCACGGAGTGCGGTGCCGAGCAGGGTCGAGCGGACGTGGTCCCACGATCCACCGTCCGCCTGGGTGAGGACACCCCAGAGCACAAAGACCACTGGGGTAAGGAGCAGAAGGGCAACCAACCACGCAAGGACTCTCCACAACGTCAGGCTGTCCGGTAGCAGCCTGTGTTGCCCACCAGCCCAACGAGAGGCGCCGGAGGCTGGCGAGGAGTGTTCCAAGTGGGCGTTTTACTTACTTCCAGCCTGCGAGGTCAAATAGTTTGACCGCATCCTCATGATGGTCCGCAAGCTTGTGGAGAGACCCGTAGTCGGGCTTGAATGCTCCCCAGGCCTTCTGGAGGGGCTCCCGTTCCACTCCGCTGGCTGCTGCAAATTCCGAAGTGAGTTTCTGATAGGTGGCCTGCACCTTTTTGGATGTCAGGAACTTGAGGAGCGCAAGGGCGTGGTCCCGGTTTTTGGCACCCTTCACAATACCTCCACCGCTGATGTTCACATGCGCACCGCGGTCTCCCTGATTCGGGAAGATCACTCCCACGGCCGCTCGGGCTGCCCGATCCTTGGCGTCGTCAGACTGCTCAAGAATTCCGAGATAGTAGGTATTGGTCACAGCGAGCTCTCCAAGTCCCTGGGCGACTCCCCGAACCTGGTCACGGTCTCCTCCCTGAGGGGGGCGAGCCATGTTCTTCTGCACGCTGGAAGCCCAGGATAGCGCTGGTCCGCGGCCCTCGGTGGCCAGAATGGAAGCGAGTAGAGATTGGTTGTAAACGCTGCTGGAGGAGCGAATGAGCAGGCGACCTCGCCATTCCGGGGCGGCCAGGTCCTGGTATGTTTTAGGCAGGTTTTTGCCGGCCCGCTCGATGGAGTAAACGATGACACGGGCCCGCATCGTGATGGGGACCCACGCGGAGTTGCGGCTGATCATGTCGGCCGGGAATCGGCCGGTGAGCTCTTTATCGTTGATTTTGTCGAGAAGACCTGCGGCGTCCGCGCGGTCGAGAGCGGCAGCATCCACTGAGATGTAGAGGTCGGCCTGGGGAGCGCTCTTTTCGGCCTTGAGGCGAGCAAGGAGCTCATTGGCTCCCGCCTTGATGACTTTGACCTCGATCCCTGTTTGTTTCGTGAAGTCGGCCAGAATCTCCTTATCGGCGTTATAATGCCTCTGAGTATAGAGACGCACCTCCTGGGCAGGAAGAAGGACGGTGAGGGCCAGCGCGAGCGGGGTGAGGAAGAAGATTGATTTCATGTGTGTGGGGTGGGAGCGTGCTGTCTGAAGGCCTACTTTTCAAGGCCCTGATTTCGATGAGAGGAAGCTTTTTTCTGGGTAGCCTTGGGAGTCGCTTCGGGCTGCTCCGCCAGAATTTGGCTGGTAGCTCCCTTTGGTTGGTTGTTCCGGGCCCGCGGCCTCAGCACGACCTTGGTCCGGATGCGGGAATCGATATTGGAGTAGTTCATAGAGCAAATTTTTGGAAGTTCGAAAAATATGCTTTTGGGCGGGCTTCCGCTCGCGGTCTATTTGGGAAGGTTAGCGCTGAGTTGTTGTCTTTTCCCGAATGCGAGGTTTTCCCCGAAAAGGGTGCAAGGAGGCATCAAGGGGCGGTCGCTGGTGCGTTAGCAGCGGGGTTGCGATCTCGCATAATCTCCCTCATCGCACGGGGCGCCACGCCGGCAAACCGAGCGGTTTCGTCATATATAGGGGAGAGGGATCGTCGTGATGGAGCGTCTTTGCATGCGACCCTCTCCCCGATGAAGCCGTGGCGAGGCCTGTTCAGGAGGCCTTGAGAAACTCGGAAGGAAGGAGGCCCTTTTCGGCCTCAAAGGCCTTCGAAAAGTGACTGAGGGAGGAGTAGCCCACTCCGAAGGCTGCCTCCGTGACGTTCGCTCCCCGGTTCAGCAGGCGGGCTGCGGCGTCGATCCGGATTGCCCGGAGGTGCTGCTGCAGGGTCTTGCCGGTGTCCCTTTTGACACATCGGCTGAGGTAGGGGGGAGAGCAGCCGCAGGTGGAAGAGAGAGCCTCGAGGTCGAGATCGTCTTCAAAGTGTTCTTCCAAGTGAGCGAGGGCACGGTCTGTGAATTGATTGGCCCGGCGGTTTTGCTGCACGCAGAATGGCTCTTTCCCGTGCGAGAAGAGATGAACGGCGAGCAGTTCGCCAATCTTGGAGCGATACCAGAGTCCCCGAGCGGCAAGCGGAACGGGTGCTGCACAAAATCTGTCAAGCAGGCGCTTCTCTTCTGACCACATCGGCCGCACGACTCCGAAGCTTGACTCGTCCTGGCCCGCGAGGAAGCGTTGAAATTCAGAGTGGAGATTGGAGGTCTCATTCCCAAAAAAGTCGATCAGGCTTTCCCTTGCCACAGTGAGCAGCACGAAGCGGTGTTGAGCTGGCCCGATGCGCGTGGCCAGGGGCACGGTTGAACCCACCGTGAACAAGCTCAGGGACTGGGGCCGCAGATAAAGCCGGGTACTGCCCTCAGCCAAAATCAGGGATTCGCCCGCCTGGTTGAAACAGAAGCACACGCTGTTGGTCGGGAGCGCCCCAGCCCAAGAGGTTGAGGCTTTCAGGTCACCCTCAATAACCTGAATATCACCGTCAGCTTCCTGGTCGGAGCTACGGTGAAGGAGCTTCGCTGTAAGGGCGGCCACGCCCGAGATTATTGAGACTGAGACTCAATAGCAATAATATGATTGATACCACATTTGGGCAGCTTACGCTCCGTCAGGCGTATAAAAGATGCGGAGTGACCTCAGCCCGACCCTAACGGTAAGCGAGACGCCGGCTAAGGCTTCTTTTTCAAGTTGCTCCGAGGGAGACCAGGGGACCTTGGTGTGTCACTGCTTTCAGGTGAGACTGCAAGAGCTTCAGGTAGCCATTGAGCAGGGAGGCGCCCAGACCCTTGAGGACCTCAGCCTGCTGACAAGAGCCGGAAACGGGTGTCGTGGGTGCGAATCCAGACTGACCCGGGTATTGAGTGGCCTGTCTCCCAGCTACGGGCGTTTCGGATTGTGTGGCAAATGTGACTGTGTGGAGGCTCTGTGCACCTGCGCAGACGGCTAAAGCCACCTCCCTCTGGGCTTTTTCACTCACCTGCCCTCATCTGCTGGGCGAGGTATTGCTCGAGGCCCACGAGCTTGATGAGATCGAATTGAGACTCAGCCCAATCGATGCTCTCCTCAGATTCAACAACCATCCGTTCCATGAGGTCCCGGCTGCCGGCGTCCTTCTTCTCTATGGCGAGTGAGACTGCGGCGTTGTAGGTCGCCACGCCCTGTTGCTCGAGGGCGTAGCTGTTCTCGATATGTTCCCTCGGGGTAGCTCCGACTCTGATTTCGTGGTAACGCGCGATTTCGGGTCTCCCGCCAAGGTAGAGAATCCGGTCGATGACTTCCTCCGCGTGTTTCATCTCTTCAATGGATTCAGCGTAGAAATGTCTGGCAAACCGGTCCAGTCCCCAGTCCTTGCACATCTTGGAACTGATGAAGTAGAGATTGATCGCGGTTAGTTCGATAGTGAGGCCAGCGTTGAGCGCCTCGATAACTTCTTTGTCTCCTTGCATTGCTCCAGAAGATTATTCCTTTTGCACTTCATTCAAGTGCGAAAGAAGCTCATAACCTGTTGGTATTGAGACTCATTCTCAACTTGGAGTGAACCCCGGGAGAGGTGTGCAAAGTAAGTTCGCAAAAGCTGGATGAGCGCGCGCCGTGAGCGCGCCACCGCGAGGTAATACGATCATTCCTGAAGCGGTGCACTCTTGCAAATCCTGTAACAACGGATCTGGAATCTTGGCGGAGAGGGTGGGATTCGAACCCACGGTAGGTTTAACCCTACGCACGATTTCGAGTCGTGTGCCTTAAACCGGACTCAGCCACCTCTCCGCGAGATTTATGTGCAAGGTGTCCGAAGGCCGGAACGCTAGGCGTCAGGATCAGGGCTGTAAAGACGGGAATCGGATGGGCGCCAACCTTATGACGGAGTTCCTCCGGCATGAGTCAGGTCTTCCCGCGGTTGTCATCACCGGGCCCCAGAATATTTCCCCGTGCGGGGGTGGTCCGCGCCAGTCAAAGCCAAGCGCAGTCCTGTCGGGAGGAGGGTGCGGGCTGGACATTCTGATTATTTGCAGCTTGCGGGTTGGAGCTTTTTCGCCGCTGCGTTAAGAGAGGTCGATGATGATCCGTGAAATGCGCAGGGATGAGTGGCGGGGGGTAGCAAAACTGATTCATTCCTCCACCAACGCCTGGTATCAGGCAAATCTCAACCGGACGATTTTTCAGGGAGATGATCCTGCTGGCTGCCTCGTCTTTCCGGAGGTATACGAGGCTCTTGATCCTGGTTGCTGCCTAGTTGTAGACGCAGGGGCGGGGCGTTTGGCGGGGTCCTGCTTCTATCATCCGCGCGAGACCCACTTTTCCCTCGGCATCATGAATGTCGATAGCGACTTCGCTGGGGAGGGGGTGGCCGGGGGGCTCCTTGGCGAGATTATCCGGAGGGCCGGGGACTTGCCGGTGCGTCTTGTTTCCAGTTGCATGAATCTCGATTCCTATTCGTTGTATACCCGGGCTGGTTTTTCCCCGCGGGAGATCTACCAGGACATGTATCTGCCCGCTGGGGTGGCTCGCCCGGAAGCTCCCGCCGGGGCGGATCGGGTGCGCGAAGCCGTCCCGGAGGATGTTCCTGCCATGGTGGCCCTGGAGGAGAAGGTCAGCGGGATCCGGCGGGCCAGAGACTACGAATTCTTTCTCCGTAACGAACAGGAGGTGTGGCGGGTTTTTGTAGTCGAGGATGAGGAGGGTAACCTTGAGGGGTTTCTCTGTTCGATCGATCATCCAGGCAGCAATATGCTCGGTCCGGGCGTGATGCGGAAAGAAGAGGATGCCCTCGCGCTCATTCACGCTCAGTTGAGTGCGATGCCGGAGCGGGAGCCGGTGTTCCTGGTCCCCGCGGGCGCCGGGTTGCTGGTAGCGTCGCTCTACCGATGGGGAGCGCGCAACTGTGAGATGCACGTAGCCCAGGTTCGGGGCACGGCTCAGGATTTTCGTGGCGTGACCATGCCCAGCTTCATGCCGGAGACCGGGTAGCTGAAGAAGGCGCCGGGATAGCTCCTGCCGTGCCGGTATATTTCCGGCTTGCAAGGCTCGGTTCAGGTCCCGTCTTCGTCAAAGACGTAGGTCTTTTTCTCCACCCGGACGTTTGGAGGAAACCTGTTCTTCTCAAAGAGGTCGTATCCTTTCTTGAGGTTGAGCCAGAAAGCATGCCAATCACTGGAGCTTGCCCGGTCCATCCGCTCGCCGGTCATGCGGAAAGGGAAGGAATGCACCCGGAAAAACTTCTGCCCCTTCTCAAGGGCTGCGTGGCACAGGGTGTAAATCTCCTCCATCACCGGATCGGTCATTGCGAAGCACCCGATCGATACACGATTGCCGTGGACCATCAGGTGAGTTCCGGTTCGCCCGTTCGCCCGGTCGTAGTGATTCGGGTAACCGAGGTTGAAGGAGAGATGGAAGCGGCTGTTGGGATTCATCCGGCCCGGAGGAACGTGGTAGAATCCCTCAGGTGCCTGCTGGTCACCCTCGCGCAGCTTTGGTCCCAGGCTGCCAGACCTCGCTGCGATCCGGTAGGTCCGGAAGAGTTTAAAGGTTTTTTTCCCAGCCTCCCCGACGAAGAGTTCGAGTTCGTTCTCCTCTTTTAGAATTCGGATGAAAACAGGGTCGCCGAAACAAAGGCCCTGCTGTGCGAGTTCACGAGAAAGCCTCGGCCGCACCCGATCAGCGGCGGTGCGAGCTCTTGTGGAGGAGGGAAGGGCCCCGGGAGTGGGCTTCTGTGATTTCACCCCGCCGGGGATCAGACCGAGGAACAGCCCAGCAGAGAGGAGCACGATAATCAACCGGCGGGGGAGGAAACTCATGGTGGGGACGTGATCAGTAGTAATCCGGGAGCAGGGAGGATTCCGAGCAACCTGGAGGGGCCCAGAATTCTTCCATGACCGAAGGCGGACGGGAAGCTTCCAGGTTCCGAAGGAGAGGACACTCTTTTAAGAGGAAAACTAGCTTCTGGCCTAGACGCTCCTCGCCTGTGGTCGGTTGAGCCTTGCTTGCGTCTGTCCGGGGGAGACGGATTTTTTTTGGGGACGGCTGGTCTGGTTCCCTCCTCTGGTGGTAGGGAGTCCTCATGCAGCAGGACGGTTTCGCACAGCAGGAGCCCATCGGGGTAATCGGAGGAAGCGGTCTATACGAAATGGAGGGATTCGACCAAATTGAGCAACGGGCGGTGGTCACGCCATTCGGGGAGCCCTCGGATGCCCTCGTTGGCGGAACGCTGTCAGGTCGGGCGGTCTGGTTCCTGCCCCGCCATGGGCGGGGCCACCGCATCCTTCCCCATGAGATAAACCACCGGGCCAACATCTGGGCGCTTCGCTCCCTCGGGGTGCGCTGGGTTATCTGCGTTACCGCGGTAGGGAGCCTCAAGGACAAATACGCCCCTCGCTCGATCGTGATTCCGGATCAGTACTTCGACCGGTTGAGCCACCGATTGGAGCACACCTTTTTCGGGAAGGGGATTGCGGCGCATGTATCCTTCGGCGAGCCGTTGAGCAGCAGGTTACGGCACATCCTGATGGAGGCGACGCGAGAAGAGCAGGATCTCGATGTTCATTTTGGGGGGACTTACGTGAATATGGATGGACCGGCCTTTTCCACCCGGGCGGAGAGTGAGGTAAACCGCAGACTGGGTTTCGACGTGATCGGGATGACAAATCTCCCGGAGGCAAAACTGGCAAGGGAGGCTGAGATAGCGCTGGCTACTCTCTGCATGGTTACCGATTACGATTGCTGGAAAGATGAGGAGGTAAGCGCGGAAGCGGTAGTCTCCAATGTGCAGGCCAATGCAGCCGCGGCCCGGAGGATCGTCGCTCGGGCAGTAGAGAACATCCCCGATCGTCCAGAGTGGCCCGAACACCGTGCGCTGGAAAACGCCATCATGACGGCCCCTTCCCTCTGGCCTCCGGAAACGGTTGAGAATTTGCGTCCTATTTTGACGCGATTTGTAGAGCAGGGAGAAGACGGTGACCTTAACTAAGGCGTGACATGAAGCCCCGTAAATTATAAAGACAGCCGTGCGAGGATTTTCTCCGATGCGCGTGCTGCCCATGATTCTCAGAACCTTTCTCCCTGGTGCCGCGGCTGCAGTAATTGCTCTCACGAGCAGCTGCTCTTCCGTTGATTCCGAGAGTAAGAAGCCGTCCACGCTTGCGAATACCGGATATCGTTCGCCGTATCACGCCTGGCCGTCTGCCCGGAATCCGGAGGTTGGGCTTCCCTCGGGCTTTTCCAAGTCGATCGGGATTACGCACTCGCGCGGTCTTGGCTACCAGCCATATATCGCCATGACCTTCGATGATGGTCCGCATGCGACCAACACGCCCCGTCTGCTGGACATTTTGCGGCGGCGCAACATCAAGGCGACCTTCTATGTAATTGGGGAAAACGTCGACAGGTATCCTCACCTCACGCGCAGGATCGTTGCCGAGGGTCACGAGATCGGCAATCACACCTACACGCATCGGAATTTAAAGAGCCTCAACGACAGGCAGGTGCTGACCGAGATGACAAGAACCCGGAGTTCCATTATCAGAGCTACGGGAATTGCCCCGCGCACGATGCGCCCTCCATACGGGGCAATCTACCAGCGACAACGTGAACTCATCATGAACAATTTCGGCTATCCGACGATCATGTGGGCAGTCGATCCCCGGGACTGGCAACGACCCGGTGTAAGCGTGGTAAAGAATCGCATCCTGACCAATACGACCAATGGCTCGATCGTGTTGGCGCATGACCTGCATGCCCCGACCGTGGATGCCATGCCCGGCACGCTGGACGGCCTGCTGGCGAAGGGCTTCAGATTCGTAACCGTCTCGCAACTGCTGAGTCAGAAGGCGCGGGCGCGTTAGGCCTGCGCGGCAGATGTTTGGGAAACGCTACCTTGCGACGCGGAAAAAACTACGGAGCATTGTTGGCGACGTTCGGGAGCTCGCTAGCCGGGCCGGGGCGGAGCTTGACGACCTGGAGGAGGGCGGTGGCCTTCTCGAGGATTTGCGAAAACCCTTTCTGTTGGTGGCGTGCGGGGAGGTAAACGCCGGGAAATCAACCTTTCTCAATGCACTCTTCGACAACGAGCTGTGCAGTGTCAATGTTCTCCCGGAGACAGAGAGGATAGTCCGGTATCGCTACGGCGAGAAGGCGCGGCACGAGGAGATTAGCGAAATCGAGGAAGACCGCTACCGACCGCTTGAGTTCCTCAAGGATTTCAATTTAGTTGATACCCCTGGCACGAATTCGGAGGCCCGTATCCACAAGGCTGCTCTCGCGGGCCTGTTCCCGGCGGCAGACCTCGTCTTTCTCATCTTTTCCGTAGCAGATCCCTGGGAGTCGCACACCTGGGACCTGCTTGCCCGTTTCCCAGAGGAGCTCGAAGGCAAGGTGGCCGTCGTTGTGCAGCAGAGCGACCTGCGTGAACAGAGAGAGCTTACGGTTATCAGGGAACACGTTTGCTCGCTCGCTCGCCAGAAGCTGGGCGTTCCGCCCGAGGTCTTCCTAGTCTCCGGCAAACTGGCGCGGGAAGCCAAGACCCGGCAGGTTCCCGGGGGGGGGGTCTGGGAGGCAAGCGGTTATCAGGATCTTGAGGAATTCATCTCCCGGAGGGTGAGTGATTCTCCGGACCGTCGGCAGGTTGCCTGCCGGGTCCACCATTCCACGAGGAGTGCCCTGGCCAGGATAGAAGACCAGCTGGCCCGCACGGCAGCCGAACTCACCCGTAAGGATGTTATCCTCGGAGAGCTTGAGGCCGGAATGAATCGAGCACGGGAAGCCGCCCGGCAGGACAGCAAGGACCAGCTGGGGAATCTTCGAACAGTCCTTCGCGGGGCGGGGGAAAGCTCTCTAGTCCTGTTGCGCCGCCGGGTGGCCCTCTGGCCCAGTCTGCTTTCCCTCTTCCGGAGGGATGAGTCGCCTTCGATGGTGGCGAGAGCATTCGGAGAAGGGGTGGAGCAGGCCGCAGGGAGGACCGCCCATCAACAGGGTCGGCAGGTCTGGCAGATGTGCGAGACACATTGGGATTCAGTCTCGTCCCGGATCAGGGAGGAAATTGAGGTGGAGCCCCCTGCATGCAATGGCGGGGATGTCGATTGGATGGGGGCGCAGCAGAGTTTCGTGCTCCGCATGACGCGGGCGGCGGGTAAGGCAGTAGAGTCGACCAGGATACGTAGTTTGCTGCAGGTTCGCTTTGAGGTCCGGCGGATCGTCCTGCAGCGTTTTCTAGTCAGTATTCTCCTGGGTGTGACGGCTGGAGGAGCTGCGGGCGCAGCTGGCTGGCACACCCTCTCGTGGCTTTTCCTCGGGGCAGCCCTCCTGGTGACTGGGCTGGGTGCGTGGCAGGCTTACAGGAGTGGCGGGGTAGTGGTGGATTCGTATCGCGAAAGAATGCAGCGTTCGGAGGAAGGCTTCGTCGAGATGCTGGAAGGGGAGTATCGCGCCGGGGTGAGCTCCTTTTACCGGGACTATGGTGTGCTCTACGAAATCGTCCGCCGTGTAATCCTGCAGTCCGAGACCGTTGTGCAGTCCCGGCAGCAGGAGTTGGAGAATCTCGTGCAGGAGCTGCAGGCCGTTCAGGAAGAATTATAGGGCTGGCAACGTGATAAAAAAAAGCCGGGAGGACGTCCCCCCGGCTTCTTGAAAGAATCTTGGCCTGAATGACCAGCGCTACTCAGCCTTTTTGCCGCCGGGCTTTTTGCCACCTGGCTTTTTGCCACCCGGAGGGCGTCCACCTGGAGGGCGTCCACCACGGTCCTTCATGGCAGCCTTGCGCTCTTCTTCGTTCAGCTTTCCGTCGCCGTCCTTGTCGTATTTTTCAAGGAACTTCGCCCGGCGGGCGCGCATCATGGCCTTGCGCTCTTCTTCATCCAGCTTGCCATCGCTATTTTTGTCGAACTGCTCAAGGATCTCCTTGGGGACCTTCCGGGGACCTCCACGGCGAGGGCCGGGGCCACGGCGTTCTCCTTCTGGACGCTCATCGCGCTCGGCGCGGGGCGGACGCTTTTTCTTACCCTTATCTTCATCAGCAAGGGCGCTCAGGGATCCTGTAGCAAGGATTCCCACCATTAGTGTGAATGCTTGGAGTATTTTCATTATCTTGTAGTGGATTGGTTCACGGGCTTTCGGCCGTGGGGGATATGAAACGGTCAGGATGGCAAATAGTTGCATTTTTTCTTTGGCGGGTCCCGGGTGGCGCGGCTCCCTCGAGGAGATCCGGATTTGGCATTGCGTGGAACGGGGCAACGGGCTTGGATGCATGCCACAATGGCGGCCATGCCCAGAAAGGGTTCCTCCCGCGCAGCCTCTTTCAAGGCGCGGCTCACCAGCACCGTTTTCCTCTGGGGAATCGTTGCAGGGGTGTTTGCCAGTGGCCAGTTGTGGGCCCTGGCAGGGATGGTAGGGGTCCTCGCACTGCTTGGTAACCTTGAGTTTCTCGTCCTGACAAGGAGCATGCCCGGGGTGGAATGCCGCCGTTGGGCTCTGGCGGTGGCAATATTGTTCCTCGTTCTCCTGATCTGGCAGACGGTGACCGGTTCGCTCGACGCGACTGGAGACTTTGTCTACGAGATCATGGGCCTCGTGGCGGTGACCCTCGGATCGTTCATCCTGCGACTGAAGTTTCCCATCGAGAATGACGACTCGGTGCGGGCCGTCACCCTGGCAGTGGTTGGCTTCATCTACATCCCGATTCTGTTCGCAGGTTTTATCATCCGGCTGACTCTTTGTCCCCCGGTCGACGATCCGGTGACCTCCGGCTTCTGGGTCGTGCTGCTGGTTGTTTTGGTGGCCAAGTTTACCGACATGGGTGCCTATCTCGTGGGAACCCTGATCGGAAAACACAAGGCGATCCCCCATATCAGTCCTGCCAAGTCGTGGGAGGGTTATCTTGGCTCACTTGCGTTTGCTCAGACCGGGGCCTTCAGCATTTATGCTCTCGCGGGAGAACGCCTCGCCTGGCTCGCTGCAGGGCACGTGGCCTCACTCGGGTTCCTGCTGGCTCTGGCCGCGATGGTGGGCGACCTTGCAGAGTCGATTCTCAAAAGGAGCCTCCAAGTGAAGGACTCCGGTCATCTCCTGCCCGGGATCGGTGGGATCCTCGATCTTGTGGACAGTCTTTGTTTCGCCCTGCCGGTGGCCTATTTTTATCTCTACCTGATAGTCCTCTAGGGGGATTTGTATTTGTTGTCTGAGCCCATGGAAGCAAAGCAAATGCCCCGGAAGAAGGTTGTGATCCTCGGTTCTACGGGGTCAATCGGAACGAGCGCCCTCAAGGTGGCCCGGGACATCCCGGAATGTATGGAGGTCGTGGGCCTGGCGGCGGGGCGTAAGGCAGAGCAATTGGCGGAACAGGCCCGCGAGTTCGGGGTGAAGCATCTTGCCATCGCAGAAGAGAACCTGCGTGGAACGGTAGCAGCAGGTGCGCCGGCGGGGGCAGTGGTTCACGCAGGGGCGGAAGGGTTGCGGGAGCTGGCCCGGCTCCCGGAAGCAGAAATGGTCCTTATTTCCATTGTCGGAACGGAAGGCTTGCAGCCCGCCCTCGATGCAATTGAGGCAGGCAAGGATCTCGCTGTGGCGAGCAAGGAGATTCTGGTAATGGCGGGTGAGATTGTGATGAGGGCGGCAGCACGGGCAGGGGTGAAGGTCCTTCCGGTTGATAGTGAGCACAATGCGATCTTCCAGTGCCTGGAGGGGAACGAGGGCGGTCCCGATGCGGTCAGGCGCCTTCTGCTCACGGCCTCGGGGGGACCCTTCCGAAAGGCGAGCAGGGAGAGCCTGGCCGGGGTGACGCCTGAACAGGCTCTCAAGCATCCAACCTGGAAGATGGGGCCAAAGATCACGATCGACTCTGCCACCCTGTTCAACAAGGGGCTCGAAATGATCGAGGCGCGTTGGCTCTTCGGAGTGGAGATGGACCGGGTCGAGGTTGTCGTTCACCCGCAGAGCATCGTGCATTCGATGGTTGAGTTCGTGGATGGAAGCGTGCTGGCGCAGTTAAGCACGACAGATATGTGCTTTCCCATCCAGTATGCGGTGACGTGGCCATTACGGGTGACTCATTCTCTCAAGCCCCTCGATTTTTCTGTCCTCGCGCGCCTTGATTTCGAGGAGCCGCGAGTGGACGACTTTCCTGCTCTGCGGCTGGCGCGGGAGGCAGGCAACCGGTGCGGGACTCTGCCAGCGGTCATGAATGCAGCCAACGAAGTGGCCGTAGAGGCTTTTCTTCAAGGGAATCTTACCTTTCCTCGAATCTGGGAACTGGTGGAAGAAGTGATGGCAGGTCACAAGGTGATGGACGCGCCCTCCCTGGAGACGCTGCTGGCGGCTGATCAGGAGGCGCGGCGGGCTGCGCGCGAGAAATTGTCCCTGCCAGCCGGCTAGTTTGTTCGAAGAAACATTGCGCGTGGCGCGGATCGGAAAATGCGGTAGGGTGTCTCAGACCGGGGGGTTGTTTCGCCATCTTTGATGCAGATCCACTTCGACTAACGATCTTCTCCATGTTCCGCCCCGTCTCCCGCATCGTTTTCAGCTCTTCTCTCGTCCTTTTCCTCTCGGTCGAGGCCGCTCAGGCCATTATTTTCTACGACACCGCAGACCCGGCACACAATCGGGAGTCTGCCCCGGGAGGGGGCTTGGCAGGCTCGGGATGGCAATACCAGGGCGAATACAAGGCCTTCCTTGGAACGATGATCTCGCCCCGGCACTTCATTACCGCCATTCACATTGGCAAGGGATCGACAACCTTCACCCACCGGACATGGTTTTCGGGAGCCGCGAGCGACCGGGTGTATCATATTAATCCCAATTTCAACGGTGGGATAGGGGCCAAGGACCTCCCCGGCACGGATTTGAGAATTTTTGAAGTCTACGGGGACTTCCCCGGTTACGCACCTCTCTTCGATGGCTCGAATGAGCTCGGGAAACAGGTCGTGATGATGGGTCGGGGGCGGTCCCGGGGAGCGGAGGTCCTCTTCTCCGGTGCGACCCGCGGCTGGCGCTGGCTGCCTGCTGACGGGCGCGCGCGCTGGGGGACGAACACCGTCGATAGGATTGGAAACCTCGGGGCGAAGGGGCCCATGCTCCTGACGGATTTCGATGACGCAGCAGGCAGCGAAGAATGCCAGCCAGCTGCCGGAGACTCTGGTGGAGGGGTCTTCATCAGGTCCGGGGGAGTCTGGAAACTTGCTGGTATCCTTTATGCGGTGGACGGCAATTACGACCGTAATAGTACGTGCGGAGATGGCACGGAATTCAGCGCGGCCATGTTCGATGCAGGCGGATTTTACCTTGGTAAGGATAACGGCTCCTGTGACGACTGGACTTTAATCACGGCGGGTAACGACCTGGATGAGAGCCGCGCTTATGCAAGTCGGATCAGCGAACACGAGGGTGCCATCCGGGCCACCATTCAGCCAGCCCTCGACGATGAATTGAAGAGCACCCGGCAACGATTCGACGAATGGCTTTTGTCCTTCGGGATCCTCGGCGCGACCGCCCCGGGGGAGGACGCCGATTTTGACCAGTGGCCCAATGTGGTTGAGTATCTGGCTGGACTGAATCCTTCCAAGGCTGATGATCCGCTGCGTCCTTTCGTGGTGACGCAGCAGCAGGAGAAGATCAGGTTCACTGTCCGCATCCGGCTTGATGCAGAGGCACGCGGGTTGGGCTGGCAAATTACTCAGGCCGATGACCCGGAATCTGCGAACTATTCCGCAGTTACCGGGCTGAACGAGGTAGGCCTCACGCGTTCTCTGGAGCAGGGTGTCGAAACGATAGCTTACGAAATCGAGCGCCCAGCAGATTCGCGTATGTTTTACCGGCTGGAGGTTACTCTGGCGCCCTGAGCAGGTCGAGGGACCGGGATGTCTTGGTGCGGGCGGGACTTATGATCCGGGTTGACCCTGATCTTTTTTACGGTGGGGTCCGAACCATGTTCAGGGCGCCGTCGGGGAGTTTGCAAAGGTTTAATTTCCTCTGCTGGAGCGCTGACTAAGGAAGTCGGAAAGGATTCCATCATCCCGTGCCTCCAGAGGACCTCTCTGTCCGGGGGCGTGATAAAAGCAGGAGGATGCCTGCTCCCTTCCTTCATCGTGAAGCCGTGCGTGATTGAATCAAGTCGGCACTCTTCATCCGGAACTCTCCCGCTTCGGTGGTTGGGTTCCTGCGCACCGCTCGAGCAGAAGAAGACAGCCTGGCGGGAAACGGATTGGTGATCCCGGGGAGGCGGCCCTACTGTTCAGGTTGCCTCTCGAATTTCCACGGGACTTTCTGCCGGATTCCCTGAAGATGAAGTACGCCCTCGCTGATGGCCCAGTGTCCACCGGGGAGGCTGGGCAGGTCGACCCTGCTGCGGATTTTTCTCCCCTCGAAGAAAGTCTGCGAATTCGTTTCGTCCTTCGTGAGCTCAAGGAGCATCTTGCGGCTCGCCGGATTTGCGCCGTCTGTGAGCTTAACGATCTTGTAGTGCTGCTTCCCGATTACGGAAACCGCCAGGGTTACCTTTAAATCGTCACGCTTTGCCACGCTCTCCATTTTCCAGTCCCTCCAGTGGATCGTGATCTCGCTCTTGTCTGAGTCGATCTCGGCGAGGTACTCCCCGCTAAGCTTACCAAGCTTGAAGGACATGCCCTTGCCCGCCGATTTCTGAAATTGCTCGGTCAGTGACCGGCCCAGACTTTCGCTCTGGAGGACCCAGCTTCCCGGCAGCTTTTCGGCTGAGGCGCTCTCGGCGGGGACGACCACCTCGGCCACGTTCAGCGTGCCGTTCTTAATTGCCTCTGCCTTTGCCCGGGCTTTTCTGCGCGCCTCGGCGAGGCGGGCCTCGCGGGCGGAGAGCCTTTCAGCCTGAAACTGTTCAGCCTTTCTGGAGGCGCGGGTTGCCTGCCCGGGCCCGGAGGTGCCACGAGGGATGGTGTCGGTCCGGGGGAGGGTGGGTTCAGATGTAATCCCGGGCTTGCTTCCGGGCTCGGTCTGAGCTGCCAGCGGCAGCAGGAGGGCGGGAATGAGGGCAGAGGTGCGTAGTCTCATGGTCAGCAAGGGCAGGGAGTAGAAAGCAGGAAGCGCATGGTGGAGGGGAATGGCCATCGGAGCGCGGAGTCCATAAAAAAAGCACCAGTAGCCGTCCATCGGGAAAATCGGGTCTACCCGATAAACGGTGTGAGAAGCGATTTTGTTCCAGAGAATTTTAGGCAGTTCCCGGTATCGCGCCCGGCCAGAGCGGTTGCGGCTGACCGGACCCGACAGCGCATATCGTGAGATTATATCGACAGTGTTCCCATTATCCGCCTACCAAAGTTGTGGGAAGACTGATGGTCCGCAGACTTGAAAGGAAAGACGGCTGGAGAATTTTCCTCACTTCGTTAGGGGGGTGGATCATCCCCTCGTCACCGCGTTTCGGCCGGTGGATGCCGAAATGGCAGAGCGCATCGGGATTGGGGGTAGTCCTCGTTCTTGGCGGGCAGATGGCCACTTCACAGGAGGGGGGCCCGCGGTGGAATGACTCCGCCCTTCGGAACGCGGGGCGGGATTCTTTCCCGTGTGAGACCGAGCCAGCCTTCCCGGATGGATTTTTCGAGAAACCAGTCATGGTCGTTCCCTACGAGGAACAGGGGCGCAGGTGGGTAGTAGTGATCGGGCAGGGAGGTCAAATCTGGAGCTGTTCCGCTGAGCCCGGGGCGGCAGCGCCCGATCTCAGCCTGACCCTGTCCAGCCACTTCGTGCCGGAAGGCGGGGATTCGGTCAGGATACCTCTCAATGCCCTCGGTGCTGTTTTTGATCGCGATTATCCGAGACGACCTTTCCTGTATGTGCGTTGTACTACCCGCAACGGAACCCCGATGAACAGGCTGGTCCGCTTCCGAGTTCTCGAGCGCACGCCCCTTCAGCTGGGCGAGAGCGAGGAAATCCTGGCATGGCAAAGCAATGGGCACGACGGGGGAGATCTCGCCTGGGGTCCGGACGGCTTCCTGTATCTTACCGCCGGTGATGGCTCAGCGCCCGGAGATCCGGACAACATCGGGCAGCAGGTGGACAGAATTCGGGGATCGGTGCTTCGCATCGACGTGCACGGTGCAGAAGGAAAACGGCTTTACCGGATTCCACCAGACAATCCTTTCAGGGGGCAAGATCAGGTGCGGCCCGAGCTCTGGTGCTATGGGCTGCGTAATCCTTGGCGCATGTCCTTTCACCCGGTAAACGGAGAACTCTGGCTGGGCGACAACGGCGATGAACACTGGGAAATGGTTCACCGGATCGAGCGGGGATCCAACTATGGATGGAGTGCATTCGAGGGCTCGCACGTGTTCCGGGCTGCCAACCAGCTTAAGGGACCCACATTGGAGCATACCCTGCCGGCCGTGGAGCATCCTCATACGGAGATGCGCTCTGTAATCGGGGGGGTGTTCTACCGGGGTCAGAGTCTTCCGGCCCTGCGTGGACACTACCTTTACGGATGCTACTTCACGAAGCAGCTCTGGGCCTTTGACTACCGGGAAGGGAAAGCTGGAAAACCGTTCCTGATCGGCGAGGTTCCCGGGCAACCGGTCGACTTCACGGAGGATCACGACCGGGAGATTCTGGTCAGTTGTTTTCCCAATCATGTTTTTCGACTTATTCCTTCCACGAGCGCCCCGGCAGGCCGGCCTTGGCCGGCCACGCTGGGGGCGACCGGTCTTTTTACGAACACGGCGGAGCAAAAACCGGCCCGGGGCGTAATCGCTTACCGAACCAATGCGCAGGCCTGGTTCGACGGAGCGACTACTGAGCGCTTCGTAGCTGTCCCGGAAGGACCGCCCATGAAACAGAGTGGCGGGCGGCGCCTGTTGAAGAGCTGGGATTTCAGTCCGGGTACGGCCATCGCCCAGACGCTGTCCCTTGGAAACCGGCGGGTGGAAACCCAGCTACTTTATTTCGACGGTCAGTGGCGTGGATTCAGTTACCGCTGGGACGAAAAGGGGACGGATGCCGAACTCGTGAAGGCGCAGGGTGAGCAGGTCGAGATTGAGTTGCCGGGCGGGGAAACCCGGCCCTGGCGCTTCCACGCACGGGCTGAATGCATGACCTGTCATACCCAGCGGACGAATTTCGCTATTTCGTTGACCACCCCCCAGCTTGATTGCCCCGGGACTGATGGAGTGAACCAGCTCGACCGGCTGGTGAAAGATCGCTACCTGCAGAACAGCCCGCAGCTGCGCGAGCGCAGGGGCGCACCAACCCTCGATCCCTATGGCGAGTCCGGAACCCTTGAGGTGCGGGCCCGGACTTATCTTGACCTTAACTGTGCCCATTGCCACCGGGAAACCGGTCTGGGCGGACGGGCGGGCATAGAGCTCAGGTCCAGTCTGCCTCTCGAAGCGATGGGAATCATCAATCGGAAGGCGATGGTGGGACTATCTCTCGGGGAGCAGTCCCGGCTGGTGGTGCCCCGGCATCCCGAGCGCTCCGAGCTTCTCGCCCGGATGAACCGGCGAGGGGCCGGACAGATGCCGCTGCTTGGAAGTTTTCTCGTGGATGAAGAGGGAATAAGGCTGATCCGCCGCTGGATCATGGAACTGCCTGCGGAAGCGCAGGAGGGTGACCACCCTGGCCGCGGGCGATGAGCTCACCGGGAGGGCGGGGCGATGCCCGGGCGAAGCTCAATGCCGCGCTGCGCCGGAATAGGGACAAGTCCACGCGCCTTCTCAGTGCTTCGGGACCAGGGCTCCAGTAGGATCTGGATTCGCCCATCGGGGCGCGGCCACACGGTGAGCTGCCGATTTCGCAATCGACACGCCTGCAGCTTCCTCAAATCCCTTTCGCAGCCAGGCCTTTACCTGTTTTGGAGGGAGGGATGATGCCATCCCTGCCCCGGGCCGGAAAGGCCCTGGCTGAAGTCGGGCAGAGAAATGAACTCGACAGGATGAATTCATTCCCGTGGGCTCCCGGCACATGGATAAAAACGAGGATGGATCAGGCAGTGAAGTGCAGCGGAATCTGGTTTCCCGGCGCTCGGTTTATCTATTCAGGGAGGACTCCGTAGCACGATCCCAGCTGGAGACTGCCTTTGAGGCGGCCCGGCAGGCTCCCTGTCACAAACATACTCACCCCTGGAGGTTCCATGTCCTGGGCCGGGAAACCCGGCAGGCGCTGGTTCCTGAAGCCGAAAGATTGACCCTGGAGAAGGACTCCAGCGCAGGGCCTGACGTGTTAGAAAAGGCAAGGAACAAGATTCTAAGCCCGCCAGTGCTGGTTGCGGTCAGCTCCCTGCGGTCACCGGGTGATTCTTTCAGGGAGGAAGAGGATTATGCGGCCACCGTCTGCGCGCTACACAACCTCGTCCTTTCGCTCTGGGACCAGGGAATTGGATCCCAGTGGAGTACCGGCGCAATAACGCGTTCTCCGGCGGCTTACGAGGTCCTCGGGATCTCCAAGGATGAGCAACGGCTCATTGGATTCATCAAGGCGGGATATCCAGCCGAGGTTCCCAAGACGAAAAAAAAATCCCTCGCAGAGATTCGAAGTTACCTGCCCTAGGGAACATCCGGCAGGTATCGGGCTGAGAAAGAGAATCCCGGAACAGCCCGGCGTTCAGGTGTCATTAAGAAAGAATTGACCGCCCGGGGGTGAGCTGAGCAGGGTTCTGCTCGTCCCCAAACCGATGGTCACTGTCAAGCCGATCCGCCGCGCCTTGGTTCCCGTTGACACGGAAGCCGCCCAACGTCTTTGCAGCCCGAACTACGATGAGTTCCAGAGCGATCGCGAGATCTGGGAACTACTGCAGGTGCAGCCCGACAGCGTGCTCCGGGTGACCATGCCGCACTGCAACGCCGCGAGTGTTGAGGAGATGCCGGGGGATGGATCGGCCGAGGCCCTCGCGGAGGGGAAGATCAGAATGGGCGAACTGGTGGGAAGCAGCACAACGTGCGTGGTGGAAAATGTGCTCTTCCTCTACGAGATTATCGATCCGGGCCGGCCCGGTATGCGGCAGATCGGTCTGGGTGGGATGGCTCCCACCGCTGACATTCGGACGGAGGCAACCCCGGATGGGGTGATTATCCGCAATGAGGGTATTCGCGAGGAGAAGGCGAAGGGACGTGCCGATCTCATCGAGGCGACCCGTGCCATCATTGGAACGGTCAACCTTTCGGTGGATGATTCCTCTGATAATCTCCTCAACGCCCTGCAGGCCCATGCCGACCGACGAAGGTGTGACTTTGAGGCCGCCGACCACTCGGACGGCACTACTCACCGGATCTGGTTGGTGACGGACGGGCAAGAAATTGCCTCTCTCCAGGAGGTCCTGGGCTCCGAGCCTCATGCCTACGTGGCCGACGGTAACCACCGGAGCGCAGCGGCAGCCATGCGAGGCGAGGGTGGGTTCCTGACAGTTTTCTTCCCCGCCCATACCATGGGCCTGGCGCCCTATAACAGGCTTGTCCACTCCCCGGGGATCACCCGGGAACAGCTGGAGGAATCCCTGCAGGGATCTTTTGAAATTGAGGAGCTCGCGAGGGCTGATTATCAGCCGGGTGAGATCCACGAGATAGGGATTTATATCGAGGGCACGTGGCTGAAGCTGGTTCCACGCGAATCTGCCTTTGACGCGCAGAATGCGGCAGAGTCGATTGATTCAGATATCATCCAACGACACCTGTTCGCGGGTGTCCTTGGGATTACAGACCCCCGGGCAAAGGAACTTACTTTCGTGGGCGGCAACCGGGACGCTGCCTACCTCCGGGAACAGGTCGATGCTGGTCACCATGAGTTGGCGGTGACCCTGGCTCCCGTCACAATCGAACAGTTTATTGAGGTCTGTCGACAGAATCGGATCATGCCGCCCAAATCGACTTGGTTCCAGCCGAAGATCCGCAGTGGTCTCGTGATGGCCCTGCTAGACTAGGACTGTCGGTTCAGGGTCTGGAACGCAGGACCCCATGAGGTCCTGAAGGCATCATGAAGCTCGCAGCCGAACCCAAGCAAAGGAGGCTTATTCATCACAAACTCTGACGTGACCTTCCTGCAGATGGTCCCGGACCCGGGGCCGTCCCGGATGATGCGCGGTCCGCAAAAAGAGTCGGAAGTAGCTTCCCGAGATCGAGCCAACAACCGGGCCGGGCGCCCGGTCAGGCAGGAAAGCTTGCCCGCCGCGACGTTGGCGCCGAGGAGAAGGACTGAGCTGTGCAGCAGAGTCCGGGCGGACGGAACGTGGAAATTCCATCCGTCCGACTAAAGAATTCCCTTGTCAGGACGGTCCCGGGACCGTATTTCCCGCCGCCTCCAATTAAGCGGACACCAATAAAAAGCGGAGATAGCTCAGTTGGTAGAGCAGTTGGCTTTTAACCAATTGGTCCTGGGTTCGAGTCCCAGTCTCCGTACTTCTTTCCTCTTGGTGACGGGGTGACTGGAATGCACCCGGTGCTTGATCGAGGAAAGAGCTGGAAGAGCCTCGTTTCTGGATTTTTCCCCTAATATTGAGGCGCACGAAGCATGTGACCGTGTTTCCTTCGATTAGATTCGGGACCATTCTAAAAAGGAAATCAGGCCTCCCAGGGTCAAGAAACCCCGGAGGTCCCTTCAGCGATCGCTCCCAGCGGTCCAGCAGGGACCGTAAATTTCCGTAGAAATGTCTTTTCATCACCGGGTTGAGGGTTTTTTTTAACGAGGTAACTCAACGTCATGACTGCAAACCCACTTTTCACCGTTCTTTCAATGTTGGCCCTTGCCGCTAGTGCCAGTGCGGTCACCGTTGGATTTGGCCCCAATCTCAACAACGGAGCTCAGGACACCCCGGCTGGAGATAGCGCGGCGAACCAGATGCGCCAGAACATCAACATCACAAATACCGTGGTCCTTGCTCCGGGTGTTTACCGGGCCACAAGCTGGTCCTATAACGCCGCTCCGGATTCCACGGTCCCCGGTGTTACCCAGCCAGTCTTCCCATTCATCACGAGGATCAACAGCCCGGGTAATCACACCGTGCTTGCCTCTGGTGCCACCATTGACACCGAGCCCGGAATCCAGAACGGGGTAGCGTTCGGCGGTGCCAACGACACGTTCACCATTCCTCTCGGGGGAGCGACGATCGCGGCGGGAATCCAGAATCCCAGCCAAGCGGGTGTGCAGAACAGCATCCTGACCGACACGAGTTTTGGGCAGACCGACCACGCGAACAGCGGACTCTTTGATGATGCTGCCACCGTGGGCGCTACGCTTGACAGCCGCTCGTTTGGCGGCCTGACGCGGACCTACGGATTTTCCGTTGAGGTTGAGCTGATCCCGGAACCCTCCAGTCTCGCACTCGTGGGGCTCGGTGGTCTTTTCCTTCTCCGCCGCCGCCGGTCGTAGAGGAGCCGGGCGTTTGCCGGAAAATATTTTCTACGGGGGGCGGCCAGAGAATCTGGCCGCCCTTTTTTTCTGAATCACCTTACCGCGTCTGTAATGGCGCATGATCTCCCACCTCTCCATGTCCAAGAAGCGAACTCTCCTAACCACCTGCCTTGGCGTTGCTCTCGTCAGTGATGCTGGTGCGATCAAGATCGGATTTGGAACAGCTCTCAATGGCGTGCAGGACACGCCTGCTGGTGACAGCGGAGCGAACCAGATGCGTCAGAACATCAATATCACCGATACCGTCTTTCTTCCGGCGGGGACCTATCATGCGACCACCTGGGAGTATCTTGCGGGACCGGATTCAACGGTTCCGGGCGTTACCCAGCCGGTCTTTCCCTTCCTGACCATCGTGAATGGCCCTGGCAATCACACCGTGGTGGCTTTTGGAGAGACCATTGACACGGATCCCGGCGAGCAGACCGGGGTTGCCTTCGGTGGCGACAACCATACGTTTACGATTCCGGCCGGGGGGGCTACGGTGGCCGCCGGTATCCAGAATCCAAGCGCGCCGGGTGTGCAGAACAGCATCCTGACCGACACGAGTTTCGGGCAGACCGATCACGCCAACAGCGGGAACTTCGATGATGCTGCCAGCGTGGGCGCTACCCTTGATAGTCGTTCGTTCGGCGGCTTGAGGCGAACCTACGCGTTCGCGATTGAAGTTGAGGACGGTGAGGTGACCGACGCGGATGGGGATGGGTTGCCAGCAACCTGGGAAGAGGCCAATGGGCTGGACGATTCCGATGATGGCTCCGCAGGCGAAAGTAGTCCTGGTGCCAAGAATGGCCCGAATGGCGCACTCGGAGATCCCGACGAGGACGGCCTCGATAATGCCGGGGAGTTCGAGAGCAAGACCAATCCGCAGGAAAAAGACAGCGATGGCGACACGGTTTCTGACGGGATCGAGGTCCTCGATGGCACGGATCCCGGGAAGAAGGACACTGACGACGACGGCCTGGACGACGGGATGGAGAAAACGCTCCAGAGTGATCCGCTAGACCCGGACACTGATGACGACGGGCGCTCGGACGGCGAGGAATTTGCGCTGGGCAGTGACCTCAACGATCCGAACAGCCCAGGATGGGTTCGCATTGGCTTTGGCCCGGAGCTGGTCGGGGAGGTGGACACGGTCTCCAACGGTTCCAGCAACCAGATGAGGCAGAACATCAACATCACCAATACGGTCTTCCTCGAGGCGGGGACCTACCGGGCCAGAGCGTGGGATTACAATGCAGCGCCCGATGCGACGAACGGGGCTACGCAACCAGTCTTCCCCTTCCTGACCATCGTGAATGGGCCCGCTAACCACACGGTCCTGGCAGTGGGAGAGACCATTGACACTGAGCCTGGCATTCAGCTGGGTGTTCCCTTTGGTGGAGAAGAGGACGTCTTTACCATTCCGGAGGGCGGGGCCACAGTAGCAGCAGGCATCCAGAACCCAAGCGGGGCCGGGGTAACTAACAGCATTTATACCGATACCTCCTTTGGGAATACGGACCACGCTAATTCGAGCAATTTCGATGAGGCCGTCCTCGGGGCCAACCTCGTCAGCTTCGGTTTCGGCAACCTGACGCGGACCTACGCCTTCTCGATCGATGTAGGCCGGGGATCGGGCGAGGAGCCGATCAAGCTGGCGCTCAACCGGGATGGAGACGATCTGGTCCTCAAGTGGGAAAGCAAGCCGGGGATGTTTTACAACCTGAAGACGAGTATCGACCTTGCGGCCGACCCGGCGACCTGGGATCCGGTCGAAGTGGACGGAATTTTTGACATTTCCTCTACGCCGTCACTCAACGTTCACCGGATCACGCGTCCCGCTGACCCGGAGCGCTACTACCGCATAGAAGAGTATGCGCTGCCCCCGGTTTCACTCTTCTTTGAGGACTTTGATGGTGGCGATCCGGGGTGGACGACTGGTTTTAATCCGGCAGACATCCAGCAGCTCACCGTCTGGGAGCGGGGTGATCCTTCCGGCGGTGCTCCCACCGGGCCTGCCGCGGCAAGGAGCGGAACAAACTGCTACGGAACGAATATAGCAGCTGACTATGGAGCAGAATCCGATACGTGGCTGCGAAGCCCTGCAATTGACCTGACCACTGCAAGTGGTGCGACGGTGAACTTCAGCCAGTGGGTGGATGTCGATGATTTTGAGGATGCCGGGGGCGTGGGCGATCGCGGGACCCTGCGCGTCCTTACGGCCGATGCATCTACCGAACTGGGGGTTCTGGAAGCCAGCGTGGTTGGTTTCGCGAGCGACTGGGCAGAATACTCGGTCGATCTGCCAGCTGCCGCCCTGGGCCAGCCGGTGATCCTTGAATTTCAATTTGTCAGCGATCCTGATGAATCGGTTATCGCCTCCGGGTGGTATATTGACGACGTGCAGGTCACTATTCCGGCTCCTTGATAGAAGAGCTCTCGTCGAGGAGGGCGACGCGACCTAAGGACTGATCAAGCCGGGGCCTCCGGGGCGGGCGGTGGGATGCTGGTTTGTGATGGCCGGGAAGAAAGCGAAGGTTCGCCATGGTCTGGATCGTGATAGGAATCGCTTCTCTGGCCCTGTTGGGGGCATTGATCCTCATGGTCGTTGTGATGCTGGTGAAGGGTCCCCTGTTCCGCCGGGTCCTTTCAGAAGCTCACTTCGTGGAATGCGCACGGGGGGCTTGGAACGCGGCACGGCGAGCCTGTCGGAAAAGAGAAGACCCTGGGTCTGCGGGTGAAGAGAACACGGGAGGGGACGAGGAGGAATTCACAAGTTCCGAGGGGGTTGTTCTTCACTATTCCATCAGAAAGGGCGAGGGCGACGAGGCAGGTCAGTTTGTCCACCACTACTCAGTCAGGATGAATCGTGGCTACACTCCGCATGCGATCGGGGGGACCTTTGTGGTCTGGGTAGCGTTGATCCTCGAGGTAGACCTCGCGATGGGCTGGGTAGGAATTTCACCGGATCGCGTTCACCATGCAGAGTTCGCTCTCGACGGGGAGGAGCAAAGGGAATTCGAAAAAGGCGATTGTGTGGTGCCGTCCGAGGCGGAGTTTCGTCTTCTCCTGACCGAAAGCAGAGCCCTGCGTGACAGCTTGGACTGGGAGGCGATCGGGGAGTGCGGACCTGGGGGCAGCGAAGTCGCCTGACTCATGCATCGAACGGGTTTCGGGACACTTCCTCTTCTACTACCCCACGCCGGGCCCTTAACCTCGTTCCCACCTCGAGGGTAGACACGTATCCAGTCAAACGGGGAGAACCGGGGAAGAAACCCTGTTCCTGCGGTGGAAGGCCGGAAAGTTCGGCTGGCTCCGAACCAGCTTTGCGGGAAGTCCTTGCCCGACTACCTGCAGTCGTGCTGACAGAAATCGAGAAAGTCGAAAAGGGTCCTCCCGGGCCGCGTGAGATGAAAGGCGTTGAGCCCGAGAAAGGCGGCTCCTTGATAGTCCGCTTCGAATGAGTCTCCGCAGTGAAAGGTGTCCTGCGGTGCGCAATTCAAACGTTCGAGGGCACGGCCGAAGAAAATGGGATCAGGTTTTCGGGCCTGGACCTCGGCGGAGGTGAAGACATGCTCGAAAAAAAGACCGATATCCAGACCGTCCAGAACAGGCTTGAGCCGATCGTCGAAATTGGAGAGCACTGCCAGAGGTCCAAGTCTGCAGGCCGCTTCAAGAAAAGCCATCGTCTCGGGATAGAGCTGCCAGGCGGAGGGAGAGGAGTAATGCTGGAAGAGAGAATTAAAGAAGGTCTCGAACATGCCGTCCTCGCCCTCCATTTCCTGATGAACTCCGGCTTTGACGAGGACGTTCCATACCAGTTCGCTCCACCAGGCCCGTTCAGCAGCGTGGCCCGAGCAGTAGCGCTGGTAGTCGGGGGAGGATCCGCTGGCAAAAAGGCGTTGAAAGGTTTCCTGCATCCGGTCCGGCTGGATGGTTTGCCCGGTTAATTCTTCGAGTTGCCGGGCATAGGTCTGCCCTACCCGCTCACTTGGACGGATCAGGGTGCCAACAGCGTCGAGAAAGATGGTCAATGAATCGGGAGGACCAAAAGTTGTTTATCTGGAGAAAGGACGGGGCTTGATGCCGGGTAGAAGGTCGTGAATAGTTGAATGAAGATGATGAAGCGAGTTTTCAGTTTTGTGGGAGTATTGCTGGCCGGATCCGTGATAGCCGGGGCCGATAAGCCGAAGGCCGAGGAAATCAAGTCCGGGGGGAAGACGGGGAAGTGGATTTCACTGGCCCCTGCAAAGCCGGGAATGGGATCGTGGAAGGCCCTTAACTTCGGGGGTGAGGGGGAAACCGTGTGGAAGAACGGAACACTAACGATTGAAGAGGGTGCCCAGCTGACTGGACTGGTTTTCAGCGGTCCGGAGCTGCCGACTGCGCCATACGAGATCGAGGTGGAGGCCCGCCGGACCTCGGGAGTGGATTTCTTCTGTGGTCTCACGTTGCCGGTCCGGGATGCCAAGACCTGCGTGACATTCATCTGTGGCGGCTGGGGCGGAGGAGTGGTCGGCTTCTCCAGCATCGACGGCATGGATGCTTCCGAGAATGAGACGGCGAGTTATCAGGGATTCAAGGACCAGCAATGGTATAAGATCCGGATCGAGGTGCGGAAGGAGAGCCTCAAGGCATGGATCGACCAGAAGGAGATGGTAGATGTTATTACCAAGGACCGAAAGTTGGGCATGCGATTCGGCGATATTGAGAAATGTGCGCCGCTGGGACTCGCTACCTGGCAAACCAGAGCCGAGCTCCGAGGTCTGCGTTGGAGGAAGCTGGCTAGATAGTTATTCCGGATAATCTGGGAGGCGGAGATCCGGTGGTGGGATGTGGGGTGGTCAATGGGTCTTTTCGCTTGATTCGTGGGGGGAGCGGGCCTATAGCGCCCCGAACAGAACAACTCTTGATGCTTTCGAAGAGTGGGTTCCCGCGACCCACTCTTTTGCGTCTCCAGACCTGAACGTCAGAAGATCATGACGAACGATCTCGTCGCCCTCATAGAATTTTACGAAAAGGAAAAGAGCATCGAGCGCGATAAGGTGGTCGAGGCTCTTGAGAACGCCTTTTTGTCGGCCTACCGTCGTATGGTGCCCGGTGCGGAGGATATTGAAGACCTGCGGGCGGAGGTGGATACGAGGCAGGGAGAGACCAGGATCTTTGCCACCCTGCGGGTCGTTGCGGACGACGATCACCAGGACAAGTTCAACGAGGTGCCCATTTCGCTGGCACAGCGCAAGAACCCCTCGGTCGGACTCGATGATACGGTGGAGTTCAATGTGACACCGAAGAACTTCGGCCGTATCGCGGTGCAGACTGCCAAGCAGACGATGATGCAGCGCCTCAGACAGGCCGAAAAAGAGATGATCTACGATGAGTTCAAGGATCGAGCCGGCGACATTGTGAGCGGTGCGGTGCGCCGCTTTGAAAAGAATGACGTCATGGTCGACCTGGGCAAGTTTGAGGCGCGGATGCCTTCGCGGGAGCGGGTGTCGACCGAGGATTACAACATCGGGGACCGGATCCGGGCCTACGTTGTCTCGGTGGATAATGAGTTCCGTGGCCCCGAGATCATCCTTTCCCGAAGCCATCCTAATTTTGTACGGCGGCTCTTTGAGGCGGAGGTAAGTGAGATCTCGGATCACACGGTGGAGATACGCGGGATCGCCCGGGAAGCCGGTTACCGGACGAAGGTAGCAGTTTTCAGCAACGACGATAAAGTGGACCCGGTGGGTGCCTGCGTGGGCCTGCGCGGTGCGCGGGTGAAGAACATTGTTCGCGAGCTCAACAACGAGAAAGTTGATATCATCCGCTGGAGCGACGAGCCGGACGCCTTTGTAACGGATGCGCTGAAGCCTGCACAGATTCGTTCGATCACTCTCGACGAGGAGAACAAGGTAATTCATGTGACGGTGGATGAGGAAGACCTGAGCAAGGCCATCGGCCGACGTGGTCAGAATGCGCGGCTCACTTCCAAGCTGGTGAACTGGGACGTGCAGGTGCGTAAGGATGAGAGTCAGCACGAGCAGTTCGAGGCGAGGGTAACTGATGCCGCTATGGGGCTGGCCGAGGAGCTCGGAGTAGATCCGCAGATGGCCGACAAGCTCTACCGGGCTGGAGGAGTTTCCCCGGACATGGTTCTCCAGATGCCGGCGGATTACATCGCCGCTTCGCTGGAGTCTTCGGAAGAAGAAGCTCTCGCTGTTCTAAGCAAGGCCCGGGCCGTGACAGGGGCACCTGCGGAGGCGGAAGCACCTGCGGAGGCGGAAGCACCTGCGGAAGCGGAGGCACCTGCAGAGGCGGAAGTGCCTGCGGAAGCGGCTGCACCTGCGGAGGCGGAAGTACCTGCGGAGGCGGAAGCACCTGCGGAGGAGCAGTAAGAAGACGAGCCCAAAGTAAAAGCCAAGAGACCCACCATGCCGGACGAGGCTGAAAGCGACGAAAAAAAAGAAGTTCTCGATCTGATCGATGAACAGAAGAAACCGTCACGTCGCGAACGCCAGAGGGCGAAGGCCGCCGAGCAAAAGACCGTCCAGGACCAGAAGGACGAGGCCCTCGATATCTTTGACGAGGACGATCAGAAGAAGGCAGCGGCGGTTCGCAAGACTGAGAAGTCAGGGAAGAAGCAGCTCCCTACGATTTCAAAGCTGGCTGACGAGGCTCAGGATCCTGACTTCATTGTAAGTGGATCCTCAGCGTCTGCCCCCGTCGTATCCGAGGAGGGCCAGGAGGATGAGTCGGGAGTGGTTGAAGGCAATACCATCAGCATCAAGCCGCCTATCATCGTCAGTGTTCTTGCCGATATGATGGGGTTGAAGCCGTTTGAGATCATGAAGGATCTCATCCAGCTCGAGGTTTTTGTAGCTCCGAACCAGGCGATTGAGCCGGAGGTCGCCGAAAAAGTCTGCGAGCAACATGGCTTTGTTTTCGAGCGTGAGAAGCGTGAAAAGGGCGGAGGAGTTCATAAGGTTGAGGAGGTCATTGAAGAGCCCGAGCCGGAGGAGGACGAGCCGGCGGAGAAGATGGAATTCCGGGCGCCCATCATTACATTCATGGGGCACGTCGATCATGGAAAGACCTCTCTTCTCGACTACGTGCGCAAGTCCAAGGTTGTCGATGGCGAAGCGGGGGGGATAACCCAGCACATTGGTGCTTACCGGGTCGAGCATGACGGCCACCCCATCACCTTTATCGATACGCCCGGTCACGCGATTTTCACCGAAATGCGGGCCAGGGGCGCGGATGTGACTGACATCGTGGTCCTCGTGGTTGCTGCTGACGACGGAATCATGCCCCAGACGAAGGAGGCCATCAGTCACGCCAAGGCCGCCAAGAAGACCATCATCGTGGCAATCAACAAGTGTGACGTCCCCGGGGCTGACCCGATGAGGGTGAAGACCCAGTTGATGGAACACGACCTCATGCCCACCGATCTGGGTGGAGAGATCGAAACTGTCGAGGTGTCTGCCATTACCGGGCAGGGAATGGACGCATTAGCAGAACTCATGGCCCTGCAGGCTGAAGTCCTTGAGTTGAAGGCGAATCCTGAAGCCAACGCTCGGGCGGCAGTCATCGAAGCCAAGGTGCAGCCGGGGAAGGGACCGACCGCAACCGTGATCGTCGAGGCGGGAACGCTCAGGGTTGGGACCCCCTTCATCTGTGGACCATATGCCGGCAAACTCAAGTCGCTGCTGAACGACCGAAACGAGCAGGTCAGGGAAGCCGGTCCAGCCACTCCGGTGGAAGTGCTCGGGTTTGCCGAGCTTCCCAACGTGGGTGACGAACTGGTTGCCATGGAAAGCGAACGTTCGGCCAAGAAACTGAGCGATGAACGGCAGCTGGAACGCCGGCAGGAACGCCTGGAGCGCCCAAAGAAAAGTCGCATGGAAGACATGCTGGCGCTGGTCGAGGGCGGCCAGAAGGCTGAGCTCAAGCTGATCCTTAAATGCGATGTGCAGGGTTCTGTGGAAGCCATCAGAGGTGCCATCGGAGAGGTGGAGTCCGACAAGGTGGAGGTCAATTTCATTCATGCCGCTGCTGGATCCGTCAGCGAATCTGATATCCTGCTGGCCAGCAGCTCGGACGCGGTAGTGCTGGGTTTCAACGTGAAGGTCGAGGGCAATGCAGTGAAGGCCGCCAAGCGCGAAGGGGTGCAGGTCAAGCTCTACTCAATCGTCTACGAGCTCATTGATCAGGTAAGGGATGCCATGCTCGGACTTCTCGAGCCGGAACTTCGTGAAAAAATCCTTGGTCACGCGGAGGTGAAGCAGGTCTTCAAGGTCAAGCGGGGCCGGGCAGCAGGATGTCTGGTGGCGGATGGTAAAGTCACCCGGACAGCGCATGCGCGAGTACTGCGGGAAGGAACCCCGGTATTTGATGGCAAGATGTCGACCCTCCGGCGGATCCACGACGATGTGGAGGAGGTCAAGCAGGGCATTGAGTGTGGTATTCGACTCGGGGAGTTCAACGAGTATGAAGTTGGTGATGTAATCGAGTGCTACGAGCTCGAAAAAATTGAGCAGACGTTATAGCGACTGCATCTACGATCATCTGGTCCCGAGGAGGTGAGGCATGTCGCGGCGCATGGACAGAGTGAACGAGCTGCTGAAGCGTGAGATCAGTGCAGTCGTTCAGCGGGAATTCGAGTGGCATGGTTCACTGGTAACAATTAATGCCGTGGAGGTATCCCAAGATCTCAAGGAGGCCAAGGTCCATGTGGGAGTTCTTGGGGGCCGGGAGGAAAAGGTCATCGGACGTCTCAACGATCAGCACGGTTTCATCCAGGGTCGGGTGATGAGAAGAGTCGTGCTAAAGAATACGCCGGTCCTGCGTTTCCTGGGTGATCATTCAGTAGAACGGGGCGTGGATATTGTTACTTTGCTGGACGAGGTGGCCGACCTGCCCAAGGCGCCCCCAGAAGAGGACGGGAAGGACGAGGGATCTTCTGGTCAGGACCTTTGATTTCCGCCCGAAGACCCGGGCCCGGTAACGCGGCGGGTCCTGTAGCAGGTCAAATTATCCGTGAATTTGGAAATCGATCCGTCGGATTACGTTTGCAATAGGGACAACCTGAGGCTTCGATGAGAGAGCCTCTTCATGCTGCCGGGGGAATTGGAATATTCAACTGAAGGCAATCTCGAACCCGCAAACTACTAAACATGACTAGATCGACTAATCTTCTGGCCCGGTGCATCCTCGTGATGGGTGTAATTTCGGCTCTCTCGGTAGGTTGTAAGAAGGCTCCCACCGGAAGCAGGGGAGGGAGCTCATCGACGGAGGGGCCCGGGACGGAACAGAATGCTACGGAAGGCATTGAGGAGGAGCTCACTCCTGAGGAGGTAGCCCCTCATGTTCCAGATCCTACCGAAATTGAGTGACGGGCTCATCTCAAATGCATGACGGCACTAGCGCCGATGAGGGAATCGCGAAAGGCTCCGGGGCCTGGGAGGGTCCCCTCGATACGGCAATCATGTTCGTGGACCTGGTGGACTCATCAGTGTTTGCCAGTGTGCTTGGCCTCAAGGAGTATGCGGACTACGTTGAATCCTTCCACGAGGTTGTCCGGGTCCAGTGCGATCATTTTTTTGAGCACTGCCTGAAGGGGAAGTACGAGAAAGGGACTGATTATGAATACTATGTGATGGGCGACCAGTTGGTTTTCTTCATGCACACGGAGAAGCCCTCGAACGATGTATACCTCCTCACCACCCTGGGGATTACGCTGAAAGCAGCCTGGGTTGCCTCTCCCTTCAACCGAGAGCGCGTTGAGCGCAGGTCGGCGGCAGCTGAAATAGCGATTGGGATCAACTTCGGAACCGTATGGGCCAAGCGTCTAAAGTCGGGATTTGAGACCCACGGATATGCAATCAATCTGGCCAAAAGAATCGAGTCCCATTCCCGTGATGGTCAGCACTTCCGGATTTTCCTCTCGGATACCGCCTATAACCTGCTCCATGCGCGGATGCGCAACCTTTTGTTCAGCGAGAGGGAGTTCGCTTCCGGGAAGGGAATCCTCGGACAGTTTGGAGTTTATGAGATCGTGGACGCTTTTGTTGACTCAGTGGACCGAATGGCGCCTCAAATTGCGGAAGTCTTCGAGGAGCTGGTGGAGGCTGCCATTGATAATACCAGCAGGGACCTGTGGATCCACAGTGCGTATCAGGTCTACAGTGAAAAGATACACGGAGTAGTGACCGAGGACGCCGCTGCGCGTTGCCGAAGCGTACTCAACTATCAACCTGATAACGCGGTTGCGCTGTATTACCTTGCTCAGTATCACCGGGAGCAGGGCGACCTCGCTCTAGCTGAAATCTCATATCTGCACCTTCTGAAAGCGTGGCCCCACTTTGGACATGGGCACCTTCAATTCGGAAAGTGTCTGCAGGAAATGGGGAAGGAGCACGAGGCGCGAACTGCGTATCTTCATGCGGAGCGCGAGGGAATGGTGGAGGCCAGTGAATGGCGGGCAGGCCTCCAGCAGGCGGAGGTCAGGGGTCAGGAGCACTGATCAGGATCGAAACGTCAGAGGCGTGCTGTCCTCGGGGCCGGAGAGATTCCTGAGGCTTGCTAAGACAGGCCAGCATTTCCGTAAAATTCGCGGGATCGGGGGTTTATCGGTCAGGATTTAATTTATCCTGGTCAGTTTCAGTTGCCGGGCCCGGACGCAACGGGTAGACCGGATGGTCATGAACGGCATTTGGAAGTTCAGGAGATATGGTTGCGCAGTCCTAGTCGGCGTTCTCTGCCTCGTATGGGCCGGGTGTGACCAGAAGAATGCCACGAATGACGGAAGAACCATGGAGCAGACCGGGGAGGCGTCTGCCCAGGAAGTTGCTGGAGAGAGCAACACGGCGGGCGCGGAGGCTGTTGAGCAACGGCCGGAAGCAGCGAGGGCTCTCGAGGCGGAGTCTGGTCTGCCGACGGAAATAGGCGAAGCAGAAAGGGAGCAGGCTTCTCCTGAACCAAGCGGGACGGAGGGAATGAAGCGGAAGCAGGCAGATGATGGGACGGATAAGGAAGCAGTGCTTCCCGCACAGCGTTGGACAGTAGCCGAAGCTGGATTTGCCAGCAGGTTACCGGTGACGACGGACTATTATTTGGACGCCCGCAGGTTGCCGGAAATATGGAGATGGCTCGAGCAGACGGGAGCGATGGAGGGAGCCATGAAATCCCTGAGGGAGTCCCTCCGAGACGCCGAATTACCGGAAGAGCTTTTACGACTGGCAGAGGAGGGTATCAGTATGGCGCCCGTCTTGCTTGGGGAGGAAATATTTCTCGCAGGCCAGGGAGTGACCTGGAGCTGGGAAACCGCAGCGGGGATGAACTCCCTCATGTGGCGTCTTCTCGGCAGGGCCCTGATCGGTAACCTAGAAGCAGGGAACGTGCCCCTGCTTGATGAGGACGACGATATGGCGGCCGAGATGTCGAATGATCTAGCCAGGTGGATCCAGAGTCAGCTCAAAAAGGGGAAGGAGTCTCCCAAGGTGTCTCTCTATGCCGGCGGCCGAGTGAGTGACGAGACGCGGCGGGCCAAAGTAGTCAAGTGGGCGCAGGACGTTCTTTCCCTCACCGCCGAGCAGATAGAACCAGCCAAGGCGATCACCTTTCAGAGGGGTGGAGTGGATTGGACGGGTTTTGAGATACGAGTTGAGGCGGCGGGAAAACTACGTGCTGAAGATGCGCCGGATGGAATTGATGCACAGGTCTGGCAGCAGCTGCTGGAAAAGATCGGGAAGTGGAGGGTGGTCGTGGTCTGTGCGGAGGTGGCGGACTACGTGGTCATGGCAGTGGGAAACGGGGAGGATGCGATCGAGGTAGTGGAGGACGTGAAAGTCTCCCTTGCCGGGTCAGAGGCTTTCCAGTTCTTTGGGGAATTTCCCTCTGATGAGGTTGTTTCGCTTTGCTGGTGGAGCAAGGAACTGAGTGCCGCGAGCCAGAAGGGCGTTTCCTACCTGCCGTTCTTCGAGGGTGCCCTCGAGGGACTGAGGGGCAGCAAGCTCGAACGAGGAGAGGCCATGGTGGAGGCCTTGAACGATTTTAATCATCACTGGCGGTCACGGCGGACCGGGGAGCCTCATGATTTTACGGGGGTGGTGCTGGTGGGAGAGACGGTTCGTCTGGAAGGGCGGGGCGGCTGGGTTGGGATGGGTCTGGACCTCAGGATTCCACTAAAATTCCCGAAGGCATTTTCCGCGCTGAAGAAAGTCCCCTTTATTCGTGCGCACTGGAAAATGAATTCTGAATACGTCCGGCATGGACAGCAGCAGGTGGGGGCCGGGATGCGCCTCCTTAATCTGATTCTGGAAGAAGTAATGGAAGCGATGGGCGATCGCGCGGAAGGTGACCAAGAGGAGGAAGAGCAGATGGCCCGCTGGAGCCGGGATCTCAGCAAGGGGTTGAATGATATCTGGCGTGGCTATCGAGAGTATTTTACCACGGCCTTCGGGCTAGAGGGTGCTTTCGTCATGGACCTTGATGGGGAAATGATTCCTGCGATCGGTGTAGAGGAGGATTTGATGGAAAAGGGTCGTATCCCGCGGGTAGCCGTCATCAAGCCGGTTGTGAGGCGAGAGTCCCTGTCGGAGTCGTGGGATATCTGGGAGAAGGCCTCTACCAATCTTTTCGGGGTTCTGGCAGAGACCCTGGACCAACCTATTCCCTTCCCCAGCACCATGACAGCGGAGAAGGACGACTTGCGGACCTATTTCTTCCCCTTGCCGTTCGCGACCGAAGACTTTCTCCCCAGCGTGTCGGTCAGTGACGACCTCTACATTCTCAGCACGTCAAAGGGTCTTTCCGAAAGCCTCTACGAAGCAGCGCTTGAGGAAAAGGGTGCGGAGAATGATCCCGGGGGGCTCTGGGTTGAGGTGAATGCGGACCAGCTCTGGGATTTCTGCGGGGTGTGGATCGACTTCTTCGAAGATAGCCGGAAGGCGGCAGAGGAGATCGAGAAGGATGAATTAGAGAAGGGTGAGGAACTGGTTCCGAGGCCCGGGCAATTTGGGGCTGACCCCTTTGGAGATTTATTTTCAGACGTTGAACCCGAACTCCTGCGGGGCTGGTTGGATAAGCTGCGTGTCCTGCGTGGGGCTCGTTTTCATCGCTCGATGGAAGAAGGAATTCCCCGGACCAGCGTCCGAGTCACCGTGAAGCGCTAGCCTCCTGCGAATCCCGCCAGATATTCCACCCAGCGTTCCACCAGCGTGGCCCGGGCACGTTTTTCTTGCGCTCTGCTTGTCGGCGGAGACAATCCGCGCCCTTCCCGCTGAACGTTCCAACCGTCCATGGGCCAATTGATGACAGCCGCCGGCTTCGGCGAGATAGTTTCTGCGCATGAGCAATTCGTGCTCGTGAGCCATACTCGTCCCGACGGTGATGCGATAGGATCCGAGGTAGCCCTGAAGTCAGTGCTGGAAGCACTGGGTAAGTCGGTGATGGCTATTAACCAGGATGAGGTGCCGGATAATTTGGCTTTCTTGGCGGGCTCGGAGACCATCAGAAAGCCAGAGGGTCCCATCGCGGGCGAAGTGGTCATTGCGCTGGATACTGCCAACCGCGAGCGGCTGGGAGAGAGTTGTCTCGAGTCCCTGGGGGCGGGGCGACTCTGGGTGAACATAGATCATCATATTTCCAATGAGGAATATGGAGACTACAGGCTGATCGATTCGGATGCTGCCGCGACCGGAGAGGTGCTTTATGGTTTGATCAGGGAGCTCGACTGGCCGATTCCCGAGGTTGCTCGTGATGCGCTTTACGTTGCCCTCTCCACCGATACGGGGTCCTTCCAGTATTCCAATACCACCGCGCGAACTCACGAGATGGCAGCTGATCTGGTAGGACGGGGCCTCGATGTGGCAAAGCTCACCGCCCAGCTATACCATGACTACCCGTTTCGTCGGGTCGAGCTCCTGCAATCCCTTCTTAAGACAATGTGCCTGACGGAGGACGGCCGGATAGCCTGGTGGACCCTTTCCCGAGAGGCAAAGAAGCGCGTCGGGATGCAGGCGGGAGATTCCGAGGGTTTGATAGATGTGCTGCGGGCGATCCGGGGGGTGGTGGTTTGTGCCTTCGTGGAGGAAATTGCAGAAGGGAAGATAAGGCTTTCGCTTCGCTCCAAGGATCCGGCGGTCAACGTTTGTCAGATCTGCGCCCATTTTGGCGGTGGAGGGCATGCCCTCGCGTCAGGGGCGCGGACAGAAGGCCCTCTGGAGAATGCAGTGGAGCGGCTGCTTGCAGTGGCCACCAAGACCGTGGAAGAAGCTTTACCGGATTTGAAAAGATGAACGAACCCCATATTGCAGCTAGTGGAGTCCTCCTCGTGGACAAGGACCCCGGAATGACTTCCCACGACGTAGTCGCGATTGCGAGGCGTTCGATGGGCATCAAGAAAATCGGTCACTGCGGAACGCTGGACCCAATGGCAACCGGCCTCCTCATGCTTGTGGTAGGACGGGCTACCAAGATTCAGGATCTCCTCATGAGTGAGGATAAGGAATACGTGGGAACAATAACACTCGGAACGACCACAAATACGCAGGATGCAGAAGGAGAGGTTCTCGAGGAACAGGAAGTCCCGGAATTTAGTGAAGATGAAGTGCGTGAAGTATTCGATAAGTATTCCGGAGAGTTTGAGCAGGTGCCTCCGATGGTTTCGGCCATCAAGAAGGATGGAGTTCCTCTCTACAAGCTTGCGCGCAAGGGCGAGGAGGTAAAGAGGGATCCGCGACCGGTGTATGTCACTTCCTACGAACTCACCCGGACTGTCTGTCCGGAGATTGATTTCAAGGTGAACTGTTCGAAGGGATTTTATGTGAGAACTTACGCCCACGATATTGGTGCCTCGCTGGGTTGTGGGGGTCATCTCTCCTCACTGCGGCGAACGCGCTCGGGAAAGTTTACGCTCGACCGGGCGGTGCAGGTAGAGACCCTGAAAAAGGCCGACGCTCAGGAACTCATCGACTCGATGGTCAGCCTGGCGGAGATTTCGTTGATGCGGGGAGCTTGATGAGGTCCGCAGTTAGCCCCCTATTGAGGGGAGGATGAGACTGGGCACGCTTATGAAACTAAGGGGTAGCAGGATAGCTGATCTTCATCAGGTAGAAGGACCTTTGCACCTCGCGCTGGGTGTGTTTGACGGGGTGCACCTTGGGCATCAGGCCGTGATCGGTTCTGCCGTGAAGGGTGCCCGGAAGAGCGGAGGACTAGCCGGGGTTCTTACCTTTGAACCCCACCCGATTCAGGTCCTCCGCCCCGAACTCGCACCGCGCAGAATCCTCGCCTCTCTCGACCATAAGGAGCGACTGCTTTCCAGCCTCGGGGTGGAGGTGCTGCTGGTTCTAGGATTTAATCTAGAGATGGCGGATCAGCCTGCCGAGGAGTTTGCGGAAGAACTCCTCTCCATTTCGTGCCTGCGGCAGCTGGTCGCCGGAGAGGACTGGGCGTTCGGGCGGAAGCGTGAGGGGACGATGGAGATGCTTGCCCGCGTGGGAGCACGATACGGAGTAGAGGTAAGCGCCGTCGAGGCTGTGATGCTGCAGGGTGTAAGAATCAGCAGCACGCGATTAAGGCAGGCCTTATGCGGGGGAGACCTGAGAATGGCATCCGAAATGCTGGGGCGTCCCTATACGGTGATGGGAACGGTCGAGCGGGGAGAGCAGCTTGGTCGCAGGCTGGGCTGGCCCACCGCCAACATTGGAGTGGGCGATGAGCAGTTGCCTCCAGACGGAGTCTATGCCGTTGTTGTGAGGAGCGGCGAAGGTAAGTTGCAGGGAATTGCCAACCTCGGTAAGCGTCCGACGGTCGAGGGGCACCGGCGCCTGCTGGAAGTCCATCTCCTCGATTTTGAGGGTGACTTGTATGGCAGCCAGATGGAGGTGTGTTTTGGAGCCTACGTGCGGGAAGAGAGGCAGTTTGAGACGGTAGGACAGCTCCAAGAGCAGATCCAGCGCGACGTCGCGGAGGTGCGAATGCTCTTTGGCCGCGGTCAGGCGGATTTCCAGTAGGCGGTTCGACGAAGGGGAAGGAGCAGGCCGACCCGCTTCGAGAACGGGAGATGGCTGTGATTGCGCGGAACGTCCTCCAGAGGTTTCCGGGCAGGCGATGGTGGCCTGCGTCCTGTTCCGGGCATGCCTCCTTGAAGGGCGCGCGGCTGACATCCCCTAAAAGGTGCCGTTGAGCTTGCGGCCGATCCAGAAGAGAGAGAGCAGGGCAACGAGGGATCCGGCGACATACCACTTATCCCACTGTGATTCCGGGATTACCTGTGGGCGGGGCTGTGGCAGGGCAAAAATTTCCTGTGCCAGTTCCTCAAGCCTTGATGGGTCGACTAGTTTTCCGCGGGAGACCCGGGAAAGCTCGGCGAGGACGTCGGGTCGGGCCGGATGGCCAGTTTTCTCGATCTGGGCTCCCTCCGCAATAATACGGACCTTGACCGCGCCTTCTTCACTCTCGGAGGTGCGGGCGGCGACAATCCAGTCGCCGGGTTGAGTTACCTTGAAGCGACCTGTGAAAGCGCCCCACGCTCCTTCTTCCTTTGCGAGTTCAAAGCGTCGGACACTGCCGTCTGGTGCGGTGAGATCAACCAGCACAGTTCCCTCCTCGAGGGGAGCGCCGTTACTCTGGAAGGCGTTGGCGTTGATAGTCACTCGCTCCCCCGGGCTGGGGCGCTCGGGGGTAAAGTAGAGGCGCACACGTTCTCCGGCAGCCATGTTACGCTGGTAGGACATCCACCGGGCCACCTGTCCCCAGAAACGATAGTGGTAGAGGTCCTCCACCCCGCGACGCCAGCGCCACGCGGAGTCAATACCCATGAACAGTACTTTTCCATTGCCTGCGCGGCTGGTCACGATCAAGGGAATCCGATGGCCGAACTTGGGATGTCTGCGGTTGGTGTGCACGGCCAGGACCTCCGCGCCACTCTTGGACCTGATAACCGGGGCGTGCCAGTAGAAACCCGGCAGGCTGCGCCAGATAGTGGGATTCTCCTCCTCGGTGTCGCCCAGCATGGTGAGCAGCGAGCTTCGGCCCTCGGTAGTGAGCGAGAGTGGTGAAGCCGTAGCCTCTTCTTGGCCATCCTTCATTTCCTCATCGAGAACGACCGGGAGGAGGTCCCAGAGCGCGGTGTCCCTAAGGCTGAACTGGTGGCCCTGCCACCCCGGGATGAAGACGATTCCGGAAGCCTGGTTTTCGACCAGGCCCTTGAGTAGCTCGGCCTGCTCTTTTGTCAGCATGCCCTCGCCAACTCCGACATCACCTACGAAGACGACATCGTATTTCTGCAGATCCTCGAGCTTGTCCGGGAAAGCGGTTATGTAATCCGGACCATCCCCCTCGCCGAGCTGCGGGTGCAGGAGAAGGCAATCGACGTCGACACCCGGGTCGCGGGAGAGGGCGTTTCTAATAAAGCGATATTCCCAGCGCGGAAGCGTCTCGATCACCAGAACACGAATCGACTCGGGGCGTCCCGCAATGTTGAAGCGACGTCTATTGTTCTTCTCGACCAGTTCGCCGTCCGCAAAAGGGATGGATAGTTCAAGGGTCGAGCTGCCCTCTTTCTGCAGCCGCCATAGGATCGCGTCGTAGTAGGTGCTGTTGCGAGGGATGGTGATGTTCTTAGTGCGCTCCACCCCGGCTTGGTCACGAATGCGGACAATCGTCCGCACGTCCCGATCGAGGGAGGACTCAATCGTAAAGGGGATCTGCACGTTCTCACCCACGATTCCATAGGTGGGGGCACTCACCGTAAGGAGGTCCAGGTCGGGGAGACGCGTGCGCGCGCCGGTTACCACCGAGTAAAGCGGTATATCCTTCAGACGCATCTTCTGCGCGGCTGCTACCGGGGCAGGCTTGTCACGGGCATTCCAGTCACCGTCTCCGATCATGACAACAGCCCGGAGGTCTGGCCGGGTGTCAACCAGGTCCGAGAGTGCGGAGTAGATGTCGGTCACCGCCAGGGAGGAAACTTCCGGGTCTTCACTCTCCGGGGTCACGCTGAAGGGCTCGACTGAGACTCGATGCCTTCCGTTTTCCTCTAGCAGGTTCCAGAACTCAGTTTCGAGGATGGTGTCGACCATGTCACTGCGGCTCACAACCTCACGGTCCCTGCTGAGCTTTTCAGGGAGCTGGGCGTCAGCGGTCGACATCGACCCAGACCCATCGTGGAGAATCACGATCTCTGGTTGCTGAGAGGGCTCGATAGTCTTACGCCACTCGGGGTTTAGCAGGAAAAAGACGGTGACAGTAGCGCAGGTGAGGCGGAGCAGTTCGAGGAGGCCGGTACGCCCCGGCCGCACGCTGCGTTTGCAGGAAATCACGCAGAGAACAAGAATTAGGATCCAGCCGACGAGGCCCACGATGACGATGGGCAGAGGAGCGTTGAAGTGGAGGTTGCCGATATTGAAGGGCACGTCAGGAGAGGGTCGGGGATGAGGGCGCGGTGCTGGTCTCGACGCGCTTCGGCTGCAGGCACAGGAGGGCCTCCACGATGAGGAATACAAGCATGGCGATCAGAAAGGCCCGCCAGACCGGGCGGGAGAGGCTGCTGTCACCGGAGGCGTCCTTGTCTTCAAGTAAGCTGTAATCGGTGCCGGAGAGGGCGGTCTCAAGTTCACCATTCGTTAGGAGCTCGAGCGAGTCCTCCGCGACCGGACGGTTGACTGCCATGGTCCGTTCGCCAAGGCGGTAGACACCAGCCTCGTAACTGGCATTTCCAGGATCACCGTCGGCATACGAGTCAATGCGGCTACGGATTTCCTCACCAGTCGGGCGGGCCGATTCTTCGCCCGCGGTTCCAAAGAATCCGGCGCCCATTCTCTTGTTACCCTCTTCGAGGCTGCGTTGCAGGGCGACAAGGTGGAGGGCGGTCTGTTCCAGATTGGACCACGTGTAACTCGGGAGGGTGGACAGGAAGAGAACCTGCCCAGCCTCGATGACCCGTCGGGCGAGCAGCGGTTCGTTGTCCTGCCATGTCGCGAGGGCGGTGAAGTCACCAACGATCCCGCGTCGTTTGATCGCGCGAATGCGATCCATCGGCAGAGGAGATCCATCCAGAGCATCCCGGAAGGCTCCGTCGGATCGTTCCCAGTCGTCGATAATGAAATACTTGTCCTTGGGAGCCTCCGCGACGGGTTCCCACGACAGCCCCCCGAAGGAGGCCTCGGAATCAGCTGAGGATGGCAGGAACAGGACGACGCCACCATCCTGAACATATTCAAACATCTGGTCCGAGACCGGTGGTTCAGGCAGGGGTGCCTTCCAGACGATGAGAGACGCAGAAGCAAAGTTGATCTGGTGGGCGAGGTTTGGATTCCGAACCGTTACCTCCTGGTTGGCGAAGCCGGGATCAAGGGCTTTGGACAGGGACTTTAGGACCTCCTCGTCGGTGGAATTTTCGACTACCAGGTGGGAGCGCACGGGGGCTTCCCGGCCATAGGCGTAGTAGGAGACGTTGTTTCTCTTATTGGCGTTGTCGGTGATGGACACCCAGCCGTGACCTCCCCCGGCTCCTTCAAGCGGGATGCGACGCTGGAAGCGCTGGGTCTGTCCATTGAGGGCGACTTCGCTTCCAGAGCGGGCGCCCATGTGGTCGACGGTCACGGTGACGGAGGTAGGGCCAGTATCCTCTTCACGATCGAGTTCCAGATTAAGAACGAGATCTCCCGCCTCACGAAGGGCGGAGGTTACGCGAATGGCCAGATCATTCCTCTCGCGGCCACTAAGGGCGAGAATGCGGAGCTTGGACTGAAATTCCTCTTCCTTCAGAGTGGCCCTGAAGGCCTCCCAGCGGTTGTCCTCGGGATTCCAATCCTTCTTTTGGAGGTCCGAGGCGACCCAGATTTCGGTGCGACCGGGCTTGGCTTCCTTGATGTAGTCGAGGGCCCTCGCAAGCATCCCGGGAATGTCGGCAGATGCGTCGGTGGGGGCAGTGAACGAGAGTTCCGGCAGGACCTCGGGTGAACTCACCTCCTCCCAATTTTCCGTGGCGCTGTGGATGAGGACGAGGCGAGCCCCATCCAGCTCCTCCATAGCGTCAACCACCTGACTCAGGACGGCTCTGCGCTTGGAGAGGGTAATATCCTTTTCAGCGCGCTCCATGCTGGCCGAGCGGTCGAGAATGAGAATAACGGTTTCGACCTTGCCACTCCCCCAGCCGAAAAACCCGCCGACAAGGGGGCGGGCGATGGCGAAGACAAGAGCTGCGATGGCCAGCGAGCGCATGAGCAGGATGAGAAAGTGCTTCAAGCGCTTCTTGCCTCGCGATTCCTTGGTCGCCTTGAGCAGGAATTGCATCGCGCCCCACTCGACCGTGCGAAAACGCCGCCGGTTCAGCAGGTGAATAATTACCGGGATGGAGACTGCGAAGAGTCCCCAGAGCATGGCTTGCTGAAGGAAGGACATGACGAGTCAGGTTTTCAGGATTCCGAATTCGGGCCCTGGCCCGCTCCCGGTCCTGAGATCGTGTCTTTCTTGCTGGATACGGAGATCATCGTTTTCCCTTCTTAGGCAAGCGATTGGTCAGAAAGTCCCGTAGGACCTCCTCGTAGTCACGGTCGGAGGTGACGAGGTGGTAATCTGCATGGACATCGTGACAGCGGCCCTCGACCGACTGGAGGAATTCCTGGATGGCACTGGCATATTCGTTGGCGATCAGGTTCGGCTCGGCGACGATGGTGGTGGTATCCTCGAGATCAACGAAGCGGTAGGGCCGTGTAAAATCGAACTTGATTTCCTGGGGGTCCATCAGGTGGAAGACCGCCACGTCATGCTTACGGTAGCGTAGATGCTGAAGAGCATCGCCCAGTGCGTTGGGATCAGTGAAAAGGTCAGAGAGAATGACAATAAAGGCTCTCTGCCCGACCTTCTCCGCCACGGTGTGAAGGGCGTCTACCAGTCCCGTTTCTCCTTTCGGTTCAAGTTTTCCGAGGATCTCAAAGAAGTTCTGCAGGTGGGCGGGACGGCGGCTGGGGGGCAGCTCGAGGTGAAGGGTATCATCGCAGCAGGAAAGACCTGCGGCGTCACCCTGGTTGACAAGCAGGTATGCGAGAGTGCCGGCAAACTTACGGGCGAACTGAATCTTCGAGTCAAACTCGCCCGAGGCGTATTTCATGGATCCGCTGCAATCGACGACGAAGTAGGTTCGCAGATTGGTGTCGGCCTCGAATTCCTTGATGTAGTGCCGGTCCGAGCGGGCGTAAGCCTTCCAGTCGAGGCGCCGGGTATCGTCACCGGCCACGTATTTCCGATACTCCGCAAATTCTACGGAGGAGCCGCGGTGGGGCGAGCGGTGCTTGCCCACCACGTTTCCAATCATGGCCATGCGCGCTTCCACCGGCAGGGCTCCGAGGCGGGCGAGAACGTCAGAATCTAGGAAATCGTATTTCACGTCGTAGTGATGGAGGTCCTTTCTCCGAAGCCCGGCCGGTGGCTTCCGGGGGTTCGTCTCCGGGCCCCATCAGGCGCTAGTCTTCCCTCATCTCCTCTACGAGTCGTTCAACGACCTTCTTGGAACTCATTCCCTGCGACTCGGCAGCAAAGTTGGTGATTACGCGGTGGCTGAGGACGGGACCTGCCACTGCCTCGATATCCTCAAGGGACGCCATGTAATTCCCACGCAGGGCGGCTCGACCCTTGGCTCCGAGGATAAGATACTGGACAGCCCGAGGACCTGCTCCCCAGCCGACGTATTCCTTGATCCATGAGGGTGCGTCATCGGAGGCGGGGCGGGTTTTCCGAACGATTTCGACCGCGTAATCATAGATGTGGTCCGGGACTGGCATGCGGCGAACTAGCTTCTGGAAGGCAAGGACCTGCTCTCCGGTGACGAGGGCCTCTAGGGGTTCGGGGTCGACTCCGGTGGTCTCGCGGGCGATCCGGCGCTCCTCCTCTTCGGTCGGGTAATCCACCTCGATGAGGAACATGAAGCGGTCGAGCTGGGCTTCTGGAAGCGGATAGGTGCCCTCCTGTTCAATGGGGTTCTGGGTCGCCAGAACGAAGAAGGGTTTTTCGAGGTCATAAGTCCGTCCCAGAACGGTTACCTTGTTTTCCTGCATCGCCTCGAGAAGGGCGGATTGAGTCTTAGCGGGGGCACGGTTGATCTCGTCTGCGAGGAGGAGATTGGCGTAAATCGGTCCCTGCATATACTCAAACTCGCGTTTGCCAGTGGCCGCACTTTCCTGAATGATATCGGTCCCGGTAATATCAGCCGGCATGAGGTCGGGAGTGAACTGAATTCGACTGAAGGAGAGGTGCATGCATTTACCTACGCTCGAAATGAGGAGCGTCTTGGCGAGGCCCGGCACCCCCATGAGCAAAGCGTGGCCGCGGGAGAAAAGGCAGGTGGCCAACTGCTCGATGACCTCGTGCTGGCCGATGATAACCTTGCCCAGTTCGTCCCGGAGCGACTGATAGACCCTGCCAAGTTCATCAATTGCGGCGACGTCGTCAGGAGGCAGCGTATCCGGATTTTCAGCAGGGGCCGGGGCTGTTTTTTCCGAGGCCGTTTGTTCGTCGGGGGTGGGGGGGTCCGAGGGATCGGGGGAATCGGCGGGGCTTGGGTCCATGAGATTGGCGAATATTGTGTATCGGTGAAGCGACGCTATCGGCCCCGGATGTTTTGTCTAGCGGGTATTCCCCCCGCGGAAGCTCCTAAAATGGGAGAATTGGTGGATAACTCTGCCATCCCGGAGGTGAACATGACCGCCCTGGAACCACGCCAGAACAGACCCCCACGAAGGGTCTCGTGGGGTCCTTAA
>MDTG01426213.1_pt1 | contig 63975 bp, 51 predicted proteins | sample 811421 | NCBI WGS metagenome assembly MDTG01 (sample SAMN05326645, study PRJNA326480) | marine metagenome | isolation source: seawater | place: Pacific Ocean: South East | collected 2011
ACGAAATCAACGTCGAGCATCATCACCACGAACAGGAACAGCACCATCACCGCTCCGACGTAGACGACGACGAGCAGCATCGCCAGGAACTCCGCCCCGAGCATGATGAACAGACCCGCGGCGTTGAAGAACGTCAGGATGAGGAACAGGACGGAATGCACGGGGTTGCGCGAGGCGATCACCATGAAGGCGGAGGCCACCGCGACTGCCGCGAAGAGGTAGAAAAAGACGGCTTGCAGTACCATGTCTCGGTGTGCCCCTGTCCCCGTTTCGTCCGGACCCGACAGAGCAGGTCCCGTTTTCAGCAACCGCGGGCCGCATCACATCCGTGTCCGCGTCCCGTCGGTCAATGACCAAGTTGCGGCTCAGGCCGCGTTGCGCAAACCCCGCAGACACATGCGCCTGAAACGGCGCCATGGCATCCTCGCGGGCAGGACCGGCCTGCGTCCCCAGCAGGGATGGCCGTCGGTCCCCAATCTTCCTTGCGACGCGCTCCCTGCGGACCGGGCTCGTCTTAGACCAGCCCGTCCGCCGCGTCCACCGCGCCTGCCCTCAGCGGTAGGGCGCGTCCATCGCGATGTTGTTGGCGATTTCCCGCTCCCAGCGGTCGCCGTTGGCGAGCAGCTTCGCCTTGTCGTAGTAGAGCTCCTCACGGGTCTCCGTGGCGAACTCGAAATTCGGACCCTCGACGATGGCGTCCACCGGGCAGGCTTCCTGACAGAAGCCGCAGTAGATGCACTTCACCATGTCGATGTCATAACGGGTCGTACGACGCGTGCCGTCATTGCGGCGCGGTCCGGCCTCGATGGTGATGGCCTGTGCCGGACAGATCGCCTCGCACAGCTTGCAGGCGATACAGCGCTCCTCGCCGTTCGGATAACGGCGCAGGGCATGCTCGCCACGGAAGCGCGGGCTGACCGGCCCCTTCTCGAAGGGGTAGTTGAGCGTCGGCTTCGGCTTGAAGAAGTAGCGCATCGCCAGGAAGAAGGCGGAGACGAACTCCTTCAGCAAGAGCGACTTGGCAGCCTGTTGAAGTGCCATGACGTCTGGCCTCGTTTCCATGTTTCCCGAAGGTCCCGCCATCCCCGGCGGTTCCCCTCGAACCCGTTCTTTGGCGGGGCCGCCCTGCAGGCCGACCCCGGTGAAATCACTCGCCCGGCTCAGCCGGCGATGGACTGGCCGGCGAAATAGCCGACCAGGGGAAAACCGATCAGCGCGAAGGCAAGGAGCACTCCCCTTACCAGCGTCTCGTACCGCTCCAGCGGTCCGGGCCGTCCGGTCTTCCGGCGCTGTTTCTGCGCGACACCACGCAGCACACCGCTCACGATCTTGTAGTCGATCCACCCCAGGTAGAGGCCGATGGCCGCACCGATCAGTCCGGCAATCGAAATCGACATGTCACCTCTCCATCATCCGCTCACGCGCTGCCCGGAGCCCAGCCCATCGCCATGAGAACCGCGGCAACGATCACGACCATCGCCAGCGACAGCGGCAGGAACACCTTCCAGCCGAGACGCATGAGCTGGTCGTAGCGGTAGCGCGGGACCATTGCCTTCGCCATGGCGATCATGAAGAAGACCAGCAGGGCCTTGAGCGCGAACCAGATGACGCCCGGCACCCAGGTAAAGGGCGCGAAGTCGAACGGCGGCAGCCATCCGCCCATGAAGAGAATGGTCATCAGGCCGCACATCAGCGCGATCGACACATACTCGCCGAGCATGAACATCATGTAGGGCGTGGAGCCGTACTCGACCATGAACCCGGCGACCAGCTCCGACTCGGCCTCGGCCAGATCGAAGGGCGGACGGTTGGTCTCGGCCAGCGCCGACACGAAGAAGATCACGAACATCGGCAGCAGCGGCAGCCAGTACCAGTTCAGGAACGTCAGCCAGGGCAGTCCGATGGCCGTGGCAAGCCCGGTCTGCTGCGCGTTGACGATCTCGGTCAGGTTCAGCGACCCCGCGCACATCAGCACGGTGACGATGACGAAGCCGATGGACACCTCGTAGGACACCATCTGCGCCGCCGACCGAAGCGCCGACAGGAAGGGATACTTCGAGTTGGACGCCCAGCCGCCGATGATGATGCCGTACACGCCGAGCGACGAGATCGCCAGGATGTAGAGGATGCCGACGTTGATGTCGGCAATCACCCAGCCGTCGGCGACCGGCACCACCGCCCAGGCGGCAAGCGCCAGCGTCACGGTCACCAGCGGCGCCAGCAGGAACAGGCCCTTGTTCGCGCCCGCCGGAATCACCGGCTCCTTGAGAACGAACTTCAAAAGGTCGGCGAAGGATTGCAGCAGGCCCCAGGGCCCGACCACGTTCGGGCCGCGACGGATCTGAACCGCCGCCCAGATCTTGCGATCCGCGTAGAGGATGTAGGCGATCACCACCAGAAGCACGACGAGCAACAGCACGCTCTGCGCGAGCATGATGATGAGGGGGAAGAGGTAGTCCGCCCAGAGGTCAGCCATCATTCGCCCCCGTCATTCCGCAGCTTCGGCCGTGCGCGCCTTGGCGAGGGCCGAACATTCGGCCATCGTCGCGGAAGCGCGCGCGATCGGGTTGGTCAGGTAGAAATCGGTGATCGCGTTGTGGAACGCATCCGACCCGGTCTTCGTGGACCCGCCGGCCAGCGCCTCGACCGCACTCTTGTCACCTTCCGCGATCTGATCGATCGCGGCCATGTGCGGGTGAGCGGCGTAGAGTGCCGCGCGCAGCGCGCCGAGGGAATCGTAGGGAAGCGCCGCGCCGAGCTGTGCGGAAAGAGCCCGCAGGATCGCCCAGTCCTCACGAGCCTCGCCCGGAGGGAACGCCGCGCGCTCGCCCATCTGGACACGGCCTTCGGTGTTGACGTAGGTGCCCGACTTCTCCGGGTACGCAGCCCCCGGCAGGATCACGTCGGCACGATGCGCACCACGGTCGCCGTGGGTGCCCTGATAGACCACGAAGGCCCCTTCCGGCACTTCGACCTCGTCGACGCCGAGCAGGAAGAGAACGTCCATCGCGCCCGGCTCAAGCATCGCGCCCGTCGCCTTGCCGCCCTCGCCCGGCACGAAGCCGATGTCGAGGCCGCCGACCTGCGCGGCTTCGGTGTGCAGCACGTTGAAGCCGTTCCAGTCCTCGGTCACCGCACCAACGGTGTTGGCGACCTTGGCCGCAAGCGCCAGAACCTCGGCACCATCCGCGCGGTTCAGGGCGCCCTGCCCGACGATCACCATCGGCTTCTCGGCCTTGGCCTTGCCGTGGTCGATCAGCGACGCCAGCGTCTCCGGCCCCGCACCCAGATAGTTGTACGGGTAGGTCAGGTCGCCCGCCTGGCCGATCACGCCGATGGTCACATCGCCACGCGTATAGCGCTTGCGGATGCGAGCGTTGAGAACCGGCGCTTCCTTGCGGGGGTCGGTTCCGACCAGAAGGATGGCGCCCGCTTCCTCGATGCCGGCGATCGTGGAATTGAAGAGGTAGCTCGCACGGCCCTTGGCCGGGTCGAGCGGGGAATCGGGATGACGGCAGTCGATGTTCGGAACCGACAGGGCGTCCATCAGCCCCTTGAGCGCGAACATCTCCTCGACGCTTGCGAACTGGCCCGCCAGCGCGCCGATCTTCTCGGGCGCCGCCGCCTTCACCTTCTCGGCGATGATGGCAAAGGCCTCGCCCCAGGATACCGGCTTCAGCTTGCCGTCGACGCGGGCATAGGGCCGGTCGAGGCGCTGGGTCTTGAGGCCGTCGGTGATGTAGCGGGTCTTGTCGGAGATCCACTCCTCATTCACCGCCTCATTGAGACGCGGAAGAACGCGCATGACCTCGCGGCCACGCGTGTCGACGCGGATCGCCGAGCCAACGGCATCCATCACGTCGATGGACTCGGTCTTGGCCATCTCCCACGGACGCGCCTGGAAGGCATACGGCTTGTGGGTCAGCGCGCCGACCGGACACAGGTCAACCACGTTGCCCTGCATTTCGGAGGACAGTGCCTGCTCGAGATAGGAGGTGATCTCCGCATCCTCGCCACGGCCGATGAGGCCCAGATCGGCGACGCCGCAGACCTCGGTGGTGAACCGGACACAGCGCGTGCAGTGAATGCAGCGCGTCATGATCGTCTTGACGAGCGGGCCGATGTACTTGTTCTCGACCGCGCGCTTGTTTTCGGAGAAGCGCGACGCATCGACGCCATAGGCCATCGCCTGGTCCTGCAGATCGCACTCGCCGCCCTGATCGCAGATCGGGCAATCGAGCGGATGATTGATGAGCAGGAACTCCATCACGCCCTCGCGGGCCTTCTTGACCATCGGCGTCTTGGTGAAGACCTCGGGGGCTTCGCCATTGGGGCCGGGACGCAGGTCGCGCACGTTCATGGCGCAGGAGGCGGCCGGCTTGGGCGGTCCACCCTTCACCTCGACCAGGCACATGCGGCAGTTGCCGGCGATCGAAAGCCGGTCGTGGAAGCAGAAACGCGGCACCTCGGCACCGGCGGCCTCACAGGCCTGCAGGAGCGTGTAGTCCTGCGGGACCTCGACCTCCTTGCCGTCGACTACGATAACCCTGTTCATGCCTTGCTGCCCTCACGGCTTGCATCCGGCGCGCCCTGCACGCCTGAAAAATCAGTTCCAGTCGGCGACCGCTGCCGCCGAAAGCCTCACTCCGCGGCCGCCAGCGGCGCCGCCGCGGGCTTGCGGCTCTTGGCCGTATACTCGTCGATGCGCGCCTCGATCACCGGACGGAAGTTCCGGATGAGGCCCTGGATCGGCCACGCGGCCGCGTCGCCAAGCGCGCAGATCGTGTGCCCCTCGACCTGCTTGGTGACCTGGAAGAGCATGTCGATCTCCTCTTTGGCGGCATTGCCCTTGGCCATGCGCTCCATCACGCGCCACATCCAGCCCGTGCCCTCGCGGCACGGCGTGCACTGGCCGCAGCTCTCGTGCTTGTAGAAGTAGGAGAGCCGGGCGATGGCCTTGATGATGTCCGTCGAGCGATCCATGACGATCACCGCCGCCGTGCCGAGACCGGAGCCCAGTCCCTTGAGGCTGTCGAAGTCCATGTCGCAGTCGGTGATGTTCTCCGCCGTCACGCAAGGGACGGACGAGCCGCCCGGGATCACCGCGAGCAGATTGTCCCAGCCACCGCGAATGCCGCCGCAATGACGGTCGATGAGCTCGCGGAAGGGAATGCCCATCTCCTCTTCCACGGTGCACGGATTGTTCACGTGACCGGAGATGCAGAAGAGCTTGGTGCCGGCGTTGTTCGGCTTGCCGAGACCGGAGAACCACGCAGCGCCACGGCGCAGGATCGTCGGAGCGACCGCAATGGACTCGACGTTGTTCACCGTCGTCGGGCAGCCGTAGATGCCGACGTTGGCCGGGAACGGCGGCTTCAGTCGCGGCTGGCCCTTCTTGCCCTCGAGGCTTTCGAGCAGTGCCGTCTCCTCGCCGCAGATGTAGGCACCCGCGCCGTGGTGGACATAGATGTCGAAGTCGTAGCCGTTCTTGTTGTTCTTGCCGATCAGGCCCGCGTCATAGGCCTGGTCGATGGCTGCCTGCAGGCGCTCGCGCTCGCGGATGAACTCGCCGCGCACGTAGATGTAGGCGGCAATCGCGCCCATGGCGAAACCGGCGACCAGACAGCCCTCGACCAGCGTGTGCGGGTCGTGGCGCAGGATCTCGCGGTCCTTGCAGGTGCCGGGCTCGGATTCGTCGGCGTTGACGACGAGATAGGCCGGGCGCCCGTCGGACTCCTTGGGCATGAACGACCACTTGAGACCGGTCGGGAAACCGGCGCCGCCACGGCCGCGCAGACCCGAGGACTTCATCTCGTCGATGATCCAGTCGCGCCCCTTGTCGAGCAGCGCCTTGGTGTTGTCCCACTGGCCACGCTGACGCGCACCGGCAAGACCCCAGTCATGCAGGCCGTAGATATTCGTGAAGATCCGGTCCTGATCCTTCAGCATACCGCTCTCCGCTCCTTACGCCTTGCTCGTCGGCACGTCGCCGGTGTCGACACGCTGCGAGAACTCGGTCTCGCCGCCCGATGCCAGAACCTTCGCCTGGGCGATCCAGTCCTCGCGGTCGATGCGGCCCTTGAACTTCAGCCGGGTCTCGACCCAGGCCTTGTTCTCCTCGGTCCATCCCGCGATCTGGTCGAAGTGATAGACGCCGATCTCGTTGAGGATGCCCTCGATCTTCGGTCCGACGCCCTTGATACGCTTCAGATCGTCCGCCTTGCCTTCGCGCGCGCCCTTCAGAAGCTCCGGCTCCGTGCCGGTATCCTCGTCGAGATCGAGGCTCGTCTGGGCGGCAGGTTTCTTCGGCTCGGACTTCGCGGGCGCCTCGGCCTTCCTTGCGGCGGGCTTTGCCGCCGGCACGGCCTTCTGCGCGTCGGTACCGATGTCATCGGCCTTCTTCGCCGACGAGGTCTTCGCCGCTCCCGGCGCCTTGCCCGGGACACCGTTGAAATCGGAACCGCCCGCGTTGATGTGACCGCCGGCAAAGGCGTGCGACGCCTTCTCGGCGCCATCGATCACATGCGCGGCCGGCAGGTGCCCCTCGGTCGTATCCTTGATGTCGCCGAGCGATGTCTGGCCCGACAGGGGCATGCCGAAACGGCGCCCGTTCTGCGGGCCGGGCGTCACCTCGCGACCGGCCGAGATATCGTCGATCAGGCCCTCGAGGCCTTCCGGAGTCAGATCCTCGTAGGTGTCCTTGAAGATCTGGATCATCGGCGCGTTGACGCAGGCACCGAGGCACTCGACCTCCTCCCACGAGAAATCGCCGTCCTCGGACACTTCATGGGCGTGCTCGGCGATCCTGCGCTTGCACACCGCCACCAGATCCTCGGCGCCGCGAAGCTGGCAGGGCGTCGTGCCGCACACCTGGATGTGCGCCTTGCGGCCAACCGGCTGAAGCTGGAACATGGTGTAGAAGGTCGCGACTTCCAGCACGCGAATGTGCGGCATGGACAGCATGTCCGCCACGCAGCGGATCGCAGGCTCGGGAAGCCAGCCGTTGTGCTGCTCCTGCGCCCGCCAAAGAAGCGGGATCACCGCCGAGGCCTGACGGCCCTCCGGATAGCGCCCGATGACCTTCTCCGCCCACGCCTGGTTGTCCGGCGTGAACGCGAAGCTTTCGGGCTGCTCATGGTGAAGGCGACGTACGGCCATTACCGGTCAACCTCTCCGAACACGATATCAAGGGATCCAAGGACAGCCGACACGTCCGCCAGCATGTGCCCCTGGCACAGGAAATCCATCGCCTGCAGATGCGCGAAGCCCGGGGCCTTGATCTTGCAGCGATAGGGCTTGTTGGTCCCGTCGGCGACGAGATAGACGCCGAACTCGCCCTTCGGCGCCTCGACGGCCGCATACACCTCGCCGGCGGGCACGTGATAGCCCTCGGTGTAGAGCTTGAAGTGGTGGATGAGCGCTTCCATCGAGCGCTTCATCTCGCCACGCTTCGGCGGCACCACCTTGCCGTCCGCGGACGACACCGGCCCGCGCTCGACGGTGAGCTTCTCGAGGCACTGCTTCATGAGGCGCACCGACTGGCGCATCTCTTCCATGCGGATGAGATAGCGGTCGTAGCAGTCGCCGTTCTTGCCGATCGGAATGTCGAAATCGAGCTCCGAATAGCATTCGTAGGGCTGCGACTTGCGCAGATCCCAGGCGGCACCCGAACCGCGCACCATCACGCCGGAGAACCCGCGTGCCCAGGCATCCTCAAGCGACACCACGCCGATATCGACGTTACGCTGCTTGAAAATGCGGTTGTCGGTGAGAAGCCCCTCGATGTCGTCGAGAGTCTTGAGGAAGGGGTCGCAGAAGTCCCAGATGTCGTCGAGCAACTCGCCCGGCAGGTCCTGGTGCACGCCGCCCGGCCGCACGAAGGCGGCATGCATGCGCGCGCCACAGGCCCGCTCGTAGAACACCATCAGCTCCTCGCGGGGCTCGAACCCCCACAGGGGCGGCGTAAGGGCGCCGACGTCCATGGCCTGCGTGGTCACGTTGAGCAGATGCGACAGGATGCGCCCGATCTCGGAATAGAGAACGCGGATCAACTGACCGCGCTTGGGCACCTCGATATCGAGCATCCGCTCGACCGCCAGCGCAAAGGCGTGTTCCTGGTTCATCGGCGCGACGTAATCGAGCCGATCGAAATAGGGCACCGCCTGAAGGTAGGTCTTGTGCTCGATCAGCTTCTCGGTGCCGCGATGCAGCAGGCCGATGTGCGGATCGACACGGGTCACCACCTCGCCATCGAGCTCCAGCACAAGGCGCAGAACGCCGTGAGCCGCCGGATGCTGCGGACCGAAGTTGATGTTGAAGTTGCGGACCTGGGCCTCAGCCATGTTGAGGTTCCTGATTGGGCGCGTAGAGAGCAAACACTTCCGCGCCGGTCATTTTCCGGGTCGAATTGGCGAACGCGTAGCCGGAGGGCTGCTCGTCCACGAAAATTTCCGTCGTCAGCGCGAACACCTCGGGGGCGTCGAATGCCTGGGCCGACACGCTCGCGTGCGACCCGTCGCGCATCCGCCACATGAGCGAACTGCCGCACTGGGCACAGAAGACACGCTCACCGTAGTCAGACGACACATAGACACCGGGCTCGGCGCCTTCGGCGAACTCGACCGTGTCACCACAATCGACCGCCATGAACGCACCGCCGCTCCAGCGCCGGCACATGGAGCAATGGCAGACGCCCATGTCACGTGCGGCGGGAGCGGCCGAGAACCGGACCTTTCCGCACAGACAGCCGCCGCTAAGCCGTTCCACCATCACCCCGACCCTCAGCTTGCCTTCTCGTCGCCGGGCAGGATGTATTCGGCACCCTCCCACGGAGACATGAAGTCGAAGTCGCGGAACTCCTGGTTCAGCCGCACAGGCTCGTAGACCACCCGCTTCTTCTCGTCGTCGTAGCGAACCTCGACATAGCCGGTCAGCGGGAAGTCCTTGCGCAGCGGATGGCCGTCAAAGCCGTAGTCGGTGAGAATGCGACGCAGGTCCGGGTGTCCGGTGAAGAGCACGCCGTACATGTCGTAGGTCTCACGCTCGAACCACTCCGCACCGGCGAAGACGTCGATGATCGAGGGAACGGGCGTGTCCTCGTCGGTCGCGACCTTCACGCGAATGCGCAGGTTCTGCTTTGGGGACAGGAAGTGATAGACGACGTCGAAGCGTTGATCGCGCTCGGGCCAGTCAACACCACACAGGTCCGTCAGATTGACGAACTGGCAGCTCGAATCATCCCGCAGGAAGCGGACGACCTGAACGATGTCGGAGGCACGCGCCACGACCGTCAGCTCGCCGAAGGCGACCGTGCAGTCCTCGACCGCGTCGCCAAGCGCCGCCTTGATGTGTTCGCCAAGTTCAGCGAGCGTTTCGTCCATCACACCGATCCGTCCTGACACCGATCCGTTTCAGGCGGGCATCCCGCATGGACGCCCTTCCCTGTCCTGTTTGCCTGCCTCAGCGCTCGATCGTGCCCACGCGCCGGATCTTCTTCTGCAGCATCAAGACGCCGTACAGAAGCGCCTCCGCCGTCGGAGGACATCCGGGAACGTAGATATCGACCGGCACCACGCGATCACAGCCGCGAACCACCGAATAGGAATAGTGGTAGTAGCCGCCGCCATTCGCGCAGGATCCCATGGAGATCACATAGCGCGGCTCCGGCATCTGGTCGTAGACCTTGCGAAGCGCCGGGGCCATCTTGTTGGTCAGCGTGCCCGCAACGATCATCACGTCCGACTGGCGCGGAGAGGCGCGCGGCGCGAAGCCGAAGCGCTCGGCGTCATAACGCGGCATCGACATCTGCATCATCTCGACCGCGCAGCACGCGAGACCGAAGGTCATCCACATGAGCGAGCCGGTGCGCGCCCACTGGATCAGATTGTCGGCCGCCGTAATGACGAAGCCCTTGTCGGAGAGCTCATCGTTGAGCTCCATGAAGAACGGATCGTTCGAGCCGACCGGCTTGCCGGTGGCGGGATCCAGAATGCCCTTCGGAGCCTGGGCGACGAGCGGCTCGCTCGAGGTCAATCCCATTCCAGTGCTCCCTTCTTCCATTCGTAGATGAAGCCGATGGTGAGCACGCCGAGGAACACCATCATCGACCAGAAGCCGAACCAGCCAAGGTCGCCGAAGCTCACCGCCCACGGGAACAGGAACGCAACCTCAAGGTCGAAGATGATAAACAGCAGCGCCACGAGATAGAAGCGGATGTCGAACTTCATGCGAGCGTCGTCGAACGCATTGAAGCCGCACTCGTAGGCCGAGAGCTTCTCCGAATCGGGGTTCTGATAGGCGACCAGGAAAGGCGAGATCAAAAGCGCCAGACCGATGACCAGCGATACACCGATAAAGACGATGATCGGCACGTAGTCCCTGAGCAGCTCTTCCATGTCCAATCGTATCCTTGCGCCGACGTCCGGCGGCCGGAAGATCCGGCGCCCTGACGCGAAACGCCGGTCAGATCACTTGAAACGTCCCGGCCCTGCCCCGTCTGGAGAGGATCGGCCGATGGCGATCCGGAACCCGGCGAAATCGGCGACGTCACGTGAGAGGACGGCGTCACCGAATGCCCATACCGCGCACGCTTAGCCCACGCCACACTGCAACGCAAGCCCGACGGTCGTGCAAAGACCTCAATGGTTTCACACGCCAAAAACCTGAGTTTTTGGCTCATAATTCGACTTTGACAGGGTGCCGCCGCGTCCCGGCGGCAGCTATCCGCCAACGCTCCCGGTTACCTCGCCCGGCCGGCCCCGAAAGAGGCTGCGACGCTTGTTCGCACTCGCGCGAATTCGGATGTCGAAACGGGACAGCGGACAAGGTCACGCGGCAGGATCGGTCGGCGCCGATTCAGTGCACGCCCTCGCCATCAGGGAATCGCCTCACCTGGCTGCGAGTGCTTCGCGCGCGATCACAGGCCACCTTGCCAGAACATCGTCACGCACACGGCGCCCGGGCGATCCCCTGGCCCCGTTCGTCTCGATCACCTGGCGCACGAACAGCAGGCGCTCAGCCCCCTTCTCCGCTCGTCCGACGAACCAGCCCCACCCGCGACTGCGGTCGACGCCGCCGTCCGGCCGCAGACGGAAGGCGCCGCCGGTCTTGGCCTTCACGCGCCAGCCCTCTCCACCGTCATAGGCGGGCAGCAGCGCAAGCGCCTGCGACATCGCCGCGGGATCGAGATCGAGCGTTCCCGCGTCCAGCTCCCGCAGAAAGGCCATCTGCTCGCTTGCGCTGATCTTCAGGGACGACGCGATCCACGACCACTCCGGTCCCCTCCCCGCGTCCGGATCACCGGAAAGGTCCGCGTTTCCGTAGCCGAGCGCTCGAAGGGTCCGGGAAACACGCTCCGGCGTGAGGGCGCGGACAAGCCGCTGCGAATACCAGACGACGGAACGCTCCAGCCACGCTTCCGGATCGATGTCTCCGCGCCACTTGTCGCCGCCCCAGGCGATCTCGCCCTCGCGATATGTCATCATGGGATCGTGCGCGCCCTTCAGGACCCCGGCATCAAAGGCGATTGCGGCCAGCGCGAGCTTGAAGGTTGAAGCCGGCGTCACACGTTCATCGCATGTTCCCGTCTCGAGCAGGACACGACCATCGGCGGCATCGGCAACCAGAAGGCAATCGGCCTCGGCCCGCAACGGGGCGAATATCAATGCGCACACGGCAAGAAGAGGCCACACGCGCGGGCGCCAGGCCCTGGCAGCCCCTCGAACAGCTTCAGTCATCGACGCAACCTCCTCCCCGCCTGCCGTCTGCGTCGCGCCACACGGCACGAGGTTCACGCAACTGCCTCTGGAATGGGGCACGCGTGTGACCGGCGCGCAAACAGGAAAACCCGAGCCTCGCACCCGGGAGCGTCAGTCTTGATTGGCATTCAGGAGAAGAAAGGGAACTGAGGCGAGTGGCGCGAGTGACGGGGCTCGAACCCGCGACCTCCGGCGTGACAGGCCGGCACTCTAACCAACTGAGCTACACCCGCTCGCCTCATCCGTGCCGACGGCTCCAGGCCGTCCGGCAGATCCCATTTTCCGAGGCAAGTGGCGCGAGTGACGGGGCTCGAACCCGCGACCTCCGGCGTGACAGGCCGGCACTCTAACCAACTGAGCTACACCCGCTTGGCCTCGGGCGGCTTGTGGCCGCCGGGAGTGGCGCTGATGTACGGCGCGCCGCCAAACAAGTCAAGCGCCTCGCCGCGATGAATGTGACGTTTCGATCAAAGCCGCGGCGAACCGCGGCCACGACTGTGGAAAAGCGCCCCAAACGACAACGGGCGCCCGAAGGCGCCCGCGACTCGCTTGCTTCCGCAGCCCCTGCAATCAGAGACTTGCGAGATATTTCATGGGGTCAACGGCCTTGTTGCCGCGACGCAGCTCGAAGTGAAGCTGCGGCTGGGTGACCGACCCGGTCGCTCCCACCTTGGCAATGGTCTGGCCGCGCCGGACCGGATCGCCCCGCTTGACCAGAAGCTCGCTGGCATGGGCATAGGCCGAGACCCAGCCGTCATCGTGGCGCACCAGAACCAGATTGCCGTACCCCTTCAGCTCATTGCCGGAGTAGATCACGGTGCCATCCTCGACGGCCTTGATGTCGGCGCCTTCGGGAAGCGCCAGATTGATGCCGTCGTTCCGCGAGCCACCCGGCTTGGAACCGTAGTCGGAGATGATCCGACCCTTGGCGGGCCAGCGGAACCGCCGGGTATTGGGGTCGCCCTGCTCGGCCTTCACCTGGATCGGACGCGTCGGCGCCGTCTCCGGCGCTTCACGCACGGCCGCCTTCTGGACCGTCGCGCCCTTCGGCTCGGCAACCGGCTGGCTGCGCGCGGACGACAAGGCCGGCTTGCGCTTGGGATGCGCGCTGGTCACCTGGCGCGACGGTTCGGACGAGGCCGGCACCTGAAGCGTCGCGACCTGCGGCCGGGCGCCCGGCTTGTGTTGCGGGATCGGGGCATTCGCGACCGCGCGGGTGGCGACCGGGATGGAGCCCGTCACACTCGGCGAGCCGCCTGCCGGCGGCAGACGAACCGGCTGACTCGCAGCCGTCGTCGTGCTCGGGGCACCGTGCACATAGGTCGGGATCGTCACCCTCTGCCCCGCCGGGAAGGTGGCATCGGCGCTCACCCCGTTGATATCGGCGAGCACGTAGGGCGGAATGCCATACCTGCGCGACATGCCCTTGACCGTATCACCGGCGCGGGCGGACACCTGCGTCCCCCCCGCAGTGGTCCAGCCCCGGACCGTGCGCGGCGCCGTATCCGGAGCAACGCTCGATGCCGGAACCGTCGCGACAGGACGCGTCTGGGTGACGGAACGTGCCTGGGTGACGGGTTTCGTCGGCGCTGTGGCGACGGGACGCCGATTGGGAATGGAGCCGGTGGTCGTCGCATTGCTCCCGCCGGTCGCTGGGGGAAGTGCGGACCGCTGCACCGATCGATCGAGGTCAGGACCGGCAACCAGAGCGTCGAAGCCCGGCTGTTCCGCCGGCTTTCCGTGCAGGAGCGCCCGCTGATTGTCGGTGTTGCCAGTGAAGATCGGGTCATCGAACCGCTCGACACCACCGCTGCATGCACCGGCGAGCGCAGCGACGAGGACAATCGTCGCGGTCTGCGCGAGCAGTCGGGCGGAAGGTCGGAAATGATGCTTGGACATGGCGCTACTCGGACTTAAAGACACCTTGCGTCGTTAGGTCCGATTAAATGCCGGTAACGTTGATAAAGACTTAAGCGCAGCCATCAAAACGCCATGGAAGAAACTTCTTCCCTAGCGACATGCGATGTCACAGGCGCGCCGCGACACCTTCCACAAGCGGCACGAACCGCACTTTTGCAAGGATCCTGGTGTCCGTCGTCCCTCCGAGCCGGCGCACGAGAACAAGTTCCTGAATCGAGCCCTTTTCTCCCCTCGGCATGAGGAGAAGGCCGTTGTCGGCCAGTTGGGAAACCAGAACCTGAGGCACTTCCGGGCCGGCCGCAGTCACGATGATGCGGTCATAGGGCGCATGTTCACCCAGCCCCTCGAGGCCATCCGCATGGTGCACGGTAACGGTTGTGATCTTGAGGCTGTGAAGGCGCTCGCGCGCGAGATCGACAAGCGTGCGATAGCGCTCGACCGTGTGAACCTCGCCGGCGAGAAGGCCAAGGATGGCGGCCTGATATCCCGAGCCGGTCCCGATCTCCAGCACCTTGTGGGTCGGCGCGAGTTCCAGTGCCTCGCTCATCCTGGCGACAAGGCTCGGCTGGGAGATGGTCTGCCCGCACTCGATGGGAAGTGCCGTATCCTCGCCCGCATGGCGCTGATAGGCGGCGGGAAGAAACAGGCGACGCGGAACACGCTCCAGAGCCGAAAGGACGCGCTGGTCGCGCATTCCCGACTGTCTGAGCTTGAGGATCAGTGCAGCCGTTGCCTCGCGGTCGGCCTCGATGGCGGCCTGCGCGTCGGCCGGAGCAAGAGCCCTGCCGGTCCGGCCGCCCTCAGTCCTGTCCTCATCCGCACCCACGCGCGCCTCCCTGTCCGCAACAGCTTTTCCGCTTCAGGACACCCTGCCCCGGATGGCCGGGTTACTCGTCGAGGAGCCGGCGAAGATCGCCGAGAACCGCGGTAGCCGTCAGATCCAGCTTGAGCGGCGTGACCGAGATGTAGCCGGCCGCGAGCGCCGCCAGATCCGACTCCTCCGCCGGCGTTTCCTCCTCGTTGCGGAAGCCGACCCAGAAATAGGGCACACCGCGCCCGTCGGTCCGCTTGTCGACGGCGAGTTCCGAAAGCGTGCGCTTGCCCTGCCGGGCCACCTGCACGCCCTGCACGGCATCCGGCGCACGGTCGGGGAAATTGACGTTCAGCAGCGTATCCGGCGGAAACGCGAAGTTCATGAGCTTGTCGATCAGCGCCGGCGCATGGGCGACAGCCGTCTCGTATGACGGCTTGCCGCGTGTCTTCCAGCCATAGGCCTGGGAGAGCGCGATGGAACGTATGCCCATCAGCGTGCCCTCCATGGCGGCGGCGATCGTGCCGGAATAGGTCACGTCGTCGGCTGCGTTCTGACCGCGATTGACGCCGGACAGGATCAGGTCCGGGCGACCGCCCATCACTTCCTGAACGCCCATGATCACACAGTCGGTCGGCGTGCCGCGCACGGCAAAGCGACGCTCGCCGACCTCGCGCAGGCGCAAGGGATCGTGCAGCGTCAGGGAGTGCGCGACACCGGACTGGTCGGTCTCCGGCGCGACCACCCAGACATCGGAGGACAACTCTCGCGCAATCGCTTCCAACGCGGCAAACCCCTCGGCATGAATGCCGTCGTCATTCGTCAGAAGGATGCGCATCAGGCCGCTCCGATCTTCTCGATGCCGCCCATGTAGGGACGCAGAGCCTCCGGCACGGTCACACTGCCGTCCGCATTCTGGTAGTTCTCGAGCACCGCGATGAGCGTGCGTCCGACCGCCAGTCCCGAGCCGTTGAGCGTGTGCACGAATCGCAGCCCCTTCTCGCCGTCCGGGCGATAGCGCGCGTTCATGCGGCGGGCCTGGAAGTCGCCGCAGACCGAACAGCTCGAAATCTCGCGATAGGTGTCCTGTCCCGGCAGCCAGACCTCGATGTCGTAGGTCTTGCGCGCACCGAAGCCCATGTCGCCGGCGGAGAGCACCATGACGCGATAGGCAAGACCGAGGCGCTTCAGCACCTCCTCGGCGCAACCGGTCATGCGCTCCAGTTCCTCGAGCGACGACTGAGGCGTCGTCACGGACACCATCTCGCACTTCCAGAACTGGTGCTGCCGCAGGATACCGCGCACGTCGCGGCCGGCGGAGCCGGCCTCCGAGCGGAAACAGGGCGTGAGCGCCGTCACCCGCATGGGCAGGGCCGTCTCGTCCAGCGTCTCGCCCGCCACCATGTTGGTCAGCGGCACTTCGGCGGTCGGGATCAGCCACCGGCCGTCGGTGGTCTTGAAAAGGTCCTCGGCGAACTTGGGAAGCTGGGACGTTCCGTAGAGCGCCTCGTCTCGTACCAGAAGTGGCGGCGAGACTTCCATGTAGCCATGCTCTCCGGTCTGGATGTCGACCATGAACTGGCCGATGGCGCGTTCAAGACGCGCAAGCGAGCCCTGAAGCAGGGCAAAGCGGGCCCCCGACATGCGCGCGGCACGATCGAGCGACAGCTCTCCAGCCAGGCCGGAAATCTCGAAGTGTTCCTTCGGGGAAAAATCGAACGACGGCGGCGTGCCCACTCGGCGGACCTCGACGTTCGCCTCCTCGTCCTCGCCGTCCGGCACATCGTCATGCGGCATGTTGGGCAGCCGGCTCAGCGCGTCCTGAAGCTCGGCATCGATGCGGCGCTCGGCTTCCTCGCCTTCCTGGATCTGGCTCTTGAGCTTGGCGACCTCGTCGATCACCGCCTGGGCCGCGGCCTCGTCGCCTGACGCCTTGGCCTTGCCGATTTCCTTCGAGGCGGCGTTGCGACGCTCCTGGGCGTGCTGCAGCTCACCGACCAGCGCGCGGCGCCGGTCGTCGATGGCGATCAGGCCCTCGGCCTGCGGCGCAAGTCCGCGCCGCGCCATGGCGTGGTCGAAAGCCGCGCTGTTGTCGCGGATCCACTTGATGTCGAACATGAAGAACCCCGGAAATTCGGCCGGCGCGCCAGACACCCGGGAAGTTGCGTAAAACGCCGTCGCCTCAGGTTTCCGCCTCGTCGGCTGCTTCCCGCTCGGCGCGCTTCTTCTCGACCATCCTGACGCAAATGATGGACACTTCGTAGAGAAGCAGTGTTGGAAGTGCAAGGCCCAACTGGCTGATCGGATCGGGCGGCGTGAGCACCGCCGCCATCACGAAAGCGATCACGATGGCGTATTTGCGCTTCTGCTTCAGCGCATCGGCTGAAACCATTCCGACACGCCCGAGAAGGGTCAGCAGCACGGGAAGCTGGAACACCAGACCGAACGCGAAAATCAGCGTCATGATGAGGCCGAGATACTCGCTGACCCGGGCCACGAGCTCGATCTTGGTCTGCCCGTCGGCCCCGTCCTGCTGCATCGACAGGAAGAAGCCCATCGCAAGCGGCATCACCAGGAAAAACACGAGGGCGGCGCCCATCGCGAAAAGGATCGGCGTCGCGATCAGAAACGGCAGGAACGCGCCACGCTCGTGCTTGTACAGCCCGGGCGCGACGAACATGTAGATCTGGCTCGCGATCACCGGAAAAGCGATGAAGATCGCTCCGAAGAACGCCACCTTGAGCCGCGTGAAGAACAGTTCCTGCGGGGCGGTGTAGATCAGCTCGACAGGATGTCCCGCCGCCGTCTCGTAGGGAATGACGAGGATGTTGTAGATCTGCTGCGAGAAATAGAAGCAGACGATGAAGGCGATGAAGATGGCGACGACCGTCTTCAGAAGGCGGCTGCGCAGCTCGATCAGATGTTCGATGAGCGGTGCCTTGGAGGAATCGATATCTTCCTGTGTCATGCCTTGTCGCCCCTGGACGCGCGCTCGTCTCCCGCGGGATCGGCGGAAGCGGCTTCAGCCGGGGTCTCCGGTGCCGCTTCCACGGCTGCGGTCGTGGTGTCTCCGGCGGCCTTTCCGGCCTCGCCAGCGGGAGCGGACGCCGCCTCGGCGGCCGGTGCAGCCGCCTGTTTCTCCACCTTGGCCGCGGCCCCGCCGGGCCCCTGCCCCTTGGTGGCTCGATCCTGCTCGACCGAGCGACGGATATCGCCGAGCGGGTCGAAGTTGCCGGCCTTTTCGACCTGACGCTTCATGTCGGAGATGTCGGCCTGCTGTTCGGCTTCGCGCAGAGCGTCGTTGAAGGTTGACTGAAACTCGCTCGCCATGCGCCTGACCTTGCCCATGGTCTGCCCGAAGGTGCGCAACATGCGCGGCAGGTCCTTCGGTCCGACCACGAGGATCATCACGACGGCGACGACTACCAGTTCCGTCCAGCCGATATCGAACATCTCAGTCCGTCTTTCACACTTGCCGCAGGCACGCTCGCGGAATTTTCCGGCAAGCGAAACGCAACAGGCCATGAGCAGGAACGCCGGGAAGACTCACGCCGGAGCGGAAACATCGTCCCGTGGGGACAACGCCCTTGGTCACACGCCACCCGGCGGATGGAACGGCAGGTGGGCGTCCGGTCCGCCAGGAGGGTGTCAAACCACCGCCACTGTCGTCCGGCAACGGCACACGCCGATCCGGCACTCCGTCCGGAGCCGGTTCGCTATCCCGGGTTCCGGCAGGAGCGCTGCGCGGGATCCGCGTGGTCAGCCGGTCTTGGACTTGTCCTCGGACTTGTTCATGGACACCGGCTCGTCGGCCTGGTGATCGATGGTCTTGGCCTTCGTCTCGGCGTCGTCGTCCTCGTTCAGCCCCTTCTTGAAGCTGTTGATTCCCTTGGCGACGTCACCCATGAGCTCGGAGATCTTGCCACGTCCGAACAGCAGAACCACGACCACCGCAATGATCAGGATCTGCCAGATGCTGATACCCATACGCCAAACTCCCTCGTCCTTCCGGCGCACCTGCGCCGGCGCGGCACTATTGCAACAAAGCGCAGCCCATCGCAACCAACCGATTGCGCGCGACGGCGACAAACCCGCGCGAGCGCTTTCTCAGTCGCGCTCGCGTTCAAACGCCAGCACGTCGCGCGGATCGAGCCGGACGCCCACGTCCATGCCGACCGCGAAGCGACCGCCATCGCGAAGGCGCGCCTGAAGCGGACGATCCCGACCGGAAACCGCCACTTCGACCAGATCCACTTCTCCAAGGAAACGGCGGCGCGTCACGCGCCCGGCGATCCCCTCCCCCGGCTCGCCGAGCAGGATGCCTTGGGGCCTTACACAGACGTCGACGGCCTGGCCGCGCGCGATGCCGCTTGCGGGAAAGCGGCCGAACACGGTCTCGACCTCACCGTCCCCCGCACTCGCTTCGAGGTCCTCAAGTTCGGAAAAGAATCGCGCCGCAAAGAGATCGACCGGGTGATTGTAGAGATCGTCGGCGGACCCGAGCTGGACCAGACGCCCCTTGCGCATCAGCGCGATGCGGTCGCCCATGCGCATGGCCTCTTCGGGATCGTGCGTCACGAGCATGCAGGTCGCCCGCGTCTCGCGCAGGACGGACAGCGTCTCGTCACGCACCGCGTCCCTCAGGCGCCGGTCGAGGCCGGAGAACGGCTCGTCCATGAGAAGCACGCCCGGGCGTGGCGCGATCGCGCGAGCAAGGGCCACGCGCTGCTGCTCCCCACCGGAAAGCGCATGGGGGTAGTCGTCGACGTAGGACTTCAGGCCGACGCGGTCGAGCGCGCGCAAGGCCGTTTCGCGCGCATCCTGCCGCCCGAGATGTGTCAGGCCGAAGGCCACGTTCTCACCGATCGTGAGATGGGGAAACAACGCATAGTCCTGGAACATCAGGCCGACGCCCCGCCGCTCGGGCGGCTGGAAGACGGACGGCCCCGCGACCTCGCGCTCATTTATGAGCACGCGTCCGCTCGTCTGCCTCTCGACGCCCGCTGCGATGCGAAGGAGTGTCGTCTTTCCGCATCCGGAGTGACCGAGCAGGCAAAGCACCTCACCCGGTTCGACGGAAAGCGAGACGTCGTTGACGGCCGTGACCCCGTCAAAGGCCCGGCTCACGTTCTCGAAATCGAGACGCGCCGCAATGGTCGCGCCGGCGGTTCCACGCCTGCCCCACCGCGAGGAGGGGCTCTCGCCGGCGTGCGACCGCTCAGCCGGTGCTGTCATCTTGAGGCTCTTGGTCATTCTCTGGGAAGTCGAACAGTTCGTCCTGGTCGAGCGGGTCCTCCTCCTCGTGGAGGCCGGAGGAATCGTCGGGAACCGGGACGAAGAAGCCTGCGGGAACGGCGCTGTCCAGAAGGCCCGAGCCCTTCAGTTCGTCAAGGCCCGGAAGGTCCTGAACGGACGCCAGCATGAATTGCTCCAGGAAGGCCTCCGTCGTGCCGTAGGTGACCGGACGACCGGGAGTGCGACGGCGACCGCGCATCCGGATCCAGCCGGTTTCCAGCAAGACGTCAAGCGTGCCCTTGGAGGTCGAGACGCCGCGAATCTCCTCGATCTCGGCGCGTGTGACCGGCTGGTGATAGGCGATGATGGCCAGCGTTTCCAGTGCCGCACGCGACAACCGGCGCTCTTCCACCTGCTCGCGTGCGAGGATCCAGGCCAGATCCTCCGCCGTGCGAAACGCCCATTTCCCGGCCACCTGGACCAGGTTCACGCCACGCATGGCGTAATGCGCCGACAGAGCCTCGAGAATCGCCGCGACATCCGAGCCGCGCGGCAGGCGCTCGGCCAGCTCCGCCTCGCCCACCGGCTCGCGCGATGCAAACAGCAGCGCCTCCGCCATGCGCAGCGCCGCCGGCAGCGGGCCGTCGCCCACGGCTCCGTCGTCACGGACATCCTCGTCGTCAGTCAAGGGGTGTCCCGTCCTTCCCATCCGTCTCGCCAGCCTGCGGCGACCTGTCCGCTCGCGCGCTATCCGCGAGGCGGCGCAGGAAGATCGGCGCAAAGGCTTCCGACTGTCGCAATTCCAGTTCCCCTTCGCGCACCATCTCCAGGCTGGCGCTGAACGCGCTCGCCAGAACGGTGCTCGCCTGATCCCGGTCCGCCAAGTATCTCGACAGATAGCGATCGAGGGGCGCCCAGTCCATATGCTGTCCGATGAGGCGGGTCAGCAGGTCGCGCGCCTCCTGCAGCGACCAGACCGTGCGCCGACGCACATGCACGGAGGTGACGGACGTGCGCTGGCGCTGCGCCGCGTAGGCGGTCAGCAGGTCATAGAGCGTGGCGGCAAAGCGGTTTTGCCGCGATACCCGCACCGGCTCCGGCATTCCACGCGCGAACACGTCGCGTCCGAGCCGGTTCCGCTTCATCAGCTTGTCGGCCGCCTCGCGCATGGCCTCGAGCCGTCGCAGACGGAAGGCAAGCGCGGCGGCCATCTCCTCGCCCGAGAGCTGGTCCTCGTCCTTCTGTTCGGGAATGAGCAGCCGCGACTTGAGATAGGCGAGCCAGGCGGCCATCACGAGGTAGTCGGCGGCAAGCTCCAGGCGCAGGCGCCGCGCCTCGGCAACGAACTCGAGATACTGTTCGACAAGCGCCAGGATCGAGATGCGCGCCAGATCGACCTTCTGCTTGCGCGCCAGCGTCAGAAGCAGGTCGAGCGGCCCCTCGAAACCATCCACATCGACGACGAGGGCCGGATCGGTGGTGGCCCGATCCGCATCGGTCGCCGGCGTGTCTTCCTCGAAGAAACTCTCCTGCACCTCCGCCCCTTCTCTGCCGTCGTCTTGGGCCAAACACCGCGCCGACACGATTGCCGTGCGGTCGTCGCCGAATTCAGGCGCCGTGACGACCGCGCGCGAGAAGGTCTTCGAATTCCGCTCGCAAGGCCGTCCGGTCCAGGGGCTCGGCATCCCGGCGGCGGGCCAGCGCGGCCGAGCAACGCCTCAGCGCCTCTCCCGCGAGTTCCGGCGCCGCATCGGCGACCGAGCGCATTTCCACCATCTCGCCATTGCAGTGAAGCGCAAGATCGCAGCCGGCGGCAAACAGTTTTTCGACCCGTTCGCCCATCTCGCCGCCAAGCGCCTTCATGGAAACATCGTCAGCCATCAGGGCTCCATCGAACCCGATCTCGGAGCGGATCAGATCGATCATCACCGGCGACTGTGTCGCGCAACGCTCGCCGTCCAGAGCCGTGAAGACGATATGCGCGGTCATGCCGAGCGGCAGGTCGGCGAGAGCCTTGAAGGGAATGAAGTCGACCGCGCGCAGGTCCCTGGCCGATGCGTCGACCACGGGAAGTTCCAGATGGCTGTCGACGGTGGCGCGGCCATGACCGGGGATGTGCTTGATGACCGGCAGAACGCCGCCGGCGAGAAGCCCGTCGGCCACCGCCCGCCCGATCGCCGCGATGGTTTCGGGATCGCGCGCGTAGGCGCGATCGCCGATCACGTCGCTCGTCGTCGACGTGGGCACGTCGAGGATCGGCGCGCAGTCGACCGTTATGCCGAGATCCGCAAGATCCGCCGCGATCAGACGCGCCCCCGCCCAGGCCATTCGCAGCCCGGCTTCGCGGTCTTGGGCGTGGAGGCGGCCATACACCTCACCGGCGGGATAGTCCGCCACCAGCGGCGGACGCAGGCGGCGGACGCGCCCGCCTTCCTGATCGATCAGGACCGGGGCCTGCGCATCCCCAACCGCCTCGCGCCAGTCGGCGACCAGATCCCGCACCTGTTCATGAGAACGGATGTTCCGCGCGAAGAGAATGAGGCCCCATGGTCTTTCCGCGGAGAAGAATGCGCGCTCGTCCGCGGTGAGTACGGTGTCGGAGCATCCGCTGATAAAGGCCTTGGCCATGAAGGGTCATCCGGAAACGGAGGTCGAAAACGCGGAAATCAAGGTGAGAGCCGTACGCCACGCTCCGTCCTTGCGGAAAGGAGCGTGGCGTACGGAAAGTCAGTTCCGGCGCACGAAGCAATCGCCGCCGGCCGTCTTGAGCCGCTCGCAGAGCGAGATCGCCTCGTCGCGGCTCGAGGTCGGGATACGGACACGGTAGAAGGTTCCGCGATCCCCCAGGTCGGCACGCTGGATCACCGGCGACACGCCTCCCAGCACCGAGCCGAAACGCCTCTGGAGGTCGTCGAACGCGGTCTGCGCCTGCTGCTCGGAACGCTGCGAGGACACCTGCACCACGTAGGCACCTGCGGGAATGGTGCCGGATGCAGATGTCGCGCGCGTTGCGGGTTGGGTTGCCGCCGGCTGGGCGGCCGGCGCCTGCTGGCCGGAGCTTGCGGTCAGATCGAGCGGAGCGGCACTCTGGCGCTGCGCGACCGGCTGTGCGGTCGTTGCGGGAGCCGGCGTCGCCGAGCGGGCAAGCGTCTGGATGTCCTCGGGCTTGATACGCGGCACATTCGCCGGATCGTCGGTCGATGCCGCGCTCTGGCCAGCCGCGCTCTCCGTCCCGGACGGAGTTGCCGAGACCGGAGACGTGGACACGACGCGCGACTGCCCGTCGGATGAGGCCGTACCGGACGTCTGCCCCTGCCCGATCCCCGAAGGCGTCAAACCGGCCGTTGCACCGGGAAGCGGCTGGGATTGCCCCTGAGCCTGTGTCACGGTGCCGCCATCCGTCTGCTGCGCGCCCGCATTCGTATCGCTGCCCGCATCATTTCCGGAAATGATGGTCCCGTCGGGACGCACCACGACCGTGCGGACACGACGCGGCCCGGACGGCACGATCGTACCGTTTTCGCCCGAAACCTGGCCTGCGGGAGCCGGAGGAAGGGACGCGACAGGCGTCTCGTCGCGCAGCACCAGGCGCTCCTCCCCGGTGCCTTCGCCGCCGCCGACGCGGTCGTAGATAAGCTTGCTTGCGCCGTTGCCCGGACGTTCCTCGTTCTCCGGGAACTCCTTCACCGGCTCGTCGCTGGCGGTGATGATCGCCGGCGGCCCGTCGGGAACGCCTCCGCCGAAGTCGAACAACGCGAAAGCACCGCCGCCGATGACGACAATCCCCATGACGGTCGCCGCCACGACAAGACCACGCCGCGACTTGCCCTGAGCGGGTGCGGCTTCCAGTTCGGCGTCGGAATGAGGCGGCAGAACGCCATGGCCACCAAGGTGCGGATCGCTCTCGCGCATGGCCTGCGCGACGGCATCGAGATCATAGCCACCCGGCGGCGGCGGTGCCTCGGCATCCTCTTGCGCATAAGGGTCGTCGGCATAGGCCGGCTCATCCGCCCACTCATACCCCTGCGCGGATGTCGCTGCCTGCCGGGGCTCGTCCTCGGACTGCAGGAGGAAGTCGTCATCGAACGCCTGATCGATCTCCGGCTCCCGGGCGTAACCCGGCTCTTCCCACGCCGCACCCTGCGGCCAGCCGGATGCCTGCACCGGCGCGGGCTCATCGGGAAGGTCGTCAACGGCATCGTCGCGACGCGGCGCGGCCGGCTGCATCAGGAACTCGTTTTCAAGCGACGCGGCAAGATCGTCGGTGAGCGTCCGCTGCGGCTCCGCTCGCGGAGCAGTCACCTGCTCCTGGGGCGCGGGGACAGGCTCCGCCTGACGGCGATCGGATGCAAGCTGCCGGGCGGCAAGGGAAGCGGCAACAGCTTCCTCGAGCGCACGTTCGTAGGCACCCCCGGCATGAACACCGTCATCCTCGTAGACGCCGGGCTCGGCTTCCGCAGCCGGAGCCTCGTATGCAGCCTCTGCCGGGCCGTCGTCGTACTGATATGCGGGGTCAGCATGGACCGGAGCCGCAGGCGCCTCCTGCAGGTAATCCTGATGGTATCCATCTTCCTCCGGAAAACCCGCGGCATGGGACTCGTAGGCCGCGACGTCTTCGGCCTCCGCCTGAAAACCGGCGGCGTGCACGTCGTACTCCTCCGGGCCGGCGGCATAGCCATCCGCTCCGTAAGGGGTCTCGACATACGGATCGGCGGGTTCCACCTCAACAGGCTCGGGCGCTCGGTCCGCGCCGACCTGGAACCCCAGATCGCGGGCGAGCCCATCCTCGAGATCACGTGCCCACGCCTCGTGGTCGATCAGTGAGGCGCTCTCCTCGGAGACATGCCCGGACACGACCGAATCAAATCCGGCATCCGCTTCATGGAAAGCGTCTTCGGAAACCTCGACATCACCCTCGGGCTCGTCAAAAGGCTGGGGCTCGACCGGCTGCGGCTCTTCCTGGCGAAAGCGCGAATTTCCCTCGCTGACGATCCGGGCCAGTTCGACGAGCGGATCCTCCTCGAACCCGGAAAAACCGTCGTCTGCGGAGTCGCGCTGCGCGCCGGAACCGGCCGGATGGCTCGAACGATTGGACATGGCGTAGAGAACTTCCCCGCTAGGTCCGGAGGTCCGTTCACCGCCCCTGCCGCCCGGTTTCAAGGCGTTCTCAGGTCATGCGGGTCGCCGAACCACCGGCACCGTTGTGTTTCCGGCAGAGCCGGCGAACCCGATGCATGGCCTCGATCCCGCGTGGAACCGGTCGACAGCTTCGGGTCTGCTCCACCAGCCGCGCCGGGCCGACACGAAAGCTCCCGCCGTTATCGCATCTCCTCCGGGGCATCCACTCCGAGAATCGCGAGGCCAGATGCAAGAACCTTGGAAACCGAATGCACAAGACCAAGGCGGGCCAATGTTGTTTGTCGATCTTCAGAGTTAATAAAACGTAATTGCGGCAAATCCTTGCCTTTGTTCCACTGCGAGTGCAGGGCACTGGCCAGTTCATGCAGGTAGAACGCGACCCTGTGCGGCTCGTGTGCTTCGGCCGCGCTGTCGACCAGACGCGGCCACGCCGCAAGCCTTGCGGCCAGGTCCCGCTCGCCCTCATCCGCAAGCAGGGTGAAGTCGGCCTTCGCAAGCGCCGCCTCGGAGGTATCGAGACCCGCGTCCTCGGCCGCCTGACGCATTACCGAACGGCAACGCGCGTGACCATACTGAACATAGAAAACCGGATTGTCTTTCGACTGTTCCGTCACTTTCTTGAAGTCGAAATCGAGCGGAGCATCGTTCTTGCGGAACAGCATCATGAAGCGGACCGGATCCCGTCCCACTTCCTCCACCACGTCACGCAGGGTGATGAAATCGCCGGACCGCTTGGACATCCGCACCGGCTCGCCATCCCGGAACAGTTTCACCAACTGGCAGAGGCGGACAACGACGCTCGCCTCCCCGCCGGAAATCGCACGCCCCACCGCCTCGAGGCGCTTGACGTAGCCGCCGTGATCGGCGCCGAGAATGAAGATCATTTCCTTGAAGCCACGCTGGTACTTCGACAGGAAATAGGCAACATCCGCCGCGAAATAGGTATAGGAGCCATCCGACTTCTTCAGCGGACGATCGATGTCGTCGCCATAGGCCATGGCGCGGAAGAGCGTCTGCTCGCGGTCTTCCCAGTCCTCGGGAAGCTGTCCCTTCGGCGGGGGCAAGGTGCCCTCGTACACCAGATCGCGACCGCGCAGCTCTTCCAGCATCGCGTCGATCATCGAGGGCTGGTTGTCCTTGCGCTCGTGCAGGGTCCGCTCCGAGAAGAAAACCTCGTGGTGAACGTTCAAAAGCGCAAGATCCGCGCGGATCAGGTCCATCATGGCGTCGATGGTGCGCGCCTTGACCAGTTCGAGCCGTTCCGCCTCGTCCATCGACAGAAGGCTGTCGCCGAACTCCTCCGCCAGCGCCTGCCCGACCGGAACGAGATAGTCGCCCGGATACAGGCCCTCGGGAATCGCCCCGATGTCCTCGCCAAGCGCCTCGCGGTAGCGCAGCAGAGCGGAGTTCGCCAGCACGTCCACCTGCGCGCCGGCATCGTTGATATAGTATTCGCGCGCGACGTCGAAACCGGCGAAATCGAGCAGCGAGGCGAGCGCATCGCCCACGACCGCGCCACGACAGTGACCGACATGCATCGGACCGGTGGGGTTTGCCGACACGTATTCGACATTCACCTTCTTGGACCCGCCAAGGGTCGAACGCCCGTAGTCGGCGCCCTGTCTCACCACGGCCGAGAGCACGCGGCCCCAGACGCCGGGCGTGAGACGCAGGTTCAGGAACCCGGGGCCGGCGACCTCGGCGGAAACCACCTCGTCGTGGCGCTCCAGGATCGCACCCAGTTTCTCGGCGAGCGCGCGCGGATTGGCCTTCAGCGGCTTGGCAAGCACGAGTGCCGCGTTGGTCGCCAGGTCGCCGTGGGCGCTGTCTCGCGGAGGCTCGACGACGCATTTGGCCAGCAGCGCGGCGTCAACCTCGCCGTCGGGATAAAGCTCCTGGATCGCGGCGCGCACGTGCTCCGCATACTCGCTGAAGATGTTCATCGTCTGCTTCTCTGGCAAATGGAATCGGGGATTGGGCCGCAGATGGCGCGCCCTGCCTCGCAGTGGACCGCGACCTAGCCCAAATCGGGTGACCGGTCAAACAACCGCCGGTGTTCGTCGATGGCGAAGCGGTCGGTCATTCCGGCGACATAGTCGCACACGCGTCGGGCCAGGCGGTCGGGGGAGGCTCCCTCGAGCCCCTGGCGCCATTCCTCCGCCATCTCCCACGGCTCGGCGCGATAACGGGCAAACAGGTCGCGCACCACCTGCGCCACCTCGCGCCGCACAGCCAGCACGGATTCATGCCGATAGAGATTGGCGAAGAGGAAACGTTTCACCGCCCTCTCCTCCTCCGCCATCGTCGACGAGAAGGCAACGACCGCATCGCCCGCATTGCGAATGTCGTCAGGCGAGGCCGGATCGAGCGCCGCGAGACGCCTCAGCGCTTCCCCGATCACATCCTCCACCATGCGCGTGATCGAACGACGCACGATCTCGTGGATCTGGCGGGCGGGCTCGAGAGCCGGATAGCGCTGCAGAACCTCGCCCCGGATACGCGCGAGGAACGGCACTTCGTCCATCTGTTCCAGATCCAGGAGGCCGGCCCGCAATCCGTCATCCAGATCATGGGCGTCATAGGCGATATCGTCGGCGATGGCCGCGACCTGCGCCTCGGCGCTCGGCCAGCTGTCCAGCCGCAGGTCCTGTTTTTCGGCATAGGCGCGAATGGCAAAGGGCAGCCCCGTCCCGGCGAACTTGCCAAGCGGCCGGCCATCGGGTCCAAGCAGCGGCCCGTTGTGCTTGACCAGTCCCTCGAGCGTTTCCCAACTCAGGTTCAGCCCGTCGAACTCGGCATAGCGCCGCTCGAGCGCCGTCACGATGCGCAGGGACTGCGCGTTGTGGTCGAACCCGCCATGGTCGGCCATGCATTCGTCCATCACGTCCTCGCCTTCATGGCCGAAGGGCGTATGTCCGAGGTCGTGGGCAAGCGCGAGGCACTCCGCGAGATCCTCGTCGAGGCGCAACGCACGCGCCAGCGAGCGGGCGATCTGGGACACCTCGATCGTGTGGGTCAGCCGCGTGCGGAAGTGGTCGCCCTCGTGGTAGATGAAGACCTGTGTCTTGTGCTTGAGCCGGCGAAACGCGGTCGAGTGGATGATGCGGTCCCGGTCCCGCTGATAGGGCGTGCGGGTCGGGCTTTCCGGCTCGGGGACAAGCCGCCCGAGGCTTGCCGAAGGATCGGTTGCATAAGGCGCCCTTGGCTGGGCGCCATAGCCGATCGCCGCCGTCATCGCATCGTTGCCAATGGTCATGCGCTGCCCCTGCTGGTCCGTGATCGCTTGCGGGCGCGCCCCTGAATGCGCGGCCGGCCGCTGTGGCGCCGACGCATCGCGGTTGACGCGTGTCGCCCGTGTTCATACCTATCTGTAAACGTCTTGCACAGGGTGCCGGCACGGGCGCGCGTGAAAAATCCGCGCGATCCCGCCACCAGCCGGCCATACAGGGGCATTCCCGGCCACGGCCGCATGCCCGCCCTTCGTGCCATGGGAGACAGGACCATGCAGGAACTCAACGCCGGCACACAGCCCCCCGCGACCCCGGCCCAGCCGGTCACCATGAGCGACAGTGCGGTTCGCCGCATTGCGCGCATCCTCGAGAAGGAAGCCGACGGCACCATGCTGCGCATCAGCGTGGAAGGCGGCGGCTGCTCCGGTTTCCAGTACAAGTATGACCTGGTCACGACACGAGAGGACGACGATCTCGTCCTGGAGCGCGACGGCGCCACGGTGCTGATCGATGCGATCTCGCTCGACTACATGAGCGGATCAGAAATCGACTTCGTCGACGACATCATGGGGCAGGCGTTCCAGATCAAGAACCCGCTCGCGGCGGCAGGCTGCGGCTGCGGCACCAGCTTCTCGATCTGACCGCCACCTCACGCCCCTGCCCGGCCGCGTGCGGCCGATGCCACCAGAAAGGCCAGCACCGGTGAAGATCGCGACCTGGAACATCAATGGCGTGAAGGCGCGCCTGGAAACGGCACTGGCCTGGCTTCAGGAAGCGACGCCGGACATCGTGTGCCTTCAGGAGATCAAGTCGGTCGACGAGGGCTTTCCGGCCGAGCGCTTCGTCGAGCTCGGCTACCATGTCGAGACCCACGGTCAGAAAGGCTTCAACGGCGTCGCCATCCTCAGTCGCGAGAAACCCGAAAGCGTTTCGCGCGGCCTGCCCGGAGATCCGGACGACGAGCAGGCCCGTTACATCGAGGCCGTCTTTGCGACAGGTTCGCGCCCGTTGCGGGTCGGCGGCCTGTATCTGCCCAACGGGAACCCGCTCGGCACGCCGAAGTTCGACTACAAGCTCTCATGGATGAAGCGGCTTCATGCCCACGCCCGGGACATGCTGGCGCGCGAGGAACGCTTCATGCTGCTTGGCGACTACAACGTGATCCCGGACCCGGTGGACGCGCGCAATCCCGAAGCCTGGACCGAGGATGCGCTGTTCCAGCCGGAAAGCCGGCAGGCCTTCCGCGCGCTTCTCTCGCTCGGCTTCACCGACGCCGTACGCGCGGCGACGACCGGTGCCGATGTCTACAGTTTCTGGGATTATCAGGCCGGCGCCTGGCAAAAGAACAACGGCATCCGCATCGATCACATCCTGCTTGCGCCGGAGGCGGCCGACAGGCTGGAGCGCGTCGGGATCGACGCCCATGTGCGCGGCTGGGAGAAGCCGTCCGACCATGTGCCTGTGTGGGTGGAGATGGCCGCCTGACCCCTGCCCGGCTCCAGACCGGCCGAGGGGCATGACTGTTCGAGCACCTTCCAGGACGTGTTGTTCTGGTTCATGGCGCAGCGCGCCAGGCGCGGCCCGTCCGGCCCCTTGAGGCAAACGGTTGTGCCCAGACTGAAATCCTGCCCGAAATAGCGGCAGGTGCAATTGCGCCCGCCCGCCACAGGTGTCGCCACAAGGCCCATGGCTCGGGAGTTCATCGATTGCGGGGCGGGAAGCTGCTTCCGCTCATCATCACTTCTGGCCGGGGACGGCACGACGAGCGGCGCAAGAGCAAGTATCAGCAACGCAAAAAAGATTTGCCGGAGGAAGGCAAAACACCTTCCGGACCGCAGCAAACCAGTCCCTGATCCTGCGTACAGCATGTTTCATGCTAGCATGAAACGTTCCGAAAGCTGAGCACAAAATACAAGGCAGGATTGTCGGGTGAGACCGCCGGCCTCACGGGACGCTGCGTCAGAGGAGACCCGGCGCCGCATGGACACTATTGGGAATTGTGGGCCAGGACACCCGGATTTGCGGAAAACCACTTCTCCGCCATCTGCGACGCGCGCCGACGCACCGGCTCGGAAGCGAGACCGAAGCAGCGTTCGTGCAGATCCGAAATCCAGTGATCGTCGGGGCGGTTGGCGCGCTTGCCCGCAACGGTCAGCCACATCAGGCCCGCCGCTCTCGCGCCATCGCCACCGAAGTCGCCGTTGAAGAGCAGTTCGCCAAGCCGCGCCTGAGCCGCAAGGTGCCCCTTCTGCGCGGCAAGCTTCAGCCAGCGCGCCGCCATGGTGGTGTCGCGGTCGCGTTCGTCGAGATAAAGCATCCCGAGGTGGAACTGTGCGTCCGCATCGCCGAAATAGCTGGCGGCATACGTGAAGATCTCGCGCGCCCGGGTCAGGTTCGGTCGGATCGCACTGTCATTGATACCGGTGAGGTAATAGGAGCCCAGCTCGACGAAGGCGCTCGCGATGAAGGGCGCGCGCGGCGAGCTCGGACTGTCGTCGGCAAAATTCGAGGCGATCTGGCTGAAGTACTCGAACGCCTTGATGTCGTCTTCCTTGACGCCATCGCCGCGCGAATACATGCGCCCGAGTTTCCAGGCGGCGAGCGGATGCCCCTGCTCGGCGGCGAACCGCAGGGAGTCGAGGGCACGCTTCTTCTCGCCCGCGTAATAGAAGCGGGTTCCCGCGCGCAAGGCCTCGGTCGGAGTCAGGTCGCCATTGGCCGGCGCCGCGCCGGACATGCGCGCGGCGGCCTCCGCAGCCGTCTCCTGGGCCGCGACCGGGCCAACAAGCCCCGTCGCGATCAGCATCCCCCCCAAGATCTGCACAAACGTGATACGCATTCTCGACCGCCTCGCGCAGGGCCGTCCGCTCCGGGACCTTGTACCCGTACGCCCTTCGTTCGTTTCCACGCCCCTGCCCCATGCGACATGCGCTGATCGCGCAATGTCCATTTTCGGAACCGCCCGCCCGAGCGAACCGGCTTCCGAATGGATGAAACCGCCAATCGAGCGACCATCCGCAAACGGGCCGGAACATGCCCGCATCCCGATTTCATACAACACTGAGGCTGCCGAAAAATGGCCGAAAGGGGGCATCAATGCCACGATTCCGGGCCTTACTCGTGACTCTGCGGCAGGTGTGGCACCCCCGCAACAGAAGGTCTCCACGCAGCACCTCAGCCAAGCACCACGAACACCAGCGCCTGAGCGAAAAGCATTCCGGCAGCGACAAGGTCGATCCTGCCAGCGCGACAACGGGGGGTGTCCCTCATGCAAGCCTCCTCAACAACTGGGCGAACGGTCTCGGACCTCTCCGGATCCGTTGCCACGACTGTAGCCGGCAGGAGTTGAAAAACGGTTCCCGGAAACGTTCCCGCCCGTAGGCGGAGGCATACGGCACGGGAAGCTTTGCATGAAGCTTTGCGGATTGGCAGAATCAGCGTCGATTCGCAGTTCAGTAAACATCCGTGTGCCGCAAGGGCGCGTTGCCGTTCCCGTCCGCATCGGGTAGCACACGGCGGCAAGCAACTGCCTGCGCCACCTCTTTCGGAAACCGCATGACCGCAAACGACGACCTGTTCAACTCCTCCCCCGCTTCCCCCGGGGCTTCGGCAACGCCCGAGAAGCCGGCGGCGCGCGCCAGGCCATCGAAACGGGAGCCGGTTGCTCGCGACCGAAGCGAGCCGTCCGACTACACGGCAGCCGACATCGAGGTGCTGGAGGGGCTGGAGCCGGTTCGCCGGCGTCCGGGCATGTATATCGGCGGAACCGACGAACGCGCGCTGCACCACCTCTTCGCCGAAGTGATCGACAATTCCATGGACGAGGCGGTCGCCGGCCATGCGAGCTGGATCGAGGTCACGCTCTCCGCGGACGGCACGCTGAGCGTTGCCGACAACGGGCGCGGCATTCCCGTGGATCCTCATCCCAAGCACCGCGACAAGTCCGCGCTCGAGGTCATCATGACCACGCTGCATGCGGGCGGAAAGTTCGACAGCAAGGTCTACGAGACCTCGGGCGGCCTGCACGGCGTCGGCGTGTCCGTCGTCAACGCGCTGTCGGAGGAACTGGTCGTGGAGGTCGCGCGCGCGCGCAAACTCTACCGTCAGGTGTTCCGGCGCGGCCTGGCCCAAGGCCCGCTCGAGACGGTGGGCGACGTCCAGAACCGTCGCGGCACCCTGGTGCGCTTCCGTCCCGACGAGGAGATCTTCGGCAAGGGCGCGACCTTCAAGCCCGCTCGACTGTTCAAGATGGCCCGCTCCAAGGCCTATCTCTTTTCCGGCGTGGAGATCCGCTGGCGCTGCGACCCGGAGCTCATTGATGAGAAGGACGGGATCGAGGCCCAGGCCACCTTCCACTTTCCCGGTGGCTTGCGCGACTACCTCGGCGAGGCCCTGACCGGCGAGCGCAGGGTCGTCGACGACATCTTCGCCGGGCGCACCCGCGAGACGGGTCGTCATGGCGCGGTCGAATGGGCCGTGTCCTGGTTCGCCGGCGACGGCTTCACGCGATCCTATTGCAACACGGTGCCGACACCCGAGGGCGGATCGCATGAGGCCGGCCTCAGAAGCGCGCTGTTGCGCGGCCTCAAGGCCTATGGCGAACTGACCGGCAACAAGAAGGCGTCGGTCATCACCGGCGACGACGTCATCACGTCGGCAGGCTCCATGCTGTCCGTCTTCATCCGGGAACCTGAGTTCGTCGGCCAGACGAAGGACAAGCTCGCGACGGCGGAAGCGGCCCGCATCGTGGAAGGCGCGGTGCGCGATGCCTTCGACCATTGGCTGACCGCCTCCCCGAACCAGGCCAACAGGCTTCTGGAATGGGTTATCGAGCGAGCCGACGAGCGGCTGCGCCGCCGCCAGGAAAAGGACGTGGCGCGCAAGACGGCAGTGCGCAAGCTGCGCCTGCCGGGCAAGCTCGCCGACTGTTCCTCCACCCAGGCGGACGGGTCGGAAATCTTCATCGTCGAGGGCGATTCGGCCGGCGGCTCGGCCAAGCAGGCGCGCAACCGCAAGACCCAGGCGGTGCTGCCGTTGCGCGGCAAGATCCTGAACGTGGCAAGTGCCGGCCGCGACAAGCTGGTCGCGAACCAGCAGCTCGCCGACCTCATCCAGGCGCTCGGCTGCGGCACCGGGAAGTCCTATCGCCAGGCGGACCTTCGTTACGACAAGGTCGTCATCATGACCGATGCCGACGTGGACGGCGCGCACATCGCGTCCCTGCTCATAACCTTCTTCTACCGCGAGATGCCGGACCTCATCCGCGAGGGACACCTCTATCTGGCCGTGCCTCCGCTCTACAGGCTGAGCCAGGGCGGACGCACGCTCTACGCCCGGGACGACGCACACAAGGACACATTGCTCAAATCAGAGTTCCGCGCCAACGCGAAGGTGGAAATCGGGCGCTTCAAGGGCCTTGGCGAGATGCTTCCCGCCCAGCTCAAGGAAACCACCATGGATCCGTCGCGCCGCACGCTCTTGCGGGTGAAGGTCGACGAGGCCGGCGCGGAGGGAACGCGGGACGCCGTGGAGCGCCTGATGGGCAACAAGCCCGAGGCGCGCTTCGTCTTCATTCAGGAAAACGCCCAGTTTGCCGAGGAACTCGACATCTGAGGAAAGCGCTTACGGCCCGGAACATAGGTTGTTTTCGCAGCGCGACATGCTCCGGCCATAGTGTCATGATGTCAAAGGGAAGGGATGGCGAATCAACACTCCTCCGGTCGCACGGGGGCAGTTGGGAAGGATTCATCGTGCTGCAGCCGCTCCTCAGGGCCTATCAACGAAGGCGGCGCCCCCTCAACGACCATCACTTTCTGGTTCTGGAGGGTGCGGGGCTGGCGTATTGCCGCACGCCCCACTCCGCTGATCATTCCATTCGCTCGGCGCTGTTGCGCCTCGCCGATGCCGGTGCGCCTCAGGGACCGGCCTATGCGACCGGAACCCTTCGCGACTGGACTGACGGGCTGACGCTGCTGTCGGCTCGCCAGCTTACCCGCCGCTTCCCCGATGCCATCGTCTTCACCGTGCTTCGCGATCCCCTGTCGCGACTGGCGGCAAGCTACCTTGCCTGCGTTCGCGGAAAGATCCCCGCAGGCGCCGGCGCACTCGCGGGCGAGGATGGCTTCGAGGCGTTCGCCGCTGCTGTGTGCCGGACACCGGACTGGAAAAGTCCGAATTCGATCCGCAGCCAAAGCGCCATACTGACCTACAAGGGACGGCTCCTGCCCTCTCATTTCATCCGCTACGAAAACCGCAAGACGGACTGGAACGTGGTTCGGCGCCGGATCCTGGCAAGCGAAGGTCCCGACATCGGCGCTCTTTCGCTCGGCATCGATCCCGACGCCGAGGCCGTCACGAAGCTCGCGTCGAGCCTGCCCGCGCCCCTTGTGCAGGCTGTTCGCCGGCGCTACCGCAAGGACTATGCGCGCTTCTATCCCACAACGCCGAAATCCGGTTCCGGTGCGGTGGCGGGGGAGGACTGGACCTTCGATCCGACCTCGGTCGGCAGCGGAGCAACGGGAAAGGCGTAATGATGCGACACTCCCTTCTCGGGGCCGCCGGGCTCGCGACCACCGCCGGTCTTCTGTTTCAGGCGCTCCCGGCCTCGGCCGACGGGCTGACTGCCCTGCTCTCCCAGCTTCCCGGGAATGTTCAGGCGCTCAGCCGCGTGCCCGGTCCCGAAGGCAGCGGAACCGGGTTCTATGTCGTGCGTGAAACCCAGGGCGACCGGTTGTTCATCGGCCGTTCCACCTCCGACGGACAGGACATCGACGAAGTGTCGGAAGCTGGCGCGATAGGCGGGCGCGTGACCGGACTGCGCAGCGAGAGCGACGAACTCGGGGTGGCCGCATTCGTCGACATGCGCGAAGCCGACGGTGAGGAAACCACCTACGAACTCTTTCTCGAGAACGAGAATCCCGCCGCTTACATATTTCGTCCCGCAAGTAACTGATACGGGTCCGGGCTCCGGCCGAAAGGCAAATTTCTTTCAGGTTCGCCGTCCGAACCTTAGGAAGATTGACAATTTCCTTCGAAACTGTAGTGTGCGCGCCGAAGGTTCCGGTCGCAAGCAAACAGCAGACGCCGGCAAGGTTAACCGGTCCATCCGACCCGTCTTGATCACAAGGTAATATGTCCTTTTCCTCACTTGGATTGAGCGAAAAAGTGCTCGCTGCCGTCGAGGCCGCTGGGTACACCGAACCGACAGCCATTCAGGCTGAGGCGATCCCTTACGTCCTGCAGAAGCGCGATGTGCTTGGCCTGGCCCAGACGGGCACGGGCAAGACCGCATCCTTCACCCTGCCGATGCTGACCCTTCTGGAGAAGGGGCGCGCCAGGGCGCGGATGCCGCGTACGCTCATTCTGGAGCCGACGCGCGAGCTCGCGGCCCAGGTCGAGGAGAACTTCAACAAGTACGGCGTGAACCACAAGCTCAACGTGGCCCTGCTGATCGGCGGCACCTCCTTCGGCGATCAGGACAAGAAGCTGGATCGCGGCGTCGACGTTCTCATCGCCACGCCGGGACGCCTTCTCGACCACACCGAGCGCGGCAAGCTCATGCTGCAGGGTGTCGAGATCCTCGTCATCGACGAAGCCGACCGGATGCTCGACATGGGGTTCATCCCGGACATCGAGCGCATCTGCAAGCTGATCCCCTTCACCCGGCAGACGCTGTTCTTCTCGGCCACCATGCCGCCGGAGATCCAGCGCCTCGTGGATACGTTCCTTCACGCCCCGGCCCGGGTGGAAGTCGCCCGCGCCTCTTCCACGGCGGAAACCGTGAAGCAGAACATCGTCGCCTCGGACAGCAAGGACGCGGCCAAGCGCGAGACCCTGCGCGGTCTGATCGACGAAGCCGGCGACGCGCTCACCAATGCCATCATCTTCTGCAACCGGAAGCGTGACGTGCAGACGGTGTTCCGCTCCCTGCAGCGCCATGGCTATTCGGTCGGCGCCCTGCACGGCGACATGGACCAACGCTCGCGCATGGCGACACTCGACCAGTACCGCAACGGTGACCTGAAGCTGCTGGTGGCCAGTGACGTGGCCGCGCGCGGCCTCGACATTCCGGCCGTGAGCCATGTCTTCAACTACGACATTCCCACCCATGCCGAGGACTATGTCCATCGCATCGGGCGCACGGGACGCGCCGGGCGAAGCGGTGCGGCCCTGTCGATCATCACGCCGAACGACCAGAAGTACCTGGCCGGCATCGAGAAGCTGATCGAGAAGCCGATCGAGTGGCTCGGCGACCCGGTGGACTTTGACGCCGAGGGTGATCGCGGAGACCGGCGCAAGTCGGGTCGTGGACGCTCGCGCGGCGCTGCCGCCGACAAGGCAGGCAGCGGCGACAAGGCCGAGAAGACCTCATCCGCCCGCAAGGCGCCGGAGAAGAAGGCTCAGGACAAGAAGCCCGTCGAGCAGGCTGTCGAGGCCTCCGAGCAGCCAGGTGGCGGTGGCGACAAGCAGCCGCGCGGCAATCGTGGCGAGAACGGCGGACGCCGGACGCGCCAGTCCGCCCAAGGGTCGGCGAACGCCGGCGAGCCTCGCAACAACCGTCGCAACGACAACAAGTCCGGCCGCCGGCGTGGCCAGGACAGGGACGACGAGCCGGTGATCGGGCTCGGGGACCACGTTCCGGCCTTCCTTCTGCGCGATCCCCGCGCGACCAAGAAGACCGGCTGAAGACACAAGGGTGGGCCTCCGGCCCGCCCTTTTTTGTTTGGATCGCAAGTTTGGGCGCCTTTCGCGCCCTCGAGAAATTTGTCAATGTTTACGGCGTTCAAACGCTTGCCGTTGCGGAAATTTAACCGTGAATTAAGGCTTGACTGAAAAACTCATTTCGCGCGCCTGGCAAGGATTGCCTCCAGCGCTCACGCCGTTTTGGCGCTCACGATGGATATGCTATGGCCCAGGAAGAAGACCATAAGCGAACGATCGTCTACGGCGACGCAGCGCTGAACTACATCCGCAAGAACACGCTCCCAGCCTACCCGCGCTTCTACGAGCTCTGGTACACCTATGCCGCCGGCTTCAACCATTCACTCAACCGGGCGGTGAACGAGGTCGCGGGAAGCGGTAAGCCGATCTCCACCGAGCAGCTGCAGCAGATCTACAACAGCTTCCTGTCGCCGACGAAGCTCGGCGATCGCATCGACGAAGTCGGTGAAAAGATCTCAGACGAGATCCACAGCATGGTGGACCTTCTGACGCGCAACGCGGATTCGGTCGCCGAATACGGTGCCTCGCTTGCCGGCGCCCAGTCCGAGCTGGAACAGCTCAAGGACCCCAAGCAGCTCAAGGCCCTCATCTCCCACATGGTCTCGGCGACCAAGAAGTCGGCCGATGCCAATCAGGCCCTCGAGACACAGCTTGTCGATTCCCGCCGCCAGATCGAGGAGCTGCAGGAAAGCCTCGAGGCGATCCGGCACGAGTCGCTGACCGACGAACTCACGACGCTGAGCAACCGTCGCCATTTCGACCAGACCATCGAGCGCATGGTGCGCGAGGCCGGGCACTCCCGCGAACCGATGGCGTTGCTGCTCACCGACATCGATCATTTCAAGAAGTTCAACGACACCTACGGCCACCAGACCGGCGACCAGGTGCTGCGCCTCGTGGCGTTGGCGGTAAAGCAGAACGTCAAGGGCCATGACGTCGCCTGCCGCTATGGCGGCGAGGAGTTCGCGGTGCTCCTGCCGCACACGTCGCTGCGCCAGGCGGTGACGGTTGCCGAGCACATTCGACGCGCGGTTCTGACCAAGGAACTGGTGAAGCGTTCCACCGGCGAAAACCTCGGCCGCATCACCATTTCGATCGGCGTGTCATCGTTCGTCGCCCAGGATACCGTTCAATCGATGATCGCGCGTGCCGACGCCGCCCTCTATGCCGCCAAGGCCGCGGGCCGGAACCTGGTGCGTTGCGAGAGCGATCCCGACGTGGAAACCGACATCCGCGTGGCGTGACACCGGAAAACCGCCCTCACTTTCGGGCCATCACCAGCAGCACGCCCACGAAGATCAGGCCGACGCCAAGCCAGGCCCTGGCTCCCAGCCGTTCCCCCAGAAACAGCGCCCCGAACACAGCGACAAGCACGACGCTGAGCTTGTCGACCGGAGCGACACGGCTGGCGTCCGCAAGTTTCAGGGCACGGAAATAGCAAAGCCACGACGCTCCCGTCGCGAGGCCTGACAGCCACGAGAAACACGAGCGTCCGCCCCGAAATCTCGTGCAACGGCTTGTACTCGCCCGTCACGGCGACGATGCCGGCCACGAGCGCCAGAATGAATATGGTTCTGATGAGGGTTGCATAGTCGGAGGGAACGCCTTCCACGCCGACCTTCGCGAAGATGGCGGTGAGCGCAGCGAATGCCGCCGCGCCGAACGCCCAAACCTGCCAGCCTGCGGTCACCAGCCATCCCCCTTTCCGGTCTCAAGCCGCAAAACCTGCGATGCCAGCTTTTCGTCGGAGGCGGCGCGGATCCTGATCAGCCCTGAGCGGGCGCTCCGGCCTCTTCGGCGGGGACCAGATTGACCGACTCGCCGCAGCCGCAGGCGGACACCTCGTTGGGATTGCGGAACACGAAGCCCGAGCGGAACTTCGTCGTCTCGTGGTCCATCTCCGTGCCGAGCAGGAACAGGACAGCGGACGGATCCACGAAGATCTTCACCCCCTTGTCGTCGATGACGTCGTCGCCGGGCTTTGCCTCCTCGACGAGATCCATCGCATATTCCATCCCGGCGCAACCGCCCTTCTTGATGCCGACCCGCAGGCCGATCACTGGCCTGTCGGACGCCTCGACGATCTCGCGCACGCGCTCGGCCGCCGCGTCAGTGAGCTTCAGAACCTGGAATCTGGACGCCATGATGTGTCCTCTCAATTCGCTGTGGGCGCCTGTCCATCGGGAAACACCCGGGCGCCTGTGTAGGCGGGCCTTGCGCGGGCGCGGGGAGCGTCATCCACGAAAGGGGCAGCGAAACGGATCGCCGGCTCCCACCGTCGTTAAACCCAATATAGGGCCGCACGGACGCTCAGGCAAAGCACCGCGCGCAATCGGCTTTGAACCGCCAGAGCCCGCGGCCGCAAAGATCGCGCCTTCTCGCCCTCAGTACCAGTTGAGAGCGACCTTCGCCTCTTCCGACATGCGGTCCGGCGTCCAGGGCGGATCGAAGACCATCGTCACCTCGACGGAACCGACGCCGGAGACCGAGTTGACCGCATTCTCGACCCAGCCGGGCATCTCGCCGGCGACCGGACAGCCCGGCGCGGTCAGGGTCATGTCGATCTTGACCGAGCGGTCATCCTCGATATCGACCTTGTAGATAAGGCCGAGCTCATAGATGTCGCAGGGAATCTCCGGGTCGTAGACCGTCTTGAGCGCCCCGACGATGTCGTCGGTCAGCTGCTGGAGCTCCTCGGGGGAAAATCCCGTCGCCGACGCCTGGACCTCGGTCGCGTGGTCGTCGTCGATCGCCTGGGCTTCCCGTGTCTCTGCCTGTGCCATATCGTCCATCATCCGGTTCTCACGCGAAGAAATCATGGGCCTTGCGGAGCGCCGCCACAAGGGCATCGACCTCCTCGCGGGTGTTGTAGAGCCCGAAGCTCGCCCGGCAGGTGGAGGTCACGCCGTAGCGCTGCAGCAGCGGCTGGGCGCAATGGGTGCCGGCGCGTACCGCAACCCCTTCCCTGTCGATGATCATCGACACGTCATGGGCGTGAACGCCCTGCATCTCGAACGAGATGATCGCACCCTTGCCCGGGGCCTCGCCGAAAATGCGCAGCGAGTTGATTTCCTTCAGCCGCTGTTGCGCGTAGTCGCGCAGGTCCGCCTCATGCGCGGCAATGCGCTCACGCCCGATCCCGTCCATGTAGTCGAGCGCGGCCGCCAGCCCGATCGCCTGGACGATCGGCGGCGTCCCTGCCTCGAAGAGGTGCGGCGGCGCATTGTAGGTCACCGTGTCCTCGGTGACGTCGAGGATCATCTCGCCGCCGCCGTTGAACGGGCGCATCTTCTCCAGAAGCTCCATGCGGCCCCACAGGACGCCGATGCCCGACGGGCCGTAGACCTTGTGGCCTGTGAAGCAGAAGAAGTCGCAGTCGAGGTCCTGCACGTCCACAGGGAGATGAACCGCCGACTGGCTGCCGTCCACCAGCACCGGGATGCCACGGCTGCGGGCAAGCGCGCAGATCTCCTTCACCGGAACCACCGTGCCCAGCACGTTGGACATATGGGTGACGGCAATCATCTTCGTGCGTGGCGACAGGGCGGCCTCGAAGGCCTCCATGGAGAACGAGCCGTCCTCTTCCACAGGCACCCAGCGGATCTTCGCGCCATTGCGCTCGCGCAGGAAATGCCAGGGCACGATGTTGGAGTGATGCTCCATGATCGTGAGCACGATCTCGTCGCCCTCGCCGATCGCGTCGGCTCCGAACGTCTGGGCAACAAGATTGATCGCCTCGGTGGTCGAGCGGGTGAAGATCACCTCGTCGACGGAGGGGGCGTTGAGAAAGCGGCGCACGGTCTCGCGCGCGGCCTCGAAGTTCTCGGTCGCCGTGTTCGACAGATAGTGCAGGCCCCGGTGAACGTTGGCGTATTCGTGCGAATAGGCCCGGCTCACCGCGTCGATCACCGTCTGGGGCTTCTGCGCGGAAGCACCGTTGTCGAGGTAGACGAGCGGCTTTCCATAGACCTCGCGCGACAGGATCGGGAAGTCACGGCGGATTTCCGCCACATCATAGGGAGCCGCCGCAGCGCTGGTCTCTTCCGCGGTCATGGTCATGGGATCACTCCACTTGGAGGCGGACAGCCGGTCACCCGACCGGCCGGCCGCTCTCGTCAGTCCGCGAAGCCGGGCGCGGAGTGCGCCCGGTCCCCTGTTCGGTCGCGCTCAGGCGCTTGCGTAAAGCCAGTCGCGGATGCGGGCCTCGAAGGCCTCGACGATGGTCTCGTCGCCGATCTCCTCGACCGCCTCCGACAGGAACGCGAGCACGAGCAGCATCTTTGCCTCGGCTTCCGGGATGCCGCGGGCCTGAAGATAGAACATCAGGTCCTCGTCGATCTCGCCGCTGGTCGCGCCATGCGCGCACTGGACGTCGTCGGCGAAGATCTCCAGCTCCGGCTTCAGCGCCATCTCGGCATCCTCGGCCAGAAGCAGCGACTGGGTCATCATCTGACCGTCGGTCTTCTGGGCATCGGGGCGCACGATGATCTTGCCCTGGAAGATGCCCTTGGCACCCTCGCCCACCACCGTCTTGAAGAGCTCGGTGCTCTCGCAGTTGGGCACGGCGTGGTCCACGACCAGCGTCTGGTCCACGTGCTGGCCCGCCCGAACCATGGTGATGCCGAGCAGGTCGGCGCGCGCGTTCTCGCCCTCGAAGGTGACGAAGGACTGGTGCCGGGCGAAGCCGGACCCGATGCCGGCGCCGATCAGCTTCACGTTGGAGGCCGTGCCGAGCGTGACAACGGCGCTGCCCACGTGGGTCGTGCCGGCCTCTTCCGCCTGCAGGCGGGCAAGCGTAAGGCCAGCCTCGTCCGCCGCGCGGATGTCGGTCAGCGTGTTGGAGAACGTGCCTTCCGTGCCGCCCACGAAGGTCTCGAACACGGTTGCGCTCGAGCCCTTGCCGGCCCGGATCACGACGCGCTCGGCGGATGCGCCAGCCTGGTCGCCGCCCTGAACGTGCAGGATCTCGACCGGCCGCGAAACCGTGGCGCCCTCCGCGATGACAAGCTCCACGCCGTCGGCGCAGAAGATCGCGTTGAGGCCGACGGCGGCATCGTTGCTCGCGATCGCCGGCATGGCCATCAGCGCCGCGCCCTCGTCGGCAAGTGCCTCGGCGAGGGGACGCACGGTGATGCCGTCCTTCCCGAGAGCCTCGACATCGGACAGGTCGGCGTGAAAATGGCCGTCGACGATGACGAGCCGATGCCGCTCGGCGTCGCCGAACGTGCCCGCATGGGCCTCGACCAAGGACCTGGCGGCGGCCGTGTCACGGCGCGCGGCGAAGGCTGGCACGCTCTTCAGACGGGCGCGCAGGTCGGAATATTTCCACTCCTCGACCCGGCGATGCGGCAGGCCAGCCTTGCGGAAGTCCGCGAATGCCTCTGTCCGCTTCGCCGCGACGGCGTCGCCGCCGGGCAGCTTCGCCTTGAGCGTGTCGAATGCCTCGGCAAGCTCGGTCTCGGCGCGGGTCTCGAGCGGTCTCGCTTCGATGTTCATGTCCGCCTCCTTGTCCGGCCTCACGCGGCCGCGTCGATGTAGTCGGCGTACCCGTTCTTCTCCAGCTCGAGCGCCAGATCCTTGTCGCCGGTCTTGACGATGCGCCCCCTGGACAGGACATGCACAACATCCGGCACGATATGGTCGAGCAGACGCTGGTAGTGGGTGATGACGACAAAGGAGCGCTCGGGCGAGCGCAGACGGTTCACGCCGTCGGAGACGACCTTCAGCGCATCGATGTCGAGACCGGAATCCGTCTCGTCGAGCACGCAGAGCTTCGGCTCCAGAAGCGCCATCTGAAGGATCTCGGAACGCTTCTTCTCGCCGCCGGAGAAGCCGACGTTGAGCGGCCGGCGCAGCATCTCGGGCGTGATCTGCAGTTCGGCCGACTTCTCCTTGACCGCCTTCATGAACTCCGGCGTGGAAAGCTCGGCCTCACCGCGCGCCTTGCGCTGCGCGTTGAGCGCGGTCTTGAGGAACGTCATGGTCGCCACGCCCGGAATCTCGATCGGGTACTGGAAGGCCAGGAACAGGCCCGTGGCGGCGCGCTCGTCCGGCGCCATCTCCAGGATGCTCTCGCCGTTGAAGAGGATGTCGCCTTCCGTCACCTCGTAGTCGGACTTGCCGGCGAGGATGTAGGAGAGCGTGGACTTGCCCGAACCGTTCGGGCCCATGATGGCATGCACCTCGCCCGCGTTCACGGTGAGGTCGATGCCGCGCAGGATCTCGGTGCCGTCGTCGGCGATCCGGGCATGGAGGTTCTTGATCTCAAGCATCTTGTAGTCCTTGTTCATACCGTTCCGGACACCCTCCCGGGCTCCGCCAAGGTTGTCTGCTTGTCTCAAGGGCGTCGACGATGACTGTCGCACCCTGAATTGGATTGCCGTCTAGCGCGTCGCAACTTTGACGGCGAACAACGCAACCGCGACCGCGACTGCGATGCCCAACGTCACTTTCGGCGTAAACCCGGGGCCTATCTTCGTATACCGCAAGGCGAGAAAAGCCCCGACACCACCAGCAATCGGTGTCAGAAACAGATCGATGAAATCCGCGAGCCCCATCAGCCGACCGAGCCTTCGAGCGAAATCGAGATCAGCTTCTGCGCTTCGACCGCGAACTCCATCGGAAGCTGCTGGATCACGTCCTTGACGAAGCCGTTGACGATGAGGGCGACCGCCTCCTCGTCGGAGAGCCCGCGCTGCTGGCAGTAGAACATCTGGTCGTCCGAGATCTTGGAGGTCGTCGCCTCGTGCTCGAACTGGGCCGTCGCGTTCTTCGACTCGATGTAGGGCACCGTGTGGGCGCCGCACTTGTCGCCGATCAGCAGGCTGTCGCACTGGGTGAAGTTGCGCGCGTTCGACGCCTTGCGATGCGCCGAAACGAGGCCGCGGTAGGTGTTCTCGGAGAAGCCCGCCGAGATGCCCTTGGAGATGATGCGGCTCGAGGAGTTCTTGCCCAGGTGCATCATCTTGGTGCCGCTGTCGATCTGCTGGTGACCGTTGGACACCGCGATCGAATAGAACTCGCCGCGCGAATTCTCGCCGCGCAGGATGCAGGAGGGATACTTCCAGGTGATCGCCGACCCGGTCTCGACCTGGGTCCAGGAGATCTTGGAGTTCTTGCCCCGGCAGTCGCCACGCTTGGTGACGAAGTTGTAGATGCCGCCCTTGCCCTCGCTGTCGCCCGGGTACCAGTTCTGGACGGTGGAGTACTTGATCTCCGCGTCATCGAGCGCGATGAGCTCGACAACGGCCGCGTGAAGCTGGTTCTCGTCGCGCTGGGGAGCCGTGCAGCCCTCCAGATAGGAGACGTAGGCGCCCTTGTCCGCGATGATGAGCGTGCGCTCGAACTGGCCCGTGTTCTTCTCGTTGATACGGAAGTAGGTGGACAGCTCCATCGGGCAGCGAACGCCCTCGGGCACATAGACGAAGGATCCGTCGGTGAAGACGGCGGAGTTCAGCGTGGCATAGAAGTTGTCGGTCACCGGCACCACCGTGCCGAGGTACTTCTTCACCAGGTCCGGATGCTCGCGCAGGGCTTCCGAGATCGAGCAGAAGATGACGCCGGCCTTCTTCAGCTCTTCCTTGAAGGTGGTGACAACGGACACGCTGTCGAAGACGGCATCCACCGCGACCCGGTTCTTCGGCTCGACACCGGCCAGGATTTCCTGCTCCTGCAGCGGAATGCCGAGCTTCTCATAGGTGGCGAGAAGCTCCGGATCCACCTCGTCCAGGCTCTTGGGCGCCGGCGCGGACTTCGGAGCGGCGTAATAGTAGAGGTCGTTGAAGTCGATCTTGGGATACGAAACGCGCGCCCAGGTCGGCTCGGTCATGGTGAGCCAGCGCTTGTACGCCTCGAGGCGCCATTCCAGCATCCACTCCGGCTCGCCCTTCTTGGCGGAAATGAACCGGATGATGTCTTCGTTCAGCCCCTTGGGGGCCTTGTCGGACTCGATTTCGGTGACGAAACCGTACTTGTACTGATCGACATCAATCGCGCGGACACGATCGATCGTCTCCTGGACAGCAGGCATTGCGTGTCTCCATCCGCTGCGGTGTCAAGGACCGCGGGTTGTCACACTATGTGTATGGGTGCCCCGCTTCCGTTAAGGAAACGGGCCGCCCTCGTCCTGGGCCGGATCTCAGGCGGCGCGCCCTGCGCCTGTTTTCCCGAGAACCCGGTCCGATATCCGCCGCAACGCGGCGAGAAATTCCTCGATCTCGGCCCGCGTCGTCGCGGGACCGAGGCTGACGCGAAGGGCACAGCGGGCAAGAGCCTCGTCCACGCCCATGGCGGTCAGGACATGCGACACGCCGACCTTGCCGCTCGAACAGGCGGAGCCCGAGGAGACCGCGACACCGTCGAGGTCCAGCGCGATCAGCGCCGTTTCCGCCGAAACGCCCGGCAGCGCCAGGCAGCTCGTGTTGGCGAGCCTCTCCGCCCCCTGTCCGAAGACCTTCGCGTTACCGCTTATATGGCGAACGTCTTGCTCAAGACCATCCCGAAGTGCCGCAATTTCGCCAAACGTCCCAAGCTCCGTAGACGCAAGCGAGGCCGCGACGCCGAATCCGGCGATGGCGGCGACGTTTTCCGTCCCCGCGCGATCCCAGTGCTCCTGACCGCCACCGGTCAGCAGCGGAAGCGGCTTCAGACCCGCCTGGCGGGTCACCAGGGCGCCCGCGCCTTGCGGACCGCCAATCTTGTGCGCCGAAAGCGACAGGCTGTCCGCCTTCCACGCCTCCATGTCGATGAAGCGCCGTCCGGCGACCTGCACCGCATCCACGTGCAGGAGCGCGCCCGCGGCCTCCACCAGCCGCCCCACCTCGGCGAGCGGCTGAATGACGCCGGTCTCGTTGTTCGCGGCCATGACGGACACGAGCACAGTCTCGCCGGCTGAGGAGAGCTCCCCCAGCCGGGCCTCGAGCGCGGCGAGATCGATCACGCCCTCGCCGTCGACCGCAAGCGTCTCGACGTTGTCCTTCGCGAAGCGGCCGCCGGAAAGAACCGAGGCGTGCTCGCTCGCCACCACAAGGAGGCGCGAAAACCGCTGTTCGCCCCGCCCCTTGCGCCACACGGGCGACAGAGCGGTGACGTTCGCTTCGCTCGCGCCCGAGGTGAAGGTGACCTGTGGCGCCGGAACACCGGCCAGGGCCGCGACATCGGCGCGAGCCGCCTCGATGCGCGCGCGTGCGGCGCGCCCCTCGGCATGGACGGAGGAGGCGTTGCCGGTCACGCCGACAAGATCGCGGACACACTCGACCACCTGCCGGCGCATGGGCGCGCCAGCGTTGTGATCCAGATAGATCCGTGTCCGTGCCGCCATTGCGACGCTGCTCCCGATGCGCTTGCGCCGGACAATCCGTCCGGCACCGTTTCATCCGATCTGGCGCTTTCACCCTCCGGACATGACGCAAATCCTTGCAATTCGCCGTGGAGATCGGGATAAGACCTCCCTATATACCGCAAGGCAAGGATGGATCGCCCCCGATCCGGCAAAACGGTAAGACAGTCTGAAGGTCCAGTCCGACCCGCCTGTTGTCCGTCCGGGGAATACGTTCGATTTCCAAGTCCGCGAAAAGGTACCGTCAACGGCGCCCGCGGACATTGAACTTTCGAACGATTCTAAAGTAGTTTTAGGTAAGGGGTCCGACCGAGTCAAGCGCGGCGATACGCAGTTTCCCGGAAGGATTGCCCGTCTCCGCGTCATGCGGACACGGGGACCAAACACGGCGTTCGCAAGAGACGCCGGAACGAGAAGGAAGACGATGGTGACTGACGAGGTGGTCCATGCCTGAGGTGATTTTCAACGGACCGGCCGGCCGGATCGAGGGGCGTTTCCAGCCCGCCAAGTCGCGCACGGCGCCGATTGCGTTGATCCTGCACCTGCATCCGCAGTTCGGCGGGACGATGAACAACCAGATCGTCTACCAGCTCTACTACATGTTCGCGAAGCGCGGCTTCGCGGTGCTGCGCTTCAATTTCCGGGGCGTGGGCCGCAGCCAGGGCACATTCGATCATGGCCAGGGCGAGCTGTCGGATGCGGCCGCAGCGCTCGACTGGGTGCAGTCCGTGCATCCCGACGCACGCGCGTGCTGGATCGCGGGCTTCTCCTTCGGCGCCTGGATCGGAATGCAGCTCCTGATGCGCCGGCCTGAAGTGGAAGGATTCATTTCCGCCGCCCCGCCGGCGAACCTGAACGACTTCTCCTTCCTGGCCCCCTGCCCGTCCTCCGGTCTCATCATCCACGGTGATGCGGACAAGGTCGTTCCGGCGAAGGACGTGCAGAATCTGGTCGACAAGCTGAAGACCCAGAAGGGCATCACCATCGACCAGAAGGTGATCCCCGGTGCCAACCACTTCTTCGAGAACCACATGGACGAGCTTCTCGAGGAGTGCGGCGCCTATCTGGACAAGCGCCTGGGCGTGACCAGCGAACCGGCCTGAAGCCGCGCCTGACCAGAGCCGCCTGTTTCAGGTGGCCTGCAACCGAAACGCAAGACGCCGGCCCTCGGGCCGGCGTCTTTTTCGTGAGTGCGTCCGTTCAGGACCGCAACAGCAACGCGTCCCTCACGGAGCCTTCACCTCGAAGCGCCCGGTCGCGGTGGTGGCCGACAGGCCCGGCCGGTACATGTCCTCCACGGTCGCCGGCGGCAGGGCGAAGCTGCCCGGCAGCGATGCCCGTGCAAGGTAGGCAAAGGTGTAGCCGTCCGCATTGAGGCGGGTCTGGTCGATGGCGACCGCGAAACGGTCGTCACGGAACTCGGCATGATCGGCGTTGTCGACCGGGTCGAGCCAGTCCAGTCCGCCAAGATCCCCGCCACGCACCAGACGCGGATTGTCGATCACCAGCCCCGCCGGCAGCCGGTCCACCACGAGCAGACGCCCGCGCCCCAGCCTGTCGCTGGTCACGTTCAGCACCACCACGATACGGGTGTTGAGCGCCACATCCGCCGGATCCACGCGATTGCCGTCGAGGTCGTAATACTCGCGCGTGATCTGGTAGCCGTTGCCGCCCGCCGGTTCCGGACGCACCGGACGACCGGAGACGGAAACGACCACATTGGCCGTCTCTCCGCCCTCGTTGACGAGGCTCGCCCCCTCCGCAGCGATCCGGTCGCCGGCGAGATCCAGCGCGAGCGGCGTGCTGACGCGCCTGCCATCGAGGGTGAAGCTGTCCTCGCTCGCGGATTGCAGAAGCTCATGGCCCGCCATCAGCAGCCAGGCCATTTCCTGCGTGGAGTAGGTCGCATCCTCCTCCTGCCGGCGCGCCACGCGTTCGGCCATGGTCTCCCCCATCCGGGAGCCGAAGCCCGCCTCGGTGACATAGGCCAGCACGCCGGCGGCATCGCGCAACGACGTGCCGAAGTCGGCACGATAGTCGGTGCCGCCAAGGTCGCCTGTCGCGGTGACCGCGGCCTTGAGAGCCCGCTCCGCACGTTCCGTCTCGCCATACAGGGCAAGGGCCGCCCCGATCTGGGCCTTGGCCATCGGCGAGCCGAAGTCGTCGAGCTTCACATCCGCGTAGTAGCGAAGATCGCCCAGCGAGGCCCGGCCCGTGCGCGCCAGAACGTAGAGCGCATAGGCGATCTCCGTGCCGCCATCGGAGAAGTCCGACGCGTAGGCCACCCGGTTTTCCAGCCCCTCAAGCGCCTGGGAATAGGCAAGTTCGGGAACGTCGTAGCCCTTGTCCCGCGCCCGGCTGAGGAAGTCCGTGACATAGGCATCGAGCCATGTGTCGCGGCCCGCCCCATAGGCGGACCACAACCCGAAGGCGCCGCTGCCGTCCTGATTGCCCAGCACCCGGGCAATCGCCTTTTGTACCCGCTCGCGCACGGCCGCATCCGTATCGAGACCGGCGGAAAGCGCCAGTTCGTTGAGATAGAGAAGCGGCAGGGCCCGGCTCGTGGTCTGTTCCGTACAGCCGTAGGGATAGCGATCGAGCGCGGCGAGAAGCCCCGGAATGTTGATCCTTGCCGGTCCGCCAGCGGCGACCGAGATCCTTGCGCCTTCCGGCCGGATCCCTGCAAGGGTGTCGGCGTTCAGGTCCAGCGACCCGGCCGAGGCGAGCGTCACGAAGCTGCGGCGGGTCATCGGCGGTGTGTTGTCGCGGATGCCGAGCGCCAGGGACTTCTCGGCCAGCGGACCGTCGGGCCCCTGAAGCGTGAGCCGGATCGAGGCATCGCCCGTGCCCGAAGCCGCCCTGATCGGCACCTCCAGCGCACGTCGCTCGCCCTTGTCCAGGGTCACGCCGAGACCGTCCGGCGCAAGCGAGAGCTCGAGCGGCCCCTCAACATCGGCGGCGATGCGATAGTCGCCCGCCTCGCCTTCAACGTTGTCGACCTCAACCAGGAGACGCGTCTCGTCGCCCGGAGCCAGGAAGCGCGGCAAAGTCGCCGTCATGACAAGCGGATCGCGCACGATCACGTCCCGCTCGCCGTGGCCGACGCCCGACGCACTCCAGGCGACAGCCATCAGGCGCACGGTGCCGTTGAAATCGGGAATATCGAAACCGACGGTCGCCTTGCCGTCCGCATCCGTTTCCACGACGCCGGAGAAGAGCGCCATGAGCGCTTCCTGCGGCGGCGGCGCGTCGAGTGACAGGCCCATGCCGTCACCGCCCGAGCGCACCTTGCCGAGTTCGCCGGCGGTCCTGTCGATCAGCGCGCCGTAATAGTCGCGGATTTCCATGCCGAGACGGCGCTGGCCGAAATACCAGCCATCGGGGTCGGGCGTCTTGAACCGCGTCAGGTTGAGAATGCCGACATCGACGGCGGCAATCGTCACGAAGGCGGGTTCATCGGCGCCCTGTCCGGAGATGGTGACGCCCACGTCGAGACGCGAGCGCGGCCGGATCCGCTCGGGCACATCGAGTTCGACCGTGTGCTTGCGCGCGCCCGGATCGACGGCGGCCCAGTTCAGGCCGAGAGCCCGCGAGGGCATCCGGCGGGCCTCCAGGTCCATCGGCCGGAACAGGGTCGCGGTCACATAGGCTCCGCTCCCCCAGGCATCGGTCACCGTGAGATCGACGGAGGTCTCGCCCTCCTCGACATTGACGACCCGCGTATCGACCAGACGATCGGTCATGACGGACACCAGCACGGTACCCGCAACGCGCGGCTTCATGCGCAGGCTTGCCGTATCGCCGACCTTGTAGGACTTGCGGTCGAGCCCGACCTCGAGAACGTCGGGCGTCTGGGACGAGGCGGACGAGACGTACCAGCCGGCGGTGAACTCGGTGCTGGTCGCCGCCTGTGCGCCACTTTCGGGGTCGGTGCCGATCACCTCGAGCCGGTAGCGCCCCCACTCCACGGGCAGCGACAGGCGGGCCGGTGTGCCGGCGTCGATATCGAGCGTACCGTTCGCCACACGCTTGGTCGTGGTGATGGGCTCGTAGGACCAGCGGCCGTCATTGCGGTACCACTGGTAGCGCGTGGAGAGCCTTGAAAGCTCCCAGTTCGCCCCCTGGAGCACGGCACGTTCGCCGTCCGCGCCGAGCGCGATCACATCGAACTCGGCCGGACCGCCCTCGTCGACACCATCCTCGAAGGCCGGCTTGACGCCGATGCGAAGACCGTCGGCGACCACGGGCAGTTCAAGGGAGCGCTCCACGTAGCGCCCGCCCGCCTCGACGACGCGTGCGGTGATGCGCGCATCGTAGCCGGCGGTTGTCGGCTGGAGCTGCGGCAGGACCGGGGTGAAGCTCGCCCGCCCCTCGTCGTCCGTCACCGTGCCATCGGCAAGGCTCGCCCGGTCGGGGAAGATCTGCTCGTCGGCAAGACCGAACACATAGCCCGGCGCATCGGCACGCGAACGGCTCGGCGACACGACGACCTCGCCCTCGAGCCGCTGGCCGGAGGCGGGTGCCCCATAGAGGAACTTCGCCTGCAGCGAGATCTCCGGCAGGTCGGTGGGATCCAGCGCCTCGGCGTCGGTCTCGAGCGTGAAGTCGACACGCTCGGGCTGGAAGTCCTCCACGAGGAAGGACAGTTGCGCGAGCGGATCGGCCTTTGGATCGGCATGAACGCGCAGGCTCCACGAACCGGTCTGCGCGGACGCGGGAACCTCGAAGGCATGAGCCCGGCCACCGGCGCCCGCATCGGCAACCGTGACGCGGGTCTGCTCGACACCATCTGGACGCATGTAGATCAGCGTCAGCGGAATATCGGGACTGGCGAAGGCGGCACGGTCACGGAGCATGGCCCCGACGTGAACGGTCTCGCCCGGGCGGTAGACGCCCCGGTCGGTCCAGGCGAAGGCATCGAGCGGTCCCGGCGCCGGGCGCCCTTCCGCACCGCGATCGCTCAGGTCGAATGCGGGCTTGCCAAGGTCGAGGAAGGCATAGTCGCCGCTGTCAGTCTCGACCGAGACAAGCGCAGGCGCACGCCCCCCCTTGCCTCTCAGCAGTCCCGGCGCGAAACGGGCGAAGCCGTCCGCATCGCTTTTCGTCTCGCCGAGAATGTCGTTGTTGACCGCGATCAGGCGCACGCTCGCGCCCTCGACGGCCCGGGCGTCGGACAGGCGGCGAAGCGCGACAACAGCCTCGCCCTCACCAGTGTAGCTCGTGATGCCGAGGTCGGACACGAGGAACCACTGCGTCGCCCAGGGGCCCCAGGTGTTCTCGCGATCCTGCGGCGCGCGCGCGACCATGGCGTAGATGCCCGGCGTCATGGTCAGACCGAATTCAGCCACGGGCACGGCGGTAGTAACGTCGCGGTTGAGCTTCATTTCGGTCTCGACCGTGCCCTTCCACAACGCCTCGCCATACTCCTCGCGCACCTGTTCCGCGCGGTAGTTGTCGAGCTGGATGAGAGCCCTGCGGTCGCGCAGCGCGGAGGCCAGCGCACGGTCTCCGATACGATAGATTTCCGCGTCCACCGTTTCGGTGTTCACCGAACGCAGCGGGATCGTCGCGCCATCGCCGGCAGGCAGGACATAGGCATTGCCGAGGAAGCTCACCGAGGGCGACCGGTCGCGCACATAGACGGTGAGATCGGAGGACTTTTCCAGTTCCTCGCCATCGGCCGACGGCACACCCTGACGCACCAGTACCGAATAGCGTCCGCCATGCGCCACGCCGTCGATGCAGATCTGCGCGCCCTCGGCCTCGATGGAATAGGGCCCCTCGCCCGTCACCCGCACGAAGGGCGCCATATCGGTGGCGCGGCGCAGCGTGTCGGAGAAAACGAGACAGATGCGCGGGCTGAGCGCATCGGATTCGACATTGTGCTCCAGAATCCGGAAGCCGTGCTCGGCCACCATGTCATCATAGCGCGCGCGTCGGTCCGGCGTTTCCTGAAGAGCCAGCGACGCCCGCAGCGCCTTGATCGCCGGCTTCCATGTCTGGCTGCGGGCCAGCGCGTCGGCAAGAAGGGCCAGAGCGTCGGCGCGGTCGTTTTCGCCGGCGGAAACGAGGTAGGTGTTCACCGCGGCCGCGATGAAATCGTTCCTGACCTTGACCTTGCGGCTCCAGTCGTCGGGCTTCTGGCCATCGAGCGAACGGGCAAGGCCCTGCCACAGGTCGTGGCGGTCGCCGTCGAGGGTGAGCGCACGCCCGAAGGCGCGCTCCGCCCCCTCGTTGTCGCCACGCGCCAGCGCGGCCTCTCCATCGCCGGCAAGCACGTTCACATCGGAACCGCCGGCGCGGAAGCTGCGCGGCAGGGTGCGGGCGTAGCGGGCGGCCTCCTGGAGGGTGGAGCGGGGCAGGAAGGAAATCTCGTTCTCGCGCACACCCCGGTCCACGGGCGCCCGCTCGGCATCGGCCACCGTGACTACACGGCCCGCCACCGCGCCGGCAAAGCTCTGCAGCCTGCCGACGTCCGACTTCATGAAGCACCAGCGCGCGGAGGTGTTGTAGGTGAAGGCACGGCACCGGTCGCTCGACAGGCAGGCCGCCTTGCACGCGTCGAGGTCCACCTCCTTCAGTGTGTTGAAGTCGGCGCCGAAGTAGTCGGCATCCTCGACGGTGACGATACGCCGCTCGTCGGCGCGCGCGGTCTCGGCGGAGAGGGAGCCCGCAACGACGCCGGTCAGGAGGAGAAGCGCGGATGCGGCGCGGGGAAGCCCCGCAATGAAGCGCCGAACGCCTGCTTTCCGGCCACGTCCAGCCGGACCATCCGCGTTGCGCCCGGTCCCTGTCGCCAGATCCGCGTTCATAGCACCCCTCCCCGTCATCGGGCCGAGCCGCCTGCAAGGCGTCCCGCTCCCGCGCAAAACCGTGTTTCGGCGATGGAATCACCGAATCTTGACAAGTCCAAGACCAAAAACGCCAAAATCGGCCCGCAGCCCCCTTTTGCGGGGACGACTGACGAATGACGCCCGTCTTCAGCCCGCCGCCCGGCTTCGCTCTCCTTCGTCGCGCGCGAGATCGCCCAGAACCTCCGCCGCCTCCTCGGCCTCGCGCAGCAGGCTTTTCACGTCGCCGGGGTCGATCCTGTCGCGCCCCTTGCGCTCGAGCGCGCGCGCCTGCCTTGCCAGGCGATCCGCCCCGAAGGTCTCGGCAAGTCCGCCCAGAACATGGGCGCTGGAGACGATCCGTCCGCCTTCCTCGCCGCCTTCGCCCGCCAGGTCGCGCAGGATCTCCATCTGGGCGCGAATGTCCTCCACGCAGCGGGCCAGGATGACACCGCGCCGGGCAGGCGGCAGATCCGCGAGCGTCGCCTCGAAACGGTCGGGATCGACGACACCGGAGGCGGCAAATCCCGCCTCGGCGCGCCTGAGCGTCGGCGCGGCCGCAGCGGGCGCCACACCCGGCTCCCCGTCCTGCAACGCGACGCCGCCGTCTCCATCCCTCGCCAGCACCCGGGCGAGCAGGGCCGCAAGCTCGCGCGAATCGACCGGCTTGGTCGCGAAGGCGGTCATGCCGGCCTCCCTCGCCTTTTCGCGCGCCTCCTCGCCGGTGTGGGCCGTCAGGGCAATGATGGGCACATCGCGGTTCTCGCTTCGCCCGCGACGCACCCGCCGCGCGACCTCGTACCCGCTCATGCCGGGCATGGTCACATCCATGAGCACCGCGTCGAAACGGCCGGTCTCGATGGCCCCGAGAGCCTCCAGACCGTCCACGGCGGACCGGTGACGGCACCCCCAGCGTGTCAGGAGATCCTCCGCCACCATGCGGTTGGTGGCGGTGTCCTCGACCAGAAGGACCGCCGCGCCGCGAAGGATGCGCGCCTCCTCGCCGCTCAGCTCGCCCCGCCCCGGCACCACGACCTCGCCGTCGCTTTCGGCCAGGTCGAGATCGACCACGAAGCGGCAGCCGCCCTCGCGCGATTCCTCGAGACGGATCGCGCCGCCCATGCCGGCGACGAGTTCGCGGCAGATCGCAAGCCCCAGGCCAACCCCCTCGCTGCGCGTGCCGTCGGGCGCGACGAGCGTGCGGAACCGCTCGAAAATCTGCTCGCGCTGATCGACGGGAATGCCGGGCCCCGTATCCTCGACCGCGAAGCGCACGGGCCAGCGGCCGCTCGCCGCGTCCCCCGCCTCACCGCGAAGATCCAGGGTCAGGCGCACCTCGCCGAGCCTGGTGAACTTGACGGCGTTGCTGACCAGGTTGATGAGGATCTGGCGCAGCCGGCCCGCGTCCCCCGACAGAACGGCGGGGACATCCTGCTCCACGTTCGTCACAAGCCGCAGCCCCTTGGCCTCGGCGCGCGGCGCCAGAAGATCGCCGACACCGCCCACGAGATCGCGCGCCAGAAAGGGCACTTCCATGAACTCGATCCGCCGTGCCTCGAGGCGCGACACGTCGAGAATGTCGTTGAGGATCTGCAGCAGCGCCTCGGCGGACCCGCGCGCGGTGCGTGCGCGGGCAAGCTGCGCCGTCTCGAGCCCCGCTTCCTCCATCACGTCCAGAAGGCCGATCACAGCGTTGAGCGGCGTGCGGATCTCGTGGCTCATCATCGCCAGGAAGTCCGAACGCGCCCGGTCGGCCGCCTCGCGGCGTGCCAGCGCATCGCCAAGGGCGAGCGTTCGCGCACGATCCTCCGTGATGTCGCGCACGAAGCCGGTGACCATGACACCGTTGCCGCTTTCCATGCAGTTGAACGTGATCTCGGTGAGAATTTCCGTGCCGTCGGCGCGCAGGGATTTCGCCTCGATACGCTCGCCAGCGCCCCGGCAGCCGCCCGGCCCGCATTCCATCACGTCCCTGATGCGCCGGTCGTAGTCCGTCCGGTAGCGCTCGGGCACGAGAAGATCGCGCGCCTTGCGCCCCAGCACCTCGTCGCGCGTGTAGCCGAAGACCCTTTCCGCGGCCGGATTGAACTCCGTGATCTCCCCGAGGCTGTCGACCGCGACAATGGCGTCGAAGGCGCCCGACACCATGGCCGCGAGCCGTTCCTCGGACAGTCGGAGCGCTTCCTCGCGTTGCTTGAGTTCGGTGATGTCTATGCGAAAGCCCACCGTGTGGCCGTCCGGCATCCGCTTTTCGAAGACGCGCAGCCACCGACCGTCATCGAGCTTCTGGACGATGGGGGCGGACGGCGGGTTGCGGTGGTTCGCCATGCGCCTTGCGATCCAGCCCTCGGGATCGCCCTGCGCGTCGGAATACTGGCCGCGCGCGACGCCGGCCCTGAGCATCTCCTCGAACCGGTTGCCGACGCGGATCACGTCGGCACTGGTGGCATAGAGCTCGCGGTAGCGGGAGTTGCAGATCACCAGCCTGTCGTCGGGATCATAGAGCACGAAGGCATCGGGCAGCGCCTCGATCGCCGCATGAAGCCCCCTCTCCGCCCCGGTGAGCCCGCCAACATCGTCGAACAGCCTGGCAACCCGGTTGGCCTCACGATTTTGCTCGCGCTCCTCCGCCAGAAGCTGGGTGTGATGCCAGAGCAGAATGGCAAGGACGAGCACGGCGAGCGCCAATGCGCCGGCCAGCGCAAACGGATCGATCAGAAACGAAGCAAACGTGTCCATCGTGAAAGGCCCGCCCGAATATTCCCCTGCGGCATCCTGACACGATTTCGCTCGCGGCGCACAAGCCCTCAATTCGTCCGGGAACTCAGAAACCTGACACCGCCACCGCAAACGGCGTACCGCGACGGCACCGCCGTTCCCCTCTCATCATCCACGTCTTTTCCGGTGCCTGTCGACAGGATGATCCACATGCACGCAGAGCTCATGCACAGGGCGCCCACGCCCCGCGCACAGTCTTATCCACGATATATGCACATGATTTCAAACGGCGCGGCGAGACGTATTCCACGACGCAGGCACAGCCGGGGCACAGGGTTTTGAACAGCGGAAAGGCTCGCTTTTCAACACCGCTAGCCGGCGGTCTTGAGCAGACGCGCCTTCTGCCTGTCCCAGTCGCGCTTGCGCTCGGTCTCGCGCTTGTCATGCAGCTTCTTGCCGCGCGCCAGAGCAAGCTCCAGCTTTGCCCGGCCATCCTCGTTGAAATAGAGGCGAAGCGGCACGATGGTCTTGCCGTCCTTGGAGACGGCATCGGACAACCTTGCCATTTCCCGCTTGTGGATCAGCAGCTTGCGCCGGCGGCGCGGCTCATGGTTGAAGCGGTTGGCCTGCAGGTATTCCGGCACGTAGGAATTGATGAGCCACAGCTCGCCGCCCTCGAAGGAGGCGTAGCTCTCCGCGATCATGGACTTGCCCAGACGCAGGGCCTTCACCTCGGTGCCGGTCAGCACGATGCCGGCCTCGAGCGTGTCCTCGATCTCGTAATTGAACCGGGCCTTGCGGTTTTCCGCGACGACCTTGCGGTTGGCGTCACCTGGGCGTTTCTGCGCCATGTCCTGCCTTCATGATGAAACGGGAGGCACGAGGCCTCCCGTCCGTCCTCGTTCCGGTCCGCTCCCGCCGCCTCAGTTGAGAAGGCCGGCGTGGACCATCGCGTCGCGGATCGCCGTGCGGGTCGCGGGAGCGACCGGCACCATCGGGAGCCGCAGTTCGTACTCCAGCTTGTCGATCAGCGACAGGGCGTATTTCACGCCGGTCGGGTTCGGCTCGATGAAGAGCGCGTTGTGAAGCGGTGCGAGCCTGTCCTGAAGCTCCAGCGCCTTCACGTAGTCGCCGGCAAGGGTCGCTTCCTGGAACTGCGAGCACAGGCCAGGGGCCACGTTCGCGGTCACCGAAATGCAGCCCCGCCCGCCATGGGCGTTGAAGCCGAGCGCGGTGATATCCTCACCCGAAAGCTGGATGAAGTCGGGTCCGCACAGTTCGCGCTGGCGGCTGGTGCGGGCCATGTTGGCGGTCGCATCCTTGACGCCCTTGATGTTGCGCGTGGTGCGGAAAAGTTCCGCCATGGTCTCGGGCTGCATGTCCACGACCGAGCGACCGGGGATGTTGTAGATGATGATCGGAATTCCGACCGCCTCGTCGATCGCCTTGTAATGGGCGAGCATCCCGGCCTGGTTCGGCTTGTTGTAGTAGGGCATGACCACGAGCAGACCGTCCGCGCCCGCCTTCTCGGCGTGCACGGCCAGTTCGATGGCCTCGGTGGTGTTGTTCGAGCCGGCGCCGGCGATCACCGGCACGCGCCCCGCATTCGCCTCGAGGCACAGCTCGATGACGCGCTTGTGCTCCGCATGGCTCAGCGTCGGGCTCTCGCCGGTCGTTCCGACCGGGACGAGACCATGGCTGCCCTCTTTGACCTGCCAGTCCACCAACTCCTGGAACGATTTCTCGTCCACCGACCCGTTCCGGAACGGCGTGACGAGTGCTGGGATCGATCCCTTGAACATGACAGTCCTCTTGGAGTTAGCAGGTGGGCCGGACGGACCCCGTCCGGGTGGCGCACAATAGTCGCGGCTCGCGCGCGACGCAACACACCGGACAGGCTCGATTTTCACCTGAGATCGAGGGTCACGCGCGCGGATCGTCCGTCCGCGTCGATGACAGAGATCACGGTCGTTCCCGGACCGTCCGGCCTGATGGTGACCGAGCGCGCGAAGGGCCCGCTTTCCACCGGAGCCCCGTTGGCAAGCCAGACGTAGGGCGCGCGTCCGCGCCGCAGTTTCACCGTCAGCGGCGCGCCACCCCCGCCGGGCAACCCGAGACCCAGGTCGACGGTCGCCCCGTCGGGCGGGGAGAAGATCTCCGGTCCCGCAGCACCTCCCGCCTCGCGGCGCGGGTTGCGCGTGCGGGCATGCGTGAGCGGCGCGGGGACACGATCCTCGACACCAATCGAACGCGGGCGCTGCGGCAGGCGCACCCGCTCCGGAGAAATGCGCTGGAAGACGTCGAAAAGCACCGGCGCCGCGGTCAGGTAGCCGGTGATGCCGGGGATCGGCGTTCCGTCGGCACGTCCAACCCAGACGCCGACCACATGGCGACCGTCGTAGCCGATGGCCCAGGCGTCACGGTAGCCGTAGGACGTTCCGGTCTTGTAGGCGATCCCCTCGCCGTTCGCCGTGTCGGGCGGCGGCACCTCGGACAGGATCTCCCCGATCCGCCAGGCCGCCGTTTGCGACAGCACGCGGCGGGGCAGCGACAGCCGCGCCCGGTCGAGTTCTTCCGGCTCGCGAACGAGTGTCAGGGCCTCGCCGCCGCGCGCCAGGGCACCATACAGCGCGACCAGTTCATCCAGCGTCATGCCGAAACCGCCAAGCGCGGCCGCAAGCCCCGGTATCTCGCCGGGGGGAAAGCGCGGGGTCGCGCCCGAAGCGCGCAACCTGGCCACGAACCGTGCCGGCCCGACCGCGTCGAGAAGTTCCACCGCCGGGACGTTGAGCGAAGCCTGAAGTGCCGCCGCGACCCTCACCGTGCCCTGAAAGGACATGTCGAAATTGGTCGGGCTGTAGCCGGCCAGGGTCACGGGGCGGTCGTCGATCAGGCTGTCGGGATGCGCGATCCCCTCCTCGAAGGCGAGGCCATAGATCAGCGGCTTCAGCGTCGAGCCGGGCGAGCGCACCGCGTGCGTCATGTCGACGTGACCGCGCCTGGCCTCGTCCAGCAGCCCCGCCGAACCGACGTGCGCCAGAACCTCGCCGGTCCCGTGATCGGCAACGAGGATGGCGAGCGAAACCCGTTTTCCCGTTCGCGCGGCACGGCTTGCCGCCAGTTTCTCAAGTCGCCCCTGAAGGGCGCCATCGAGCGTCAGCCGGATTTCCTCCGCCTGCGGATGACGGGCGAGCGCATCGCGCGCGGCATGGGCCGCGACAAGCGGCACGTCCCGGCGCAGGCGCGGCACATCCTCGCGCGAGGCCGCCCGCGCCTCCTCTTCGCTCAACACGCCGCGCGTGACCATGACCTGGAGCACCCGGTCCCGCGCGGCACGCGCCGCCTCGGGAAACCGGTCCGGGCGGCGGGCCTCGGGCGACTGCGGCAAGGCGACGAGAAGTGCGGCCTCCGCCGGTGTGAGGCGTGCCGGCTCCTTGCCGAACCAGGCAAGGCTTGCGGCGCGCACTCCTTCGATGTTGCCGCCAAAGGGCGCGCGGGTGAGATAGAGGGTAAGGATCGCGTCCTTGTCCAGGTTGCTCTCCAGGGCCAGTGCAAGAACGATCTGGTGCCACTTCGCGGAAAGCGAGCGCGTCGGCCCCTCCATGAGCAGGCGCGCCGTCTGCATGGTGAGTGTCGAGGCACCGGAGACGACCCGGCCGCTCGTCACGAGTTGAACCGCCGCGCGCACCAGCGCGCGCGGATCGACGCCGCCGTGGTCGCGAAAGCGCCGGTCCTCGTAGGCCTGCAGCATCTCGAGATAGCGGGGATCGACCTCCTGCGGCGTGATCGCAAGCCGCCAGCGGTCGTCCGGCGTCTGGAAAGCCCGCAGAAGCAGACCGTTGCGGTCGATCACGCTGCGCGAGACCGTGACCTTGCCGGAGACCATGTCGTCGGGCACCGCGCGCACGGACCAGGCGAGCCAGCCGGCGCCGGCAACACCGGCGACCAGGACGGCCGCCGCCAGACCGAGCGCAACACGGGCAAGGCGGGAAAAGTGCCGTTTTCCCGCACGCCCGGCCCCGGACGACCTGTCGTCACCTTTCGTCTCGCGCATGTGCCCTTGCCAGCCCCTGCCCTGCAATCTGCCTGCGGGACATCACTCTCGCCCCCGAAAACGGCAAAACCCGGACACGGGCCGCGCCGCATCCGGGTTTAGAAACATCATGGCCGTGTCAGGCCCGCAAGATCAGCCTTCCGGCGACCAGGCCTCATAGTCGCCCGAGACCTTCGGACGGCTCGCCGGGGTCAGGATCGAGCCCTGCGGGCGATACGCCTCGGCCGTGCCGGTGCGGTTGGGCTTGTGCGGGGCCTGCCACGCGCGGGGCTTGTAGTCGATCTCGGTCGGCGGCGTGTCGGTGCGGTGGTGCATCCAGCCGTGCCAGCCCGGAGGAATCGTGGAAGCCTCGGCCAGGCCATTGTAGATGACCCAGCGCTTCTTGCCGCCGCGCTCACGGTAATAGCTGTTGCCGAATTCGTCCTTTCCGACGAACTCGCCCTTGCGCCAGGTGAAGAAGCGGGTGCCCCAGGTGGCACTGTTCCACCAGGTGAAAAACTGAAGGATGAGCGTTTTCATCGCGCCGGGCCTGCTGTTTGCATTCGGTTGGTCAGGCAATACCGCAATGCGTCCGGCTTCGCAATGCGAAGAACCGGCGCACGTGAGCAGCCTATCGCACCCGCTCGCGCGCCACCTGCGCGAACCCGGGCCCGCCACCTGGCATCTTCCGGCGAACGGCCCCGGCCGGAACGCTTGCGCCCGACACGCCACGGGCGCCGGTTGTCCTGGACGGCGGACCGCCCGGCTTCGCGCCGCCTTTTGGGCCGGCGGGATCGCGGGGGGCATCGGACCGATGGGTGTCGCTCCCGCCTTGACGGCCCGCCGAAGCGGCGGCGTCCGCCCCCTTGCCCTGCCCATGTGCGTGGCCGTGCACCTGGGCAAAGCCATAGTCGCGGGCGGGCGCTGGCGGCGCGTCGTGATCGTGGGGCGTCTGATGGCCGCCGGCGACAGCCTTGCGCACATCGGCGGCAAGCGGCATCGCACGGTTCGCCGCCGGGCTCGCCGGATCCATGCGGATGAGATTCCGGCCACCGCCGATCTGGTGCCACTTCTGCATCTTGGCATCGAGATTGTCGGCCACGCCCTCGATCACGTAGCGCCCGTCGTCGGTGAGAACCAGCGGGCGCGAATCGTGCAGCGTCCAGAGGATGCGGTCATAAAGGGCCGACGGCGCGATGGGCTTTGCGAGAACATGCTGCGCGCCCTCCCGCAGGACCCGGTCGACAAGGGTGCGCGTTCCGTGGGCGGTGACGAAGATCACCGGCAGGAAGCACAACGGCGCATTCCTGCGCTGGCGCACCGCGCGCAACAGGCCGATGCCGCTCATCGGCTTCATGCGCCAGTCGGTGAGAATCATGTTGGGCGGATCGAGCCGCATCATCTCCAGCGCGGTTTCGGCCGTGTCGTAGGTCCGCACCCGCCGCACGCGGAAGCTGAGCAGCGTCGAGCGCAGGATCGTCTGCATGGGCTTCGAATCATCGACGACCGCGATATCGAGGTCACCGAAGTCCAGTCCGTAGGCATAATGTCGGGTCATGAAGCCACACGCGCGTCCTGAGATGGGTCAACCGGACGGCGACATTGGCACAACCGCATTGCACCGCGATTGCGCGGACACGGGCAATTCGCATCAAGTTTCAGCCGAATTTCAGGAAAAATTGAGTCAATTTCTTTTCATCGACCCGGCCCCGCACCAGGGTCGCGGCCCGTGCCCCCGCGCTCGCACGCGCGCCGCGCCTCTCAGGTATCCCCGCCTGCCCCGGCTATCGCTCCTTGTTGCCGCGCCCTGTCGCCGTTCCATGGTGCCGCATTGCCACGCACCCCCAATATCTTGTGCGCCGGAGCGGGGAAAAGAACGCGCCCAGACCGTCTGGAAGCGGCAGGAACCAACGGACACCGGGGCATAGCCGGCTTATCCACCGGTTCCGTCGTTTTCCACACGAACACACTACATTTTGTTGTCGACACCCGATCCAGCCACAAACTCTGGCGAGCCGCGCTTGACGTTCAGCATCGATTCACCCTAGGGTCAGGCCATCGAGACATCGTAACCGGCGTAGGGCGTCGCGGCGCCCTTTCGGATCACCTCAGACATACTCGCGGACACGTCCGAAGCGGTCGTTCGAGCCGCCCTTTTCTGAAGCTCCAGAAAAGCGGCCTGAGCATTCCTGCGCCCGGACGACACGATATATCGTGACGCGAACGGGCGCATGTACTATATTTAGCGCTCACCCAAAGAATCGAAGAGTCGGTCGGACCATCGGTCACGAGCGGCCACAACAGGCAGGCGAATGAAGCGGTTTCGCGCGGCGGCGCGCGCGAGGCCCTGCGGCGTATGCCGTCATATCGCTCACACGGCTGCGGCCGTGATCGGATTGGCGTGACCCGTCAGCGGCGGGTCCAGTTTGAAGGGGCTTTAGGGATGAAGATCGAGCGGCGCTACACGAGGGACGGACAGTCGCCCTATGCCGACATTGAATTTCGCGTGGCCACGAGCGAAATCCGCAATCCCGACGGATCGATCGTGTTCCGGCTCGAGAACATCGACGTTCCGGCCCAGTTTTCGCAGGTCGCGGCCGACATCCTGGCGCAGAAGTATTTCCGCAAGGCCGGGGTCCCGACGAAGCTGAAGCCGGTCGAGGAGAACACCGTTCCCTCCTGGCTGTGGCGCCACGTGGCCGACGAGGACGCGCTCGCCGGCCTGCCCGAGGACGAGCGCACCGGTTCCGAGATCGACGCGCGTCAGGTCTTCGACCGTCTCGCCGGCACCTGGACCTACTGGGGCTGGAAGGGCGGCTACTTCGACACCGAGGCCGACGCCCGCGCGTTCCATGACGAGCTGCGCTACATGCTGGCGACCCAGAAGGTGGCGCCGAACTCGCCGCAGTGGTTCAACACCGGCCTGCACTGGGCCTACGGCATCGACGGCCCGGGCCAGGGCCACTACTACGTGGACTTCGAGACCGGCGAGTTGACCCGCTCCGCCTCGGCCTACGAGCACCCGCAGCCGCATGCCTGCTTCATCCAGTCGGTCGAGGACGATCTCGTCAACGAGAACGGCATCATGGACCTTTGGGTGCGCGAGGCGCGCCTGTTCAAGTACGGCTCGGGCACCGGCTCCAACTTCTCGCGCGTTCGCGGCGAGGGCGAAAAGCTGTCGGGCGGCGGCCGCTCCTCCGGCCTGATGAGCTTCCTCAAGATCGGCGACCGCGCCGCCGGCGCGATCAAGTCGGGCGGCACCACGCGCCGCGCGGCCAAGATGGTCGTGGTCGACGTCGACCATCCCGACATCGAGGACTACATCGGCTGGAAGGGGAAGGAGGAGCAGAAGGTCGCGGCGCTCGTGACCGGCTCCAAGATCTGCCAGAAGCACCTGACCGCGATCATGAAGGCCTGCGTGAACTGCGAGGCCGACAACAACGAGTGCTTCGACCCGGCCCGCAACCCGGCGCTGAAGCGCGAGATCCGCGCCGCGAAGAAGATGATGGTGCCGGAGAACTACATCCAGCGCGTCATCCAGTTCGCCCGCCAGGGCTTCACGAAGATCGAGTTCCCGACCTACAACACGGACTGGGATTCCGAGGCCTATCTGACCGTTTCGGGCCAGAACTCGAACAACTCGGTGCGCGTCACGGACGGCTTCCTGAGCGCGGTGATCGAGGACGGCGAGTGGGACCTCACCGCCCGCAAGGACGGCCGCGTCACCAAGACGGTGAAGGCGAAGGACCTGTGGGAGCAGATCGGCTACGCGGCCTGGGCCTCCGCCGATCCGGGCATCCAGTACCACACGACCATCAACGACTGGCACACCTGCCCGGCATCGGGCGAGATCCGCGCGTCCAACCCTTGCTCGGAATACATGTTCCTGGACGACACGGCCTGCAACCTCGCATCACTGAACCTGCTTCAGTTCCGCGGCGCGGACGGCGCCTTCGACGTGGACAACTACGAGCATTGCGTGCGCCTGTGGACCATGGTGCTCGAAATCTCGGTGCTGATGGCGCAGTTCCCGTCCAAGGAAATCGCGGAACTCTCCTATCGCTACCGCACGCTGGGCCTGGGCTATGCCAACATCGGCGGCCTGCTGATGACCTCCGGCATTCCGTACGACAGCGACGAAGGCCGTGCACTTTGCGGCGCCCTCACCGCGGTCATGACCGGTGTTGCCTATGCCACTTCCGCTGAAATGGCTGGCGAACTCGGCGCCTTCCCGGGCTACAAGAA
>MDTG01439185.1_pt1 | contig 63876 bp, 58 predicted proteins | sample 811421 | NCBI WGS metagenome assembly MDTG01 (sample SAMN05326645, study PRJNA326480) | marine metagenome | isolation source: seawater | place: Pacific Ocean: South East | collected 2011
ACCCAACAATGAGATTGCTTCGCTCGTACCTCACTCGCAATGACCTTACCCTTGTCTTTCGTCATTCCGAGAGCAGCGAAGGAATCTCAAAAAGAAAAAACACAAGCCAAACCGCCACGTCAGTTCGAGTGTTTTATTCGAAGTATGAGAATAAAATGTATCGAGAACCAACAAAATATAGACAAATGTCATTCCGAGCCTGCCTGTCGGTTCACCAGCCCTAGGCATGGCAGACAGGGAAGCATGACGAAGGAATCTCAAAAAGCTAACAGAACAAACCATAACTGCGATGCTGACCTAAAAGCGTCAGTAGAAGGAATCTCAAAAAAGAAAAAACCCAGTCCAAACCGTCACTGCGAGGCACGAAGCAGTCTCAAAAACATATCAAAAACCATATATTAAGACACCCACCGCAGTGCGTCAATACTTTAAGTTTACATTAAATTTTATGCTATTAAACAGCAATGCTTCATTAGGGGCTCCTTCGGGTTTAATTCGGGTCAACGCTGGTTTTTTCCTACAAATCCTAAAGGTTTTAGCATAAAGAATGTGGAGTATGTCAAGAAGATTATCAAAAAACTATAAATTTGTGCCATTACTAGTATAACTATAATAAAACCAATCAACCCAAAACTATCATGTACAACATTACAATCATAGCAGGAGCAAGGCCTAACTTTATGAAGATAGCGCCAATCATCCACGCTATAGAAAACGCAAAACAAAAAGGCGAAGCACTAGCATATAGATTAGTACACACAGGTCAGCATTACGATAAGAACATGTCAGGTAGCTTTTTTGAACAGCTCAACATACCAGAACCCCATGTTAATTTAGAATGTAGTGGAGGTACGCAAGCAGAGCAAACAGCTGCCATTTTAGTAAATTTTGAAAAGGAATTAATGGCAAATCCTGCCGATTTGGTTTTAGTAGTAGGAGACGTCACATCAACAATGGCTTGTGCTTTAGTAGCGCAAAAACTACATACCAAAGTAGCACACGTAGAGGCAGGGATTCGTTCAGAGGATTGGACCATGCCCGAAGAGATCAATAGACTAGTCACAGATAGTATTACCAATTACTTCTTTACAACATCAGAGTTGGCCAACCAGAACCTTCTTAAAAGCGGAGCAGATGAGCAACAGATATTCTATGTTGGTAACACCATGATAGACACGCTTTTAAAGCAAAGACCAAATTTTAGGCCACCAGCGGTTTGGAATCAGCTAGAGCTAAAGCCTAAGTCTTATATTGTGATGACACTTCACAGGCCAGCCAATGTCGACGAAGAGAGTCAGTTAAAAGCCATGATAGATGAGATTATTGCCAATACCAAAGATTTACCCTTGGTGTTTCCGGTGCATCCAAGAACCGCTAAGATCTTAGAGCGTTTAAAAGTGTCGCATCCAAGACTACACATGGTAGCTCCTTTACCTTATTTAGAGTTTAACTACTTGGTAGAGCATGCCAAAGCAGTCATTACAGATTCTGGTGGGATCACAGAAGAGACCTCTGTAATGAATGTACCGTGTATGACCCTTAGAGATAATACCGAACGACCAGAAACGATCACCTTAGGAACGAATGCATTGGTAGGCACCAATCCGCAGGCTATTAAACCCTATTTAGAAGAACTTTTTAATGGAGAGTGGAAAGCCTATAAAACAATTCCGCTCTGGGATGGTAAAACCGCAGAACGCATAGTAACCAATATTCTAAGCTTAACAAAAAGATAATTTAGACTTATTTGTTTAGACATCTTAGACTTCGCATAGAAATTTGTATATTTCCAATCCCCTAAGATGTTTTAAAATCAACCTTTATGATTGAAACATTACTGGAGAATTTTTCTCCTGAAAATAATATAACCATCTGGCTTATTGCTGCATTCGTAATAGCGTTTTTTGTGGCCTACCAGACATTCCCAACCATATTATATGTAGCCAAAGAAAAACATCTCATGGATGAACCTGATAGTAGAAGTGTACACGCTGATAAAACACCTACACTTGGTGGTATAGGTATCTTTGTAGGACTCATTGTAGTAATGACCATAGTAGGAGCATTTTTAAACACAAAGGTGCTGCTTTTGGTAATGGGAGGCTTAACCATACTCTTTTTCTTAGGACTCAAAGATGATTTAACAGTGCTTTCGGCGGGTAAAAAATTTATAGGCCAATTGTTTGCGGCAGGGCTTCTTATTGTCTTTACCAATACCAGAATCATAGGATTTTCCAAAATTTTAGATATAGATATACTACCTTATTGGATATCGGTAGGATTTACACTCTTTGTGTACATTCTTATTATTAATGCTTATAATTTAATTGATGGTGTAGATGGCTTGGCTGGTACAGTGGCTTTTTGTATTAGCGGCGTTTTTGTGTATCTCTTTGTCAATTCTAACGAGTTGAGTTTAGCAACAATTGCTATAGCGCTTTGTGGCTGTTTATTAGCATTCCTTAGGATGAATTTCTCAAGAAAGAATAAACTTTTTATGGGAGATACAGGCTCTATGATCGTGGGATTTTTACTCGCCTTTTTTACCATTAGTTTTATAAATATGGCACAATTAGATGAAGACTCAGCTTACTTTAGAGCATCACCAGCTCTAGCATTTGCGCTATTGTTCTATCCGCTTATAGATACATTGAGGGTGTTCTTTATACGAGTGGTCATCCATAAGACAAGTCCTTTTAAAGCCGATAAAAATCACATACATCATAGATTTATAAGAAGTGGCTATAGCCATCTAATGACTACGATTTTAATTAGCAGTATTAATGTTGTTATCATAGGTATTGCGTTTAATTTGCTACACCTCAATCTCAATACACAAATCATATATTTATTATTGTATGGTTCTGCCCTTTATATGTTGCCATTTGTAATAAAGAAAGTCATAAATAATTGAGCCTAATAAAGCACTAAGATTTTATAATATGACAATTGCTTTTGCTAGTCCTTGAAATGCAGTTATATTTGCGGTACTTGTAATGATAAGTTTTTAATGAAAAGAAGAATATTAAGCCTGTTGGTATTAGTGGTTTTGAGCGCTTGTGCTTCAAAAAAGGACATCCTTTATATGCAAGACGCTATACAACAAGATAATAGTAAAGTCAACTATGAATCTGCCAACATTCAACCTAATGACATCTTAAAAATAACCGTAGAAAGTACAATGCCAGAAGCGGCAATACCTTATAACAAATCTACAGCTACAGGTGTGCAGTCCCAAAATTTACAAGTCCTTCAGTTAGAAGGTTATTTGGTGTCTACAGAGAATACCATAAAGTTTCCTGTTTTAGGTGACATATCCACAGCTAATAAAACCACTAAGGAATTAGAAACAGAAATCAAAAACCAATTAACCTCAGGTGGTCATTTGGTAAATCCTACAGTGAACATAAGACTCATCAATGCCAAAGTGACGATTTTAGGGGAGGTGAATATGCCTGGCACCTATAGCTTTACAGAACAAAACATCACGATATTACAGGCCTTAGGGTATGCAGGTGATTTAACGATTAATGGCAAGCGCGAGGATATTCTTATTACAAGAGAGGTGGATGGGGTGCGTAAAATATCCCATATAGACCTAACGTCCGCATCGTTTATGGATAGCGAATTTTATTTTATAAAGCCAAACGATAATATTATTGTAAACCCTAACGATACAAAGGTTAAAACCGCAGGTTTTGTGGGCAATGTAGGGACGATATTAACCATTGCGTCCTTAGCCCTTAGTGTCACAATTTTATTGACAAGATAACATATGGAAAATCAATTTAATAATAGTTTTTTTGGCGAAGAGGATAAAATTGATGTAAAACAAGTCATAAGGCAATATCTAAGCCATTGGCCTTGGTTTGTAATTGCTGTTGTGGTAGCCTTGTTAAGTGCTTATATCTATTTAAGATATGCACCGCGTATTTTTGAAACCCATTCCAAAATAAAAGTTCTGGATGAATCGGAAGGTTTAGAGCTGCCGACGTCTGCATTTGTCTTCAAAAGAACCAATATTAATCTTGAGAACGAAATAGAAATTATAAGTTCCTATCTCATTATGGAGCGCGTGGTTAGGGAATTAAACTTAAACACGGTGTTTTATGAGGAAGGCACAATTCAGACAAAACAAATAGAAGCGTTACCATTAGACTTTAATCAAATCATTTTACCAGATAGTATATCTCAAACCTTAGCTTATAAGGTGTTAGTAACAGATAAAGGGTTTCAAGTCACAAACTTAGATACCGATAAGGTCATTAACTTCAACGAGCATACAACATATACAACCGACCACAAATTACCATTTAATCTAAGCTTAAAGGATCAGATGCCCTTTAGTGATGTCGTCGATACGGCTTACAATATTGTTTTTACCTCAGTAAAGGGTGCGACGTTGTCTCTAAAAAGTAGAATCATAGTCGAAGCTATTGGAGACCAAAGCGATATATTAAAACTCTCTATTAAAGGGGAAAGCAAAGAGTTGTCCGAGAACATATTAAATACCTTAACGACGGTCTTTGATAACGATGGTATAAAAGACAGGCAGTTGGTTTCAGAACGTACCATAGACTTTATAGATGCTAGATTTGAGTTTTTAGCAGGTGAACTAGACTCCATAGAAATTGACAGGCAGGGATTTAAGGAAGATAATAATATTGTTGATATTCGAACCGATGCCGAGCTAGGACTTCAGCAACGCACTAAATCTGAAGAAGAAGTATTTGCATTAGAAAACCAATTAGAGCTTTCAAACTTGTTAATCAATTCACTACGAAGTGATGCCGAATCAGACTTATTACCTGCGAATATTGGTATAGAAAATGTTAGTATTAATACGCTCATTTCAGAATACAATACTGCAGTTATAAATAGAGACAAGTTGGTAAGTAGTGGTGGTGAGAACAACCCAATGGTACAGCTAGCGGTTAGTGAAGTACAAAATTTAAAATCGAATATCGATAGGTCTTTAAAAACCTATTCGACTCAAGTAAAAGCGTCTTTAAATCAGCTGAAAAGCAAGAATAGAAGATTGGCAGGTAGAGTGTCTCAAATCCCAGAACAAGAGCGATTATTTAAGGCTATTGATCGTCAGCAGAAAATTAAAGAAAGCCTGTATTTATTGTTACTTCAAAAACGAGAAGAAGCCGCAATTAATTTAGCCATAACAGAACCTTCAATTAAGGTGGTAGAGAATGCACTTTCAGGTGTTAAACCAATCTCACCAAAGTCAACTATCGTTTATGCCGGCGCATTATTGGCAGGGTTACTCATTCCTTTTGGAGTGTTGTACCTTATGTTTATGCTAGATACTAAATTGCATAGTAAAGAAGATATTGTTGATCTAACGTCCAAAATTCCGGTTATTGGCGAAATCCCTGATTTAAAGAAGAAAAAAGACCTTATTTTTAATGATCCTAATGACCGCTCACCATTAGCAGAATCCTTTAGGATTTTAAGCTCAAATGTAGATTATATTCTCCCTGTTAAAGACGGTGAAAAGGGCAAGGTGATCTATTGTACCTCTACAATTAAAGGGGAAGGAAAAACCTATGTAAGCCTTAACTTATCGCTTGCGTTGTCTAGTATTAATAAAAAAGTATTACTGATTGGTGCCGATTTAAGAAATCCGCAAATACACACACATATTAGTGAAGATAAACAAAAACCTGGTTTATCTAACTATCTGCACGATGTTGATTACAATTGGAAAGACGCTTTAATTAGTGGTTTTGAAAAGCACCCTAATCATCGTATTATCTTGTCAGGAAGTATTCCTCCTAACCCAGCACATTTATTAACTAACGGTCGCTTTAAGAAACTAATTGAAGAGGCAAGAGAAGAATTTGATTATGTTGTTGTTGATACGGCTCCTACAATATTGGTTACCGATACGATGTTGATTTCGCAATTGGCTGATGCTACAATTTATATTGCCAGAGCCAACTATACTGAAAAGAATTTGTTGAAATTCTCAAAAGAGTTATCAGAAAGCGGTAAGTTAAAAAATATGGCTTATGTGATTAATAGTGTTGGAGCCAATAAATCTCAGGGCTATGGGTATAACTACGGCTATGGCTATGGTTATGGTAGTGCAGACAACACTTAGTATTCAACGATTGCTTTAGTTTCAGTTTCTTACATGATATTTATCATGATTTCTGTCGGTTTTATAAGTTACTTTTAATAGTGAATTGTAAAACGAATAGTCATGGGATATATACCGCCAATTTCCGAAATAATGAGCACAAATATCATTGCTCTTAATAGAGATGATGATTTAGAGACTGCCGAGATACTGTTTAAAAGACATAAAATAAGACACATTCCTGTGGTTAATGGTGAAATAATCATAGGTATGCTTAGCTATTCTGATTTGTTACGCATTAGTTTTGCTGATGCCGTATACGATAATGAAGAAGAAGTAGATACTTTGGTGTATAATATGTTTACAATAGAGCAGGTGATGGCTAAAAATGTGGTCACAGTACCGCCTACAGCTACTATAAAAGACGTTGCCAAGATATTGGCAAAAAAAGAATTTCACGCTTTACCAGTAGTAGATGATGGTAATCTTGTAGGTATTGTTACAACAACAGATTTAATAAATTATCTCTTGAAACAATTATAAATAAAAAAGCGCCGAAAAGGCGCTTTTTTTTATGAATTAGAATTAGCTAAAGATTTTAAATTTTTAATAGTCTCAACAGGACTACTGCTTTTAAAAACATGGCTTCCGGCAACAAAGGTGTCTGCACCAGCTTCTACTAAATCCTTAATGTTTTTATCGGTAACACCTCCATCAATTTCAATACGCGTATCTAGACCTTGCGCATCAATGAGCTTACGTAATTTTTTAATTCTCTGATAGGTAACGTCTTCAAATTTCTGACCTCCAAAACCAGGATTAATAGACATCAATAACACCATGTAGCATTCTGGCAAGATGTCTTCTAAAACATTAATTGGAGTCGTAATGTTAAGTACAACACCAGCTTTACAACCAGCATCTTTTATTTGTCGTAGTGTTCTGTGTAAATGTACGGTAGATTCGTAATGCACAGTAATAATATCTGCACCAACTTTGGCAAATTCTTCGATATAGCGTTCAGGTTTTTCTATCATTAAATGAACGTCTAAAGGTTTTGTAGCATGCTTTTTTATAGCAGCTATTACAGGCATTCCGTAAGAAATGTTTGGTACAAAATGACCATCCATAACGTCTATGTGAAACCAATCGGCCTCACTATTGTTTACCATTTCTGTATCGCGTTGTAAGTTGCCAAAATCTGCGGCAAGCATAGAAGGTGCTATTAATTTTGAAGCCATTTTTGCAGTGTTTATAAGTTTTTGCAAATGTACTCAAAATGTAAAAGAATGGTTTGATGTAATGGTTTTTTGTTTTTAGCTCAAAGCGCTCATAACAAAGTTTTTTGCAAAGACACAGAGGTGCTTCATCAAAAAAAGATAATAGATAGCAAAGTTCTTTTCCTTTGGGATTGGATTTAGGGAAGGGCTCTATAAAAAGTGAACCCACGGTAATCAGCCGTGGGTTCTTTCATCAATCAAAAAACGAACAGTTATGTTTTGTAACTGTTGTTACCTTTGTTAGGTTGGTGCCTAAATATACAAAAAACCAAGCCTAATCAAACCTTTATATCATTTTAACTCTAAATACTTTTATAATTATTTTGAATAATTATGGCTAAAGTATTCTGTTTCAAAAGTTAACCTAGATAGGTCTTTAATATTTTACTTCTAGACGTATGTTTTAATCTACGAATAGCTTTTTCTTTAATCTGTCTTACACGCTCACGAGTTAAGTCAAAAGTTTCACCAATTTCCTCTAAGGTCATTGGGTGTTGGTTCCCAAGCCCAAAATATAAACGAATAACATCGGCTTCACGAGGTGTCAAAGTCTCAAGAGCACGCTCAATCTCAGTTCTCAGAGATTCGTGTAATAAATCCTTATCTGGATTTGGTGATTCTCCACTGCGTAATACATCGTATAAATTAGAATCTTCACCTTCAACTAATGGAGCATCCATACTGACGTGACGACCAGAATTCTTCATAGACTCCTTAACATCGTTAATCGTCATGTCTAATTCCTTAGCAATTTCCTCAGCAGATGGAGGACGTTCATGGCTTTGCTCTAAAAACGCAAAGGTCTTGTTGATTTTATTTATAGAACCAATCTTGTTTAACGGTAAACGTACAATACGCGATTGTTCTGCTAATGCTTGTAAAATAGATTGACGAATCCACCATACGGCATAAGAGATAAACTTAAATCCACGTGTTTCATCAAAACGCTGTGCAGCTTTTATTAAACCTAAATTACCTTCGTTAATTAAGTCTGGTAATGTTAGACCTTGGTTTTGGTATTGTTTTGCTACAGATACAACGAAACGTAAATTAGCTTTTGTTAATTTCTCTAAAGCGACTTGGTCGCCAGCTTTAATACGCTGTGCTAATTCTACTTCTTCGTCTGCTGTAATTAAGTCGACCTTACCAATTTCTTGTAGGTATTTGTCTAATGATGCGGTTTCTCTGTTGGTAACCTGCTTGGTAATTTTAAGCTGTCTCATTTACTTTTTTATGATTTGTGCAATTTACAACATCGTTGTTGCTTTCTATTATACGTAATAAAGCACTAAAATGTTACAGAGTTTATAAAAAAAAATTAAATTTTAATGAGTTTAACAGTATTGAGGTTAATATCGTCAACAGTTTCGTTGGTGAACTTATAATGTCCTTTTGTGGTTATTAAACGGAATCTATAAGACTTTAATTGGCTCAAAGTATTGAGAAAAAGCCATTTGGATTTAAGCAATCTTGGTTTTTGAGATTTAAGGCTTAAATCAAAGATGTGTTTGCGTCCTTCTTTTTCTGCAACAATGTCTGGTGTGATTTCAATTTCGCTTCCTTTTTTTAAGTAAGATTTTGGTGATTCATAGCCTTCTAAATCTGCTTTTATTTTTGAATAGCCCAAACTCTCGAGATAGGAAATCGATTGACTTAATTCTTCTGTGTATTTATTTTTGTCTTGTGTAATCATAGCCTATAATATAACGATTTTCAATCAAAAAATCAAATTATCGTTGTGTTTAGTAAATCTCAAGAGGTCTAAACACGTACATGACCATCGCCAAATACATAATATTTATTGGTTACCAACTGGTTTAAGCCTAAAGGACCTCTGTGGTGAAGCTTATCGGTACTTATGGCGAGTTCAGCACCAACTCCCATCTGTCCTCCATCGGTAAAACGTGTGGATGCATTGTGGTAAACGGCTGCACTATCTACCTGTTGCATAAACTTAAGCGCTTCATCTTGATTTTCGGTTATGATGGCTGCCGAGTGTTTGCCAGAATAGGTGTTGATAAGATTAACAGCTTCATCTAATGAGTTAACTTCTCCTATAAGTAGTTTAAGGGCTAGAAATTCCTCTTTCCATATCGAAGTATCTGAAATGACCTCTTGTTCAGACAACACATTGGAGACTTTTGGGTCTACGATAAGTTCTACATCATGCTGTTCTAGCTTTTGCTGTAACATTTTGAGCTTTAAATGATATTCAGGTAGGTTTTTGTTAATTAATACTTTGTCTAAGGCATTGCATCCTGAAATTTTATGGGTTTTAGCGTTAATTATCACATTAACGGCCTTGCTCCAATCGGCATGTTCTGAGACATACAAAAAATTATTACCTCTACCACTGACTAAAACCGCACAGGTGGCATGTGTTTTTACAAAATTAATAAGACGTTCTCCTCCTCTGGGTACGATAAGGTCTAAAGGTTCTGAAGGGTCTTTTAAAAACGCTTGGGTTTCTTCACGTTTAAGGTGTAATAACTTAATCCACGCTTTAGATAAACCATGGGTCGTTAAAGCTTCGTGCCAACAGCGTTCTAAAATAACATTACTGTGATAAGCCTCTTTACCTCCCTTTAGTAAAATCTTGTTGTTAGCTTTAAAGGCTAGTACTGCGGCTTCAATAGTAACGTCTGGTCGCGATTCATATATAATTAGAATCGTTCCAAAAGGTGCTGTGCTATTGACAACATTGAGCCCATTGGCCAAAGTAAGGTTAGAGAGTTCGCGTCCTACAGGATCATCTTGTTCACGGACAGCATTAACAGCGGTAATCATCTCATCGACCTTTTTATCATTGACTATAAGGCGCTGAAATAATGCATGGTCTTCTAATTGAAAAGCATCTAAATCTTTTTTATTAGCAGCAATAATAGCGTCGCGTTCGCGATCTAAAATCTCTGCCATGGTTTGTAATACGTTGTTTTTTAGTGTTGTATTTAATAATTGCATAGTTCTGTTTTGTTAGGCATTAATAAATTTGGTGCCTACGGGTTTATTGTTAATAATATCTACAATGACATTTTCGCGTTTGCCATTAGCGATATAGGTTGGAATGTCTTTACGGGCAGTGCCTTTGGCTATTTTTAGTTTTGAAGCCATACCACCACGACCTTCGCCTTCTTTTTTGTTAGAGGCGCAGACATAACGTTCTACATTCTGGTTGGTTTTTACAATACTTAATTTTTCTGAATCTTCATCATCAGGATGACCAGTGTATAAGCCATCTGTATCAGATAGAATAATAAGGCGATCAGCATCAAGAAGCTCAGCAACTAAGCTGGCTAACTCATCATTGTCTGAAAACATAGACATGGTAAGGGAAACGGCGTCGTCCTCATTGGCGATTGGAATGACTCCTTCTCCTAAAAGACCTTCATAACAATTAATCATGTTTTGACGGTGTTTGCCTGGGTCAAAATCGCGTTTTGTTGCTAAAATTTGAGCACAGCGCATACCATAATCATGAAAAATACTATAGTAATGTCGCATCATTCTTGGCTGTCCTACAGAAGAGTACACTTGGCGTCTTACAGATTTGTCTGTAATGTTTGTATCTCCTAAAACTTCCATGCCAGCAATGGCTGACCCTGATGAGACCAAAATCACCATAATATCCTGCTCGTAAAGCACAGCGATTTGTCGTACCAATTCTCGTAGTACAGGTCCTAATATTCTATTATCCTTGTTTGTAAGTACGTTGGTGCCTACTTTTACCACCACACGTTTTATATCATCTGCCATCTTACTTGTCTTTACCTAGTTCTACAGCTCTGTCAAATGCCGCATAAGCCGCATCTTGTATAAGCTGTTTTACATTGTTGTCTTCCATAGAGTCTATGGCGGCTTGAGTGGTGCCGCCCTTAGAGGCTACTTTATCGATCCAGCGCTCAGGTGAAATGTTAGATTGGTTGAATAATTCAATAGCCCCTTCAAATGTATTGCTGACTAAGACTTTAGAATCATAATCTGAGAATCCCATGTTTTGAGCAGCTTCTAACATCGACTGCATAAAATAAAAGACATAAGCAGGCCCACTACCCGAAATTCCGGTAGAGGCATCTATAAATTTTTCAGAATCCACATGGATAGATGTTCCTGTAGTATCTAAGAGTTGACGTACCATAATTAGCTCTACACGAGATATGGCTTTAGCGCCAGTATATGAGGTTACCCCTTTGCCTACTTTTGCAGGAAGGTTGGGCATGGTGCGAATTACTTTTTTAATGCCTAAGCGTTCTTGTATGGTTTCTATACTTACACCTGCCATTAAGGATACAAAGATTTGCTCATCATTAATAAAAGGTTTCATGTCTTTAAAAAGCGCATCACAGTGATAGGGTTTTACTGCTAAGAACACAATATCTGATTTTGGAAGTGCATCGTCGAGTGCCGTGTAAACATCGAACTTTTGTGTAGCTCTTAAACTTTCAATTTTGTTTGGATCGGTATCATAGATTCTTAATTTTTGTTTTCCTAAAAGAACGGAATCTGCCATACCTTCGGAATAGGTTAAGCCCATATTACCGGCACCTATTACTAATACTTTCATAATTAATTTTTAATTAAACGTTATCTGTCAGTGCTATTAAAGCCACAAACACCATGCGACAGTGCCAAACTAAAAAGTTGATTTTGAGTTTTTTGAAGTTTAAAAAGAAAAAGTGGAATTGTTGAGAATATACCAAAACATTGCTTGTATGCTTAAGGATATGTGAATCTTAAGAATGTTAAATACATTAAAACTGTCAGCTTGTCGGTGACAAAATGTGAGTTTTATACAGAAATAAGCTTCAAAACGGATTTATAATTAAGATTGATTGATGATATAAAACAAAAAAAAAGAGACTGTAAAAACAGCCTCTTTTTTCAATTTATATGTTTTTTAAATCTAGTTTTCTTCATAGGTTTGAGCATCTCCAAAGTGAGCCATTCTTGAATTGATTGTATAGGCATCACCATTAAAGTTTTCGTTAGTAATAAAGGCAACAACACTCATTTTAGATGTGTTTACAACATTAGAAGGGACATCTGCAGTAATAGTTCTGCTGTAAACAGAGTTTGTTACTTCATTACTAGGAAGATTATCTCCCAAAATATTGGTTAAACTAGCTCTTAGTACATGGTCATGCTCAAAACTTGAAATAACATCCACACCACCATAATAACTAGTATAATTTTCTTGGTCAAATATTAAATCATCTTCTAAGACCACAACAACAAGCTTGGTGTTTGCAAAGCTAAAGTTTTGGCTAAACTTTGCATCTACTTTTATGGTCATGGTGTTACCAGATAATGAAGGAGTAATAGCTAAACCTAATGGTGCATTATCACACAAAGTTTTGTTAACCACTTGACTGACATTACTTGGTTCTGGGTAAGTCCAAGTAGTGCCTCTGTCTATCATAGCGGTTGGGTAACCTGTAAGTCCAATAGAAGATTCTAAAACACCAGCACCTTCAAAATTATATGGGTCATAACCATTACCTGATGGGTTTGAATTGTATCTATGAATAGCAACGACATTTATTTGGTCTGTCTGTTGTTTAGTTAACTCAATAGCATGAGATACTCTTGGGCAATAACCACACCAAGTACCTGTATAGTCTTCAACTAAAACATTTTTAGTAAACTTATAATAGTCCTCAGCCACATTTACATTAAGAGAATTGTTTGTGGTAATATCTTGGTAGGTAGCAGTAACTTGCAAAGACCCTGCTGTTGTAGTTGTGTACGAATTGCCTGTTATGGCTGTTCCGTTAACAGAAATTGTTGCTGAATTAGTGACATCTTGGTTGTTATTTCCCTCAACAGAGAAACTAACAGTATCTCCAACATAGATGCCGCAAGTTACAGAACTTGAAACTTGAACAGAAATACTTGTAATTTCATTACCGCCTCCATCACTACCACATAGAAAAAAATGGAATAAAAAGTGAATTCTATTTTCTACTATGTCAATCAATATTACAACCAAAGAACTATTGAAGATAATTTTTCTGGTGAGCAGATTAAAACCAACATTGTAGTAGGCGAAACCATTTATAAATTTGGAAAAATTGGTCAATCAGTACGTTTGGAGTTACAGAAGATGTGGTCGAGCTCAGAAAAGCATGATTGGGTAGGTGGAACCCTAGAGTATAATGCAAGTCCTAGATTATCGTTTTACGTTAATGATATTTACAATAGTGGTGACGATAGCAGTACTTCAAAAAATCACTATTACAATTTTGGTGGTAGTTTTAATAAAGGCACCACACGTTTTTCTTTAAACTATGGTAGACAACGTGCTGGTCTGGTCTGTGTAGGAGGGGTTTGCCGTTTTGTGCCAGAAGCTACAGGCTTATCGGCTAGTTTGTTGATGTCTTTCTAGACATGTAAAACATAATAAAATAGTCCTAAAAAACAAAAGCCCATCAATATTGATGGGCTTTTTATTGTATATCTCTTTTATTCAAAATCTAAAATTTGAGAAGCTTCAATAAGTTGATGTAATGCATCAATTTTAGAGTAAACTTTATTGAAAAAAGTAAGCTTTTCTTTTTCGCCTGCGGTGTTTAAAAGTTTAGAGCTTTGTAATTGTTTGTTTAAGAATGCCTCAGCTTGCAGACAAGTAATTCTATCAGAGGTTTGAAAATAAGATAGTATAGTAAACGGTACGAAAAGAGATTGTCGTTCTTTTGTAGATACTAGAACGTTATTATTCATCAATAAAAGTTCATTGTAATAGAACTTATAGTTTTCATTTTCTGTTTTTACTTTTTCTGAAATAGTTGTAATTAATAGCTTAAGGTCCTTACAGAGTTTAAGTGCTGTGATATTGGATAAAAGTCCGGCCTGATTGTAAAAATGTATTTGTTTTAATGTACTATTTACGGTAGTAATATCCCATATTTCTGTGATGTTCAAATTCTGATATAAGTTTCCTAAAGCAGTTGCTGATTGTAAGGTCGAAAGACTTACGGAAAAGCTATCAAATTCTTTAGAGACCATTGCGGAATCTAAAAGTTTTAGCCAAACATACATTTTGAAACGACTCAGTAAGTTATTTTCTAGAGTGTAGAAAAGAGGAATATCCTTTGCCGAATATAATATATGGCTCTCCTTTTTATTTAAAAGAGGATATAGAGATTCGTATGATTTGTCAAAATAATGCTGAAGTTCAGTTTCATTATGGATGAGTTTTGTTTTTTCTACCGCAATGATTTCATCCTTTGTATTCTCAAACAGTCTATCGAGGGATAGATTATAGTATTGGGCCAAAATCACACTTTCTTCTAATGAAAATTTACTTTTAAATGAGCTGCGTCTGTGTGCTGCATCATAACTAATATCTAATGCTGTTGCTATAGCTTCATTTAAAGAAGTGTTGGCAGGCAATTCTAATTGTAACTTATCTAATAATTGTTTTTGAAACATGTTTCGAAATATACTTTTAATTTGTGATAATCACAAATTAAAAGTTTAGAATTGGTGTTTTTCAAAAGTTTTAATGCGATAATAGCAATATTTTTGAATTGAATTTTTAAAACAAAATACCATGAAAAAAATACTTACAGCTAGTTTATTTTTATTGCTATCTATAAATTTAATTGCTCAAAGAGACTCTTTTTCAAAAAACCAAGATTATAATTTCTACGATTCTTTTAATGCTTATTGGAAAACAGTGACATTTAAAATAGGTGGTGGTATATATATACCTCAAGGAGACTTAAAAAAATACTTTGTGTCTTCGCCTTTGGTAGAATTAAGTTTGGATTTTCCGGTTACTGAGACAAAATCATTAGAGTTAGCCGTACAATTCATAATACCTGAACAAAGGCAAGCTTTTGAATATGTTAGGCTAACAGATAGTGTAGAAACTAAAGCCACATTTTTATTTAATCCTATGATAAGGTTTAAAAAGAATTTTAGTAAATCAGAATCTAGCAAAGTATTATTTGGTTTAGCACTAGGAGCTTCGGTAGTTACAACCGATGCAAGAAATACTGATTTCTTTGATATGTCAGAAGATAGGAGCAAATATGAGATAATCTCAGCATTATTGATTTCACCAAGCTTAGATTACGTTAAGGCTTTTAAAAACAATAATGAGTTTACTCTTAGTGTAGGTCTTAATTATTCGCCTTACAAGATAGAAGGTGCATTGCAAGAAGATATTGGGAGAATAGCAATTACACCAAGAATTTTGTATAGTTTTTAATAAATTATTGGGAGGTCGAATAGTTATTCTATTCGCCTCCCCAAGGATTATCTAGATTTTAAATTAAAGCATATTAATATTCTTTATTATTATCTCTTCGATTTATATCGTCTCTACGGTTATTACATATGTTATTATTGTTATCGTGTTTAGGCTTGTCTTCCCAACCTTTTGGTTTTGGTAACATAGCTTTGCGAGAGACATTTTCTTTACGTTGCCATGTGAGTTAGCTTAGGTGTAATAAAACGCATATCTCGGAAATGCTGATGATCTTAAATTGATAAATGTCATTGTATAAGACTTGCATTCTATCTAAATTTTCACATAGTTAGCTGTATAATAATGTGTTGTATCGACAAATACTTTAAACGGGTTATTTTATTAACTTATCTAATGATGGGTTTCTGTTGCTATGCTCAAGATAACGATAAGCCTAAATTAAATTTTAAATCATGGTCTTTTACGCCAGAATTATATGAGTTTTCTAACAGAACCTCGGAGACGTTTTCAGGTATATTACCACTGTCGTTAAGTATAGATTTTACCTACGCTTTATCTAATAACCTATTTAGTTTTTCTGCATCCTATGGAGGGGAAACAGGAGTTTTTAGTGGTTCGGCCAATTATAAACAAATGAGCTTGCTATATGGAAGGGAATTTGTATTAGAGGACTGGTTTTTGGTAGAAACCCATCTCGGTGGAGGCATGTTCTTTTATGGGAGCAGTGATTTAGAAGAAAATATTAGTGAATTCGCTGTTCCATTAGTGGGAAAAGTAAGGTTTAAAACTGGAGAAAGGTTTTCTGTAGGATTAAGATTTACATACATTTTTAATTCATTTAATAATCTGTATTCTGGTGGTTTATTACTGCAATGGAACTATTAAAAAAAAAGCCCATCAATTTTGATGGGCTTTCTTAATAGTAAGTATAAAGAATATTAATCTTCTTTTTTGTCTCTTCGATTTCTATCGTCTCTGCGATTATCTCTATTACGGTTATCGCGTCCTCGATTGTTGTCTCTGTTACGATTATTATCGCGTTTTGGTCTGTCTTCCCAACCTTCTGGTTTTGGTAAAATAGCTTTACGAGATACTTTTTCTTTACGTGTTCTAGGGTCTATACCAAAGTATTTTACATCAAATACATCTCCCATGTTTACCACGTCAGATACATTTTCTGTACGCTCCCAAGCGAGTTCACTGACGTGTAACAGTACTTCGTTTCCTGGTGCCTCAGTATATTCTACAACAGCTCCAAAATCAAGCATCTTAATCACTTTGACTTCGTAAATGCTACCAACTTCAGGTTTAAACAACATCGCATCAATACGTGCTAAAACAGCATCAATACCTTCAGAACCAACTCCTAAAATTTCAACGATACCTTCTTCGGTTACAGGATCTTCATTGATAACAATAGTCGTTTCTGTTTCTTTCTGTAACTCTTGAATGTTTTTACCGCCAGGACCAATAAGTGCTCCGATAAATTCATTAGGAATACGTCTTGTAACCATTTTTGGGGCGTGACCTTTAACGTCTGCATTAGGCTCAGAAATAGTATCTGTTAATTTACCTAAAATGTGTAAACGACCATCACGAGCTTGTTTTAGTGCATTTACTAAAATCTCATAAGATAATCCTTTAACTTTAATATCCATTTGACAAGCGGTTATACCGTCTGCTGTACCAGTTACTTTAAAGTCCATATCTCCTAAGTGATCTTCATCACCTAAGATATCAGATAAGACAGCGTATTTTCCTGATTCTGCATCAGAGATTAAACCCATTGCAATACCAGAAACTGGCTTTTTTAATTGTACACCAGCATCCATAAGCGCCATTGTACCAGCACAAACAGTTGCCATAGATGAAGAACCGTTAGATTCTAATACTTCTGAAACGACACGTACAGTATATGGACAATCTTCTGGTACCATACCTTTTAAAGCACGTTGTGCTAAGTTACCATGTCCAACTTCACGTCTAGAAGTACCTCTAATTGGTCTAGCTTCTCCTGTTGAGAATGGAGGGAAATTATAATGTAAATAGAAACGCTCTTCACCTTCAAAGGATGGCATGTCTATTTGGTTAGCTTCTCTACTTGTACCTAAAGTTACAGTGGCTAATGCTTGAGTTTCTCCACGTGTAAAGATTGAAGAACCGTGAGTTGATGGTAAGTAATCTACCTCACACCAAATTGGTCTAATCTCAGTTGTTTTACGACCATCTAAACGTAATCCTTCGTTTAATGTTAAATCACGTACAGCAGCTTTTTCTGCTTTACTGTAATATTTTGAAATTAAATCTCCAAAATCTTCAACGTCTTCTTCAGAGAAAGATGCGATTATTTCTTCTTTAATTTCAGCAAATGCAGCGCCACGTTCGTGCTTAGAAGATCCTGCTTTAGCAATAGCATATACTTTATCGTATGCCATATCGTGAATCTTTTTGGCTAAATCTTCGTCAGCTCTTTCTGGTTCGTATGCTCTGGTTTCTTTTTTACCAAACGCTTCAGCTAATTTTACTTGCGCTTCACATTGTACTTTAATAGCTTCGTGTGCAGCTTTAATGGCTTCTGTCATTTCCTCTTCAGAAATTTCATCCATTTCACCTTCAACCATCATAACAGAGTCCGCAGAAGCACCAATCATCATATCGATATCCGATTCTTCTAACTGAGCAAATGATGGGTTGATGATAAATTCACCATTAATACGACCAACTCTTACTTCAGAAATTGGACATTCAAATGGGAAGTCTGAAAGTTGTATAGCAGCAGATGCAGCTAATCCAGCCATAGCATCTGGCATAACTTCAGGGTCGTGAGACATTAATTGAATCATTACCTGAGTTTCGCTATGATAATCTTTTGGGAATAATGGACGTAAAACACGGTCTACAAGACGCATAGTTAATACTTCTCCGTCGCTTGGTCTTGCTTCTCTTTTAAAGAAACCACCTGGATAACGACCAGCAGCAGCGAATTTTTCGCGGTAATCTACCGTTAAAGGTAGAAAGTCTACGTCTGCTGATTTGTAGTTAGATACTACTGTACATAATAACATACATTTTCCAGATTGCACAACAACAGAACCGTGAGCCTGTTTTGCAAGTTTTCCGGTTTCGATAGAGATTTCTCTACCATCACCTAGGTCTATGACCTCTTTGTAAGTTTTTGGAATCATATAAATTTTAATTCTTTAGCTGATATGACACGCATAGTCAGCAATGTTAAACAATGGTCGTTGTGTTGTTGTGTAGTTGTTGTGTGACCAATGAAAAACTGTTGTAGCTTCTTCAATTCGAAAATTAAACGCTTTCGAAGACGTTATATGTTAAACAAAAAACCACGCTAAAAGCGTGGTCTTTCTATCAGAGATTATTTTCTTAATCCTAATTCTTTAACGATAGCACGGTATCTTAAGATATCCTTTTTAGTTAAGTAGTCTAATAAAGCTCTACGCTTACCTACTAATTTTACTAGAGAACGCTCAGAGTTAAAATCTTTACGATTGTTTTTTAAGTGCTCAGTTAAATGGTTAATTCTGTACGTAAATAACGCAATTTGTCCTTCAGCAGAACCGGTATCATTTTTTCCTTTACCGTGTTTTGTGAAGATTTCTTCTTTTTTTTCTTTAGATAAATACATTCTAATATTGTTGTAAATGATTGTTATGTACTTTGAAAGGTTTTCTTTCAAGCGGCAAATATAATACTTTTTTGTGATTTGTGGATTTTTTTGTAACTTTTAATCTGTATTACAGTGTTTTAATATAGTCTCCCCTCGACTGGTTAAGAGCTTTTTCTATTAATCCTAAAGTTTAATAGGATGAAAGCTATTCGACCTTCCCAAAATGTTTCTAATGCTTACGATGTTCTAGATCGTGTGTTTAATAATACCTACAACGGTATTGCTGTTGTAAGTATGGATGGCAACTGGCTGAAAATGAATGAAGCCGTTTCTGATATTTTTGGTTATACAAAATCCGAACTTTTTAATATGGATATTGACAACATAGTCTTTATAGAAGACTTAGGTGTGCATGAGAAAAAGTTTGAAAAACTTATAAGCGGTAAGACAGATAAATACAGGGTTAAACAACGCTATTTTCATAAGAATGGAGATGTTATTTGGGTTTTAATCTATGTAACTCTTGTGTATTTTAAAGCAGGAAGACCACATATGATTTGGCAATTTACAGATATAACTAACCGTCAAAAAAATCAGGATAAATTAAAGGCTATGCTTAGTGTGGCCAAAGAACAGAATGATAGATTAACGTCTTTTGCAAATATTGTAACACACAACCTTAGATCGCATTCAGGTAATTTAGCATCGCTTACTGAATTTTTAGAAGTTGATTGTGGAGAAATCACATCTAATGAAAATTACAAATTGTTAAAACAGGCCGTAGATAATTTACAAGAAACTGTTGCTCATCTTACGGAAGTTGCTAAGATTAGAGAAATAGAGCCTTCAAAATTACAAAAGCTTAATCTTTATGACTATGTAGAAAAAGCGATGTATAATATTATTGCAATGGCACAAAATTCTAATGCTTTAATTTATAATCAAATCGATGAGTCTCATCGTGTAAAGGGAGTGCCTGCTTATTTAGATAGTATAATTCTCAATTTTCTCACCAATGCCATTAAGTATAAATCCGAAAAAAGAACACCTATCATTGAGCTTACATCTTTAGTTGAAGATGATTATGTGGTTTTTAAAATTAAAGACAATGGACTTGGCATTGATATGAATAAGTTTGGGGATAAGTTATTTCAGATGTACAAGACCTTTCATTATAACGAAGACGCTATTGGTATTGGTCTTTTTATTACTAAAAACCACATAGAATCTTTAGGTGGCAAAGTTACTGTAAACAGTGAGGTAGACGCAGGAACTGAGTTTTCAATCTATTTTAAAAAAGCATGAATTTTAGTTTTTGATTAAACGTTTTTCAATTGTTATGGTCTTAACAACATATTAACAATAAAAAAGTAATCATGAATTATTCAAATCACGAGCTCAAAGAAGTCATAAATAATGATGTGAGTAAAAAATTCAATGTAATTAAAAAAGGAATTTTAAGCCTTATGGTTTTAGTTTTAACATTTACATCATGTAGTAACAATGATGAAGTTGCAGAAACAGAAGATGTAACCCAAAGCACCTTAGAAGTACAGCGTTCTGCTGAGATAGATCAGATAGATAGTGTTTTGGGAGATATTGTAATAGATGCCTATGAAGCGCAAGAATCTACAGCAGAAAGAAACGGAGTAGCAACAAATAGTTCTGATGATACATTTTATGCTAAAGATATTCCTGATTGTGTAACGATTACTGTAGTAGCACAACAAAATTATAGAGAGGTAACCTTAGATTTTGGAACAGAAGGTTGTGTTGTTAATGGACATCTTATTCAGGGACAGATTGTTTTTGATTACACAAGAAATCCTGAGGCACAACAAATAATGGTTAACTACAATTTGATTGATTTTTACTTTGATGCTAAAAATATAATAGCGAGCCGCTCTATTTTAAAAGAATTGTCTAACGATAATGGAAATCCTCAGTTTACACACGATTTGAGTATTACTGTTATATGGCCAAATGGAGTACAAGCTTCTAGAGAAGGCACAAGAATTAGAGAATGGGTTGAAGGTTTTGGTAGTGGTGTTTTTAGTGATAATGTATTTGAAATTACTGGAGATTGGACAGCAACATTTGTTAATGGCAATACACATACTTATGAAGTTATTACTCCATTAAGAAGAGAGGTTATTTGCGCCTATTTTGTAAGTGGTTCTTTTGATGTACAACGTACAAATTTTGGAGGTGTTTTTGATTTTGGTGAAGGAGAATGCGATAACCAAGCAACCTTTACTTTTAATAACGGTACTGAGGTGCCTATAACATTAAATTAGATTTTGTGGTTTAATTGTTTTTAGTTGATTGGAGAAAAAAAGCGAGCTATTTAGCTCGCTTTTTTTATGCTCTTAAAGGTTGATTTTTTATTAAATCTATATATTGATTTACCTTTTTCTTTAAATCTCTTCTATGTGTTATAAAATCTAAGAAACCATGCTCTAATAAGAACTCTGAAGTTTGAAACCCTTCGGGTAATTCTTGGCCAGTAGTATCTCGCACTACTCTTGGGCCTGCAAAACCAATTAAAGCGCCTGGTTCAGCTATATTAATGTCTCCTAACATAGCGAATGATGCTGTTGTACCACCTGTGGTTGGGTCTGTACATAATGAAATATACGGAATGCCAGCATCTGCTAATTGTGCTAATTTTGCTGAGGTTTTTGCTAGTTGCATTAATGATAAAGCCGCTTCCATCATACGAGCACCACCAGATTTGCTGATAATCATAAATGGTGTTTTTTTCTTTAAAGCATAGTCGGCTGCTCTTGCAATTTTTTCACCAACAACACTTCCCATAGATCCGCCAATAAAGTTAAAGTCCATACAAGCTACTACTAAGTCTTCTCCCATAGATTTTCCAACAGCTGTACGTACCGCATCTTTAAGGTTGGTTTTAGATTGTGCCGCCTTCAAACGGTCTGGGTATTTTTTAGTATCAACAAATTTTAGAGGGTCCTTTGAAGTTAAATCGGCATCTAACTCTTTAAATTTATTGTCATCAAAAAGAATTTCGAAGTATTCTTTACTTCCGATTCTTACATGGTAACCGTCTTCAGGACTCACATAAAAATTTTGTTCTAATTCTTTAGTGTCAATTATTTTTCCGGTAGGAGATTTATACCAAAGTCCTTTGGGAGTATCTTTTTTTTCCTCTGTAGACGTTTGAATTCCTTTATCTTTTCTCTTAAACCAAGCCATATGAAATTTGATTTTTTTTAGACCCTATGACAATGCTAAGGGTTATTTTATAATCATAGATTTAAAAAGATATTTCTATAATTATGTTATTAGTTAGTTAGAGCAAAATTACTACTAATTAATTAAACTCAAAAGCAGTTATTTCATGTTGTTGTTAAAATGAACAAACCTATCAAAATTAAACAATAACTTTGATAGGTCTGAAAATATGAAATACGTCTTTATAACGTATCTACGTTGTTTAAGTCTTCAAATGCTTTCTTAAGACGCTCAACAAAGGCTTGCTCTCCTTTTCTTAACCAAACTCTAGGGTCGTAGTATTTTTTGTTTGGTGCATCATCTCCTTCAGGATTGCCTATTTGGGTTTGTAAATAATCGTGATTGTCTTGTATGTAATCTCTAACACCACTAAGGAATGCCCATTGCATGTCGGTATCTATATTCATTTTTATAACTCCATAACCAATAGCTTCTCTTATTTCTTCTACTGTAGAACCAGAGCCACCATGGAATACAAAATCGATGTGGTTATGACCAACATTGTACTTTTCTGTAATGTACTCTTGTGAGTTCTTTAAGATTTTTGGAGTTAGTTTTACATTACCAGGTTTGTAAACACCATGCACGTTACCAAAAGCTGCAGCAATAGTAAACTGGTCGCTAACTTTACTTAATTCTTCGTAGGCATAAGCCACTTCTTCAGGTTGTGTATATAGTTTTGAAGCATCGACATCGCTATTGTCTACACCATCTTCTTCACCACCTGTTATACCAAGCTCAATCTCTAAAGTCATACCCATTTTGCTCATACGCGCAAGGTATTTTTTACAGATTTCTATATTCTCTTCAATTGGCTCTTCAGATAAATCTATCATGTGAGAGCTGTAAAGTGGTTTTCCTGTTTCTTCAAAATGTTTCTCACTTGCGTCTAATAAACCATCAATCCAAGGCAATAATTTTTTAGCACAGTGGTCTGTATGTAAAATTACAGGAACTCCATAAGCTTCTGCCATATGATGTACGTGTTTTGCACCTGCAATTCCACCAGCAATAGCACCTTTTTGGTCATCGTTTCCTAAACCTTTTCCTGCGTTAAATTGCGCACCTCCATTAGAAAACTGAATAATTACGGGAGCATTTAGAGCCTTAGCAGTTTCTAAAACACCGTTTATGGTATTAGAACCAATAACATTTACTGCTGGTAAGGCAAAGCCTTTTTCTTTAGCTAATTTGAAAATTTCCTGAACTTCTCTTCCTGTTGCAACGCCAGGTTTGATATTGTGACTCATGATTTTATGATTGAAAATTAGATATCAAAAATACATAATTTTAATCATCTTTTGATGCGTTTTAGAAGATAAAAAACCGAAAACGATGTAGGAGGAATAAGGTGTTTAAAAAGGATAGTTAATACCAATGTTGTATACAGCATTTCTAAAGTTGTAGCTTCTAAACCAGCGACTGCCTTCTTGTTGTGAAGGATCGTAAGTTTTAAAACCTGTGTCAAAACGAAGTACAAAAAAGTCAAAATCGTAACGAAGCCCAAAGCCAGAACCAACAGCAATATCTTTGAGAGAATTTAAGTTTGTAAACGTGGCTCTATCGTCTGTAACATTATCTAATACATTCCATATGTTGCCAGCGTCAACAAAAAGCGCACCTTTTAAATTTCCAAATAAGCTAAAACGTTGTTCGGCACTTAAATGAATTTTAAAGTTTGCTTCGTTAAACTCGTTTGTAGAACTAGAACTGCCTGGACCAAGGTTGTAAGCTGTCCATGCTCTGTTGTCGTTTGGTCCACCAGCAAAGAAACTTTTGGCAAAAGGAATACTATTAGAATTACCATAAGGAATTGCAATACCAGCAAAACTTCTAAATGCAAAAACGTTGTTTCTCCCTAAGTCAAAATATTTAATGTAGTCTATTTCGGTTTTAAAATATTGAGAAAAAGCGACGCCAAAGACTTCGTAGTTTCCGTTTTCATTTTTTGAAGATCCAAAGACTTCTGAAAGGTTAGATAATAGGTTGCCAGCTAACTCAACGCGCCACTTAAAGATGGAAAAATCATTGTCAAAAATACTGGTGCGTTTATCTTTCTTATAATCAAAACTTGTAGAAAAAATAAGGTTGTTTTCCGTGAGTCGTTGTTTTCGCTCTTCAATATTGTGTACAGTTTTAAAATCTTCGTCTTCGGGAATTAAACTTGTGTTTTCATTGAGTACATCATTGATAAATTGATTGGCTTCTGTAGGTATGCTTAAGTTTTCATTAGAAGTAATATAGCCGATGTCTTGTGCTATATTATTAAGTCTGCTGTATGAGTTAGTATAAACTCCAAAGTAATTGCTGGTGTTTAGGTTTTTTACAAACTGAACATTAAAAAGTTCTAGTGTGTTGGTAACGGTTCTAGATGGAGACCAATTGTAGCTTAAAAGTCCGGATAAAGTTTGTTTATCAAGTCCAATATTCTGTTGGCTTGTGGTAGAAATGTTTATAGCTGTGCTTGGCGACATGTATTTTGGTATAATACTATCGGTATTAAAAGGTGTAAATAACCTAGGAATAGTTAATCTAATATTTCCACCAAACTCATTAATATCAAAAAAGGAACTCACATCGTCACTTCTGTTTTTTGAAGCACCAATTGCAGCAATACCGCTAATTTCTAAAGTTTCTGCACCTCTAAAGATATTTCTTATTTTTAATCCTGGAGTTACAGAAAAACCGATGGTTTGGATATTACTTTGCGAGACATCTAAATCTAAACTTAGTGCGTATTTTTTCTTAGGTTCTAGATATATGTTAGCTGTTAGCGTAGTATCCTCAGGATTTTCTATGTATTCTATACTTGGGTATCTAAACATTTGCAAATCGTTGAGGTAGCGTAGCGACCTACTACGTGCTAAATCTGTATAAATATCTCCTTTGTTAATAAAAACAGCGTCAGTAAGTGCTTTGGGCCTGAATCTCAGTTTTTCTTTACTGTAAAGATTATAATTTTTATAAACTGTAGTGTCGGAAATTGCTTTATGCTGATTGTTAAAATTCTCGTCAGTAAAAATGTTAACTTCTTTAATTTTAAATATTTTAAAAGGGGCAACTCTAGTAGAATCTTCTGTTCTTATAAGTCTGTTTGCTATTATAAAATCGGTGTTGACTTTATGGTTGGTGTCAATAGTGTCGGTTTCAAATCTAATGTAGTCTTGTCCGAAGTAATAAAAGCCAGCATTTCTTAGATAGTTAGTGACGCGTTCGCGTTCGTTCTCATAATTCTGTTCATTGTACTGTTCGCCTTTTTTAAGAAGTGTTGGTTTAATAAATTTAGGATACAAAGCGTCTATTAAAGGACTGCTTATAATTGGGTTTAATGAATCTAAAAAATAAGGTTTCTTTTTAACAACGTTATATGTTACTTGAGCTCTTTTGGTACTGTCTTTATTAACTTCAAAAGTTACCTCATTGTCAAACCAACCTATACTGTAGTAATATTTTCTTAGATTGTTTACAGTTTTAATTGTTTTATCTTCGTTGTAGATTGTAGGTGCTTCACCTGTACGTTTTAGCCAGCTATTAAAGTTCTTTCTAGATTCTATTTCTTTGTCAAATTGTTTTTTAGATAGCAGTTTTGTCTTCCAGCGTACTTTAGAAGAATCACTTAATACTTTAGCATCTATAATAGAATCTATATTTGGTCTAGCTAAGTTGTAAACATGGAGTTTTAAAGGGAAACCTAATAAACTATTCATGCCAGAATTTGTTTTCTGAACGATAATATTATTAACACGCTCTTCCTTGTTAACCTTGTCGTCTACAATTATGGTGTTTTTAGTAATGAGATGCTCATTAGACTTTACACGTTTTACAACATCGCAAGAATTGAATAGGGTGATAAAAACCAACATCAAAATACAGTATAGTATTCTAGGATATTTAGCTAATATTGAAAATTGAATTTGCAAGCTTATTTGATGTATGTTTTTTTGATATTGGTTGTTATAAACAAAAATTAGTCCAAAAAAGGTTTACTTTGTATTTAATCTAAGCAAATGTAAAGACATTTTAATGGTTACAAAGCAAGAAATAAAGTTAATTAAAAGTTTAAATCAAAAAAAAATATAGACAACAATTAGGCTTGTTTATTGTAGAAGGAATAAAAGGAATCGAAGAATTTCTAAACTCCGATTTTAAACTTAATCGCTTATATACTACAAAACAGATTTTTGAAGCACCAAAAAATGAAACTACAGAAATATCTGAAAATGAATTAAAAAAAATCACGTCTTTAAAAAACCCAAATACCGCTTTAGCCATTTTTGAAATTCCGAAACCAGTCAAAGTAGACAATAGAGGGTTAATTGTAGCCTTAGACGATGTAAGAGATCCAGGAAATTTAGGAACCATTATAAGACTTTGCGATTGGTATGGTATAAAAGATTTGGTCTGCAGTCTTAATACCGTAGATTGCTACAATTCTAAAGTTGTACAAGCGACCATGGGCTCTTTAACCAGAGTTAATATTACATACCTTGATCTGGCAGAGTTTATGTCTAACAGTAACAGTCCGATTTTTGGAACTTACATGAATGGAGAAAATATTTATAGCTCCAATTTACCAAACGATGGCATTATTGTTTTGGGTAACGAAGCCAATGGTATTTCAGAAAAAATAACATCTATTATAGATAGAAAAATAACAATCCCTCAATTTGGAAATAGTAAGGATACAGAAAGCCTAAATGTCGCCAACGCAACCGCTATTGTATTGAGCGAATTTAAAAGACGAACTATTGAAATGTAAAGTTGATAAAAATGCCTCTGGTTTGCATTTTAGCAACATTACCAGTCCATGGACTGTTGGGATCAGCATCTCTTACAATTTCGTCATTAATTGCAAAAATACCACGTATTGAAGGTGTAAATTTAAAATACAATAGGTACAAATCGATACCAAAACCAATTTCGTAGAAGTAGGTGTTTTTCTTCATTCTAAATTCACCAGCACTATTATCATCTGGATTATCTTGATTGCTAGAAAGGTTCAAAGCTGTTGAAAAACCACCAATAATAAATGGTTTAAAATTATTAATTCGTTTGGTAGATACCTTTAACAATAACGGAATGTGTATATAGGTAGATTTTACTTCTCGCAATAAATCAGAGTCGTTATAATCTGTCCCAGCAAAATAGCTTTCGTTATACATTAAATTTCTGGTCGTAAAAAACACACCAGGCTCTAGCCTAAGATTCATGTAGTCATTAATACGCATGTCTCCAATGAGCCCTAGGTGAAATCCAAACGTTTTGTCAACTAAGATATCATCAAGGTTTTCTTCGTAATCAAACTTAAAATCATATTGATTGAAACCTAGAAAATAACCCCAAGACAGAAATTTTTGGTCTAAATTGTCAATGTTATTAGCGACCTTTTCTTTGGTAAATAATTGCGCAGTTGTAGTTTGAAACGCTATTAAAAAGGTTAAGAAAACTAAGATCTTTTTCATTTATATTAAAATTTTCAAGCAACACAGGTTTATTAATTTATGATACAATTAGGTGATTTTCATTGTATGCTAATTGCTTATTGCCTTCATAATTATGCTTTAGATGCTGTATAAATAGTGGCTACACCCATTGTTTGTGGCTTATCCTCGACATTAATAAACCCAATTTTTCTCAAAATATTGTTTAATGCCTCACCATATGGAAAAACAGAAGCCGATTCACTTAGGTAATTGTAAGCTATTTTATCTTTTGAAAATAATTTTCCTATAGTTGGTAAAATAAATTTTGAGTAAATCTTGTATCCAAACTTGTAAATTGGGTTGGTTGGTACCGACGTTTCTAAAATAACAAAAATTCCGTTTGGCTTTAATACCCTTAATATTTCTGATAGTCCTTTTTCTAGATTTTCAAAATTTCTAACACCAAAAGCCACTGTTATAGCATCAAAGGTATTGTCCTCAAAAGGTAAATTTTCAGAATCACCAATAACCATAGAGATTATATTCTCTAATTTTTTTGAAGCTATTTTTTTTCTTCCAACCTCTAGCATGCCATTACTAATGTCTAAACCAATAATTTCTTTGGCATTGGTAGAGGCGAGGTTAATAGCCAAGTCGCCTGTGCCTGTTGCAATATCTAAAATGTTTTCAGGCTGTTTTTTGCTGACAATTTTAACGACTTTATTTCGCCATTTTACATCAATACCAAAAGAAATAACGCGGTTAAGTCCATCGTATTCTTTAGAAATGGTATCAAACATTTCGGTGACCTGCTCTTTTTTTGAAGCATCACTGTCTTTGTAGGGTTTAACTTTTTCGGCCATTAAAATTTTTTTGGCAAAAATACATGAATTTTTTCGTTTCAAAATTCACAAAAAACAAATGAAAAATTTTATGTATTCCTAAAGTGATTAGAGAAATAGAATTAAATTTTTAAATACACAAAGCATAATAGAACTTTAAACCATTGAAACACGTTAACTTATTACTTCTTACTATATTTGTATGTTTATTTTGAATAAGACATAGATGAAACCTACATGTTAAAAATAATTGACAATCTACAATAGGTCTATTATTTTTTAATATCAAAGGTTTCATGTGACCATTAAAAAACAATAAGAGTAAACACATGAAAATAATTATCGCAGGTGCTGGAGAGGTAGGATTTCATTTGGCTAAATTATTATCCTACGAGTCGCAAGAGATAACCCTTATTGACACAAGAAAAGAGAGTTTAACCTACGCAGGTGAACATCTAGATATAAAAACTATTAAAGGTGATGCCACTTCAATTGCAATCCTTAGGGAAGCACGCATAGAGTCGGTAGAATTGTTTATCGCTGTTACATCTTCCGAGACTACAAATATCACAGCGTGTGTGTTGGCTAAGCAGTTAGGAGCACAACGTACCATAGCCAGAATATCTAATACAGAGTTTATTGAAGAAAAAGAGACTATTGGTTTTTCGCAGTTTGGTATCGATGAATTAATTTCGCCAGAATCTTTAGCGGCATCAGAGATTGAGTTGTTATTAAACCAGTATGGCTTTAACGACACCTATGAGTTTGAAGGAGGTGCATTAACCATGCTAGGCTTAAGACTTTCGAGAACAGCTAAATTTGTCGGAAAAACTGTAAAAGAAGCTGCAGAACTTTATTCTGAGTTGCATTTTATTCCAATTGCTATTCAGCGCTACGGAACCCAATATACTATTATTCCTCGTGGTGACACACAATTTAAGGAAGGTGATAAGGTGGTGTTTATGACTTCGGAAGGAGGTGATGCCGAATTGTTTGAACTTTCTGGTAAAGTAAAATCTGAAATTAAGAATGTAATGATTCTTGGTGGAAGTAAAATAGGATTTAAAACAGCCAGAGATCTTTGTAAGAGTAAATTTAATGTAAAGCTTGTGGAGAGTAGACAAGCTATGGCCGAAGATTTGGCAGATAGGCTTCCTAATGCACTTATCATTTGTGGTGACGGTAGAAATGTTGATATTTTAGATGAAGAAAATATTATAGATATGGATGCTTTTATATCTGTAACTGGCAATTCTGAAACCAACATTATGTCTTGTCTTTTGGCTAAATCTAAAGGTGTAAGAAAAACAATTGCCTTAGTCGAAAATATGGATTATTACCAGCTCTCACAGTCTATTGGTATCGATACGCTAATCAACAAAAAACTGTTAGCAGCAAATAACATCTTCAGATATATAAGAAAAGGTGAGGTTGTAGCTATGACCAAGCTTACTAACATGAATGCTGAGTTGTTAGAATTTATGGTAAAGCCTAACTCTAAAATCACAAATAAAGTTATTAAAGACTTAAATTTCCCAAGGTCTGCTATATTTGGTGGTGTCATTAGAGATGGTGAAGGTATGATTCCGCTAGGAAGCTTTAAAATTGAAGCTGGTGATAGAGTCGTAGTATGTTGTTTACCGCGTTCAATCTCTGAAGTAGAAACCTTTTTCTCTTAAGCTGAATTATGTCTAGAATCCGACTAAACTATAAAATCATTTTCCATTTTTTTGGACTGCTATTGCTTTTCAATGGAGGTTTTATGATGTTGGCGGCATTAATTAGTCTTATTTACAAAGATGGTGTCACCTTAAATCTATTTTTAGCAAGTTTATCTACTTTGCTTATTGGAGCTGCTGCTATGTATGGCACCAAAAACCATAGTAAGGAGATGAATAAGCGCGAAGGTTACATTGTTGTTGCTTTTGGTTGGATAGTAATGTCGCTTACAGGAACTTTGCCCTACATGGCAACAGGAGCCATGCCAACTTTTACTGAAGCTTTTTTTGAAACCATATCTGGTTATACCACAACAGGTGCTAGTATCCTTAACGATATCGAAGTGCTTCCAGAAGGTGTGTTGTTTTGGCGAAGTATGACACATTGGATTGGTGGTATGGGAATTATTGTACTAGCCATTGCAATTCTTCCGTTGTTAGGAGTAGGAGGTATGCAGCTTTTTGCTGCTGAAGCACCAGGTCCTGGTGGAGATAAATTGCATCCAAGGATTACAGATACTGCAAAGCGTCTATGGCTAATATATTTTGGTTATACTGTGGCAGAAACCATCTTATTACAAGTAGCTGGAATGTCGTTTTTTGATGCCATTAATCATGCTTTGAGTACATTGTCTACAGGAGGTTTCTCAACCAAAAATGCCAGTGTGGCGTATTGGAATGATAATCCGGCAATTCAATATATTATTATTTTCTTTATGTTTTTGGCAGGTACTAACTTTGTGTTGAGTTATTACTTGTTTAAAGGGAAAGTCTCTAATATTGTAAAAGATGAAGAGTTTAAACTTTACTTTAAGTTTATAGCCATCTTTACTATCATAGCTGCGCTTTTAATTTATTTTAAGGCAGATGTGTCGCAATCTACAATTGCGCATCCAATGGTTTTAGGTGAAGGAGAAAGCGCGTTCAGGCATGCTTTATTTCAGGTGTTAACTGTAATAACCACAACAGGATTTGTTTCTGCAGATTATACCATGTGGACCCCATTTTTAACGGTGTTTTTCTTTGGATTGATGTTTTTAGGAGGTTCTGCAGGTAGTACTTCTGGTGGTGTTAAGGTGGTAAGACATTTAATCTTAATTAAAAATGGATTTTTAGAGTTTAAGCGTTCATTACATCCCAACGCTATTTTACCGGTTCGCTACAATACAAAGTCCATTTCAAAAGATATTGTATTTAACGTATTAGGATTTTTTATCCTATACATGCTATCTTTTATTATTGGAGCCTTGGTGTTTTCTATGTTTCAAATGGATTTTGAATCTGCTATAGGTCTATCTGCCTCAAGTTTGGGTAATGTAGGGCCAGCACTTGGGGAATTTGGACCTGTAAATAATTATGCCGCATTACCACCTTTAGGGAAATGGTGGGCTTCTTTTTTAATGCTCATTGGTAGATTGGAATTGTTCACCGTACTTATTATTATGACACCTTTTTTCTGGAGGAACAGATAAATTTTTAATTTTTTTTCAAAGTTTTTTAAAATTAAGCTAGCCTATAATTTTACTGCTATTTTTTAAGTTTTAGGTACTCAAAATCAAGCTGTTGTTGTAACATGGTCTGTAACATTTTTAGTTCTGTTGCGTCATATTTGCGTAACCAATTAAAAATTATCAATCATGGAATTAGTATTAAATCAAGAATTAGAATCTGTACCAGAACCCATTGAGGTATCTCATTACACAACAAATGGTTTGTTAAATTCTAGTTACAAATCTATTGTGAAGTACAACTTTAGCAGCGCTACTGCAAAATCTGTTTTCGGAATTAGACAACGTGTAAAGGCTTCACAATTTAGCAATGTAGATCACATAGCGGCAATCTTAAAATTGTCTGTATTTGTGATAGCTTTAATCGCTATTTTCTAAAACATACTCCTTATTTTCTGAGCTTTACCTGTCATTCTGTTATTTGGGTTAGTTTAAATAATTTATAAGGAAATAAAGTAAGGACATTATGCCACTAGCAGAATCAATGATAAGCTCTATGAAGAGTAATAAACGCATTATGCTTGATAAATCTAAACGATTTAGAAAGACACTAGGTGGTTATGATAAAAACAGAAAGAGAAATTACGACTTCCCTGAAGCGACACCTGAAATGTTGCTTGAAATAAGAAAGAAGTTAAAAAGAGAGCAAAATATCTTATGGTTTAAGATTAGTGTTGCCTCAGCAATAATAATAACAATTTTAGTTTGGATGCTAATGGCATCCTAAAAGAAAAGCTATAACACAAACACTGTGTTATAGCTTTTTTATAAAAGTGTTATTGGGTTTTCTAACTTAAGGCTTCCTTAATCCTTTTAACGGCTTCAATAATCTGTTCTTTCGACGCAGCATAAGAAATGCGTATACAATCTGGATTACCAAAAGCTTCACCAGTTACCGTAGCTACTAGAGCTTCTTCTAATAAGAATAAAGACATGTCAGTCGCATTATTAATGGTTTTTCCTTTGATGGTTTTTCCAAAATAAGCAGACACATTAGGAAACACATAAAAAGCACCTTCTGGCTCGTTAGTTTTAAAACCTTCTATATCTTCTAATAAGCCTAAGATTAACTTACGACGTTCTTTAAACTCATCAATCATATATTTTATACGAGAAGGGTCAGCTTCTAAGGCAGAAATGACTGCGCGCTGTGCAATACAATTTGCTCCACTAGTTACTTGGCCTTGCATTTTGTTACAAGCTCTGGCAATCCAGTCTGGCGCACCAATATAACCAATTCTCCAACCTGTCATCGCAAAGGCTTTAGAGACACCATTTACAGTAATAGTTCGGTCATACATATCTTCAAACTGTGCCATGCTATGGTGTCCACCAATAAAATTGATATGCTCATAGATTTCATCAGAAGCTACATATATATTTGGATGTTTTTGTAATACATCTGCAATAGCTCTTAATTCTTCTTTACTATATACAGAACCACTTGGATTACAAGGTGAGCTGTACCAAAGCATTTTTGTTTTTGGTGTAATGGCCGCTTCAAGTTGTTCAGCCGTCATCTTAAAGTCGTTAGAAATATCTGTTTTTACTTCAACCGGAACACCTCCATTAAGTTTTATAATATCAGCGTAGCTAACCCAATAAGGACATGGTAAAATAACTTCATCTCCATCATTAAGCATTACGGAGGCAATGTTGAATAATGATTGCTTAGCACCTGTAGATACCACAATTTGAGATCTTGAATAATCTAGCTCATTATCGCGCTTAAACTTGGTTATGATGGCATCTTTTAGTTCTACATAGCCATCAACAGGTGTGTAGCTATTATAATTATCATTTATAGCTTTTATGGCTGCTTCCTTTACAAAATCTGGTGTGTTAAAATCGGGTTCACCGAGACTTAAGCCAATAATGTCTTTACCCTCTGCTCTGAGTTCTCTGGCTTTTGCAGCCATAGCTAGGGTTGCTGAAGTTGATAGATTATTAATTCTATCAGAAAGTTGGTTCATGTGTTAGTTATAATAGAATTATGCTTGCATTGCTGGTCGCATTCCCATTTCTTTGAGAAATCTAAAATGCGCTACAATCGCTTTTCTTGTGGTTTCGTATTCTTTATAAGGTAAATTAAATTCTTTGGCAGTATCCTTTACAATTTTGGCAATTTTTCCGTAGTGTATATGACTAATGTTTGGAAAAATATGATGCTCTACCTGATGATTTAAACCTCCTGTATACCAGTTTACCAACCAGTTTTTAGCACCAAAATTAACGGTAGTTTTTAGCTGATGAATTGCCCAAGTGTTCTTCATGGTACCATCTTTTTCTGGCATTGGCATTTCAGCTTCATCCATAACGTGTGCTAATTGAAAAACAACGCTTAGAATTAGACCAGCAACATAGTGCATAATAAAAAAGCCTATTAATACTTGATACCAAGCTAAATCGGTTAAAACGATAGGAAGTACAATCCACATAGAAACATATAGTAACTTAGAAATAACCAATTTACTCCAGTTAACAATAGGGTTTGGAAATTTTCCATAGGATAATTTACGCTTCATGTAACGTTTCATTTGCTGAAAGTCTGTGGTAATTGCCCAGTTTATGGTTAATAAACCATACAAGAAAATAGAATAATAATGTTGAAATTTGTGGTGCTTATGCCATTCTGCGTGTTCTGAAAATCGTAGAATTCTACCTGCTTCCAAATCTTCGTCATGACCATGAATATTGGTGTATGTATGATGAAGTACATTGTGTTGTACTTGCCAGTTGTAAACATTTCCTGCCAAGATGTAGATGCTGCTTCCCATTAAGCGGTTAACCCATTCTTTATTAGAAAAAGCGCCATGGTTACCGTCGTGCATTACATTCATACCAACTCCTGCCATACCAATACCCATAACAACAGTTAATAGTAATTGAGCCCATGTAGGAATGTCTAAAGTAAGAAGCAAAAAATATGGAGTTAAGAAGATTGCAAACATAACAACCGTCTTTATCCAAAGTTGCCAGTTACCAGTTCTTTTAATATTGTTTTCTTTAAAATAATTGTTGACACGTTTGTTTAGAGTTCTAAAGAACTTTGCCGAGTCAACACGAGAGAATGATAAGGTTTGTTGAGCCATAAATCTATGTTTTTATTTATAACGAAAAGGGATTAACTTCATTATAAGTTGCCAAAGATAATTAATAAATAAAATGCAGCCTTATGCTAAAGCGTTAATTTATGCACACTAAAATAGTTATTTTTGCACAAATTAAAATTGATGGATTTAATTCTAAAATACTTTCCGGATTTAACAGCGCGTCAAATTGAACAATTTGCAGCACTAGAAGCATTGTATAAAGACTGGAATTCTAAGATTAACGTGGTGTCTCGTAAGGATATTGATGAATTATACTTAAGACATGTTTTACATTCGTTAGGTATAGCTAAAGTAATTCAGTTTTCTGATAACTCTTCTATCTTAGATGTTGGAACAGGTGGCGGATTTCCTGGAGTGCCCTTAGCTATTATGTTTCCTAATTGCCAATTTCATTTGGTAGATAGTATTAATAAAAAATTGAAAGTTATCAATGCAGTTAGTGAAGCTATTGGTTTAACTAATGTGAGAACAACACACAGTAGAGTAGAAGCCATTGATGAAACCTACGATTTTATTGTAAGTAGAGCCGTAACAGCAATGCCAGAGTTTACAAAATGGGTAAAAGGTAAAACAGCCAAAAAGCAACGAAATGAACTTAAAAATGGAATACTGTACCTGAAAGGAGGTGATTTAACAGAAGAACTAAAGCAGTACACGACAGTTAAAGCCTATCTATTGTCAGATTATTTTGAAGAAGAATTTTTTGATACTAAAAAAGTGATTCACTTACCCTTAAAGCATAATTAAAAAAAGCGCTTCTTTTTAGAAGCGCTTTTTTTATGTATTACTCATATTAATTAGCGATAAACTTGGTTGTAAAATTCGCGTTGTTTTCAGAAGTTACATTCAAAATGTAAAATCCTGAAGCCAGATTTACAGGAATTGTAGTTCTATTGGTTAATACTGCTTGAGTTTTGAAAACCATTTTCCCAGAAACATCCACAATTTGTATTGATGCATTTGATTCTGTATCTGTAAGAAGTACTAATTCATTTTTTACCGGATTGCTTTCCAGTTGAAATGCAATGGCCTCATTATCTGAAATTCCTAATGGAGGGGTTAAGATTTCTATCAATGCAAAATTAACATTATCCTCAGTCAATTGTACATGTGGCTCATTATCATCTGGTAAAAACGTATTGTCAAAAGGTGTCATGTTTGTTGTGCCACGACCTGCTAAGTTGATGTCGTGATGCCAATCGATCTCATCATCTGTAATTTCTAATGCTAAAGCACTAACGGAAGGAATAAAACTAAACTTATCTATTTGTAAAGCGTTTACAAAATCGGCAGCTGTGCCGCCTCCTGAAGCGATATCTCCAGTTAAAGCTGCTAAATCAAAAAGTCCGCCAGGTGCTGAGTCTACACCATCGGAATATGAAAATGATTGACTGCTTGCTTCAGAGCCTTCTACCTCAAACCCAAAAATAGAAATGCCAATATCACTAACAGTAGATGTTATGTTTGCAGCTGGTGTAAAGTTTATTTCTACATCAACAGTTGCTGTAAAGCTACCTGCAGGAACGTTAAAACTTGTATTAATTACAGAGTAGCTATTTGTAACCGTTGGACCACTGCTGCCCATTGCAAAATAAGAACTGCCAATACCACTTCCGTTAATTATAGCGACGTTTCTAGTGTTTTCAGGAAAGCCAGAAAGATTAAAACTGTTGATATTGCTTTCAAATTGAGTTCTAAAAGGATGAGCCTGTGGTAGTGTTAAGGCTGGGTCAAAATTCACAGGGCTTCCAGATTGAAGATGTGCTTCAAAATGATCAATCAGTAATTGTCTTGCGGCAGGCGATTTTAAAAACGAATCGATAAGCGGTTGTACTTCAGCAATGGGTTGTGTGCCATTGTAAGCAAGGAAATTCAATTGGTGTTGCAAGCCAATAGGAACGTTTGCACCATGATGCGGTGAATCAAACGACATATATAATCTGGTGTCTGCATCCAACGTGTTAGCTTCCATGTAGTTTAATGCATAGCGAGAAATTAATCCTCCCATACTTGGACCTATAATGACGTTTTGTTCTGGGTTGTTACCAGCTTTTGCAGTATTAATAATGTCTAATAGCTCTACAAGTAACATGGCATTACGCTCTATAAAATCGGTGCCGCCATCAATTGTGGCACCATCAGCAGCTCTTACATAAACAGGGAAGTTTAAAATAATAACATCAAAACCTTCTACTCTTACTAAGTCAGCTAAGTTTTGTGAGCCAGAGCTACCAGTAAAATCTAGTAAACTGTATAATCCGGCAATATCTCTGGAATCTCCAGGGTCAAAGCCGTCAACCACAATGATCGGTTTGTCCAACACATTGTCAGAACTTAAAAACATCTGGTACTCTCCTTCACCAGGATAATTAGTTGCTTCACCATAAGCTGATAAATCGGGAGTAATACTCGAGGAGAAAGACGTTTGGGCTAAAAATAAAGAGGGAACAATCAAAAAGATGAAAATGTAAAGTTTCTTCATATTGAGGGAGTTTTTGGTTTTAGACTCAAAAGATACAAAGTTTCAAAAGGGCATAGTTAAATTCTGCGTTATTTTCTATTAAGCGCAAAAAAAATCCTTAAAAGCACACTGCTTTTAAGGATTTGTAATTCAGTTTGTTATATAGGTTATCCTAAGAAAGGATATCTGTAATCCGTTGGAGTTACAAATGTTTCTTTAATTAATCGTGGAGATACCCAACGTAATAGGTTTTGAGCACTACCAGCTTTATCATTTGTTCCAGAAGCTCTGGCACCACCAAATGGTTGTTGACCAACAACAGCACCAGTTGGCTTATCGTTGATGTAGAAATTACCAGCCGAATTTTGTAATGCTTTAGTGGCTTCGTCTATAGCATAACGCTCAGTTGCTAAAATTGCACCAGTTAAAGCATATTCACTTGTTTCATCCACAAGTTTTAAAGTTTCTGAATACGCATCATCTTCGTAAACATAAATCGTAATCACTGGTCCAAATAACTCAGTACACATTGTTGTGTATTTAGGGTTTGTAGTTAAAATAACTGTTGGTTCTATAAAATACCCTTTAGATTTATCGTAATTACCACCAGCAATAATTTCAGCATCACTATCAGCTTTTGCTTGGTCAATATATTTAGCTAATTTATCAAATGAACCTTCGTGGATTACTGCTGTAATAAAGTTACTCATATCTTCCGGAGAACCCATTTTGAATGAAGCAAGATCTTCTAAAACATAGTTTTTAACATCTGCCCAAATGCCCTTTGGAATGTATGCTCTAGATGCTGCACTACATTTTTGACCTTGCAATTCAAAAGCACCACGAGAAATAGCTGTTGCTACTTGTTTCGCATTTGCAGACTTATGTGCTACGATAAAATCTTTTCCGCCTGTTTCACCAACAATTCTTGGGTAGGTTTTGTAATTGTGAATATTTTCACCGATTTGTTTCCACAATTCTTTAAAAATAAATGTAGAACCTGTGAAGTGTAAACCAGAAAAATCTGGACTAGCTAAAACAGTATTGGTAATCATTACAGGATCTCCAAATACAACGTTAATTACACCATCTGGTACTCCAGCTTCTTTAAAGACGTCCATAATAACTTTAGCAGAATATACTTGGCTATCACTTGGTTTCCAAACAACAACATTACCCATTAATGCCATACAAGCAGGTAGGTTACCAGCAATAGCAGTAAAGTTAAATGGTGTTACAGCATAAGTGAAACCTTCAAGAGGGCGATACTCAACACGGTTCCAAGCATCGCTTGTACTTTCTGGTTGCTCCATGTAAATGTCAGTCATAAACTGAACATTGAAACGTAAAAAGTCTATCAGCTCACATGCAGCATCAATCTCTGCTTGGTGGATTGTTTTAGACTGTGCAATCATAGTTGCAGCATTAATCTTTGCTCTGTAAGGGCCAGCAATTAATTCTGCAGCTTTAAGAAAAATACCAGCGCGTTGTTCCCAAGGTAATTGAGACCACGTCTTGCGAGCTTCTAAAGCTGTTGCAATGGCTTCTTCAACGTGAGTTTGCTCAGCTAAGTGGTATTCGCCAACGATATGTTGATGGTCGTGTGGAGGAGACATAGTTCTGGTGTTTCCAGTTTTTACATCTTTTCCGTTAATATATAAAGGCACTTCTACTTTGCTGTTAAACATAGCTTTGTAAGTTTCGGCCACAGCTTTGCGTTCTGGTGAACCTGGTGCGTAAGACTTAACAGGCTCGTTAACTGCTACAGGTACATTAAAGAATCCTTTTGACATAATATGATTGTTTTTATTTGAATTTTTGAAAGTGCAAAGGTACAAATTTTAGAGGAGAAAGTTGTTTTCAAACGTTATAGTTCTGTGAAACTTAAAAGCATAATTTTTTGTAAGTTGCTGTCAAAATTATCTACAAAGAAGCATGTTGAAAAATGATGCCTTTATTTTAACGCTCGCTTATCCAGAAACCATTGTGTCTCATGCAGACGAATGGTATTCTAAGTTTTTGAAATACCTTTCAATCGGAAATAAAAATCATGTGAGAGCTGGTCATGCAGCTATGGTTCTAATTCATAAAGAAACAGGTGTTTTAGAGTATCATGATTTTGGACGCTATATCACCTCAGAACCTAATGGACGGGTAAGAGGACGAGAGACTGACTTTGAATTGCATTTTCCTGTAAAAGCAGAAATTGAAGGGAATGTGATAAAAAACTTAGAGGAAATTCTTGAATTTTTAGCTGTGAATCCAAAATTGACGCATGGTGATGGTCATTTGTATGCGTCGGTTTGTAGTGCCGTGAATTATGAGTCAGCCCGAAACCATATTGATGCCATGCAAGCTAAGGGATTCATAAGATATGCAGCATTTATAAAGGATGCATGTAATTGTGCTCGGTTTGTGACCGACGCTTTAATTGCAGGTGTTTTGGATACTAAGGTTAAGAAAGAACTTATCAGATCTAAGTGGTTCACGCCAAGTACTATTGGCAACGTTGTTATTGCAGATACAGAAGATTTGGTCTATCTAGTAAATGAAAAAGGTCATGTAGGTGAATTTAAATCTACTATTAGCAGAGAAAATAGAAGATTGTTTTTAGATAGGCTTAAAGGTTATAATCCAAGTTTGGTTGGGACGCTAAAACCCAAACACAATGAAGTCAAAGAAGAACATGCGCAATGGTTAAGTGGTATTGCAGCTGGAGCTTGGTTTGAATTACATGATTTAGGACACGATTCTGAATTTCGTTTTAGAAGAATCTCACCTTATGGAAATATGGATTGTGATGGTATTTACAAAGTGAATGATGATAGTTTTAATATTTCTAAAGACTATCAGTTTGTGCATTACTCCAATTGTTTGTTTTTTAATGTGGAACAAGAGGGTAAAGTGTATAATTTTGAATTAATTAGGGATTATTATAACTAACTTTTTTAAATAAAGATGATTGGCATGTAGGTCCGGTTAAATCTTTTTACGTCATAAAGAATAGCATTAGATTGAATCCAACCAAAATCTTTACTTTGTAAACCTTGAATGGCATCAGTGATATGAATACCAGTTTCAAAAACTACTAAATCGTTTTTCTTTAAAAGTAGTTTGCTTGTAATGGTTGCCATATCTCCATTAGAACATTTAAAATTCCAATTATTCTTCATACTATTTAATACTGAGGTGTCTGAAGTCATTAAATAATTAACTCTTGAAAGGCCTTTTGGTAGTGAATTTACATCACGTAGGTCAAACACTAAATGTACTTCCCAATTGTCATCGCTGTCAAAGTTGAATTTTTCAAAGGGATTGATAGAATTGTTTGAACATTTAATTTGATGAACATTTGCTTTAGAATTTAGGTCTATTATTAGCGAATAACCAGTTATAAAGGTAAATCCAAATAAAATGACAATTAGCCCCAAAAATGTAATAAGGGCTTTCTTAAAATTCATAATTAGTTCAAAAATTAATTAAGCGCAAAAGGAGCACTCAATTTAAAAGAAGGAATATAAACTTTAAACTTATTGGCTTTAGTAAAGTTTACCATATTATAATGGCCTTGCATAGCTCCAAAAGGTGAGGTTAGTAAACAACCAGAATTGTAAGTGTGTTTTTCACCAGGTTTTAATACTGGCTTTTTTCCAATAACACCTTCGCCTTCTATAATCTCTTCGTTATTAAGAGCATCAAGGATTTTCCAATGGCGAGAATGCAATTGAACAGAGTCTTTACTTTGGTTTTCAATAGTTACCTTATAGCCAAAAGCAAAGTGCACTTTATAGTTTTTATAAAAAGTGCCTTCAAAATTGGTTTCGACAGAAATTTTAATGCCGCTTGTAACTTGTTGTACCATAGATTTTTTAGTCTTGTACTTGCTAAAATAAGATAAAATTTTAATCAAGTAGTATATTTTAAGTTAAGTCGTAGGTATTTTTAACATTTTTTCATCAACGTAGGTTTCTAATGTTTCAAAAAATGCTATAATATCAGTTTTTTCCAAAACACTATTTATAGTCACCATGCGCACAAATTGTTCGTTTTTATAAGAACCAAAACCTACCATGAGTTTAGCATCTTCGTATAGTGCGGTACACAATTTTTTAGGGTCTATGTCTTTATAATTAAAGCAAACTGAAATAGAATCATCAAAACTGTAGAGTTTATAATCTTTGTTGTCTTTGATATAATTTCTGGCGACTTGAGCCATTTCAAACTGCTTGTCAACAATTTTTTCTAGTCCTTTGGTACCAACAGATTTCCAAAGTGTCCAAATTTTAAGAGCATCATTCCGCCTACCACATTGCATGGAGGTTTTACCTAAGTTAAAGTCATCTCCATCGGTTTGGTAGAGATAGTCTGCCTCATTTGAAAACGAATGATGCAGTTGTTCAGGGTGTTTTGTGACGATAATAGAGCAACTTAAAGGTGTGCCAAGCATTTTATGTGCATTTACACTAAACGAATCGGAATGTTCAAGCCCCTTTACTAAATACTTGTATTTCTGGCTAAAAATAACACTGCCGCAATATGCGCCATCAACATGAAGCCAAAGATTATAGGTTTTGCATATAGGACTTAGTATTGTTATGTCATCAAAAGCGCCTAATACAGTTGTTCCTGTAGTGGCATTTACAAAGAATGGTATGTGGCTGTTTTTAAGATCTTCTTTAATCAATGTTTCTAAATGACTGGCAAGCATTTCTCCTTTTTCATTAGTGTCAACCAATCTTACCTGCTCTCTTCCGATGCCAGTTAAGGCTGCATTCTTTGCTATGGAATAATGCGATTCAGCAGATGTGTAAACAATCATTTTAGAAGTAAGACCTTTAGCTCTTATAGATTCATTTTTGGCATCTCTAGCCATAATAAGTGCCATCATATTACTCATAGAGCCACCTGGTGCAAAAGTTCCGTAGCTGTTTTCTGGATATCCTGCTAGTTTAGAGATGTTTTTTAGAACTTGTTTTTCTATGCCAACTTGGGGTCCTGCTACCTTGTAAGTGTACATGCTGTTGTTGAGCATTACAGCTAATAAATCGCCTAAAGTTGCTTTTCCTATTCTTCCGCCAAAAAGTTGGTTAAAAAAGGATTTTGAAGCTGTTTTAGGTGTGCTTTTAATGATTTTTTTTAGGTTTTCGATTAAGGTATCATCAACTGTGCCTTCAGCATTAAGCGATAAGTCGAGTTCATTGTAGAGTTCTGAAGTAGGTATGTGCTCTGCTACAGGATGTTTTATTTCTTCAGAAAGTAGCTGTTCAACGAGTTCAGTAAATATATTTAGATCTTTTTGCATTAGTTTGATTTCAAATTTTGCATAGCATAAATTTATTCCTATTTTTCGGTATTAAAGAAATATTTCCCTAGATATTGAAAACTCAGGAACATATTCATTCGCTTATCAATCTATTGTCGAAATCATCTAAAGAAGATTACACAGAAATTTTACTAAATTTTAATTTTGATGCTATCGACTTTTCTGAAATTGAATTTTGGGAGCCTCAATGCTATACCAGAAATTGTTTTTATAAGGATGAAAATTTTGAACTTATTTTAATTTGTTGGGATAAGGGACTGCAAACAGCGATACATAATCATGATGGTGAAGATTGTTGGGTCTATTTACTAGAAGGGGAACTTGAGGAAGATTTTTATCAACTTGATGAAAATGAGCAATTAAAATATTGTTCTTCCAATAATCTAAAGCCAAAGCAAGTAACAAAATCTGAGGAGTTAAAAGATTTTCATAGATTAAGAAATGGCGAAAAGGCTAGGGCAATGAGTATTCATGTATATGCCAAGCCGATAGAGCACAGCCTCACTTATGATGAGCGTTTAGGAAAGCTAGTTGATAAAAAATTAAAATACGATACGTTTAAAAGTGTTGTTTCTACTCAGGTGCTTTAATTAGAAATATTTACAGAGGTTGCTTCTCCATAACCTATAAGCTTATCGTATCTTGCGCCAAGATCTCTGTAGTATACCAGTACTTTGTAGTTGTTTTCGGTTTGCCAATAATCTCCACTTATCTCTCCTTCATTAAGTTCACCGGTTTTGCTATCTACAACAACATATTTGTAATTATAAAAGCCTTGTTTTAGTCTAAATCTTGTTTCGTATACTCCTTTTTCAGAATTGTATTCCATTCTAGTTAGCGGTTCAATAGCAAAAGCATTAAAGTTACCGTAAACATGAATATCTTTTCCTGTTAATTCCTCTTGAGCTAAAGAAAAATGTACCATTGTATAGTCTGCTTCAATATCAATATCTGAACGGTCTAAAGCTGTGACCTGAAAGTTGCCATTTAAATCTGGATTATAAGTGTAGGGCTTGCCAGACCTTACAACATTAGTGTACAAATAACTTTGGTAAATGTCTTCTAGGTCAATAAACTGAACACCAACATTAGAGGTTCTTACGTCCTTGGTTTCAAACCATAAATATTCATTACCTCCCCAAAAAGCAGACTCAGTATCGTAACGATAAATAAGTTCGTTGCCCAATGTGTATTGTGGTTTTAAGTCTGATATTGAAGTATTAAGATTGTTATTTTGAATGATAACGGTTTTAATAGTTTCAAGTGGATTATTAAAATTGATGCTGTTAGTTGATATGGCTATGTCTACAGATTGTTTTTCTTCAATAACTCTAACATCTCTAGAGCGTTTAACGCTAACACCAACACTTATCATGTCTTCATAAATCATAAATTTTCTGCTGAACATAAGCTCATCATATTCATCATAAATAGAGATCATATAATTACCACTTTTTAAAAGACCTCTGGTCTGAATATTTGGAACTTGTAATGTGTAATGCGAATACACTTGATACGTGTTAAAAGAGTTTTTGTAAGACATTATGCGTTGATTGTCTAAGCCTCTTAGGTATTCAGCTTTTGCAAGAACGGAAGGTGTCCAGTCAAAATTAAAATGCTCTATGACATAATAAAAATCTTCTTCGTTGGCATTAAGTGCATCAAATTCTAATACTAAAGGTTCACCTAATTTTAAAACTGGCAATTGGCCTTGTGTGGTGTTGCTTTTAAAGGTTATGGTTTTTATAAAGTCTGGTGGGCTTACCTCTTCTGCTTGAGCAAATAAAGCTACTGGTATTAATAAGAAATATAGAAAGTGGTAAATGTTCTTTGTTATCATATGTTAAAAGTAGAATGGGTATAAAGATAATCAAATTCTATGCCTTAAAGCAGTGCCCTTATTTATAATCATTATAAATAAAAATGTTGATGTTAAATTGAAAATATATTCCCCTTTAATTCTTAAATTTGCACGGATTTTTAGATAACTAATCTTTAACTATATGTCAAAAGACATCAGAATAAAAAAAGGTTTAGATATAAAATTAGTTGGCGAAGCCGAGAAAACTACCGAAAATGCTATTGTTAGCAATTTTTATTATATCAGGCCAGAAGATTTCCACAGTATTATCCCAAAACTTGTTGCAAAAGAAGGTACACGTGTAAAAGCAGGTGAAACTTTGTTTTACAATAAAGATATTGAGGCTATGAAATTTGTTTCGCCAGTATCTGGTGAAGTTACAGAAGTACAACGTGGACCAAGACGTCGTATCGACGCTATAAAAATTACTGCAGACAAGGAGCAAACTTACCTTGACCACGGCAAGCTTGATGCATCAGCTGATGCTGATAAAATTAAAGCACGTTTATTAGAGTCTGGTTGTTGGGCTTTTATTAAGCAACGTCCTTATGATGTTGTTGCAAACCCAGAGCATTCGCCAAAAGCAATTTTTATATCAGGATATGCAAGTGCGCCTTTAGCAGCAGATTTAGACTATACTTTGGCAGGAAAAGAAGCAGAGCTTCAGGCTGCAGTAACAGCTTTATCAAAACTTACTGATGGGCAAGTTCATGTTTCTGTAGGAAACAACAACTCTCCGTTAGCAAGTTTAAATGATGTTACAGTTCATAAAGTTTCTGGGCCACATCCATCAGGTAATGTAGGTACTTTGATTAACAAGGTAGATCCTGTTAATAAAGGAGAAGTAGTTTGGACCGTAAACGCACAAGATTTAGTAATCATAGGTGAGTTATTATTAACAGGTAAGTTTAATGCTGAGCGTATAGTAGCTTTAGCAGGATCATCTGTTAAGAAGCCTAGGTATTTTAGAACAAAAATTGGTTCTGAAGTTGCAACTATGGTGTATGACAATGGTGTAGACAAAGATGGTAACGACAGAATTATCTCTGGTAATGTGTTAACAGGAAAAAAAGTAGCACCAGATGGAGCTTTAGATTACTATAGTAATGTAATCACAGTAATTCCTGAAGGTGATGATTATGAATTCTTCGGTTGGAATAAACCTGTATTTAACAAAATCTCTACGTCTAGAGCTTTAACCTTTTCTTGGTTAAACCCTAAGAAAAAGTACGACCTAAACACTAATACAAACGGGGAGCATCGTGCATTTGTAGTAACAGGTAGTTACGAAGAAGTTTTTCCTTTAGATATCTACCCAATGCAGATATTAAAAGCTTGTATGTACAGTGATTTAGATGAAATGGAAGCTTTAGGAATGTACGAGGTTGCACCAGAAGATTTTGCTTTAACAGAATTTATTTGTGTGTCTAAACAACCACACCAAAAGATAATAAGAGAAGGATTAGACTTAATGCTTAAAGAGATAGGATAATGGGTTTAAAACAAAATTTACACAATTTTAAAGAGAAAAATAAAGACAAAAAGTGGATTCCAGGATTTAATGCCCTTTTTACGTTTTTATACATGCCAAATGAGACCACTCATGGCGGAACTCATATTAAAGCAGCTGACGACTTAAAGCGTACAATGAACACAGTAATCATGGCTTTAATTCCATGTTTAATATTTGGTATGTTCAATGCTGGATACCAGCACTACTTAGCGCAAGGAGTTATTGAATCTGCTCATGGATTTTTTGGATCTTCTTTCTGGACATGGGATAACTTTGTTGTAGGTCTTTGGAAAGTTTTACCATTAGTTATTGTTTCTTATGGTGTTGGTCTTGCGGTAGAGTTCGTCTTTGCTATTATTAAAGGTCACGAAGTAGAAGAAGGCTACTTAGTAACAGGTATGTTAGTGCCATTAATTGTACCAGTTGATATTCCGTTATGGATGTTAGCAGTAGCAGTTATTTTTGGTGTTGTAATTGGTAAGGAAGTATTTGGAGGTACTGGGATGAATATCCTTAACCCAGCATTAACAATAAGAGCATTTTTATTCTTTGCTTATCCGACTTGGATGTCTGGTGATAAAGTATGGGTACATGGAGCTGTGGAGCGTGATCAAATGATTGCAGCAGGACAGAATTTAGATGCCATCTCTGGTGAAACTATTTTAGGTACGTTAGCACAAAATAAAGATGTAGGCTACAGTGTAATGGATATGTTCTACGGAATTATTCCTGGTTCTGTAGGTGAGACTTCAACATTGTTAATTTTATTAGGTGGGTTATTCCTAATATTCACTAAGATTGGAAGCTGGAGAATCATGTTGTCTTCAGTAATTGGTGCTTTAGTAATGGGATTAATCTTTAACGGAGTTGTAAGCTCTGGTTGGATAACTGAGTCTAGTAAATTTTACGGATTAATGAGTACAGAGTTCTGGCATCATCTTCTAATTGGTGGATTTGCTTTCGGTACCGTATTTATGGCAACAGATCCTGTTACAGCATCTCAAACTACAAAAGGTAAATGGATATATGGTTTCTTAGTAGGTTTTATTTCTATTATGATTCGTGTATTCAACCCAGCTTACCCAGAAGGAGTAATGTTAGCAATATTATTAATGAACGTTTTTGCACCAACCATTGACCATTATGTGGTACAAGGTAATGTGAAGAAAAGAATGAAACGTGTTAAAGTAAAAACAGCTTAAGATGAGTAATAGAACAGATAGTAATATTTACACAATAATATTTGCCGTTATAATGGTATTTATTGTAGGAGCTTTATTAGCCTTTACAGCGTCATCTTTAGCTTCTAAAATTTCTGAAAATCAGCGTATAGAAAAACAACAAAACATTCTATATGCTATGGGGATAAATAATAATGATGAGAGTAGTGCGGTATTTGTTTCTACTGAGCAAGCACCAGAAGATTTTTCTAAGTATATAAAAGAACAAATCGTTATCACTGTTGATGCTGACGGAAAAATTTTAAAGACTCAAACAGGTGATGAATATGTGGCTGAATATAAAAAAGAGCCTTATCTAATAGATATAAAAAAGCAAAAGTCTAACGCAGCTGCTGGTGAACCTAGACAACTACCTTTGTTTATAGGTGAAAAGGATGGTAAGACTTTTTATGTAGCACCAATTTACGGTAAAGGTTTATGGGACGCTATTTGGGGATTCGTATCTATGGATGAAAATATGGTGGTTCAAGGAGCTTATTTTGATCATAAAGGAGAAACACCAGGTTTGGGTGCAAATATTAAAGAGCGTTTCTTTATGGATGATTTCAAAGGAGAACATCTATTAAATGACTCAGGAGTCTTTAAAGGAATTGATGTTGCCAAAGGTAACGCAGACCCTAAAAACTTAGATAAAACAGATAATGAGGTTGATGCCATTGCTGGTGCTACCATTACAGGAAATGGTGTTACAGCGATGATAAAAAGTGACTTAAAACTTTACAAGCCTTATTTCGATAAATTAAAAAATAAATAATCATATGGGACTTTTATCAAAAAAAGATGCCAAGTTAATTACAGATCCATTAGCGGATAATAACCCAATTACAATTCAAGTATTAGGTATATGTTCTGCTCTGGCAATTACAGCGCAATTAAAAGCGTCTATAGTAATGGCAATATCAGTAATGGCTGTATTAGGAATAGGAAACGTGGTTATCTCTTTAATGAGAAATATCATTCCTTCTAAAATTAGAATTATTGTTCAGCTTGTAGTGGTAGCGGCTTTAGTAATTATAGTTGATCAGGTACTTAAGGCTTTCTCATATGAATTAAGTAAAACCCTATCTGTATTTGTTGGACTTATTATTACAAACTGTATTATCATGGGACGTTTTGAAGCTTTTGCTTTAGGTAATGGACCATGGAGATCATTTCTTGATGGTATTGGTAATGCCGCAGGTTATGGTTTAATATTAATAATAGTAGGGTTTTTTAGAGAACTTTTAGGTTCTGGTACTTTATTAGGTTTTAAAGTATTGGGTGACCCTATTGAAAAAACAGGACTATATTCCATAGGTTATGAAAATAACGGTTTCATGTTATTATCACCAATGGCACTTATAGTTGTAGGTATTATTATTTGGGTACAACGTTCAAGAAATAAAGACTTAATAGAAGATTAATAATTAAGTAACCAGTAAATAAGTTACAGTATGCAGGTTTTGCTACTGATGACTGAAAACTGAAAACTGAAGACTTTTAAAAATATGGAACATATAGAATTATTTTTCAAATCAATATTTATAGATAACATGGTGTTTGCGACATTCCTAGGAATGTGCTCATACTTGGCTGTATCTAAAAAAGTATCTACAGCTGTTGGTCTTGGTGCTGCTGTAATTTTTGTATTAGCGATTACAGTACCGTTAAACTGGTTGTTAGATCAATATATTTTACAACCTGGAGCATTATCTTGGTTAGGTGATGAATATGCTGCTTATGATTTAAGCTTCTTATCATTTATCATGTTTATTGCAACCATAGCAACGATGGTGCAACTTGTAGAAATTGTGGTTGAGAAATTTTCACCTTCGCTTTATAACTCTTTAGGTATATTCTTACCGCTTATTGCAGTAAACTGTGCTATTTTAGGTGGATCGTTATTTATGCAATCTAGAGAAATACCTACTTTAGGTTTATCTGCAGTATATGGTATAGGTTCTGGTATAGGATGGTTTTTAGCAATTTTAGCTATTGCAGCAATTCGTGAAAAAATTAGATATAGTAACGTGCCACCAGCTTTAAGAGGTTTAGGTATAACGTTTATTATTACGGGACTTATGGCAATTGGTTTTATGAGTTTTGGTGGTATGTTAACAGGTGGTGATGATGAAGCTAAATCAGAAGATAAAACAGCAGCTACAGAGGTAATTGAAAATGAAGTTAAGTCTGAAACAGAGACTGAAAATACCTTAAACGTAGCAGATAACACAAACAAGTTATAGAGATTAGTATGATATTATTAGCAGCAAGTACAGTCGGAACTATAGTAGCAACAGTAACTGCCTTTTTGTTGGTTACAATTATCTTGGTTGCACTATTATTATTTGTAAAACAAAAATTATCACCATCTGGTCCTGTAAAGATCACTATTAATGGTGAAAAAGAATTAGAAGTAGCTTCTGGAGGTACACTTTTAAGTACTTTAGGTGGACAAAAAGTCTTTTTACCATCTGCTTGTGGTGGTGGTGGAACTTGTATCCAATGTGAATGTCATGTATTATCAGGTGGTGGTGAAGCATTACCAACTGAAACACCTCACTTTTCTAGAAAAGAATTGCAACATGGTGCTCGTTTGGCTTGTCAAGTAAAAGTAAAGCAGGATATGGAAATAACCATTCCTGAAGAGATTTTTGGTATCAAAAAATGGGAAGCTGTTGTTGTAAGAAATTATAACGTGGCATCTTTTATTAAGGAATTCGTTGTAGAAATTCCTGAAGATATGAACTACAAGGCTGGCGGATATATTCAAATCGAAATTCCTCCATGTGAAATTAAATATTCAGATATAGATATTACAGCTCACCCTGAAGAGCACGAAACACCAGATAAGTTTCAAGCAGAGTGGGATAAGTTTGGTCTTTGGCCTTTAGTAATGAAGAATAATGAAACTGTAGAGCGTGCATACTCTATGGCTTCTTACCCAGCAGAAGGTAGAGAAATTATGCTTAACGTACGTATAGCTACTCCACCATGGGATAGAAATAAAAATGGTTGGATGGATGTAAATCCTGGGGTTGCCTCTTCATACATTTTTGCTCAAAAGCCAGGAGATAAGGTAGTAATTTCAGGTCCTTACGGTGAATTCTTTATCAACGAATCTGAAAGTGAAATGCTTTATGTTGGTGGTGGTGCAGGTATGGCTCCAATGCGTTCTCACTTATATCATCTATTCAAAACATTAAAAACAGGTAGAAAAGTAACCTATTGGTATGGTGGTCGTTCTAAGCGTGAATTGTTCTATTTAGAGCATTTTAGAGAATTAGAAAGAGATTTCCCTAACTTTAAATTTTACTTAGCATTATCTGAACCTCTTGAGGAAGATAACTGGAAAGTGAAAAAAGATATTAATGATGAAGCAGGTGATGGTTTCGTAGGATTTATTCATAACTGTGTTATTGATAATTATCTAAGCCTTCATGATGCGCCAGAAGATATCGAATTATACTTTTGTGGTCCACCATTAATGAACCAAGCTGTTCAAAAAATGGGTGAGGATTTTGGTATCCCAGATGAGCACATTAGATTTGACGACTTTGGTGGATAAACACTAAAGTAAACCATACAGAAAATCCTATTCATATTTAATTTTGAATAGGATTTTTTTATTGTGTTAATGTTTCGCTAATGTGTATAATGCTTTTGTTACTAAAATCTTTCTTTAATTATTTACTTCGTATCTTTGACCTCTAGAAAAAGAATGTGAATGGAAACTAAAGTTGCTTCAAATATATTGCCAGAACGTAAGCCTAAATGGTTAAGAGTTAAGCTTCCAACAGGTAAAAAATATACTGAGTTAAGAAGCCTAGTAGATAAATACAAGTTGAATACTATTTGTACCTCCGGAAGTTGTCCAAACATGGGAGAATGTTGGGGAGAAGGAACGGCAACCTTTATGATATTGGGTAATGTGTGTACGCGCTCTTGTGGCTTCTGTGGTGTAAAGACCGGTAGACCAGAAACGGTAGATTGGGATGAACCAGAAAAAGTGGCGCGTTCTATAAAACTGATGCAAATTAAACATGCGGTTTTAACAAGCGTAGATAGAGACGACCTTAAAGATATGGGAAGCATTATGTGGGCAGAAACAGTTAAGGCTGTTAGACGTATGAACCCTGAAACCACATTAGAAACTTTAATTCCAGATTTTCAAGGCATAGAAAGACACATCGATAGAATTATTGAGGTAGCTCCAGAAGTGGTATCGCATAATATTGAAACCGTGCGTCGCTTAACCAGAGAAGTGCGCATACAAGCCAAGTATGATCGTAGTATGGGTGTTTTAAAGTATCTAAAACAACAAGGACAACGCAGAACTAAATCTGGAATTATGCTAGGTCTGGGAGAAACTAAAGAAGAAGTTATTGCGACGCTTCACGATCTTAGAGAAAATGATGTTGATGTGGTTACTATTGGGCAATATCTGCAACCGTCAAAGAAGCACTTACCAGTGCAACGTTTTATAAATCCAGATGAGTTTGACGAGTACAAAGCAGTAGGACTAGAGCTTGGGTTTAGACATGTTGAAAGTAGCGCACTAGTAAGGTCTTCCTACAAAGCTCAAAAGCATATTAATTAATGATTAGAGTTGCCATAAACGGGTTTGGTAGAATTGGCCGACGTGTGTTTAGATTAGCACTAAATCATCCTAAAATACAGATTGTAGCTATCAACGATTTGGCTGATGCTAAAACATTAAGCCACCTTCTTAAATACGATAGCATACATGGAGTTCTTAACAACGATGTATCTTTTAATACACATAATGTCATAGTAGATGGAGTTGAGATTCCGTTATTTAATGAAAAGCATCCAAAAACAATTAATTGGAAAAGTGTTCAGCCAGATATCGTTATTGAATCTACAGGGAAATTCAAAACCAAATCAGAGCTTCAGTTGCATATTAATAATGGATCCGAGAAAGTTATACTATCTGTTCCGCCAATTGAAGACGATATTAAAACTATAGTTTTAGGCGTTAATGATGAATGCATAGAAGGTTCTGAAACTATTATTTCTAATGCTTCTTGTACTACCAACAATGCAGCACCAATGATAGCATTGATTAAAGCGCATTTTGGTATTAAACAAGCCTATATTACAACTGTACATTCTTATACAACCGATCAAAGTCTGCACGATCAACCACATAGAGATTTAAGAAGAGCGAGAGCTGCAGGTCAATCTATTGTGCCAACTACAACAGGTGCAGCCAAAGCATTAACTAAAATTTTTCCAGATTTATCCAATGTCATTGGTGGTTGTGGTATTAGAGTACCTGTTGCAAATGGTTCTCTTACAGATATTACCATTAATGTTGAAAGAGATACAACTATAGAAGAAGTAAATTCTATTTTTAAGAAGGCATCTCAAGGTGCGCTAAAAGGTATTTTAGAATATACCGAAGATCCAATAGTTTCAATAGATATCGTAGGTAATCCTCATTCATGCATCTTCGATTCTCAGATGACCTCTGTTATCGGAAACATGGTGAAAATAGTAGGCTGGTACGATAATGAAACGGGTTACAGTTCAAGAATTTTAGATTTAATTTGCAATTTATCGGATAAAAAAGCACTTTTGTCGAATAAATAATTATATTTGTTCTAATAAATAGAGCTGAAATGTCCCGAATCAAATATCACATATTTGTTTTTTTAGCATGTTTTTCTAGTCTGCTTTTCGCACAACAAGGTGTTGTGGAAGATGCGGACATGCTTGCTTTACGTCTTCAAGAACGCATTAATCAGGCGAAATTAGAAACTGATAGAGGTGATTATTACAATGCTTTAAATAACCTTGATAAGGCTCTAGAGATTTCAAAAACCATTGGAGACGTAATAAGTCAAGGGACAACGCTCACTAAAAAGGCCAGAGTACATTACTTAGTTGGTGAAACCGACAAGGGCAATGTGGCACTCGGAAAAGCGGTAGAATTACAACGAGAAAATAACGATTACGGAAATCTAGCCGTTAGTTACAATATTCAAGGAGTTGTATACAGTACTAACGAGAAGTATGAACTTGCTCTAGAGTATTATAATTCTGCTAAAAACTTGTTTGAGCAAGAGGATTTGGAAGAGTATATTTCTGAGGTTACCTTAAATGAAGCCAAAGCCTATATTGCACTTGGTAGATATGAAGAAGCTAAAACACAGCTCGAAAAGACGATTATCATAGCTAAAAAATATGAGCAAAGAAGAGTTTTGAGCAGTGCCCTAATTCAGTCTGGTAAAGTCTCGAGTGCACTTAACAGTAATGATTTGGCTCTGTCTCAAGTAGAAGAAGGACTTTCTATAGCAAAAACTTACAAGATTGTTGAAAATATTAATGATGCTTATATAACCCTAAGTGAGATACATGAAAAAAGAGGTGACTATAAAAGTTCATTAGAGAATATAACGAAACATCTTCGTCTTTCAGATTCTATATTAGATGTAAAACGTGAGAACTTAGCGCCAGGTGTTTCAAGTCAGATTATTAATAAATATAAGGATGCTCAAAATGAGCAGTTAAAACAACAAATTGATGAGGTAAGTGCAGAGAGTAATTTTACAAGAATTACAACCATCTTAAGTATTGCCCTAATTACAATTCTGTCGTTATTAACTTTATCGTTGTATAAAAACAATAATATTAGGTTAAAGACTAACAATATGCTTCACAAAAAAAATGATGAACTTATTGTTGCTAAAGAAAAAGCCGAGCTTGCTTCAAAAACAAAAGCTAACTTTTTGTCTACCGTAACACATGAGCTAAGAACTCCGCTATATGCTGTTACAGGTTTAACAAATATGTTGTTAGATGAAAGTCCTAAAGAGCATCAAGTCCCACATTTAAAATCACTAAAATTTTCTGGTGATTATTTGTTGACCTTTATTAATGATATTCTACAAATCAATAAAATTGAAGCTAATAAAGTTGAACTCGATCCAGAGGTATTCAACCTTAAAAATAAAATAGAAAATGTAATGTCAGCCTTAGGCAATTCTGCAAAAGATAATGGCACTACATTACATTTTAACTATGAAGATGGGTTGCCAGAAACTTATAACGGTGACCAATTAAAGATTTCCCAAATCTTAATTAACCTACTTGGAAACGCTATTAAATTCACAAAAGATGGTGACATCTGGGTAAGAGCGTACAAAATTGACCAAAAGGACAATAAATACACCTTACGTTTTGAAATTGAAGACAATGGCATTGGTATTACAAAAGAAAAGCAAGATCAAATGTTCGAGAGCTTCTCCCAAGGCTCCGTACAGATTAACCGTAAATACGGTGGAACAGGTCTTGGCTTGTCTATTGTAAAAGGACTTATCAAAATTCTTAAAGGTAAAATCTATTTGAAGAGTGAACTTGGAAAAGGTACCACATTCTTTTTTGAGATTCCATTAGAGAAGGCTGAGAAAGTTGATACACCTACGGTAGAAGAAACTAAACAATCAAATAAGATGGAAGATTTGGATCTAAGTGAAGTAAAGATTTTAATTGTCGAGGACAATAAAATCAACCAGATGATTACAAAAAAGATTCTCAACAAAATGGGACTTTATTGTGATGTTGTAGATAATGGTGAAGCTGCCGTAGAACAAGTAAAATCAACAGATTATAATATTGTTTTAATGGATATTCATATGCCAGGTATCAGCGGTTTAGAAGCCACAAAGATTATTAGAACTTTCAATAAGGACTTAGTCATTTTTGCGCTTACAGCGGTAACGCTAGAGGATAAGATGCATGAGTTTGGAGAAGCTGGGTTTAATGATATTATCTCTAAACCATTTAAACAAGAAGATTTTGAAGGTAAGTTATACGATGTGCTTTCAGGAAAAGAAGTAGTGTCTAGTTTCTTTTAGCCTACAAAAGATTTAATTGCACTATCAAAAACATCTTTTTTATCCAAAGTTATTTCAATCGGAAGATAGAATAATTTAGATTCTAAACTTTCATTATCAGCAAGTCTAACAAAATCTTTTTCAGTAGTAATAATTAATTCCTTTTTAGCCAGCTCTTCAATATCATTTACTCTGAAGCTATAATGGTCAGGAAATTCTAAATGATTAAATTTTAATCCTTTATTTTTTAGAAAGTCAACCAAAGGCTTTGCGTTAGCTATACCAGTTACAAGTGTAAATTTAGGTAAAGATTTTAATGCCATCTCAGAATGGGTTGAAATAACCTTATCAGCATAGTTTATAGAACTAAATATCAATCGTTGATGTGGTTTTACCTTGAGGTCTATAGATATTTTTGCTTTTTCACTCTCGGAAATAACTTCAGTACACTTTGTTACGACAATTATATCGGCTCTTTTAGCACCAGATCTAGGTTCTCGTAAATTTCCTGTGGGTAATACCATATCATTACTATAGAGATTGTAATAAGCAGTAAGCAAGATATTAAAACCAGCTTTTACTTTTCGGTGTTGGTATGCATCGTCTAGTAAAATAACTTCAGGTTTATCCTCTAATTTTAGCAACTGTGCAATACCATTTTGGCGATTTCCATCTACAGCAACTTTTATATCCTTAAATTTTCTGTAAAATTGATAAGGTTCATCACCAATGGTGTCTGCTGTTGCACCTTGGTCGGCTATCTCGTAACCTTCAGTAATACGTTTGTAACCTCTGCTAAGGGTAGCAACAGATTTTTTATCTTTTAGTAATCGAATCAAATACTCTATCATAGGTGTTTTTCCTGTGCCACCAGTACTAAGGTTTCCAACGCAAATAACAGGAATATCATAAGATTTTGAAGACTTAATACCTTTGTCGTATAACCAATTTCTTAACCACGTAATCAAATAGTAAATTGGCACAACAGGAAACAATATGATGCGGAGAAATTTCACAAGCACTAAATTATATTATTTTTGAAAAACAAATATACGCTTATGATAGTACAAGACGTAATAAATCATTTACACGATTTGGCACCTTTAAATTATGCCGAAGATTTTGATAATGTAGGCCTTTTGGTAGGTGATAAAAATCAAACAGTCTCAGGTGTTTTGGTAACCTTAGATACGCTTGAAGCAGTTGTAGATGAAGCTATAGAAAATAACTGTAATCTTATTGTAAGTTTTCATCCAATCATCTTTAAAGGCTTAAAAAAGTTAACGGGAAAAACCTATGTAGAGCGTGTTGTTATAAAAGCAATTCAGCATAATATTGCAATTTTTTCAATACATACAGCTTTAGATAATGCATTTCAAGGTGTTAATTCTATAATCTGTGATCAGTTGCAACTACAAAATAAAAAGATTTTAATGCCACAGTCTGGCACGCTCAAAAAGTTACAAACCTATGTGCCAAACGAAAATGCTGAAGCATTAAGAACAGCATTATTTAATGCAGGTGCTGGTAGCATAGGTAATTATGATTCTTGTAGTTTTAATCTTGAAGGCAAAGGAACTTACAAAGGAAATGAAGAATCAAATCCAGCACTTGGTAAAAAAGGTGAATTACATACCGAAAATGAAACCTTAATTTCAGTTGTATTTGCGAAGCATGTAGAATCTAAAGTATTGAAAGCCCTTTTTAATGCACATCCTTATGAAGAAGTGGCTTACGAAATCACAACTTTAGATAATACTAATCAATACATTGGTATGGGAATGATTGGTGAGTTGTCACAAGAGATGGAAGAGTTAGATTGTTTGCAATACGTAAAAGATAGAATGACTACCGAATGCGTTAGACATTCAAAATTCCTGAATAAACCCATAAAAAAGATAGCGGTTTTAGGGGGCTCAGGAAGTTTTGCTATCGGAGCAGCTATGGCCTCTGGTGCAGACTTATTGGTTACCGCAGACCTTAAATATCATGACTTTTTTAGTGCAGAAAACAGTATTGTATTGGCAGATATAGGTCATTATGAGAGCGAACAGTTCACAAAATCGTTTTTAGTAGACTATCTCTCGAAAAAAATTACTAATTTTGCAGTCGTTTTATCAAAGACAAATACAAATCCGGTAAAGTATTTATAATTATGGCGAAAAAAGCTGAAGTGACTGTAGAAGAGCGTTTAAGAGCGCTTTATGATTTACAGTTAATTGACTCTAGAGTAGATGAAATAAGAAATGTAAGAGGAGAACTTCCTTTAGAAGTAAGAGATTTAGAAGATGAAGTAGAAGGGTTGAATACCAGACTAGAGAAATTAAATGACAGTCTTGCTGTTATAGATGATGAGATTAAAGGAAAGAAAAATTTAATCGAAGAAGCAAAATCTTTAATCAAAAAGTATAGCGAGCAACAAAACAATGTTAGAAATAACAGAGAATACAATTCCTTAACTAAGGAAATTGAATTTCAGGAATTAGAAATTCAATTAGCTGAAAAGCATATCAAAGAATTTAAGGCGCAAATAGAGCAGAAAAAAGATGTTATTTCTGAAACTAAAGACCGTTTAAAAGATCGTAAAGATCACCTTAAACACAAAAAAGGTGAATTAAACGAAATCTTAAAAGAAACTGAAAAAGAAGAAGAAGCGCTTATTGGTAAATCTGAAGAGTACCAAAAGAAAATTGATGAGCGTTTAGTAAAAGCATATCTAAGAATTAGAAATAACGTAAAGAATGGTTTAGCTGTTGTGCCAATAGAGCGTGGTGCATCTGGTGGTTCTTTCTTTACTATTCCACCACAGGTGCAAGTAGAAATTGCTTCACGTAAAAAAGTAATTACAGACGAGCACAGTGGTCGTATCTTAGTAGACGCTGCTTTAGCAGATGAAGAAAAAGAAAAAATGGATAAGTTATTTGCTAAGCTAGCAAAGTAATTACCATTAAATAATATTCAAAAAAAGCCTTCACAAACTGTGAGGGCTTTTTTAATATAACTTTAAAAAATTTCTTTTTAAGGAATTGTATTTTTATACGTCTATAGAAAAAGAAAAAAGAAATTCATGAAGCGCTTACTTATTGTTTTAAGCATTAGTCTATGTTTTAGTTGCCACAATCAGGCACAATCCAATTCAAAACAACAAGAAATAATTGATGCAGAACCTGTAGAAGTTCCTATAGAAGATGGTAAGGCAAAAGCCTACTTTGCCAGTGGATGTTTTTGGTGCGTAGAAGCGATTTACGAAAGTGTAAAAGGTGTTGAAGAAGTTTACAGTGGTTTTTCAGGAGGACATACGGATGACATTACGTACGAGAAAAGTCATTCTGGTACAACAGGACATGCGGAAGCTGTTGAAGTGATTTACGATCCGGAGGTTGTGCGTTTTTCAACATTGGTAGATGTCTATTTTGGTTCTCAGAATCCGACACAAGTTAATGGTCAAGGGCCAGATAAAGGACTACAATACCGATCAATCATATTTTATCAAAATGATGAGCAAAAACAAATTATAGAGGATAAGAAAGCTGCGCTTGCAAAAGAATTAGATGCAACAATCGCAGCTGAAGTTTATCCATTCTTAAAATTTTATAAGGCTTCAGATTATCATCAGGATTTTGAAAAACGAAATCCAAATCAAAGCTATGTGAGAGCGGTTTCTATTCCTCGATTAAATCGTTTTAAAGCAAAATTTCCTGAATTATTAAAAGACGAAGAAAAACATTGACAACTCTCTGTTACATTGAGCGCAGTCGAAATGCTTATAAACTATTAACTTCAAAAAAACTTCGACTGCGCTCAGTTTGACAATTTTTTACATTTGCTTTTTAGTCGCCTTAATTTCAAAAATCATAGGAAATAACTGATTTTTCATCTTATATAATCCTGTTTCAGTTTTTATCAAATCAGGAAACACATCATACGGACTTTCATCATATTCATTAAGATAGTCTATTTGCAAACCAGCTTCAATAAGCGCATTTATAACCTCGCTCAATCCATGGTTCCAGCCATATTCCTTGCTTACCATTTTTGAAGATTGATTAGCATACGTACCTTCGTATTCTTCATAAATCACCTCGTCTTGACTGTAATGATATTTTAGTTTTGGTTTACCATCAACATAATCAAACATCCAAAGAATAGGATGAAATTCAACCATATAAAATGTACCACCAACTTTAAGGCGTTCAGCAATCATCTTAGCCCAAGGTTTTAAATCTGGCAACCATCCAATAACTCCATAACTTGTGTAAACAATATCAAAGGTTTTATTAATGTGCTTTGAAGTATTTAAAACATTACAACAAACAAACTCTGCATCAAGCTTCAATTCGTCATTAAGCTTCTTGGCAAGCTTTATACCTTCATCACTTAAATCTACACCAACACATTGCGCTCCCATACGTTGCCAACTTAAGGTGTCTTGTCCAAAATGACATTGTAGATGTAAAAGCGATTTTCCATTGACATCTCCCAAAGCCTTCAATTCATATGGCATTAAAGAAGATTTGCCTGATTTAAAAGACTCTAAATCATACATCTTACTTTCTGCATGTACAGCTACTTTTTTGTTCCAGGTTTCCTTATTAACATCAAAATAATTAGCGTACTTATCCATGGTTGATTAATTTTGATGTAATTTAAAACATCTTTTTATATGAAACCGTTTTACTTGAGCTTTATATGCCTATTAATTCTTTCGTCATGTAAATCCGAAAAGAAAGAAACTACTATTGAGGAAGAAGTAATAGAATTGAGTATTGCTGAGAAAATTGCCAACGCTCACGGTTATGAGAATTGGAAAGATGTTGAAAAAGTAGCTTTTACGTTTAAGGTTGATAGAGATTCAATTAAAGGAAATGGAAGAAGATGGACTTGGGAACCAAAGAAAGACAGAGTAACCTATTCAATAGGTAGAGATTCAATAGTTGTAATAGAAAGGAGTAAAATCAACTCAACGAACATTAACTTAGACAAAGCTTTTATAAATGACAAATTTTGGCTTTTAGTACCATTTCAGTTGGTTTGGGATACGTCTGCAACTATTTCCGAGCCCAAAAAAGTAGAATCACCCATAAAAAAAGACACTTTGCAAATGATAACTATTACGTATCCAGACGAAGGTGGTTACACACCAGGAGATGCTTACGATATTTATTTTGATGAAAACTATTTAATTAATGAATGGTCTTACAGGCAAGGGAATTCTCCAGAACAATCGTTGTCTAATACATTTGAAAACTATCAGGATTTTAATGGAATTAAGATTGCAATAGACCATAAAAAAGATAATGGTAATTGGAATTTAAATTTCACAGATGTTAGTGTAACATTAGAATAAGGAAATTAAAAATTTTGGCATTACTTTTGAAACCTATAATGTAAGTTTCACGTGGGTCAAACCGACTTAAAACGTATAGCTTACATTTTCCGCCTTATGGCGTCTATATATTTTCTCGAGCGCTTTGTTTCAAAGCGCTTTTTTTATGCTTTTTAAATCCTTATTTTTATACACAGATTACAAAAATCAACTAAAACTAAAACACATTGTCTAACTATAAAACAGGTCTTGATTACGCAAAAACACAAGACCAAAACGATACATTAGCGCAGTACCGCAGTCAATTTCATATTCCAAAAGACAAAGACGGAAATGATTGGTTATATTTTACAGGAAACTCGCTTGGACTACAACCAAAGAGCACACAAAAATACATTCAACAAGAATTAAACGATTGGGCAAACCTTGGTGTAGAAGGTCATTTTGAAGCCAAAAATCCTTGGATGCCATACCACGAATTCTTAACCGAAAGTATGGCAAAAATCGTTGGCGCAAAACCTATAGAAGTTGTAGTGATGAATACGCTAACCACTAACCTACACTTGCTAATGGTTAGTTTTTATCAACCTACAAAAACCAAATATAAAATTGTAATTGAAAGTGATGCCTTTCCATCAGATCGATATGCTGTGCAAACACAATTAGATTTTCATGGTTTTGATGCTAATGAAGGTTTAATTGAATGGAAACCTCGCAAAGGCGAAGAATTACTAAACATTGAAGATTTAGAAACCATTTTAGATCAACAAGGTGATGAGATTGCTTTACTTTTAATTGGTGGTGTTAATTATTACACAGGTCAATATTTAGATATAAAGCGTATTGCCGAATTAGGTCACGCCAAAAACTGTATGGTTGGTATCGATTTAGCGCATGGCGCAGGAAACATTCAACCAGAATTACACAACTCAGGAGTCGATTTTGCAGCTTGGTGTACTTACAAATATTTAAATTCTGGACCAGGTAGTTTGGCTGGATTGTTTGTGCACGAAAAACACGCACACAATAAAGATTTAAAACGTTTTGCAGGTTGGTGGAGTCACAATAAAGACACACGTTTTAACATGCGTCAACCATTAGACGTTACACCTGGCGCTGAAGGTTGGCAACTTAGTAATCCGCCAATTTTATCTATGGCTGCCATAAAAGCGTCATTAGATATGTTTAATGAGGTTGGTATGGAAGTGTTACGCATAAAATCAGAACAACTAACAGGTTATTTTGAGTTTTTAATTAATGAATTAAACAACGATAAAATAAAAATAATCACACCAACAGATCCAAAACAACGTGGTTGCCAATTATCGATTCAAGTTAAAGATGCCGATAAAAGTTTACATCACAAATTAACCGAAGCTAATATTATTACAGATTGGCGCGAACCTGATGTGATTCGTTGCGCACCAGTACCACTTTACAACAGTTTTGAAGATGTATTTAGAATGGTTGAAAAGTTGAAAGAAATTTTAAATTAAACAGTCACCTCGAGCGCAGTCGAGAGGTCAAAAAAAGGTCTCGACTTCGCTCGACCAGACAACTAACATAATGAAACAAAAAGAAAACATATTAATCATTGGCGCAGGTTTATGCGGCTCTCTTTTAGCTCTACGTTTAGCACAAAGAGGTTACAATGTCAATGTTTATGAAAGCAGACCAGATCTACGCACAACAGACATTTCCGCAGGAAAATCAATCAACCTTGCCTTATCAGATCGCGGTTTTAAAGCCTTACGTTTAGCTAATGTTGAAGATAAAGCGCGTGAAATTTGCATACCTATGAAAGGCCGATTAATTCATGATATTCAAGGCAACACCTTTGCATCCAACTATTCTGGTCGTGATAATGAATACATCAACTCAATTTCAAGAGGCGATTTAAACGGCATGTTATTAACTGAAGCCGATAAATACGACAATCTAACCATTCATTTTAATACAGAATGTAAAACTGTAGATTTAGATACAAACACCGTTCATTTTGTAAACCGAAACACAAAAGAAACGTTTAACGTCTCTGCAGATGTTATTTTTGGCACAGATGGCGCAGGTTCAGAATTAAGAAAAAGCTACTTTTTACAGCGTAAATTCTTGTTTAGTTTTTCTCAAAACTTCCTAACACACGGTTATAAAGAACTAGAAATTCCTGCAGCAACAGACGGTAGTCATCAAATAAGTAAAGACTATTTACACATTTGGCCTAGAGGCGAATATATGCTTATCGCTTTAGCTAATTTAGACGGAAGTTTTACGGTAACTCTGTTTTTAGGACATGAAGAAGGTACTTATAATTTCAAAGATTTAGATACTGAAGACAAAATAAAAGCCTTTTTCCAAGAGCAATTTCCGGATGCTTTAGCGCTAATTCCGAATATTGCTGAAGAATTTGCAAACAATCCAACAGGTGCTTTAGGGACTATAAAATGTTCACCTTGGCATTATCAAGGCAAAACTTTAATTTTAGGTGATGCCGCGCATGCTGTTGTTCCGTTTTACGGGCAAGGAATGAATGCCTCTTTTGAAGATGTTGCTGTTTTAGATAGCATTATCGATAAACATGAAGGCGATTGGGAAACCATTTTTAAAACCTACCAATCGGTTAGAAAAGCAGATGCAGATGCTATTGGCGAATTAGCAGAAGAAAACTATTACGAAATGCGAGATCATGTTGCTAATCCAATTTTCAAGAAAAAACGCCAGCTAGAAATGCAATTAGAAAAACATTATCCAGAGCAATATTTTTCAAAATATTCGATGGTAACATTCAATGAAAATATTGGCTATCATGAAGCTATGACCAAAGGTCGTGCTCAAGACAAAGCCATTTTAAACATGATTGCAGATAACGAGATTGATTTAAATGATGACCTTTCGGTTTTATTAAAAATAGTACAAGAAAAAACTAACGACATTATTGATGATGACAACGTTGCAAAAACGATGCATCATTAAGATAAAAATATTATGAATACAAACGAAGGAACTAAAGTAACACCAAGAGGCGCGTATCCACACGTAAAAGTGGTAGGCGATTTCATTTTCGTTTCAGGAACCAGTTCAAGACGAGCAGACAATACTATTGCTGGTGTAGAACTTGTTGACGAAATGAGCACTAAAAAATTAGATATCGAAGTTCAAACCAGAGAAGTTTTAAAAAACATCGATAAAAATTTACAAACCGTTGGTGCAAGTCTAAAAGACGTGGTTGATGTG
>MDTG01255613.1_pt1 | contig 63829 bp, 64 predicted proteins | sample 811421 | NCBI WGS metagenome assembly MDTG01 (sample SAMN05326645, study PRJNA326480) | marine metagenome | isolation source: seawater | place: Pacific Ocean: South East | collected 2011
AGGAGCATGGGTTTATTTTAACTTGATTTTTATTATTGCAGTAGCTCAACTTGTATATGAATCTTTATTTTATTTTAAGTTAATAGATAAGGATCTCGAAGCTAAAAATAGCTTAACTGATCTAGTCCTTTCAGTGTTTATGGTTGTGGCACCGGCAATACTTATATGGGGATTGTCAGATAGAATTTATACAATATAAAAGATCCATATTAAAACTATCTCAAGATTATCAATTTAATTTTATAAATGAATAATGAATAAAGAAATTTATTTAATTCGACATGGTCAATCAGAAGCAAATGTGGCTCTTGATTTAGATAATCCAAATTTTTATTATGATGCTAAACTGACGTCCCTAGGAAAAAAGCAAGCGCAAAATGCACAAAAAAAATTAAAAAATATAGATTTTGATTTATTACTTTGTTCTCCTCTGACAAGAGCCTTGCAAACATTTAGAATAATATTTCCAAACTTAGTCCAAGATGCAGTAATCTTGCCCCTTATAAGAGAACATTGCTTATGTTCAAGTGAAATTGGAAGACAACCTCTGATTCTTCAAAAAGAATTTCCTGATTTTAATTTTCATAAGTTAAAAAATTTTTGGTGGAATAATGATATACCTATAAATGAAAAAAGAATAATTAATGAATCTATGGAAGATTTAGATAAACGTGTTTTAGTGTTTAAAAATTGGATTCAAAAAAGATCAGAAAAAAGAATAGCTTTAGTCGGCCATGGCACTTTTATATCAAGGATTATTAATTATCTTTTAGATAACTGTGAATTTGAAATATGGTGTCCAGAAAATGATTAATGTAGTGGCTGCTATTATAAAAAAAAATGATCATTTTTTAATTGTGCAAAGAAATAGAAAAAAACATTTGGGTTTGAAGTGGGAATTTCCTGGAGGAAAAGTAATGGAGAGTGAAACTTTCGAAGAAGCATTGCTAAGAGAAATAAAAGAAGAATTAAATATTATAATTATTTTGCAAGATAAAATTGCTGAAGAAAAATACAAAGATGAAAAAATAGATATAGTTCTTCACTATTATTTGTGTAATGAAAAAAGCGGTACTATTAAACTTAATGAACACGAAGATTTAGCTTGGGTAGAAAAAAAAGATTTTGATAAATATGATTTTGCTGAAGGTGATCGAAATATATTATCATTACTCTAGTTTTGGAGTACAAATTAGTAACACTCCAGAATGATTTTTATCTTAATTCTGAATAAGTAATAGAATTTAGTGCGCGGGTAATGGAATATTAACCTGAAGGTTATGAGTTCAACTCTTCTCAGTCGCACCATTTCATTGTATATTATAAATATTATTATGAGTGATATAAAGAATTTTTAATGTATTCATTTTTAAAACACAAAAATAAAAAGGATAATTTAAATATAGCTAAACCTAAAACTTTTATAAAGTATTTACTTAGAACCCTTGTATTTGGAAAATATAATATTTTTTTTTGGTTTATTATAAAAATTTTTTATAATTTTTCATCTAAATTAATATTAAAAAAATTTTTACAATCTTTATACAATGATTGTAAAGTAATAGCAGGACCATTTAAAGGAATCAGGTATGTTGAACCTATTAGTGCTGGAAGTTCATTAATTCCTAAGTTACTCGGTACATATGAAGCTGAGATAATACCTACTATTAATTCTTTGAAAAAAAATAAATATTCTCAAATAATCAATATTGGAGCAGCTGAAGGCTATTATGCTATAGGTTTTAGTTTAATTTTTCCTGATACTAATATTGTCGCTTATGAAATAAATAAAGAAACTAAAGAATTTTTAGATAAAATGATAAAGTTTAATAAAAAAGAATCGCAAATAACAACTTCTGAAAATCTTTGTTACGAAGATTTTAACAAAATTAGTTCGGAATTAAGGTTATTAATTTTTAGTGATTGTGAGGGTTACGAACATGAGCTTTTTAACAATGACATTATTAAAAAATTTATAAATTCTGATTTAATATTGGAAATGCATACAAATAATTTTGATAAAACAACTTTAGAAAAGAATTTTGAAAAAAGTCATTATATTGAGAGAATTAATTTAGATAAACATATGATAAATATAAGTCAATATTCAGACTTAATTATTAATTTAAAGGATTATATTAACATTTATGCTGAAAATAGATCGGAATACCATTACTTTATTGTTTTAAGATCAAAAAATCATAATTAATTTTATTTATATCAATTCAATATTTATTTAAATTTAGATAAATATAATTTATTATCATATTATGTATGCAGTTTTGTCTATCACGATTCCTTTCTTTGCTATTATATTTTTAGGAACTTTTTTTAGAGCAAAGAATATTTTTGATGATAATGCTTCAAAAACACTAACTAAATTTACATTTTTTGTTACTCTCCCTCCATTTATTTTTATTAATATCATTAAGTCTTCTAATAATAATAATATTTTTCAATGGGATTTCATTGTACGTTTTGAAATAATAACAATATTAATTTTTTTATTTTCACTCTTACTTTCAAAATTTTTATTAAATTATAAAAATAAAGAAGCTTCACTTTTTTCTTTAAATTCTTCTTATCCAAATTATGGTTATATGGGCATACCTTTATCTATATTAGCCTTTGGAGAAAATGCAGCTCTACCAATTAGTATAATACTATTTGCTGATACAATTGTATTATTAACTCTAACTTCTTTTTTTGCATCAAATAATGGAACAAAAGTTTTTAATAATTTTTTTTTCAATTTAATCAATATGTTAAAAAATCCATTGTTGCTGGCCGCTTTAATTGGTTTTATTTTTGTTATATTTAATATTCCTATTTATTCTCTAATATATAAAATATTGAACTTATTATCTCTAGCGGCGCCTCCAACCGCGTTGTTTGCATTAGGAATTACTCTTTGGAATAAAGTTGATAATAATTTTATAAAATCTGTTTCTGTTATTACGATCTTAAAATTAATTATTCATCCTTTACTTATATTTAGTATATTTTATTTTTTTCCTTCTTCTGTACCAATATTATGGATAAAAGTTGCGATTTTATGCTCTTGTTTACCAGTAGCAGCAAACGTGTTCGCCATGGCAGGATATTATGAAACATTTGTTAAACAAACATCAAGCGCTATTCTTGTTACCACAGTACTCTCAACTATTTCTGTTCCAATAATTCTTTATTTTTTACTTTGATATAAAAATTACAAACTTTTAGCTAATTTTTTAACTCTTTTCATATGGTTTTCAAATTCCCTTTTTGTCATTGTAGGTAAAACTGAATAAAATCTTATATATTTGGTTTTTAATCCACCTAATTGGAAAACAGATTTTTTTATTCTTCTATAAGGGATATTATCAAAAATTGAAAAATTAAAATAACTTATCATAGGACCACCATAGGTAATAGAAACTATTCCAAGCTTACCTTTCATTGCACCCGCTACTGGGAAACCATAATTTTTAAAAAACTTACTTTCTGGAATTATTGATCTATATGTAAAAAACCACTTAGGATGCAATACCCAATCAACCCAATTTTCTAAAATAGAATTAAGTCTTAAATTATGACAAGATCCTATTAAAAACATAATATCAGAATTTTCTAATCTTTTTCTATATTCTAAAACTATATTAGGAGGCGGATTAAATTCAGAATTGTAAAAAGGAAGTTGTTCTTTTTCTTCAAACAAATTTATTAAGTCTATTTGATGCCCATATTTTTTAGCTTCATTAATAAAAGTATCTTTAATGGCCGCGTTAAAAGAATTTTTTGAATCATAGTGACCAAATATTATACAAATTTTTTTCATTTCACTAAAAAATAACTATTTTCATATATTTTTAACTAAATTATATATCATTTATATATGTCTGAAAGTTTAAAATCAAAATCATTTAAGTTTGTTTATTGGATCATGTTAATTGCATTAGTAGCAGATTCTATTGATACCTTTTATAGAACAGTAAGTGGTTTTTTCGGTGACGGCACTCAAGTTCCAGGATTTGATTTAGTTTTCAACCCAACAACAATTGATATGATTGTATTTTTAATACTTTATATTGGAATATTATATGGAATATACCTGTTGTATAATCTTAAAAAAGCTGGTGGGTATTGGTTTATGATTTCCCAAATTTTGTTTTTAATATATGCTATAGTTTGGGGTCCAATTGGAAATGTATTATCTGAGATATATCTCCTTATTATGGGTTATATGGCTGTTTATGTAATTTTATCTATTTTTATTCCTTGGCTTTATTCTGAAAAATTTGAATAAATCAATTAAGAAATAAACTTATTTTATTCATTTATTTTAATATTTATTATATGCTAATTTTTAAATGACCAAACTTAGAGGATATTTTTTTTCAGGACTTATTATTTTACTACCTCTTGGGGCAACTTTAATTATTTTTGGTTGGTTAATTACAATAGTTGATAGAATAGCTCATATAATTTTACCTGATGAATTCATCGGTGAAAGACTATCTAATATTCCTGGATTTAGTATTTTTATAGTTTTAATTTTTATAATATTAATTGGTGCAATAGGAAGAGGTTTTATAGGAAGAATTTATAGAAATAGAATTGAAAAATTATATTCAAAGATCCCTGGCTTATCCAATATTTATTCCACTACAAAACAGATTACTGAAACAATTGTTTCTTCTAGTTCTAAATCCTTCAAGGAGCCTGTAATTATTGAATATCCTAGAAAGAAGATATATGCACTTGCCTTTATAACTAACGAGATTCCCAAGGGTGGAAAGTTAAAAACTAAAACATCAGCATATACTGTTTTTTTACCAACAACTCCTAATCCAACTTCTGGTTTTTTGCTTTTGATTCCAAAAAAAGAAATTATTAAAATCGACTTAACAGTTGATGAAGCCATTAAATTTATTATTTCTGGAGGAATAATAAAGCCTAATGATGTAAAAAAATTCATTAAAAAAAAGAAAAGATTAAAATAATAGAATCAATAATAATTTATGAAAAATATTAATTTTATTTCTACTTCTCAAATAAAAGAAGATAAAAATTTAGAAAAATTTTTTAAATTTGCTTTTTTTAAAGATTTAAATATTTATTGCTCTATTCTAAATGGAAATTTTTATATCGATTCACATAATTATTATCCAATTATGGAAAAAGATTTAAATACTTTTCCAGATCAATTTGATTGGCAAAATAAAAGAGACGTTTTTAGTAATAAGGATTTTAAAGAAAATTTTTTTAAAAATAAAAAAGATTATAAAGAAATTTCTAACGCATTTATTTTAGGTACAAGTCCTGGTAATAATCATTATAGAAATATCTGGACATTTTTGATTAGATTAAATTTTATAACTGAAAAAGAGATTAATTTAGCCATACATAGAAATACTTCAAATAATGTTAGAAATTTTATAAAATTTTTTTTGAATGAAAAAAAAATTAAGGTGAAGAAATATATATACTTAGATGATGGATTTTATTTTTGTAAAAACTCACAAATTCCAAGTTTTTTAAAGAATATTGAGGTAATAAAATTTTATGAATATTTATTTCCATCATCTAGCAGTAACAAGGAAAATATTTACATAAGTAGAAGAAATGCAAAATGGAGACGAATTGTTAATGAGACTGATTTTTTTTCTCATTTAGAAAAAGAAGGATTCGAAATTTTAGATTTTGAAAATTTGTCAATATTAGAACAAATAAAAAAAATTCAAAAATCAAAAAAAATAATAGCACCCCATGGCTCAGGTTTAACTAATCTTTTATTTGGAAGAAGTAATAGTGAGATACAGGTGGTAGAAATAGTGCAAAATAATATTGATAAAGAATTAAATAATATTTATTTAAAATATAAAGAAATTAGTGAATATAAGAAAAATCAGCATTATTTTTTTGGAGCAGATTTGGCGAGTAATGATCTTTTTAGATACATCAAAACTCGAAATTTAGCAGAAGGACAACATATTGGAAGTAAGAATATAAGAAAAAACCCATATTTTAAAAATTTTATTGTACAAGAAAAAGAATTTAAAAAATTAATAACTAATTTTCACAAGCGCTGAAATTATAATTACTAATAACTGAAAAATCTTGATTGTATAGATTGCACACATCATTTTTTATTAATTTTTGTGACATATAATTAATATTAGATAATTCATTTAGTAAGTTATATTTATTAATAATCTTTATAATTTGATAATCTTCTTTGATGTTAAGTTCAGTGACAAGCCTTTTCTTTAGAGTTTTTAAACTTATAACATCATCAATTAATTTTAGATTTTTTGCCTCTTGACTATCATAAATCATCGCACCTATTTTTTCTTCAATATAGTTTTTTTCAATTTTTCTATTTTGAGATACTACATTTAAGAATTTGTCATATATAGAGTCTAATAATTTTTGAATTTTAAACAATTCCTCTTCCGTCGGTTTTCTAAAAGGATTGAAAACATCTTTTGATTTACCTGCAAAAGGTTGGTAGTGTTCAATACCTTCTTCTGTTTCAATAGTCGGCTCTAAAAACCCCCCTCTAATTGATTTTGGTTTATTATAAACAAACCAAGATGGACCTTTAACCCCAATACTTCCTATCATTGATCCATAGCTTGCATAAATCTTATTTGCAGCAACTGATGACCAGAATGCGCCTGAGGCTAATAATTCATTTGTATGAACATATATTGGTATTGTATTATTTTTTTTAAAATCTTTTATTGCATTGTATAATCTATTTGATCCAGAAACCGAACCTCCAGGAGAGTTCATAGAAATAATGATCGCTTTAATTTCTTCATTATTCAATACATTATTTAAAATTTTTTCTATTTGGCTAGCATAAATTATTTGAGAATTTAAAATTGCTATTCCTTGTTTTGATTGATTCAAGATTAAACCATTGACTTCCAGAACAAGTATCTTATTTTTTGATGCTTTATTTCCTTCTAAAAAACTATATTCTTCTTTAGAAAATGATAAATATTCATCTAATAAAATTGATAAAAATGACAAAGTTATTAAGAAAATCAATATACCTAGTAAAATACCCATTGTTACTGACATGGATCTAAATAGTGTTTTCATATAAAATCTAAATATAGATATATTTTTTAGCAATAATATAAAAAAAATGCATTTTTAGACTTGAATTTTGGCTAAACAATAGCTAAATGACATGCACTTCTTGGAAAATGACTAAAAAGTTATAAAATTTGAGTTATTTCAAAAACTTAATGAGGATATGATATGAAATTTAGACCTTTACATGACAGAGTTTTAGTTAGAAGAGTTGAATCTGACCAAAAAACTGCAGGTGGAATAATTATACCAGATACCGCGCAAGAAAAACCAATGGAAGGTGAAGTTATTGAAGTTGGATCTGGTGCAAGAGACGAAAATGGCAAACTAGTTCCTTTAGACGTAAAAAAAGGAGATAAAATTCTTTTTGGAAAGTGGTCAGGAACTGAAGTAAAAATGAGTGGTGAAGAATATTTAATTATGAAAGAGTCAGATATTATGGGAATTGTATCTGATTCAAAATCATCAAAAAAGAAATAATTCTTAGGAGGATTAAATAAATGTCTGCAAAAAATGTATTATTTAGCACTGATGCAAGATCAAAGATGTTAAATGGAGTTAATAGGTTAGCTGATGCAGTTAAAGTAACATTGGGCCCAAAAGGAAGAAATGTCGTAATAGATAAATCTTTTGGTGCACCGAGAATTACTAAAGACGGTGTGACTGTTGCTAAGGAAATTGAATTTAAAGATAAGTTTGAGAATATGGGCGCTCAAATGGTACGTGATGTTGCTAATAAAACTAATGATTTAGCTGGCGACGGTACAACTACGGCTACAGTTTTAACACAAGCAATTGCAATTGAAGGAATGAAATCTGTTGCAGCAGGTATGAATCCAATGGATTTAAAAAGAGGAATTGATTTAGCTACTGAGGCAATTGTTAATGAATTGGAAAAAAAATCTAAAGCAATAAAAACTGATAAAGAAGTTGCTCAAGTAGGAACAATAGCTTCAAATGGTGATAATGACGTAGGTAAAATGATTTCACATGCTATGCAAAAAGTAGGTAATGAAGGCGTTATTACTGTGGAAGAGGCTAAAAGCTTAGAGACAGAATTGGATGTCGTTGAAGGTATGATGTTTGATAGAGGTTATTTATCTCCATATTTTGTTACAAATGCTGAAAAAATGATAGCTGAATTAAATGATTGCTATGTGCTTCTTCATGAAAAAAAATTATCAAGCTTACAGCCAATGCTTCCTTTATTGGAGTCTGTAGTTCAATCTACTAAACCTTTGTTAATAATTGCTGAAGATGTTGAAGGTGAAGCATTAGCAACACTGGTGGTTAATAAATTAAGAGGTGGATTAAAAATAGCTTCTGTAAAAGCCCCTGGGTTTGGTGATAGAAGAAAGGCTATGCTTGAAGATATTTCTATACTTACTGGAGGACAAGTAATTAGTGAAGATCTTGGTATAAAATTAGAAAATGTTACCATTGATATGCTTGGAACTGCAAAAAGAGTAATAATTGACAAAGAGAATACTACTATTGTTCAAGGCGCTGGAAAGAAAAAAGAAATAGAGGGCCGCTGCAATCAAATTAGAGCACAAATTGAAGAAACAACTTCAGATTATGATAAAGAAAAGCTTCAAGAAAGATTAGCTAAATTAGCAGGTGGAGTAGCTGTAATTAGAGTTGGTGGTGCCACAGAAGTTGAAGTCAAAGAAAAAAAAGACAGAGTAGAAGATGCAATGCACGCAACTAGAGCAGCAGTAGAAGAAGGAGTAGTAGCAGGAGGAGGAGTAGCACTAGCTTACGCAACTAGAGCTTTGAATTCTGTTAAAGGGTCAAACCATGATCAAAAAATGGGAGTTGATATAGTAAGAAGAGCACTCTTTCACCCTTTACGTCAAATAGCACAAAATGCAGGTATTGATGGAGCAGTTGTAGCAGGGAAGGTTGCTGAAAGTAAGGACTCAGACTGGGGATATGACGCGCAAGCTGATAAATACACTAATTTAATATCAGCAGGAATTATTGACCCTACAAAAGTTGTAAGAACAGCATTACAAGACGCATCATCAGTTGCAGGGTTATTAATTACAACTGAAGCAATGATTGCTGATGCCCCTGAAGATAAAAAAGATGCACCAGCTATGCCTGATATGGGCGGCGGCATGGGCGGCATGGGCGGCATGGGTGGCATGGGCGGCATGATGTAATAAAAAAAATATATTTATAAAAAAGCCGCTTTTGCGGCTTTTTTTTTATAAAACTTTTTTAATTGATCTTTTTATTTTATTACTTGTTGGCTTAGTCATTGATGACCAAGATTGAACCAGTTCCCCATCTCTATCAAATAAATATTTATAAAAATTCCATTTTGGAGCTTCATTGTATGTTTCTTCAAGCCATTTATATAAAGGGTGAGCATCAATGCCTTTTATTTCAACAATTTCTGTTACATTAAAACTGACTCCATAATTTATAAGGCAAAATTTTTTAATTTCTTCTTCTGAGGATAGCTCTTGTTTAAATTGATTTGAAGGAGTTGCAATAAATATTAAATCTGTGGATTTATATTCTTGAAACAAAGATTGAAGATCTCCATATTGAGGTGTAAATCCACATTTTGAGGCAGTATTTACTAGAAATATTGGTTTTCCGTCGAAATCTTCTAAATTAATTTCTTCGCCGTCAATATTATCAAATGAATATTTATATACGTTATTTTTGGCCATTATTGGTGTAATATTAAATAATAATATAAAAATATATATTATTTTTAAAATAATATCAGGTATATACAACATTAATTTATAATTAATATTATTATGTCAACTTTCAATAACTTTGTTAATTTATTTATAGATGTTTGGAATAATGGACTTTTGGGAATAAACATTTCCCAACTGACTATAGGTTTATTAATAATCCTTCTTTTTTACGTTTTGAGAAGTTTTTTTGCAAAATTTATAATTAATAGATTGCATAAAATCGTAAAAAAAACCAAAACTGATATAGATGATGCAGTTATAAAAGTTATTGAAGGGCCTTTAAAATTTCTACCCGTTGTAATAGGTTTTTTTATAGCAACTTCATATATTGATTTTAGTGATGATTTAAATACTCTAATTGAAAAACTTAATAGAACATTTATTACAATCTTTATTTTTTGGCTATTACATCAATTAATAGTACCTTTTTCATTTTTTATTAAAAGATTTGAAGGCAAACTAACAGCAGCTTTAGTTGATTGGACTTTAAGAAGTTTAAAAATATTAGTCATTATTCTCGCTATAATAGCAGTTTTAGAGTTATGGGGAATAAAAGTAGGTCCAATAATTGCAGGGTTAGGCTTATTTGGTGTGGCAGTTGCTCTAGGTGCTCAGGACTTATTTAAGAATTTAATTTCTGGAATTTTAATCATAACAGAAAGAAGATTTACTATTGGTGACGTTATTAAGGTTTCAGGTGAAGCTGAAGGTATAGTTGAACAAATTGGTTTTAGATCAACTTTAATAAGGCAATTTGATTCTAATTTAGTTATGGTTCCTAATTTTAAATTTTCAGAACAATCAGTTACTAATTTTACAAGAAGAAAGCACAGAAGAATTAGATGGCTGATTGGGTTAGAATATAAAACCTCAATTATTCAAATGAAAAATATCAGAAATCAAATAAAAGAATTCATTTTGCAAGATAAAGACTTTGCAAATGATGGAACGAACTATTTTAGATCCTGTTATGTAAGAATAGATAGTTTTTCTGAGAGTTCCATTGATATGTTAGTTCAATGTTTTGTAGATGATATAGATTGGGATAAATTTTTAGAAGTAAAAGAAAAATTGGCAATTAAAATTAAGGAGATAGTTGAAGAAAATTCAGGTGCATTTGCATTTCCTAGTCAATCTGTATATTTAGAAAGTCTACCTAATGATATCCCTGAAGTTTTTGTTCCCCCAAAAAAATAATGAATACTAAATCTACTAATAATGAAAATTATCAAATAATGACAATGTCTCTTGTAATTTTGGCAATTATTATGCTTTCATTTGCCTTATATTATTCCCGTGCGATATTAATTCCATTTGTTTTTGCGGTATTTATAAGATTTTTGATCGCACCTATAGTCGACTTTCAAATGAAAAAACTGAAAATATATAGATTTGTTGCAGTTCCTATAGCAATATTATTATTATTCTTATTTTTTCTTATTACTATCCCTCCAATTTATGCTTCATTTATAGACTTTTTAAATAGAAGTAACGAGTATCAAGAAAAATTAAACTTACTAATCAATCCACTAATAATTTTATTTCAAGATAAATTTGACTTAGAATATAATTCTTTAACTTTACAAAATTTATTTTCAAAATATTTATCTTATGAAATTATTTCTAATATATTTTCACAAACAACAAATTTCTTAAAAACTACTTCAGTAATTTTTATAATATTGATTTTTTTATTAATAGGTGAAAATGATAAAAGAAAAACAAGAACTTGGTATGAAATTGATAGAACAATAAAGAAATATATTAGTACAAAATTTTTGACCTCATTAGCAACTTCAATTTTGTTTGGTCTAACTTATTGGTTTTTTAAATTGGATCTTGCTTTAATTTTTGCATTTTTAACTTTTTTTCTTTCTTTTATTCCAGTTTTTGGAGGAGTGATAGCGATATTACTTCCACTCCCTATAGCATTAATTCAATATGACTCTTATACAACTTTGATTTTAATTTTAATTATTCCACTTTGTATTAATTTTATTATTGGAAATTTTATTGAAACTAAAATTCTTGGATCTGCCTTATCTCTTAATCCTGTCACTATAATATTGGCATTAATTTTTTGGGGAATGTTGTGGGGATTCATAGGAATTTTTTTAGCTGTTCCATTGACAGCAGTAATAAAGATTTTATTTGATCAATTTGAAACAACAAAAAATTTTGCAAGGGTTTTGCAAGGTAATATTCACCATCGAGATAGCTAATATCTATAAAAATCTTTTTTGAGCACCTAAAAATTCTTTTTTGTTAAATTCTTTTTTATTTTTTTTTGATATCTTTTTTATTCTTAAATCATAAATTTTTGGAACAACCTTCTTAATCGATTTAATTCCCTGAATTCTAGAATAAATTGATTTTTTCTTATTTACTTGATGTGGTTGAAAAAAGTCCATATCCCTACAAGAGAATTTTTTTCCTTTAAATAGATAATTATCTTTAATTAATTTATTAACTAATTTTTTTCCTTTAAGAGTCCTTACAATTATCCCATTAAATCCTTTATCATTGCCAGATGGAATAGCATTAGGCCATACATCTAGCGCTACTATGTCAGCACTTTCTCCAATAGCATCAGGACAAATTTTACATCTTTCAAGAACTTTCCAATTATTTTCATCTTCCCAAAATTCATTATATCCTTCTAAAAATCGCTTATTATTTTTTGTTTCAATAGTTAAATCACCAGGATTCCCGTGCCCCCTGTATCGAAATAATGAAAGATCTTTTTCTTTTATTTTATTTTTTTTAATAGCCTCTTTAGATTTTGTTAAAGAGGGAATTCCCCCACATACTATTGATAATAAAAATTTACAATTTTTTTTAACTCTGGAATCAATTTTTTCAAGATTTTTAATTGCACTAATGTCACAAGGTTTTCCGATATATGCAAAATTAATATTTTTATTTAAAATATCATTTATTTTTTCTAAAGTAGGTGAAGGGCCATATCTTGAAGAAGTTCCATCAATAATTTCTTTTTTTGTATAACTAATTTTAAAAATATTTCTCATCGGTCTATTTTTTGAAGCGGCTGTGTGAATTATACAATCTACTTGTTTTGATTTTAATAAATATATTGCTATTGCATTAAGAACACCTCCTGTAGAACTTATGTATCTAATATGAGGATTTTTTGAATAAGAATAAAAAAGATCTAAATATTTTCCCCATATTAGATCTTCTTTAAAATTATTATTTTTTAAATTAGTTTTTGGCCCCCTAATTAGAATTCCTGGACATGTTGATAAGATTTTATTAAATGTTTTTTTATTTATAGAATTTATTTGTCTAGGCTCCAAAGATCCTTTTTTTGTCATTGTCACTTTGATTTTATCTTTACCAGCAATGCTTTGACAGAGGCCGCAACCAAGACACAACTTATTTTCTACAATATCAGATAGTTTATTAATCATTATTATGAGTCAATTCCTGGCCTAATATAAGAAATTTTTTCTTCAGTTTTTTTCTTCCTAATACTTTCTCTATAAGTAATATAAACTACAGCAAAAAAAACAACTGTTCCACCTAGCCAAATCCATAAATCAGGTTTTTCGAAAAAAATAAAATATCCTATTATTGATGCCCATAATAATTTTAGATATTGGAAAGGCATAACTAATGTAGTGTCAGCAATTTTTAAACTTTGTATTAAGCAAGTATGTGAAATCATACCACAACCACCCATAATTAAGAATATTATTAGTTCTTTTATAGATGGGGTTTCCCAAAAAGGAATAGCAAATACAAAAGTTAATGGTGTCATTATTGCCATAGAATAAAAAATAATGGTAAAATTTGAATCATTTTTTGACAATTGTTTTATAATTATTAAAACAAATGCAAAAGAAGTAGAAGCTATTATCATTAAATAACTTCCAAATTCAAAATTTAAGTATCCTGGTCTAATAATTATTAAAATGCCAATAAAACCTATTATTAAGGCTATTGTTCTGTGAATTTTTATTATTTCTTTTAAAAAAACTACTGCAAAAAGCGTTGCGAATAATGGTGTTGTGAATCCAATCGCAGTAGCCTTTTCAAGAGGAATCAGGCTCACTGCTGTAAACCATGTAAACATCGAAATACAATTAACAATTCCTCTTAATATGTGGGTTTTAATATTCTGAGTTTTTAAATTTTTAAAATTATTATGTAATACAAATGGCAAAATAATAATTAAACCAACTAAACACCTAAAAAAAGCCACCACAAATGGATCTAGATCTTCAGAGAGGAATTTAACACATGTAACTAATCCTGCTGCTGATAAGTTTCCTATTGTCGTTAAAATTAATACTTGAATTACAGTGGTAGCATAAAATTTATGCATAAATTCTAATTTGTTTTAGCTACGATAGCGGCAGCTATGGAGGCTATTCGAGAAGATTTACTATCAGATCTACTAGTAACAACTACAGGTACTTTTCCTCCTAAAATAATTCCAGCAGCACAAGCTCCCATAAAATGAATCATCATTTTTACTAACGAATTACCTGCCTCAAGATTTGGAACTATAATAATGTCAGCATTGCCTGCTACATTATTTTTTATTCCTTTTATTTTAGCAGCTTCAGGCGAAACTGCATTATCAAATGCGAGAGGACCTGCAACATCTGCATCTATATTTTCTTTTTTTGCTCTCTCGGCTATTTCTTTTGCTTCAATTGAACTTGGCATACTTTTTATTGGATCTTCCGTACCAGATAAAATTGCAACTTTTGGTTTTCTAATCCCTGTTTTTTTAGCAAATTCAATTGCATTATTTAAAATATGCATTTTTACATCAATTCTTGGAGAAACATTTAAGGCACCATCTGTAATAAATAAAGGTTTATCATTCTTATTGATAGTCATATGCCATATGTGACTTAATCTTTTTTTCTCAATAAGATTAAATTCTTTTTTCAAAAAGGCTTTCATTAAAACATCTGTATGAATATGACCTTTTATTAAAATTTTTACTTCTTCTTTACTTGCTAATTCAGCACCTTTAAGAGCTTTGTTTTCATCTTGTGATTCTTCAATTATATCAAAATTTCCTATATCCCATTCAATTTTTTCAGCTTCCCTTTGAATTATTTTTTTATTACCAATAAAAATTGGGTCTATTAGTGAATTAAGAGTTGCATCTCTTGTAGATTCCATAACCATATTATTTTCTGCTGAAATTATCGCAGCTTTTACCTTTTTAGTGGAACTTGCCAAGTTTAAAAGATTTGTTGGTATTAATATTTCTTTATCAGATAGCATCGAGTTATCCACTTTTATACTATGAAGTCTATTTTTCCTATTAATTTAAAAAAAAAATTAGTGTATGCAGTCTAAAGAAAATGATATTTCTTACTATATAATTATTTACAGGAAAATATTTATGAGCACAGAGCCAACAACTAAGTTACCAAATTCACTTGAAGAGCATTGGATGCCATTTACTGCGAATCAAGATTATAAAGAAAGTCCAAGATTGATGACAAATGCATCAGGTATGTATTACAAAGATCATCATGGAAATAAATTAATAGATGCTAGTTCTGGATTATTTTGCAATCCAGCAGGTCATAGCCGAAAAGAAATAAAAGAAGCTGTTGCAAAACAATTAGAAGAATTAGATTACGTTCAACCATTTCAACAAGGTTTTCCAGGTTCTTTTGAATTAGCAAGAAAAATTTCAAAACATACACCTAGTAATTTAAATAGAATATTTTTTACAATTTGTGGTTCTTCAGCTGTAGAGACAGCAATTAAAACAGCAATTGCATACCACAAAGTTAGGGGAGATGGTCATAGATCCCATATAGTTGGAAGAGAACGTGGTTATCATGGGATGAACATAGGAGGAATTTCAGTTGGGGGCATGATTGCTAATAGAAAAACATTTTCAAGTATACTAATGCCAAATGTTCATCATATGAGACACACTCACTTACCAGAGCACAAATTTGTGAAAGGCCAACCAGAAACAGGATCAGAACTTGCTGATGACTTAGAAAGAATTTCGATGAATATCGGGCCTGAAAATATAGCTGCATGTATTGTAGAGCCAATTGCTGGATCAACAGGAACATTAGTACCTCCAAAAGGATATTTAAAACGTTTAAGGGAAATATGTGATAAGCATGGTATTTTATTAATATTTGATGAAGTAATTACGGGATGGGGAAGAACTGGAAAAGCATTCGGAGCCGATGCTTTTGAAGTTACTCCTGATATCATTACTATGGCAAAAGCAATGACAAATGGAGTTATGCCAATGGGGGCTGTTGCGTCAAAGGAAGAAATTTATGAAACAATAATTAAAGGGTCACCTAAAGGTACAGTAGAATTTTTTCATGGATATACATATTCAGCAATACCTGCCTCAGTAGCTGCAGCACTTGCAATGCAGGATATATTTGAAAAAGAGGATCTTATCAATAGAGCGGCTGAAATGTCTCCATATTTTTTAGATGGTTTATTTAGTTTAAAAGATATTGAATCCATTGTCGATATCAGAGGATACGGAATGATGGGAGGTATTGATATTGTTTTAGATGAAAGACCAGGTAAATCAGGTTATGCAACTTTTAAAAAGTTATTTGAAGCAGGATTAAGTTTGAAGGCTACTGGAGATTGCTTAATTGTTGCCCCTCCATTTATTTCAGAAAAATCCCATATCGATGAGATTATTGAAAAGCTTAGAAAAGGTATAACAAACTATCAGAAAAGCCATTAATGTTAATCGGAGTCCCAAAGGAAATAAAAGCACAGGAAACTAGGATTGGATTAACTCCAGATAGTGTTAAAGAACTTATAAATAATGGTCACAAAGTTCAAATTGAAAATAATGCAGGATTTGATGCGGGATTTGAAAACTCTGAATACGAATCAGCTGGTGCAAAAATAGTAAGTAAGGCCGAAGATATTTTTAAAGATTCAGAATTAATAATTAAAGTAAAAGAACCTCTTAAAAATGAAGTTGCTATGCTTAATGAAAATCAGTTGTTGTTTACTTATTTACATCTATCTGCTGATGCAGAACTAACAAGTGGTTTAGTTAAATCTAATTCAATCTGTATAGCATATGAGACGGTTACTGATAATAATTTTAAACTTCCTTTATTAGCTCCTATGAGTGCAGTTGCTGGAAGAATGTCTATACAAGCAGGCGCTCATTCTTTAGAAAAAACACAAAAAGGAAGGGGGTTACTTTTAGGTGGAGCCCCTGGAGTTGCTCCAGCGACTGTTTTAATTTTGGGAGGTGGAGTTGTTGGGGAGAATGCAGCATTAATTGCTACAGGAATGAAAGCTAAAGTGTATATAGTAGATAAATCTGAAGATAGATTAAATGAACTTGAATCTAAATTTGGAGACTCAATTATTCCTATTAATAGTGGTAAGGCTGATATTGAAGACTTAATAAGTAAAAGTGAACTAGTAATTGGAGGAGTACTAATTCCTGGAGCTAATGCACCAAAATTAGTATCTAAAACAATGTTATCAAAAATGAAAAAAGGTTCAGTCATTGTTGATGTGGCAATAGATCAAGGAGGATGTGTTGAAACCAGTAAACCAACAACGCATGCAGATCCAACATATGTTATTGATGGCGTAGTTCATTATTGCGTTGCAAATATGCCTGGTGGAGTTCCAAGAACATCTACTTTAGCATTAAATAAAGCTACACTCCCATATATTTTAAAGCTAGCAAATGATGGTTATAGAAATGCTTTGAAAGATAACAATAATTTTTTAAATGGTCTTAATGTTTTTAAAGGAAAAATAACTCACAAAGCAGTAGCAGAAGAACTAGGCTACAATTTTTCATCTCCAGAAACAGTAATAAACTAATTTTGTTTTGCAGCTTTTACTAAATTCTTTAATTTAATTTTTGCTAAATTTCTTGAAAGATGCCCCAGACCACAATCTGGAGCTGCAATTAATCTATTTTTATCTATAAATTTTAAAGCTTCTTTTATCCTATAGTTAATTTCATCTACTGTTTCAATTTTACTATTTGCAATTTTTATTAATCCCAAAATAACTTTTGTTTTTTTAAATATTTCTAGAAGTTTTAAATCATTATGTCGGTGAGCATCTTCAATTGAAACTACATCTATTGTAGAATCATCTAAGTATTTGGAAATTTCAAAATAAGATTTAAGAGGTGCTTTAGGATAGTTTATGGCATCTAATTTATCAGGATACCCGCAACATATATGGACGATTTTTTCTACTTTGTCACCACAACCATAAAAACATCTTTCTAAATTTTCTATACCATAATCTAAAGCCTCTTTAGGTTTTCTTGCAAATAAAGGTTCATCAATTTGAATATACTTACATCCTTTTTCAATTAATCTTAATATTTCTACATTTATTGACAAACTTAAATCTTCATTCATTTTTTTGTCAGAAGAGTAATATTGATTTGAAATAGTATCTGAAATAGTAAGAGGTCCGGGAATAGTAATTTTTACAGGTTTTTTAGAAATTTTTTGAGCTTCATGCCAATCATTAGTTAGAAATGGTTTTGAAGGATTAATTTTATTAGTAATTGTGGGAAGGTAACAGCTATAATTTCCTGTTCTCGCTGTTTTTTTTGTTAGTTTATTAAAATCTATTCCATTTAAATTTCTGCAGTGATAATGAATATAATTTTCTCTTTTAACTTCACCATCAGTTATTATATCAATTCCACATTCAATCTGGTCATTTATTATTTCTTTAGTAGCCCTATTAAATAATTTTTCAGCGTTATTTCCAAGACCTTTTAGTTCATTAATATAATACTTTGTCGGATATTCTGTATCAGTACCTCCATCAGATTTGAACCAATCTGTTATTTCTAGATAACTAGGTTTTGGATATGCTCCTATGACTGTAGTCAACATTTTATGTGCCTAAAAATGATATAGTTAAGCATAATTCCTTAATAATCAACAGAAATGTAAGAAAAAATTAATATTTTGTTAAATAATACTTGTCATAAAATCATTAGTATAGTTAGTATATTTTTAAAATTATCATAGGAGGATCCTTATGGATAAAAATAAACAATCAAGCCTAAAAACTCTTAAAGCTGCTAGAAAATTTACTAGAAGAACTGCTTTAAAGAGAGGTGCAGCTGCAGCTGCGCTAGTAGGCGCTGCTCCATTATTTGTGAAGAATGCTTTTGCTGCATCTAGTGGAGAAGTAAATGTAGTAATGTGGGGTGAATATTTACCCGATTCAGTTGTTGCAGATTTTAAAGCAAAAACTGGAATTACTGTTAATCACACTAAAATAGGTGATAACGGAGAAATTATAGCAAAGATGAAAGCTGGTGGTGGTGCTGGTTATGATCTTGCTAGTCCAACAAATATGAGAGCGCTTCAGTGGGAAAATCTTGGAGTTCTTGCACCTTTTGACATGAGTAAGATTACCAATATTGGTAATGTTAATCCTGGAATGGTTGCTGTTGGAGAAAGAGACTGGAACTTTGGAGGTAAAGGTTCGCATTGGGTTCCACAATTGTGGGGAACTGAATCAATTTCTTGGAGAACTGATAAATGGTCGCCAGATGGATTACCAAGCTTTGGTGATATTTGGGAACCAAATCCAGGAGTTGCGTCACCATTTATGATGGGAAGAACTTATTCCATGATGACTGGTTGCGGAATATGGATGCATCATCAAGGAAAAATGGACTTTTGGTCATCATATAAAGATGAAGACACTATGAGAAAAAATTGGCAAGTAATTACTGATTATTGTATTTCAAAAAAAGGTAACCTAGTTAAATTTTGGTCAGGTGCAGATCCCCAGAAGCAAGGCTTTACTTCTGATGGAGTTGTTGTTGGACAAACTTGGGATGGACCAATTGTTTCAATGATGAAAGCAGGAGAACCTGTTGCATATCAAACAACCGATGAAGGAGCTCTAGCATGGGTAGATGGAATTACTCTATCAGCTAAAGCAGAAAATATTGATGAAGCATACGAGCTAATCAATTATAGTTTTACTCCTGAAGTTGGAGGAGCAACAATTAATGCAATTGGTTACAATTCAGCAGTAGTTGGAGCTTCTGATTATTATACAGATGAAACAAAAGCAATTGCACAAGCGGTTTATCCAGGAGATACAGCTTCTAAGCTAAATCCATGGCCACCTGAGCCACCTTGGTATGCTGACGCAAGAGCAGAGTACGCTAACAAATTTGAAACAGCGTAATTAGGCTATAAATACAAGTAATTAGCGTCCTGGTTATTTTTACCAGGACGCTTTTTTTTGGTTTAATTAGAACGTTTTATATTGTATTTTCTTGCTCTAAATAATTTGGGGGGTTTATGAGTGCTGACGTAGAGCTAAATAATATTTCTGTTACTTTTGGAAGTTTTTATGCCGCAAAAAATGTAAGTGTAAAAATAAATCAAGGTGAATTTTTTAGTTTTTTAGGACCTTCAGGTTGTGGTAAAACAACTTTGTTAAGAGCAATATCGGGTTTTTTAGATCCATCAGAAGGAAAAGTTTTGATTGCAGGTCAGGATATGGCAGGTATTGGTCCAAATAAAAGACCAACCTCACTTATTTTTCAAAATTTAGCTTTGTTTCCATTGATGTCGGTTTCAGAAAATATTGTTTTTTCTTTAGAAGTAAGAGGTGTTGGAAAACAAGAAAGACAAAAAAGAGCTGATGAACTTTTAGATCTTATTGCCTTAAGTGGACAAGGAGATAAAAAGGTGCACGAATTGTCAGGAGGTCAGCGTCAAAGAGTAGCTATTGCTAGAGCATTAGCCATAGAACCCAAAGTTCTTTTATTGGATGAACCACTATCAGCTTTAGATTTGAAACTGAGACAAAAAATGAGAACAGAACTTAGAGCAATCCAAAAAAGAGTTGGAATAACATTTATCTACATAACTCATGATCAAGGGGAAGCTCTTACAATGTCTGATAGGGTTGCAGTTATGAATGAAGGTGAATTAGAACAAGTGGGATTGTGCGATGATGTATATGACTTTCCTCATACTCCTTTCGTTGCTACTTTTGTTGGTGAAAATAATCCATTTTATGGAAAGGTAGTATCAGTTGAAGGAGATAAAATTAGAGTAGAATCTCACAATAATACTTTTGTTGCTAAATCTGGTAAAACTGGTGATGGAAAAAATCATTCCTTTTCAACTGGCCAGGAAGTGATCATGTTCATTAGACCAGAATCAATTTTTATAAAAAACGAGAATACTCAACTTGATAATACTTTTAAAGCAAGAGTAAATACCGTTGAATTTGAAGGTAATATAAAAAATATTTACTTAAAAATAAATTCAAAAATGAATGTTAGGTTTAGTGTACCCAACGCAGTAGATACCAGCAATCTTTCAAATAACAAAGATATTGAATTAACTTTTTCTTCTCAAAAAGCAGTGGTCCTTCCCAAAGGATCTTTAGCAGTCGATTAGTAGGTTAGAAGGTGAATTATTTCTTTAAAAAAAATGGGCCTTTAATTTCAACTTACTTTATTATTGCTATTGTTTTTTGGCTAATTTTTTTAATTATTATTCCCCAACTTTATATGTTAGATTTGTCTTTTAGGCCAAATTTACCTCCATTACTTCGGGGCGGACCAGACGATGTTCATACACTTGTTCACTATAAGCATTTTATTTTTGGTTCTGAAACTAGTGAGGATGCCTATAATTATGTAGATATTGGTGTTTTTTTAAATACTATTACTACAGCAATTTTGGTCACAGTTTTAAATTTGTGTTTTTGTTATCCTATTGCATTTTATATGGCAAAAGTTGCAAAGCCAAATTCGGCAAGACTTTTAATAGTAGCCTTAATCATTCCCTTTTGGATTAATGAGCTTTTAAGATCTTTCGCATTACGTATCTTATTTGCTGGAGAGGGTGTTATCAATAATATTTTGATTTCTATAGGATTCATAGATACCGGTATAAATTTTATTGCTATGGACATTGCTTTGTATACCGGGTTGACATATGCATACATTCTTTTGATGATCTTTCCTTTATATAATGCAATAGAAAGTCTCGACACTAACCAACTTGAAGCAGCAAAAGATCTTGGATCTTCTACATTTAGAACACATTGGAGAATAGTCATTCCTCACGCTAAAGCAGGTATTGCTTCTGGCTGCACAATGGTATTTATGTTGACTGCTGGCGCATTAGCAACACCTGTGGTTTTAAGTAGTCCTAATACTTATTGGTTTACTCAATTAATTTATCAATGGTTTAATATGAATGATAACTGGTCTAGAGGTTCAGCATATTCAATTTTACTTTTATCAGTATCTGTAGTTTTTGTTTTATTAATGATGAGAATATTCAAGGTCAAAATTGGTGAAATTATAAGATGAGATCTCAACATGTTTTAAATTTTCTGCTCGGATTATATATTTTTATTTTTTTAACGTACCTATTTGGTCCACTTATAATAATGAGTGTTACAGCTTTTAATTCAGCAGAATTTCCAGCAATTACGCCTTGGGAATGTTTTAGTTGGAGATGGTTTGGAGAGGGAAAAATTGCATATGATGGGCAACACTTAGCTGGACTTGCATCAGACTGGCGTGTACATGATGGATTGATAAAAAGTTTGATAATTGGATCGGGTGTAGTTATTTTATCAGTTCCAATAGGAATGGCAGCATCAATTGTTTTAACACAAGTTCATAGCAGATTAAGAACAATGTTTTATTCAATATCTATTATGCCTGTACTTTTTCCAGGAGTTATAATTGGAATATCCACAGTTGTTTTATGGGATAGAATCGCTACAATAGGCGGTGGCGGGTTTATTTCTGATATAGGTAGAAACGGTATATTCTTAACAATTTTAGGACAAACTTGTTTTATTTCAACTTATTGTTTTTTAATATTTGTTGCAAGACTTCAAAGATTTGACCAAACACAAGAAGAAGCAGCTTTAGATTTAGGCGCAAGCCAAACTCAAGTTTTTTTTAAAATATTAGTTCCATATCTTATGCCGGCAATTGCATCTTCTGCTGTTATAGCATTTTTAGCTTCTTTTGAAAATTATAACACAACCGTTTTTAGTATCTTATCAGAACAGACTTTAACCACAGTGATTGCTTCAAAAGTAAGACTTGGTATTAGTCCCGCAATAAGTGCTTTGGCCCTTGTTATCATTGCACTAACACTAACAGCAGCAATACTATATGAAGTTATTAGAAGAAGGGAAGATAAAAAGAAAAAAGAAAAACAAAATTTATTATTATTTGAAAAGACTCAAGACAGTCGTCTAAAAAAAGAAAAATCAAAAACTTTCAAAATTCCAAAATCAATTTTTGTTTTTTTATTTATTATTTTTATTGGAATCTTTACATTTAACTATTTAATTAAAAATAACCTTTATGGTACTGAATGTGTTTCTGCCGCTGAAGCACAAAAAAAATCAAAATTTTCTGATCAACTAAAATTACTTCAACAAAATCAAGTTAGCGAAGAATCCTTACAAGGCGGTGAGCTTGGGGGCAATCAAGATTACGGTGATATTTTCGCTGATCCTAATCTATTTAAAGATTTTGGTGGTTTTGATTAATACTTACTTGGGTTTATCTAAACTTTGGAAATTAAACATAAAATTTCAAAAGCTATATTAGCTGCAATTAATGATGTTTGATTATTTAAGTCAAAAGGTGGCGATACTTCAACTAAATCAGCGCCAATAAAATTTATAGAATTAAGTTCACGTAGAATATTTTGAGACTCTCTTACAGTAAAACCTCCAACTTCTGGAGTACCAGTTCCTGGTGCAAATGTTGGATCAATACCATCAATATCAAATGTCAGATAAGTTTCTGAATCTCCAATTATGTTATTAATCATTTGTGTAGTTTCTTTCAAACCCATCTTTTGATATTCATCAATAGTTATAATAGTAATTCCTTGTTCTTTTGCCCAATCAAGATCTTTAGGGTCATATAAAGCTCCTCTAATACCTAGCATTACAATTTTTTTTGGATCAATTAAATTTTCTTCTATAGCTCGTCTAAAAGGAGTCCCATGAGTGTATTTAAAACCACCAAAATAAGTATCCCAAGTATCGGTATGTGAATCAAAAAGAAACATTGCTAGGGGTTTGTTTTTTCCTAGTGCTCTTAAAATAGGTAAGGAAATTAGATGATCTCCCCCTATTGAAATTGGTAATGTATTTTTTTTAACAATATTTTCGTAATAAATTTGTATTTTTTTTAAAGTGTCTTGTAAATCTGCAGGATTAACTGGACAATCTCCTAAATCTGCTACTTTTTTTACATCATAGGGACTTTTTAGAGAGACTGGGTGGTATAACCTAACTAGTGAAGACGCATTTCTTACCTCTCTTGGACCATGTCTTGCTCCAGCTCTATTAGTTGTACCTGCATCCCAAGGCACCCCAATTATACCAATGTCGACTTTCTCTGGATCTTTTTCAATTGGAAGGCGAAAAAAAGTTGCTATATCAGCAAAGCGAGGAACTGTCATACCTTCTATTGGTCTATATTTATTCATAGTTATTTACTTATAATATATATTAATTATATTTAATATATTTTATGACATATTAGTAGTTATAAGATCTAACAATTAAATAACTTTTTCATAGGATAGTAAGAATAAAATTGATTGAAAATATTCAAAATAAGTCAAAAAGATCTCCAGAAGATAAAAAAATACCTGAAAAATTAACAAATTTAGAAATTCCAGATATTTATTTACAATCATCAAATGGAGAATATGTGCAGTTAAGAAGAAAAGAGTCTTTTAAAATTGTAATATATTGTTATCCAATGACAGGAAGACCAGATAAATCATTACCTAAAAATTGGAATAAAATTCCTGGAGCTAAAGGATGTACAATTGAAAATAGTATTATTAGAGATAATTATGAAGAATTTATAAAACTTAATTCTTTGCCTATTGGTATTACTACTCAGTCAATATCTGAAATAGAAGAAATGACAAAAAGACTTAAAATTAATCATGACATTTTAAGTGATTGTAATTTAATTTTAGCAAAAAGTTTAAATTTACCTTTATTTAATGTTGATAATAAAGATTACATTAAAAGGATAACTTTAATAGTGGATAATAGTATAATTAAAAAAGTTTTTTATCCTATTTTAGAGCCTGAAAAACATATTCAAGAAATAATAAGTTGGTTGAAAAAAGAAAATTAAAATATTTGACTGGAATTTATTATATTAAAGTATTATATTAAAAAATAATGATAAAGGTAATTTTATTCTCATTAGTATTACTATTTGCTAGACATGCTTATTCTGAAGTAGATAATGATCAGTGGCAAGATACTGGAGAGACATATGTAGATTTAATTAATCAAGGATTTGAAGTTAAGGGTTATGACATGACTAACTTCAAAGATGAAATGGGCAATCTATATTTGTTTTTTGTTACAGTACTTCAAAAAAATAAAATAGTTTATGAATGTCAAGAATATCAAGTTTTTGATAATACAATGGATACAATCAGCCTTACTTTTGTTTGTAGAAAACTAGTAAAGCCTTATAAAAAAGGTTTAAAAACTTAAACTTTTTTTTACCAAAGATTATTCTTCAGAAGATTCTTGATTTTCAGAACTATTTTGCACTTTTAAATTTATTGCATTTGGACCCTTAGGACTGTCCTCAACGTCAAATGTAATTTCTTGATTTTCTTCAAGTCTTCTTAATCCAGCGTCTTTAACTGCACTTGCGTGAACAAAAATATCTTTTCCACCATCACTTTGTTCAATAAAACCAAAACCTTTTCTGGCATTGTACCATTTAACTTTTCCTGTGCTCATTTATATATCCAATCTTAATTAATTATTAAAAAAGTAAGCTTTATTATTTTTTAGTTTTATGGTCAAGGAATTGCTTGTAAATTATACCAATTATACTAATTATTAATAATATTATGAAATATTCTATAGCAATACTAGCAGCTGGTTGTTTTTGGGGAGTTCAGGATTATTTTTCAAAAATAAATGGAGTTAAATCAACAAAAGTTGGTTATTCTGGGGGAAATACTGATAATCCTTCATATGAGCAAGTTTGTAGTGGCTCAACTGGTCATGCAGAATGCATTCTTATAAACTTTGATGAAAAAATTATTAATTATGAGGAAATACTTAGTTATTTTTGGAAATGTCACGATCCAACTCAATTGAATAGACAAGGGGCAGATATTGGAACTCAATATAGATCTGCAATATTTTATTGTGATGAAAATCAGGAGAAAATAGCCATAAATTCTATGAAAAATATAAAACAAAGTATTTCAAATATTGTTACTGAATTATCAGAGGCTAAAACTTTTTATGATGCTGAGGAATATCATCAAAATTATATAACAAAATGTAAAATATTTTAATTTAACTAATTTCGATTCGTTTTTTTAACTAAAATTTAATACTAAATATAGTGTTTGTTTCAAAAATAGATACTAAAAGATTGATTTTATTAGTTTTCTTGAAAATTATTATTTTATGTTATAAAAAGCAACCTCTTAAATATCTAAAAAAAATGAAAACGATTAAAAATTTTATATTGCAAAACAAAGTGACGCACACTTTCACAAGCTGTCAGTGGCCATATGGTGATCCACAAGAAAAAGAATTTCATTTTTGTGGTGAAAAACCTTTTGAAAACAAGCCATATTGTAAGGAACATTGTAATATTGCATATATAGATGAGAAAGAACTCAAAAAATCAAGGGATAATAAGCCAAGAAAAATTGCAGCCTAAAAAAACTATATATTTCTAACTATATTTTTCTTTTAAAATTTAAATTTTTTTGTAAAAAATAAATATGTTTAAGAAATTTTTAAAAAAAACATTTAAATATGGCACACTTGAGGTTATTGATTATGATGGGAAAAAATATATCTTTGGAAATTCTGAACCATTTACATCAATAAAGTTTCACAAAAAGGATATTAAAAAAAAATTATATTTAAATCCCGAACTTTATTTAGGCGAATCATATGTTGATGGGGATATAACAATTGAAAATGGAGATCTAGAGACATTTATAAATATAGTTTCAAAAAATTACAATTACATCGTAAAAGATTTTACTCACCACATTTTAGATCTTATTAATTTATTTGCAGAGTTTTTTCAAAGAGGAAATCTCCAAGATATATCTAAGAAAAATGTTTCTCATCATTATGATATCAATGAAGAAATTTATAAACTTTTTTTAGATAAAGATATGCAGTATTCTTGCGCTTATTTTCACAATGAAAATATAAGTTTGGATCAAGCTCAAATAGATAAAAAAAATCATTTGATTAAAAAGCTAAATATAAATAAAAATAATATGAAAGTTCTAGATATCGGAAGTGGTTGGGGAGGGATGGCACTTCAGATTGCAAAAGATACAGGTGCATATGTAAAAGGTGTAACACTTTCCGATAATCAATACATAACCTCAAAAAAAAGAGCCAAAGAATTAAGTTTAGATTCTAAAGTAGATTTTGATTTAATTGATTATAGAAATTTAAATGAAAAATTTGATAGAATAATTTCTGTAGGTATGTTCGAACATGTTGGAAAAAAAGAATATCAAAAATTTTTTAAAAAAATATATGATTTGTTAAATGATGAAGGTGTTTGCGTCTTACATACTATAGGTACAATGCATCCTCCGTCCAAGACAAATCCATGGATAAAAAAATATATTTTTCCTGGAGGCTATATACCTTCTTTATCAGATATAGTCCCAGTTATTGAAAAAAATAAACTATGGATAAATGATATTGAATTCTTACAATTACATTATGCTACAACTTTAAAAAATTGGAGAATAAATTTCAATAGAAATAGAGAAAAAATTTCTAAGATTTTAGATGAAAAATTTTGTAGGATGTGGGAATTTTATCTTTTATCAAGTGAATATTCTTTTAGAAATCTAGGAAACCAAGTATTTCAAATTCAAATAACAAAAAACCTAGATAATCTCCCCTTTACAAGAAACTATATATACAATTAATTCATTTTTTTTCCATATTTTAAGAGTATATTTCTTGAAGTGTTTAAAAAAAAGTACCATTGTAAGTTAACAAATAAATGAAAAATTCACTTAACTATTTTATTGTAAGGGTGTCTATTTTTTTAATAGGTATAGCTTTAATTGCAATATACCTTTACCCTTTTTTAAAAAATTCATTTCTTTCAAATATATATATTAATAGTTCAATAATAATTGCTCTTTTTTTTGGATTAATTTACTCAATCTTACATATTATTAATCTAGATGGTGATACTAAAATTTTAAATAAATTTTCTAAGAAGGTAATCACTCCAAAATTGCTTAAAATGAATTCCACATTTATCAAAATGTTAGGTAAGGAATTGTATCAACATGGAGAGCGGTATACATTTATTTCATCAGGAATAGATAAAACTCTGGAAGAAATTGATATTAGACTAGCTACTATAAGAGAAACATCAAAATATTTGGTAGGCCTTTTAATATTTTTAGGATTATTAGGAACTTTTTGGGGACTTCTTAACACTATTGGATCAGTGGGAGATGTCATAGCTTCTTTGGCTGTAAATGATTCAAACATGTTAAATTTTTTTGATAGTTTAAAACAAGGTTTAAATGAACCCCTAAAAGGAATGAGTACCGCTTTTAGCTCTTCTCTATTTGGTTTAGCTGGATCTTTAATTCTCGGATTTGTAGATTTACAAATGGGCCAATGCCAATCAATATTTCTTCAGAATATTGAAAAATTTATGAGGAATAATTCTACTGCTCACTTACAATCAGATAGTTCAAATGTAGATACCCATACTACTGAAGCTATACAGAAGTTATATGATAATCTAGGAAATTTAACTTATGTTTTGCAGGAATCATCACAAAACCAAGATCAAATCTTTAATTATATAAAAGAATTATCAAATAATTTAGATAAACTGACTAATTCAATTCAAGATCAAGATAAAAAATTATCTAATTTTTTAACTACACAGCTTAATACCCAGGCTAGTATGTTACAATTAACTACTAAGCTTACACAAGAGGGGGTTATGGATGCAGTAAGTAAAAAACATCTTAAAAATCTTGATGCAGGAATTCAAAAGTTAATTACATTGAATAAGAAATCAAAATAAATATTTTATGAGCTCATACTCTATTAAAAAAAGAATTTATGACTCACCCAACATTTGGCCAGGTTTTGTTGATATTTTAGCCACATTATTAATAGTTATTATATTTATTTTAATGGTATTTACTGTATCTCAATTTTATTTGAGTGATGCAGTAGTTGGAAGAGATAAGGCTTTAGCAGAATTAAGATTACAAATTACAGAACTTTCCAAAATTCTTACTAGTACAGAAGAAAACTTGGAAACAGAAGTGCAAAAAAACATCATATTAACTGATGAACTTCAAGAATCAGGAACTTTATTAGAAAAAAGAGACCTAGCAATTTTTGAACTATCAGGACAAATAGGTAAATTAAGAGATGAACTTCAAATTGTTGCGATGGCTCTAGAAAAGTATGAAGGAATTACTATTAATGAAATTGATACTGCTAATTTAGGGGAAAGAATAAATATGGCTTTGGCCTCAAGGGTTGACCAATTGAAAAATGTTAATTTAGAGTTAAAAAATTTGAATAATCAGTTAACAAATTTAAATTCTGAGCTTCTGCAGTTAAATAAAGAACTTGATATAAAAGATCAAGATCTCAAAACTAGACTTCAAGAAATAGAAAATAAAAATATTCAACTATCAAATCTTAATGAATCATTAGTAGAAAAGGATAATACAATTTTTTCTTTAAGAGAAAAAATACTAAAATTAAACGATATTTTAGCTTTATCTGATGAAGAAAGCGAAAAACAAAAAGCTGAAATACAATTACTTAATCAAGAGGCTGAAGAGTCTCAATTATTAATTACCGAAAAGGAAACCAGTGTAGTCAGCGCTCTTGAACAAGTAGCTTCACTCTCAGAACAAATAGGTAAAATTAATGATGAAATTGAAATTCTTAATGCTGCCTTGGAAGCTAGTGAGAGAGATAGACTTACAAAAGAGTTAAGAATTGAAGTTTTAGGAGAAAAATTAAATAAAGCTCTTACTAGTCAAGTTTTAGAATTACAGCAATACAGGTCTGAATTTTTTGGTCGTTTAAAAGAAATTTTAGGAAATCGAGAAGATATTAGAGTTGTAGGCGATAGATTTATTTTTGAGTCAGAGCTTTTATTTGATTCAGGTTCAGCAAATTTACAGGAAGAAGGAAAAAATAATATGATCAAAATTGCTGAGACATTGAAATCAATAACTGATCAAATACCTAATGATATTGATTGGATTGTTCAAGTGGAGGGTCACACTGATAACATCCCTATAAGTACTTACCTTTACCCATCAAATTGGGAGTTATCTACGGCAAGAGCCAACTCAGTTCTTAAACTTTTGATTCAAGTAGGTTTTGATCCCGCTCAACTTGCTGCAGCGGGATATGGAGAATTTCACCCAATTTCATCTGGGAGTTCCATAGATGATCTTAAGCAAAACAGGCGCATTGAACTAAAATTAACCTCAAGATAAAATTATGCACAAATTAGTGGTTATTTTAATTTGTATTAATTTTCTTTTGCATTCTTGTAGTCTAAAAACATCGAATAAAATTGGTAATAATAATGTTGCAAATTTTAAGATTACAACTTCAAAAAAAACAGGTATTGAAATATCTGAATGAATAGTTTTATTAGAAATATTGACAAACATTACATAAAAGGTTTTTTTCTAGTTTTCTTTGCTGGGTTGTTGTGGAGTTTTGGGGCAATTATTGTTCGCTATATGGTCGATGCAAATCAATACCAACCTCAATATCTTTTCTATAGAGGTATATCTATTGCTACTATTTTGTGTTCATATTTATTCATAAAGGAAGGATATAATTTTTATAAGAATTTTTATAAAATAGGCCTCTCAGGCATTTTTGGAGGCATTTGTTTAGCTACTGCTTTTATGGGATTTATTTTTTCAATTACAATGACAACAGCAGCTGTAACATTATTCATGTTAGCAGCTATGCCATTTATAGCTGCAGTAGTTGGATACTTTACAATAGGAGAGAAACTAAGGTTTAGTACACTAATTGCAATGATCATAGCTTTTGTTGGGGTAGCAATAATGATTATTAATGACTCAATAGGCGGATCAGCATTAGGAGCTTTACTAGGTTTTTTATCTGCAACAGGATTTGCTGTTTATACAGTAACAATAAGATGGAAACCTGAAACACCAAAATTTACTACAGTAGTTATGGCAGGTATATTTTGTTCAATCTTTTCGCTTATAATTATAAATTTTAAATCAGTTTCTTTTTCAATTCCAACTATAAATGTATATTTAAGTTTACTTCATGGTTCATTTGTTGCATCAGGACTTATACTCTATAGTTTAGGTGCTAAATATATGCCAGCGGCAGAATTAGCTTTACTTTCATTAATGGAAGTCGTCGGCGGAATTTTATGGGTTTGGATACCTATTTTAGGTATAAATGAGGTCCCAAGTTTTACTACTATAATTGGAGGAGGAGTAGTAACTTTAGCAGTTATATTTCATGGACTAGGCGCAAGGAAAAAAAGAATGCCTGTAACAACTTAAAAATCTTATAAAATCTATCTAAACTTCTAATTATTAATTAATACAGCAACTAAATGTATTCTATTTTGCTCACCACCATTAAAAAAATTATGATATTTTGTGTTATCAGTAATGTATAATTTTCCATTGGCAGGCATATGAAAAGACTCTTCTTCAATAACCATTCTTGCACCTGGATTTGTGATTATTGGAATATGCAATCTTTTGTCAGGATCTCTATGCCATGACAAACAACTTCTCGGCGGTTTCATTAAAAGTCTTACTCTTCCTAATTTATATTTCTCTGAAATTTTATTATATACATCTTCAATATAAGTACCCCTAAATTCAGGACATATCTCCGTATATTCTTCTTCATCAATTGGATCTAATCGTTCTTCTTCTTTGCCTGTTTCATCTGGTAGTGTCCAATATAAACCTCTTATATTTCCTCCCGAAATAGAATTTGGGTCGTTAGGTTTTCTATTGACGCAAATAGCGTGAAAATCTCTGTTTTTTGAGTCATCAGTAGAAAACCCAAGTTTATTTAAAACTATTTCATAGTCTTTTCTTAATAGATCTATATCTACTTCCATATCTTGAACAATGGAATAATAACTCATAATATTTAATCCCCTAGCTTAAGAATATCTAAATACACACATTGAATATTTAGTATTTCGTGCATATTTTATATAATATTTTTAATAATATAAAACAATATATATTATTATATATTTTTATTATAATAAATATCAACAATCTATGAATAAAAAAAATAATATAAGAATTCTTTCAAGAAAGAGCGACCTTGCAGTAATTCAAGCAAGAATAGTTGGAAAAGTTATAAAAAAAAAATATCCATCAATAAAAATTAAGTATTTAACTAAAAGCACCAAAGGAGATATTGATAAAAAAACTCCATTATCAATAATGAACAGCGAAGGAGTTTTTACTGAAGATATTAGAAGAGAATTAATTGCCAATAAGTGTGATTTAGCAGTCCATTCATGGAAAGATTTACCATTGGATATAGGCAAGGAAACAAAAATAGCTGGAACCTTAAAAAGGGGTGATATAAGAGACATTCTGTTTGTAAAAAAAAGCAATCTAAATAAACTATCAAAAAAAAGATCAATCACAGTTTTATCTTCTTCACCGCGTCGTTGTTACAATCTGAAACCATTTTTAGAAAATTATTTGCCTTTCAAAAAAAATATAAAATTTAAAAACATCCGAGGAAATATCCCGACTAGATTTAAGAAATATTTTAATAATGAAGGAGATGTGCTTATTGTTGCTAAAGCAGCAGTAGACCGTCTTCTTTTAAATTCGAAAAAAAAATATGAGAAAAATTATTTATTATTAAAAAATATAATTCAAAAATCCAATTGGATGATTGTTCCAGTATCACAAAATCCTGCTGCTCCTGGACAAGGTGCGTTGGCCATAGAAGTCTCAATAAATAATAAATTAATATCTAAAATAATAAATTCTATTAATGATAAGGACACTTATAAATGTGTAGTAAATGAAAGAAAAAAATTGAATAAATATGGAGGAGGGTGTCATCAGAAGATAGGAGCTAGTTATTTTTCAACTTCTTTTGGTAATATCATTTCTGAAAAGGGTGAATTAGATAATGGAAAAAAATTTTGGAATTGGTCTTTAATTAAGACAGTTAAAGTAAATAAAATTAATAGAAGCAATAAAAGCATATTTCCAAAAAATTTGAATGAATATAAGTGGTTTGATAGAGTTGTATTAGATAAAAGTATTAGACTAATAAACAAACTAAAAAATAGTTGTATTTTCATTTCGAGAATTTCAGCACTTCCTGAAGGATCTAATTTAGATTCCTCAAATATCATATGGACAAGTGGTATGAAAACTTGGAAACATCTTGCGAAAAAGAAAATATGGGTAAATGGAACTGCTGATGGATTGGGAGAAGATCTAGATCCCAACATTTCATCTTTAGTGAAATATCCATGGATAAAATTAACTCATAATAAGGGATTAAAATCTAAGAGAATTAAAAGGATTATTCCAACTTATAAGCTTATTAAGAGAAAAAACCTGAAAAATTTAGAGAATAAGACAGATTTTTATTGGATGAGCTCAAGTGCATTCAAACTAGCAGTTGCAAATTCGCCTAAAATACTTAAAGCAAGGCATGCTTCAGGGCCTGGGAATACATATAAAGAAATAAAAAAAATGATAAAAAATCGTAAAAATATCAGTATATATCTTTCTTATAAAGATTGGAAAAAAGAAATATCACAATGAATAATAATATCTTAAGATTAAAGAAAAACGAAATTATTCGAAATATGTGTGTTGATACTAACTTTCTACAAGATCAACTCATTCAACCTATTTTTATATCTCAAAAAGTGAAAGATTCAAATGAAATACCAGGACTACAAGACAATTATGTTATGAGTTTGGATCGAGCCAAAAAACAAATTGAAAAAGATTTAAAATCAAAATGCAAAAACTATTTGTTATTTTTAGTTCCTGAAAAAAAATCTCAAGGAAATTTTAATTTGGATTTCCATTTTTCTGCAATTAAATCTTTAAAAGACAGCTTTTCCAATGATATTTTTTTATGGGCAGATGTTTGCTTATGTTCTTTAACTGATCATGGACATTGTTGTTTATATAATAATAATAATGAAATTAATTTAGACCAAACTTTACTGGAATTATCAAATATGGCTTTAGCTTATGTTAATGCAGGAATTGATGGGGTTTCACCAAGTGATATGATGGATGGTAGAACAAAAGCAATAAGAAATATACTTGATAAAAATAATCATAATTTTGTTCCAATAATGAGTTACAGTACAAAATTTGCTAGCAATTTTTATGGACCTTTTAGACATGCAGCGGAATCAGCGCCTAAATTTGGCAATAGAAAACAGTATCAATTAGACTATAGAAATAAAAATGATGCATTAAGAGCATCTCTTAGATGCGCAAATGAAGGCGCAGATTTATTGATGGTAAAACCTGGATTATATTCACTAGATTTAATTGATGATATTAAAAAACAGACAAATATGATGGTAGGCGCATATCAAGTTAGCGGTGAATATTCTGGTTTAACTCTTGCTGCTGAAAAAGATTTACTTAATTTTAATGAAGCTCTTAAAGAAAGTTGGTATGTAATGAAAAGAGCTGGAGCTCAATTTATAATTACTTATGGCGCCAGAAAAGCTAAGGAGTTAGAGCTTTTTGCCTAATAAACGTTTCCAAAATGCCTTGAACGTTAAGGAGCAGAAAACTCCTCCTATATGGTTTATGCGTCAAGCAGGTAGATATCATACACATTATCAAAATTTAAAGCAAAAGTATACATTTGAAAATTTATGCAAAACTCCTGAATTAGCTGCTGAGGTAGCTTTAGGTCCTGTTAGAGAATTTGATTTTGACTTAGCAATTTTATTTAGTGATATACTGTTTATTCTTGAAGGCTTAGGGATGGATCTTGTTTTCGATCCAGGTCCAATTTTAAAAGAGAAATTGAATGAAAATAATTATAAAAAATATCAAAATGTAGAAAATGCAATAAATTTTTTAGAATTTCAAGCAAAGGCATTGCAACTAACTAGAAATAAATTATCTGATGATAAGAGTCTTATAGGTTTTGTTGGCGGACCGTGGACAATATTAAGATATGCATTAGGCAAAAATAGAAACATAAATTTGTGTGAAGATATTTTTATTAATGAATATTTAGAAAAAGTATTAATCCCTCTTTTAAAAAAAAATATAAGCTTGCAAATTAAAGCTGGAGCTGAAGTTGTTATGATTTTAGATAGTGGTTTAGATGATATCAGCACATTAGATTTGGAAATCTATTTAAAAAATTTTTTAAGTGAACTAGCTGCAAATTCATCTAAAAATATTGGTTATTATGCTAAAGGCTTATCAAATGAGGACTACTTAAAGTTGTGTAAATTGGACTTTCCAGGTTTTGGTTGCGATAGCTCCATTGATTTAAAAAACTTATTAAAAAATAATCATAATAAGTTTTTTCAGGGGAATTTTGATCAAAATAATTTATTATTAAATTTGAATGATTTCAAAAAGGAATTAAATAATTTTTGTAATAATTTTATTTCTTTATCCCCAAAACAACGAGCGGGTTGGATATGTGGCTTAGGGCATGGTATAAACAAAGATACTAATGAGGAACATGTGCATATTTTTATTGAAACTATTAGAAAAACATTCATATAAATTTACATGATTAAATATGTGGGAGAAAGTGATTATGAGCACGGTAGTGAAGAAAAAACTGGAGTCTTATTAACAAATTTGGGAACACCAGACTATCCTAATGCAAGTGCATTGAAAGTTTATCTAAAGGAATTTCTTTCAGATCAACGAGTAATCGAAATACCCAGACTTTTATGGCAACTTATTTTAAGATTAGTTATTCTTAATATTAGACCTCGCAGATCAGCAAAAAACTATAAAAAAATTTGGACAGATGAGGGCTCTCCTTTGTTAGTGAATTCCAAAAAAATAGTCAGTGCGGTTGAAAAAAATTTAAAGGGTGAATTTGGTAATACTGTTTTTATTTTAGGCATGCGCTATGGCAATCCATCTTTAGAACATGCTCTTAAAGAAATGAAAAAACAGAAAGTAAGAAGGCTGTTAGTTTTTCCACTCTATCCACAATATTGCGCATCTACAACTGCAAGTACATTTGATAAAATAACAAATATTCTTCAAAAATGGCGCTGGATTCCAGAAATTAGGTTTATTAATAACTATTTTGAGGAGGATCTTTATATAAAAGCAGTTTCTGATTCTATAAAGGATAAATGGAATGAATCGGGTAAGCCACAAAAAACTGTTTTTAGTTATCACGGAATTCCATTATCATATTTGATGAAAGGTGATCCATATCACTGCTATTGTTTGAAAACTACACGTTTGGTAAAAGAAGAATTAGGATTAAATGATGAAGATGTGATGACCACTTTCCAAAGTCGTTTTGGTAGCCAAGAATGGCTTCAACCTTATACAGACGAAACATTAAAAAAATTGCCAGACCAAGGAATAAAAGATATTCATATTTTATCACCTGGATTCAGCGTGGATTGTTTGGAAACAATAGAAGAAATTGGTGAAGAAAATAGAGATTATTTTATGAAAGCTGGAGGTAATAGTTATCATTATATTAATTGTCTTAATGATTCTAAAAATCATATCAATATGATTTCAGCAATTATAAAAAAACACTCTCAAGGTTGGAAGGTTTAATATGGCATTTTATATCTCTCAAGAATTTAGTGAAGCAGAAGAATGGTTTGAAAATCTACGTGACGAAATTGTATCAGAATTAGAGAAAATTGAAAAAAATAAATTTCCTGAAGTCTCATGGCTAGCTAATGAAGATGGTGGTGGAAATAGAACTATAATTAAAGGTAAAATAATTGAAAAAGGAGGAGTAAATTTTTCAAGCGTTGGGGGAAAATTTAATAAAAATATGGCAGATAAAATTCCAGGAACTGAGGAAAACTTATCATACCATGCAACAGGTATCAGTGTTGTGTTGCACCCAAAGTCTCCACATATTCCATCCATGCATTTCAATACTCGGTATTTAGAAACAGAAAAACAATGGTACGGTGGGGGAATGGATATAACACCATGTTTATTATTTGAAAAAGAAAAAGATTATCACCAACAGTTAAAAAGTATGTGTAACAAACATGATAAGGAATACTATGATAAATTTAAGAAATGGTGTGATGAATATTTTTATTTAAAACACCGGGCTGAACCAAGAGGTATTGGAGGAATATTTTTTGATTATCTTTTTTTGCAAAAAAGAATTGAAGGAGAAACCAGAAAAGAAAATCCAGATTTTGATTTTGTAAAAGACGTCGGTATTTTTTTTAAAGAATATGCAATCAATTTAATTAATAATTTAATGAATAAAAGTTGGACACCAGAAGATAAAGATACTCAACTTAAAAAAAGAAGCAGATATGTTGAATTTAATTTACTTTATGACAGAGGGACAAGATTTGGCCTTGAAACAGGCGGTAATGTTGATGCTATTTTAATGTCAATGCCTCCTATGGCAAAATGGGATTAATATGACTTTTAATGTTTTAAAAATAATACATATTTTAAGCGTTATATCTTGGATGGCAGGCTTATTATATTTACCAAGATTGTTCGTTTATCATGCTGATCCGAAAATAACTGAAGAAACATATTCGACATTTAAAATAATGGAAAAAAGACTTTACAATATTATATGTAATATTGCAGCCATACTTACCTGGGCATCTGGACTATTATTACTTTCCTACGTTGGTGTTCAGCAATGGATAATTTTAAAAGTAATTTTCGTGATTGGTCTTACAGTATACCATTTGTTTTGTGGTAAATGGATTTTAAACTTTGCTAACCATAAAAATACTCACTCAGCTAAATTTTTCAGATTCATAAATGAGGTTCCATTTTTAATCTTAATTTTTATTATCATACTAGTTGTTATACAACCTTAAGAAAAATAAAAATTAATTTTTCTTAGGAAATACGAATATTTGATTTTTATCAATTTTTATACCAACAGCAGTTGATTCTTTTGGAAGAAAACTTGCTGGCATTTGGCTATGGACGTGAATAATCTCATTGTTATTACCTAAAACTGATAAATGAACTAAGCTAAAAGAACCTATCAATTTTGATGTCATTACCGTTCCTTTAATTCCATTTACAGGTGTTTGTTCTTCAGTAAGTTCAATGCCTTGCGGTCTTATGTGAACTTCTACATCATCCGTTTCCTTCATGTTGTTAATAGGAATGTTTCCTATTGGTGTTGTTATACTAGAATTACTTACTTTTCCTGAAAACTTATTTGTTTCCCCAAAGAATTCAGCTACATAAGAATTTTTAGGATGGTTATATAACTCGTTTGGACTTCCAGACTGAACAATACTCCCGTTGTGGTTGAATATATAAATTTTATTAGACATAAACATTGCTTCAAAAGGATCGTGCGTAACAACAATTGCAGAAATATTAAATCTTTGGAGTAGGTGCAAGGTGTCGTCCCTAATTTCTTCTTTCAAATTTAAGTCCAAATTTGAGAAAGGTTCATCAAGCAATAATAATTCAGGTTTTGCAATAATGGATCTTGCCAACGCTATACGTTGTTGCTCACCTCCACTTAGTTCGTGCGGGTATCTTTTTTTTGTTTTAGATAGTTTTATAATATTCAAAATATCATCAATAATCTGTTTATTGTCTTCTTCTTTTTTAACAGCAAAATCTAAATTTTCTTCAACTGTTAAATGAGGAAAGAGTGCGTATTCTTGAAACAAAAACCCAATATTTCTATTTTCCGTTTTTTTATGAAAATTTCTGGAACTAATTATTGTATTATTAAGAGATATTTCTCCTTCTTGTACTTTTTCTAAACCTGAAATAAGTCTTAAGAGTGTAGTTTTTCCACAACCTGATGGACCTAGCACACACGTAATTCCTCCTTCATCGGATTTTAAATTCACATCTCTTAAGATTTTTTTATTTTTTATATTGTAATTTAAATTTGATATTTCCAATAAAGACATAATGCTATTTATACTAATATTTCTTTAAAAAAGAAAAGACTCTTTTTCTTTTGTTTTACCTGACCTTTTAATCATTGAATTTAATAAAATTACAGGACCTATTCCAGCTATTACTATCATCAGAGCTGCTAGTGATGATTCTTCTAGCATTTCATCACTTGCATATTGGTAAACATAAGTAGCAAGAGTTTCAAAATTAAACGGTCTTAACAATAAAGTCATAGGCAATTCTTTTAATATATCTACAAAAACTAAAATTCCTCCTACTAATATATTCGTGTATATTAATGGCATAACTATTCTAGTAATAATCCTAAAAAAGTTGAAACCCATGATTCTACTAGAATCAATCAAATTTAAATGAATTTTGGTGACTCCCGATTTTATGGCACCATTTCCTACAGCTAAAAATCTTATAGAATAAGAAAAAATTAAAATTATTATTCCACCACTAAAATAATTTATATGAAAATATATAATATCATTGAGCCAACCAACAAAAACTACAATCCCAACTGCAAGTATTATTCCTGGAAAAGCATAACCACAGGATGACAAAAATATCAGTATTTTATGGAAATTATTGGAATTATATGCGCTAACAACAATCATTAAAATTGAAATTATCATTACTATAATAGATGAACAAACTGCCAATGAAACACTAGTTAAAGTAATATATATGATATTAAATAAATCTATAATTGCATAACCATTAACAACAAATTTTAATAATACTGCTACTGGAATCACAAAACCCAAAAAAAGTGGAATTAAACATGTGACCAAACAAGTTAAAGCAAATATTCCATTTGCTTTAGCTGGACTTGAAATATTTTGACCACTACTTTTTTCATAATATTTTTGTCTTTTTCTTGCAATTAATTCTAAAGTTAACAAAATAACTACAATTAAAAAAAGTACACTTGATATTTGAGAAGCACCTGAAAGACTATTCATACCTAACCATACATTAAAAACACCAAGCGTAAGAGTTTCAATTGCAAAGTAATCAACCGTTCCAAAATCAGAAATAGTTTCCATTAAAACTAAAGCCAAACCAGCAACGATACTTGGTCTTGCCAATGGTAATGCCACATTAAAAAAAACATTTTTTCCATGAAGCATACTTGTATGATAATAAGATAGTGGAGTGGATATAAATGATGCCCGAGCCATTAAAAAAATATATGGATATAACACTGATGACATCACAAATATTGCACCACCCATAGACCTAATATTAGGAAACCAATAATCTTTTGCATTTTTCCAACCAAAAAAATCTCTTAATAATCCTTGAATTGGGCCCGCATATTCTAAAATGTCAGTATAAGTATAAGCAATTATATATGCAGGTATTGCGGCAGGTAGGAGTAATGCCCATTCAAGAAATGTTTTTATTGGAAAATCATATCTAGTTATAATCCAAGCTGTAGAAACTCCAAAAAATAAACTTAACGAACCAACTCCAAACATAAGAATGAAGGTGTTAATTGTATATTTTGGTAATACGGTTGAGAAAAGGTGCGGCCAAAGTTCAGTATTTCCTGAAAAAGCAGAATAAAAAATTGCTAATACAGGTGAAATTATAAGTATAGCAATAATAAATACTAATATTGACCAAAAGTTCCAATTAGACAAGATTATTCTCTTATAGACTACCAACCAACTCTATCAATGATTTTTTGAGCATTGGGAGCAAGTTCAGCTATTTTTATTATTGGTAATCTATCTTCTTTAAATTCTCCCCAGCTAATTAGTTCTTTTGTAGAAGAAACCCTAGAATTTACAGGATATTCAAAATTAATTTCTCCATATAATTTTTGTGCATCAGGGCTGGTTAAAAATTCTAATAAGGCAATTGCTGATTCTTTATTTTTTGAATATTTTGCTACACCACCTCCAGATATATTGATATGAGCTCCTCTATCGTTAATACCTTGGTTTGGAAAAATTAATAAAAGATTTTTAATCCATTCTCTTTGTTTTGGATCTTCTGAATATTTTAATTTTCCAAAATAATAATTATTTATTATTGCGATGTCACATTCACCCTCGTAAATTGATTTGACTTGAGCTCTATCATTTCCTTGAGGTCTTCTTGCTAAATTTTTTACAAGACCATTTGCCCATTTTTCAGCTTCAACCTCACCATGCTCAGCAATTATCGATGCCATTAATGCACGGTTATAAACATGACTTCCTGGTCTTGAACATATTCTACCCTTCCACTTTGGATCAGCAAGATCCTCAATTCTTAAAATTTCATCTTTATTTACTCTGTCTTTATCAACCACTATTACTCTCGATCTTTTTGACAGAGCGAACCATGTATTATTTGAACTTTTAAGATGAGAAGGTACATTTTTTTCTAAAATATTAGAATCTATTTTAGCTAAAAGATTTTTATCTTCATAAATATAAAGTCTTCCAATATCTACAGTTAAAATTACGTCTGCAGGACTGTTTTCACCTTCTGACTGTAGACGTTGGACTAATCCTTTTTTCGAATATATAACATTAGTTTTTATACCTGTTTCATTAGTAAAAATTTCGAGAAAAGGATTGATTAAAAATGGTTGACGATGAGAATATATATTTATTTCTTTAGCATAGATTTCAGTTTGGAAAAATATAACAATTAAAAAAATAAAAGAATTTAACTTTTTAAATATCATTTATATATTTCCCTTTAATTAAAAAATTAATAGATTTAATTTTTATTTTTTTGAAGATGTTAATTATAATTTTATTTATTTCTTTAATAGGTTGAAAATATAATTTCTTCAAATTATGGATATCTTCACTTTTATCAGATTTAATCCCTAATCTGATTTCATCAAAATCCACAGAATGATGCAGAGATCCAAATAACCAATCCCAGACTGCAAATGCAGCTCCAAAGTTTTTGTCATAATGTTTTACTGAAATTGAATGATGAAGCTGATGTTGAGCAGGTGATATAAATATATATTCTAACCATCGCCAATACCTAATACCTATGTGAGAATGTCTTAGGTTAGATCCAAATAAATTAAATAAAAAAACGAAAATATTTACTCCTAAAATTGTATATAAACTAACAACATTTCCAAAAAGAAACACAAAAGAAGAAATGCTAATAGCTTGAGTAAATGAGCTTCGTAATGAAAAAATTATTCCTTCTAATGGATGGGTTCTAAAAACAGTCATAGGTGTTAGAACGGTCGCTGAGTGGTGAACTTTATGTAATGACCATAAAATTGACCATTTATGCATCCATCTGTGAATTATAAATTTACTAAAATCATCAAGAATAAAATGAAAAATTGTAAAAAATGTAATCACATAAATTGCTGGAATTGCATTTAATACCCCTACATTCAACCAATCTAAGGAATGAAAATAAAAGTATAACGCAGTAGCAATTGTCAATTGAGTTATTAACAATGGCGATACTAACATCATAATGAATTGGTTTATTAAAAAAACTTTATAATCAGATTTAGCTGATTTTGAAAAAAAAATTTTTCTATCTAAAATTTTTACAAATGCTTTTTTAAAAGTTAATTTTTTATTAAAAATAAACCATAGTAAAGCTATAATAAATGAACAAACAATATAAAATATAAAAACTCTTTTTTTTGGATCAATAAATTGATTTCCAATATTTGAAATATAATCTAATAATAATTCCATTTTATTTTATGCGCGATCTGTTTCTCATAATTTAACTAAATTCAAAACATACCGCGCATTTTTTTTAATAGATATAATTAATCGTTCTCAGCCGAATCAGAACTTCCCATAGAATCTGCAAGGGCTGACATTTCAGCTAACTGATCTTTAGATCTTGCAGTAACGCCAAATTCATCTATCATAAGTTTCTGAATTTTTAGCATATGAAGCTTGAATTCACCCCATTCTTGAGCCTGATCTTTAATAAAGTTACCATTTGAGTCTATACCCACTACTTGAGAAGAATTTAAAAGCACTGGACCTAATCCCATCATTCTATTAAGCTTTACTGCAGTCTCGCCTAGATTTTCTGGGCCACATTGAAGAGCCAAAGCAAATCCTTTTAGCTCTCCCCAATGTTTTGCATAAGTTCTAAAAGCTTCTTTAGTATCACCATTTGACTCTATAATCGTCTCAAGTTTTACAATATCTTTATACGTTGAACCAGCATATTTAAACACAGACTCAGCAATTACTTTTTGCCAATTTTCTGTAATAATATCTCTTTGAGCAAGCAAATCAGTTCTTTCATTGAAATTTAAATTTCTTCCATTTGCATCTGCAATTATTTTTCTACCATCAATAAAAGCTTGATTTACAGTTGAAAGATAATTTGTTTTTCCACCTTTATCATAACTTGAAGCATAATATGCGTGTGCAAATGTATATTCTGAATAAAGATCAACCACACCATCTCCATTATAGTCAGCTGATGCCATATCTTTCTTTTTAGCTACATTATAATTTTGTTCCGCAGTTAATGTAAGTGCATGGGCAGCAGATCCCCAATATCCAAATGCCTCATCCCAACTATGCTCTTTTCCAGTGTAGTATGCACCTTCTTTATATGGTTTATTGTTAGGTTTTTGACCTATTTCCATTTTTTTACCCAAATAGTTATTTGCTGCTTGGTTATAGAATACGGCACCCATTGCAAACTTTGAAATTAGTTGAGTGTAATCAAATCCAGTATTTGGATCAAACCCTCCATCTATTTCTCCTGCTTTTGTAATCATATGTTCCAGAACTTCTTTTCCAGTTAAATTACCCCAGCCTGCAACTGCACCTTTATAAGTTTTACCTGATAAATTTCCACTTCCTATGTCAGCAACCATAGATTGCTTTACTTTAAAGTCATCTTTAGATTTTGGTGCTACAATTTCTAAACCATCATCCCCATTAAAGTAAGCCATCATTTTGCTTACATCCCCAGTTTTAACTAGAGCTTTTAAGCTATCGTGCAAGACATGTCTTGCCATTTGGCCAGTATATTTTACAGAGTTAGTCTTGTCTCCTGAATAATCCTTTAACGTAATAGGAAATGGTCCATAAATTTTATGACCATCAGCCATTACTTGGAAATTAAAGAAAAATATTCCTAAAATAATAATAATTAAATTTTTACGCATTTTACCTCTTTTTTATTTTTTTATAAGATCATTTAGCAAAAAATAATAAATATTAAATAAATATTAAAAATTAATAATAATATTATATATTTATTAAGTTAATTGTAATTATTCTAATTTTTAATTTTGATGATTTTTTACAGATTCTATTTTTAATTTGATTATTAATTATTATCTTCAATTAATATCAAGTCTTTATAAACTTCATATGCTTTATTCAGGTGTTCTAATTCCACATACTCATTGGTAGTATGCGCTAATTCTTCGTTTCCTGGTCCAAAACCAATTGTGTTAACTTGCCTATTACCCATTGATTCAACTCCATTAGTACAAAATCCCCAATATCCCATATCTATTTCAATATTATTTTTTTTAACTGCTTCAGTCAGTGATTTTGTAAGTTTGTGGTTTTTATCTAAGGTCCACGGTTGAAAAGTCTTTTTACAAATTATTTCTTCTCCAGTGTAGGTAATAGTTTTTGATTTTTCTATTTTCAGTGAAAACGCATTTGGATCTATTGTATTTACTATATCCATAATCTCTTTTTCAACAAGTTCGTCTGTATCCCCTGGAACAGTTCTTCTATCAAATCTTATGACTGTTTCTGATGGAGCCATACTCGTGTTAGAATTTGTAACAACGCCCGTTGGTGTCAGAACCCCTTCACCCATTTCATGAGAGTTCGTAAATTTCATATTCTCTAATGCCGTAATTGCCTTGCCAGCTAAATGAATTGTATTCACTCCCTTATTTGGAAAAGCTGAATGGAAAGTTTTGCCATTAACATTAAGCAAGAATTCAATCCTACCTTTATGTCCAAGTTTTATTTTTAATTTTGACGGTTCACAAATGACAACATTTTCAGGTTTTACTCGATCCATTACTTTTCCAAGTGCAATACCTTCAATCTCTTCTTCTAGAACAGAAGCGCTAACAACATACTGTTTTTTTAGACTGTTGTTTTTTTGCGCATCTACAGCTGCAAAAATTGATGAACATAGTGATCCTTTCATATCAGTTGATCCCCGTCCATATAATTTACCATCACTTATCTGTCCTCCAAATGGTGGATGAATCCAATTACCTCTGACAGGCATAACATCAGTATGAGAATCAAAAAGTATCGATGTTGAATCTTTTTTTGGACCAATAAATCCAAAAACACTTCCATATTCATCCCTAAAGACATCTCTAAAACCAAGCTTTTTCATCAATATTTCAACGTAATCTGATACTTCTTTCTCTTTCCCGGGATAGCTTTCGAACGTTACCAGTTTTTGTGTTTCTTTTATTAGTTCTTCATTCATCTTATTATCGGTATTTCTTTTGGAGATCTTTTGGTAATAATTTCATTTCCAGTTTCAGTAATAACAATGTCTTCTTCTTGAACAAGAATATTACCTGATTCAAATTCATATACTGGTTCAATTGCAAGTGTCATTCCTTTTTCTAATATGGTATTGTCGTCAGCCATAATAGATGGGGGTTCAGTTAATTGCAAACCAAAACCATGACCCATTCTCCCTACACCGTTTCCAGCTGATCCAGCTTCGACTAATAGTTTGTTCATAGATTTATATATATCACTACACTTCTTTCCAGGTTTGGCTTCCTCAATACCTTTTGTTAATGCCTTCCAAGTGACTTCATAAGCTTTTTTAACATTTTCATTGATTGTGCCAAAAGCAAAATTTCTGTCAAAATCACAAAAATAGCCATCAAAAGTTGAACCAGTATCAATAAAAAGTATCTTGCCTTTTCCTAAAGTTTTGTCAGTAGGATCGTATATTATTTGATCAAAACCTACTTCTCCAGATGCACAGGACATAAAAATTACATGATCAGCACCTCTATTAATTAAGTCGATTTTTAATTTGTTACAAATTGTTCTTTCTGTTTCATCAATATGCGTTACTTTCGGAATATTTTCATAAGCTTCACTAGCAATATTGCAGATAAATTTTATTTTGTTTATTTCTTCTTCTGATTTTATTAACCTTAATTCCCAAAGTAATTTTGAACCATCTACTAAAGAAAATCCTTTTATCTTTTTTTGTAAATTAAAATAATCTTTTAGGGGCATTCTTAGGGTACTTTCTTTACCCATTTCAATTCCAATTTTTCCAAACTTGTTGTTTAACTGATTTATTACACTTGCTAGTTTTGTAACCCCTTCATCATCAGGATTAGGTGATTGCCAAAATTGGATATTCTTGATACAGGTTTTTTTTAATGCACTAATTCCAATACTAGGAATCACTGCAATCGGCTCTTTATTAAGTGGGATTAATAAAAACCATGGTCTAGTAGGACTTTCCCAAAAATAAGAGTCAAAACCACTAAAATATCTAAAATTATGAGGTGTTGTTATTAACAATGCATCAAGGTTTTCAATAGACATTTTCATATGTGCTTTTTCTATTCTTGAAGAATATTCGTTATCTTTAAAGCCGCGCTGATTTTTTCTAAGATTTATATTCATGTTAATTTAAATTGAAATACCAAGATTTTTGTTTTTTGCTTTTTTTAATGCCAAACGAGCTATTGCTGTATCTTGAATCCCAGTTCCTGTTAGATCACAGATTGTTATTTCTTGATCATTTTTTCTACCTTTTTTTGAACCACTTATGATGTCTCCAATCTCTGTAAATTTAACATTTTTATCAATTAAGCCCGTTTTTATTGCGTGATTTAATTCTCCAAGAATTGCAGTTTGAGATTGTGAATCACAAACGTACATATCAGCTTTTTTTATAATTTGAGGATCTATTTCATTTTTATGCTCCGCATCAGATCCCATAGCTGTTATGTGCAAACCTGGATGTAGCCATTCAGATTTAATCAAAGGGGTTGTTGATGGGGTAGTAGTAATCACAACTTCAGAGTTTTCAGTCACTTCTTGAGGGTTTTTTGTCATTAAAATTTTTATGTCAAATTTTTTATTTACTTCTGCAATATAACTTTTTACTTTATTAGAATCTCTTGACCAAATTCTTAACTCACTCGGTTTTCTTACAAGCATTAAAGCCTCTAACTGCAATTTTGCTTGTGCTCCAGCTCCTATAATTCCGACACTAGAAATTTCTTTTTTTGCTAAATATTTCACTGAAATTGCACCAGCTAAAGCCGTTCTGATATCTGTTAAATAACCTTTATCTAAAAGAACAGCTTCAAGTGCCCCTGTTTTTGAACTTAGCAACACCATAAGACCTCCTGTGCTAGGTAAACCAATTTTTGGATTATCAAAAAATCCTGGACTCATTTTTATTGCAAAACTGTCTAATCCTTTAATATAAGCAGTCTTTACATCTACTTCACCATTATTTTCTTCTATATCCAATCTCATTATAGGCGGCATTATAGCATTGCCTTCTGAGAGATTTTTAAATGCGTCTTCTATAAATTTTATTCCTTCAATTGAAATAGAAACGCAATTTTTCAATTCCTCCTGTTTTAAAATTAAAGTCATTTAATTGTTTTGATGTAAGTTTGTGAATTAATATTTGCACCACAAATAAGACACATAATATTTTTTCCTAAATGTTTTGATAATTTATCTCTGATTACTACTATTCCTGTAGCAGCTGCACCTTCTGTAACTAACTTATGATTTTCAAAATTGAATTTTATTCCGCTTGCTATTTGTTTTTCATTTATTACAATAAAATCATCAACATACTTTTGCACTATTTTGAAGGTATAGTGATTATTTATTCCAATACTTCCTCCTAGACTATCAGCAAGTGTCTTTTTTTCTTTTGCATCCACAGGATAGCCTTTTTTTAGACTTTGATACATTGAAGCTCCTTCTTCCATAGAAACTGCGATAACTTTTACTTTTGGTCTAATAGTTTTGATAGCAAGAGCTATTCCCCCTATTAATCCTCCTCCAGAAGTTGGAACTACAACAGTATCAAGTTTAGGAAATTGTTCGAGCATTTCTAGCCCAATTGTTCCTTGGCCAGCTATTACAAAAGGATCATCAAATGGATGGACCATTATTTTTTTTGTTCTTTTAACAAATTGATTGGCTTCTAACTCTGCTTCATCAGAAGTATTTCCAATTATTTTTACTTTAGCTCCAAGATTTTTTATTGCCTTCAGCCTATCTTTAGGCACTAGTTTTGACATAAAAATGGTTGCTTCGATACCTAGATTTTTTGCGGCGAGAGCAACTCCCTTACCATGATTGCCTGTTGAAACAGCAACAACACCTCTTTTTTTTTCAGTATTTGATAAGTTCAATAATTTATTTGTAGAACCACGAAGTTTGAACGAACCAGTTTTTTGAAGAGATTCTAATTTCAAATAAACCTTTCCATCTATTATTTCACTTAAACTGTGCGATTTAATTACAGGGGTTTTTTCAACCAATCCAGATAAATTTTTTTTTGCTTTTCTTATAAGGTTTATATTAATCATTTGAATAAATAAAGTGGGTTGAATCTAGTATAACTGAGGTAGTTAATCAATTTAATAAATATTAAATTATGCCATTTAAATTAAATTTTGATATATATTATTATTATGAAAAGCTTGTATAGAAGAACTTTATTAAAAAGATTATTTGTTTTGTTATTTGCTATATTTTCATTTAAATATATCAAAATAATTCAAGCAATGGAAAAAGCTCCTTATCATCATCTAGAAGACGGAACATTTAGAAATCCACCAGGCAGTCCAGTAAGGGATTGGAGTAATGCTAGGCGACAAGGAAATTTTTTTAAATTTTTTTATGAAGGAATTGTAAAAAAAAGAATATTTGGAAAAAAACAAATCCCAGACTTCATACCGGATGGACATTTAATTTCTGAAGAATTGGCAATAAAAAATTTTAAAGAAAGTAAAGATTCTTTTTCTATTACATGGTTAGGGCATGCTGCTTTTTTAATTAAAATTAATGGAACAATAATATTAACAGATCCTTTTCTTAGCGAACATGCAGGACCGTCTTTAGTTGGGCCAAAAAGATTTGTGAGGCCAGGCATAAATATAAAGAATCTTCCAAATATAGATATTATATTGATTACACATAATCATTATGACCATCTTGATACAAAAACTTTAAAAAGCATATCGCGAAAAAAAGAAATAAGGGTAATTGTTCCATTAAAATTAAAAAAAATTATACAGAATCAAGGTTATCAATATATTGATGAATTAGATTGGTATGATCAAGTTGTCATCAATAATGTTAATATTAAATCTCTTCCCGCTATTCATTGGTCAAGAAGATTGGGTCAGAAAAGAAATGAAACTTTATGGTGTGGGTATTCAATATCTGGAGAAGATAAAAAAATCTATTTTTCTGGAGATATTGCTTATGGTGATGTTTTTAAGGAAATAGGAATAAATGACGGGGGATATGATCTTTCAATTGTTCCTATTGGTGCGTATGAACCAAGAGAAATGATGAGAACCTCCCATGCCACTCCAGAAGAAGCTGTAAAAGTAACAAAAGATGTAAAAAGTAAAAAAATATTGGGTATGCACTGGGGAACAATAAGGCTATCAGCAGAAAACCTATGGGAACCTCCAGAAAGATTTTCAAAAGAAGCTTTAAAGTTAGGTTATAACGAAAATCAAATTTTAAAAATGAGCATAGGAGAAACAATTTCAATTTGATGGAAATTTATATTTATATTTTATTAGGAATTTTTTTTGGTATCACCGTAGCTTTATTTTTTGTTTTAATAAGAAATAATAATAAAAAAAATACAAATAATATTAATGAAATAAATATTGAAGAAATTAAAGATCTTGTAAAAAATATTGCTGTCTCTACTGATACACTGAAATCCACTTTTGTTGGAAGTATGCAATATAGAGGTAGAATCACCGAAATAGGACTCAGAAAACATTTTGAAAGCTGGGGGTGGATAGAGAATAAAAATTTTTATGAACGCAAAGGTTTTATCAAAAAAACTTCAAATGATATTGAAAAGAAAGTTTTTCCTGATTTTGTTGTGAATCTTCCAAATAATAAACAGTTAATAATTGATTGTAAGTGCCCATATAAACATTGGCAAAGTTTCAAAAAGGAAAAAGACAGTGAAATAAAAAGAGAATATCTCAATAATCATGTTGAAAGTATTAAAAGGCATATTAAGGATCTTTCAAATGATGAATATCAAGATATAGAAAAAATTGACTCCATAGGTGTAGTATTGATGTATATGAGTGATGAAGAAGCTTTCCATGCGGCTGCATCAATAAATGAAAATATCATTCTGGATTCAGGAAAAACTGCTGTAATTATAGTGGGGCCTTCAACATTACCAATAGTTATAGCTTTAATTGATCATATGTGGAAAACAGACTCCCAATCAAAAAATACAAAAAAAATCATTCAACAGGTTAATGATATTTTTAATCAAGCAAGATTAATGTCTGACTCATTTGTAGAAGCTGAAAACTCAATCTTAAATAGTATTAAATCAATTCAAAAAACAAAAGATAGATTTAGCTTACTTTTTAAAAAGGTCAATAAACTTAAAGATTTTGGCATCCGGCCAAACAAGGATATGAATGAGAAAATAACAAAAGATTTAGATAATTAGTTAATATTAAGGAGAAAACAAAAATGCCATCATTCGATATTGTTAGTAGATTTGATACCCAGGAAATAGACAATGCAATTATGAATTGTACGAGAGAAATAAGTCAAAGATATGATTTTAAACAGTCAAAAACGTCTATTGAAAGAATGGAAGATGAAATAAAAGTAATAACCGATGATGAAATAAAACTAAAACAAGTTAACGATTTAATAGTAACACATTTTGTAAGAAGAGGTATAAGCCCAAAAACTCTAAAAATTAAGAGCACTGAAAAAGCTATGGGTAATTCAATCAGACAAATTTATGATTTAATAAAAGGCATAGATCAGACTATCGCAAAAAAAATTAATAAACTTATAAAAGAATCCAAAATTAAAGTTCAGTCTAAAATTTTAGGCGAAGAAATTAGAGTGGAAGGCAAAAAGAAAGATGATCTTCAGAAAATAATGGAAATGGTTGAAAATTTTGAAATTGATCAACCACTACAATTTACTAACTTTAGAGATTAAAGTGATAACTGTCGAACTTTTTGTTGCTTTAGTTGGTTATTATATTGTTATGTACATTACTCCTGGACCTAATAATACTATGCTTACAGTTTCAGGTATTAAATTTGGTTTTATAAGAACTATTCCTCATCTTTTTGGAATACCAACAGGTCATGCAATTCAGTTAACACTCGTATGTTTGGGATTAGGAACAATTTTTGAAACATATCCAGAAGTCCAAGAGATTTTAAAATGGATAGGAAGTGGATACTTGTTATATCTTGCTTGGAGGATGCTAGGTTCCTTAAAAGTAGGAAATCAAGATACAAGTTCACCACTAAAATTTTATGAAGCAATAATATTTCAATTTGTAAATCCAAAAGCGTGGGTAATTTGCATAACCGCAGTTTCTTTATTTTTTCCTTCAGAAGAAAATTTTATTATTTCAATCCTTTTTCTTGTACTTATTTCATCATCTACAAATTTACCATGTATTTCATGTTGGGCGATATTTGGAACAGGCATCAAAAGATTTTTGAAAAACCAAAGAATCAAGTTAGCAGTAGAATGGCTGATGGCAATTCTATTACTCTTGACTGCTATTTCAATACTATTTGGATGAAAAATAAATTGGGGTGTTAATTGCTATATTTTTTTTAAATTTACAGCTTTCTGCCTTCCTTTTTCTGTTGCAACATCATATGAGAGTGCATCACCTTCGTTTAAAAACTCTATGCCTGCTTTTTCAAAAGCTGACACATGTACAAATATATCCTTATCGTCGTCGTCGGGTTTAATAAATCCAAAGCCTTTTTTTTCATTAAACCATTTAATTTTTCCGTTAGGCATTAAATCCTTTCTGTTATTTTTATATTGTAGTGAAAAATTTTAAAATTATTTTAATATTTTTGAACATTACAAAATCTAGTTCTTATTATATTATTTATTAAATAAATCAACTTAAAGGTATAGATTCTTTTTTTCCTACTACGTTATATCCTTTCTGAACCGCTGGTCTTTGGGCAATTCTTTTAAACCATTGAATAATATTTGGAAATTTATCTATTTCAATTTTTTGACGCTCATATCTTGCAATCCAAGGCCATATTGCAATATCAACAATTGAATAATCATCTAATAAATATTTATTATTTTGTAATTTTTTCTCAATTATTGAGTATATATTAATTGCTCTTTTTTTAAACCGATCGTCAGCATATTTACTCTTTCCAGGATTGTAATAAAGAAAATGATGAGCTTGTCCAAGCATTGGCCCTATTTCAGACATTTGATACATTAACCATGAATGAGTTTCCCATTCTTTTTTTTTATTAATAAATTTTCTATATTTTTTAGCTAAATAGAAAAGAATTGAACCCGACTCAAAAATTTTTACACCAGTTTCATTGTCTACAATTGCTGGTATCTTAATACTCGGTGCTATTTTTTTATAATAATCTTTTTTATGTTCATCTTTATTAATATCTACAGGAATCACTTTGTAAGATACTTCCAATTCTTCTAACAATATTGAAATCTTTCTCCCATTAGGTGTAGACCAAGTATATAAATCAATCATATTAACCACATTATATTATATAAAAATTTAATAAATATTAATTATTCTTTTCTAATAATTTTTGAAAAATATTTGTTATACCTTTTTCAATTATAAATTTTAGGTCTTGCATATTTTTTTCTTCTTCACTTGTACCTAATACAACATTTCCAACAAGTATCTCTGGATTTTCTATTGAGCCTTTAAGTTGTGTGGAAAGAATCATCTCCTCATTATCAATAAACAATAACTTTCCATCAATATTATTATTTGCAATATTATAACTCATATCAACTTTAATCTTCGCATCATCACTTGTAATTAATAAATTATTTGTATTTAATATTCCTTTTTCAATTTTTATAACTCCTTCGATATCTGATGGTATACCAGCATATTTTGAAATTAGAAAATTGATAGATTTACTTATATCTCTTATTTCAGGCATCTTTTCGGATAGTACATTTAATAAAGCTATGCCAAACCTTTCTTCTTGAGAAGTGTTTATATAAAAAATTCCTTTAACCGGAATATTTGCGTATAAATTTTCTATTAATTCTCTATTATTTGAACCTTCAGTATACATTTGAAAATTAGATCTTAGTTTAATTTCTATCCTGTTCCAGCTTATTTTATTCAGCTGATTTAGCAATCTAGTTAAAGACAAATTTTTAAAATTTCCATTCATGTCAATTTTGATTTTATTATCATTAAAAAAGTCACCATAAAAAGATAGCTCTCCTTCATTTACATTAGAAAAAAATTTTTCTATTTTTGTGGTTGATTTCTCATTAGAACCTTTAACAACTACATTTCTTAAATTTATGTTATTTATAGATACTGATGGAGTTTCAATATAAAACTTCGTCTTGTAAAAACTTAAGTATTCTTTAATTATTTCTATGTCTGTTTTATATGATATTAATTTTATTTCATTTTCATTTCTTGATAATTTTAAATTTTTTTGTTTTAAATTAATTGAAGGAAATAAATCCAGTTCATAACTACCTTTTTCAATTATTTTAACATTTAATCTTTTTTCAATTAAATCTAAAAAATAATTATAATCATATTTTTTTAAAGTATAATAAGATAAGATTATAATAAAAATTAAAATTAAAAAAAATAGAGAGAAAAACTTATTTTTTAATAAGAATATTTTTTGGGTCATGCAGCGGCTTTAACTGTAGATGAGCTTTATATCTTTTTTTAGCAACTTCAATTTCAAATTCATTATTTTCCATTTCTTTTAATTTAAAATTTTGATCAAGCTTTATATGGCCCATAGACATTGATTTATTATAATTAAAAGAATATTGACCTGATGATGTTTTGCCTACAATTTTATTATTCATATAAATTGGCTCTTCATGTAAAAGAAGAGGATAGCCAGGTTGACATTTGTCTTCCAAAGTTAAAAAAATTAGTTTTTTATTTACCCCATTCTTAGCTTGATCTTCCATAATCTTTCTTCCGTTGAAATTATAATCTTTTTTTAAAGATACAAAAATATTTAGTCCAACTTCAAATGGAGTTTCTTCTGGAGAAATGTCGTGACCCCAATGAAGATATCCTTTTTCCATCCTTAAAATATCCATAGTATGTGTACCAGCATGAGCTAGATCAAATTTTTTTCCAGTTTGTGTGATTGTTTTGTATATTTTATTTGCAATTTCTAACGGTATAAATAGTTCCCACCCAAGTTCTCCTACATAAGATAATCTTTGAGCCCATATTTTCTCTTCATTTATCATTATATATTTTCCTGTTCCAAAAGGAAAACTAGACGTTTCAAAATTTTCTTCTGAAAGTAATGATAATAAAGCTCTAGAGTTAGGCCCCATAATTCCTATTACAACATAATTATCTGTAATATCAGTTAATTCAACTTTAGAGTTAGAGCTTAAGTTTTGTTCTATCCATTTTTTATCGTGATATCTAACTGCTGATCCAGTCGTAATCATAAAATTATTTTCATTTAGGCAAGTAACACTTAAATCTGCTTCAATACCCCCATACTTATTCAACATTTGAGTATAAGTGGTTTTACCTTCTAGATTTGAAATATTATTTGAGCATATAACTTGTAATTCCTTATGCGCATCGCTACCCTCAAGTTTGAATTTTGCAAAAGGAGTTAATTCAAATAGTGAAACATTGTTTCTAGTAGATTCAGATTCTCTTTTTGCGGCAGGGTACCAGTTTTGAAAATTATAACTATATTTATCTTCAGCTTTTTCATTATTTTTTGCAAACCATAATGGTCTTTCGTATCCTGCACCTATACCAAAACATGCTCCTTCTTCTTCTAATTCTTTATGATATGGAAGTAATTTTACATTTCTTGAAGTTTTAAATTGTTTGTATGGCCAATGCATAGCATACAAATTTCCTAAAGTTTCAGTGGACCTTTCTACTAAATAATTTATTTCAGATTGCCAAGGTTCAAATCGTGATATATCTAAGCTGAACAAATCTTCTTGAATCCCCCCATTGATAATCCAATCCGCAGTAACTTTTCCAGCACCTCCAGCACTAACAATGCCAATAGAATTAAAGCCACAACATACAAAAAAATTTTTAATTTCGGGAACTTCTCCTAACATATAATTATTATCTGGAGTGAAAGATTCAGGTCCGTTTAAAAATTGTCTTATACCTGCTTTTTCTAAAACTGGAATTCTTTTTATGGCTGACATCATATATGGCTCAAAATGATCCCAATCATCTGGAAAAGTACCAAATGAAAAATCTTCTGGTACTAGATTATCTTTGATGAATGCTGGTTTAGCATTTGGCTCAAACAAACCAACTAGGAGTTTTCCTGCGTCCTCTTTAATATACAAACAGTTGTTGTAATCCCTCAAAACTGGCAGGTTTTTTGTTAAATCATTTATTGGCTCTGTTAAAATATAAAAATGTTCATCTGGATAAAGAGGGACGTTTACATTAATAGTTTTTGCTATTTGTCTTGACCACATTCCAGCTGCTAGAACTATATATTCGCATTTAATTATTTCATCATTTGTTTCTACACCTACTATTGCTTTGTTTTTAATAAGTATCTTTTTAACTGGCTTATGTTCAATTATTTTTGCCCCTTCCATACGAGCTGCTTTTGCTAATACTTGTGTAACATCAACAGGATTTGCCTGACCATCATGTGGCATTCGTACTGCACCAACTAAATCTTCATCATTAATAATTGGATAGTAGTCTTTAATTTTATTTTTTTCTAAAACTTCTACTTCTACTCCAAAAAGCTGAGCTGTTGTTGCCTGTCTTAATAATTCTTCCATTCTATCTTTATTGGTTGCTACAGTTACTGAGCCATTTTGTTTTAGTCCTGTAGATTGCTCAGTTATTTTTTCTAATTTTTTATATAAATCTAATGAGTATTTTCTTAGTTTAGTAATACTCGCTGATGCTCCAAGTTGACCAATTAGTCCTGCAGCATGCCATGTTGAACCAGAAGTTAATTGGTCCCTTTCCAGCAAAGTTACATCTTTCCATCCACTCTTCGCTAAATGATAGGCAACAGAACAACCAGCTACACCACCACCAATTACAACAACTCTTGAAGATTGTATTTTTTTTTCGTTCATTATTTTTCTATAATCATATCTAGTTCATTTATATCAAATGTTAAATAATTATTAATTTTTTTGTTAATATTTACTGTAGAACTTGGATTCCATTTAGTATTTTTTTTCTTATTAATTAAAACTTCTGTGACACCGTTATTAAAATCATCTCTTTGGATCATTAATTGACTTAAATAAAAATCCATTTCTAAACATTGTCTAAAATTTAATTTTTTTGCTTTATCAAACATTTTACAGGTTAAAGCTAAGCTAGTTGGGCATCTATTTATCAAATGATTTATAGTTTCATTAGTAAAGGAATTTTTTTCAGATTTTAAACTTTTAAATATTTCTTCAATATCAAATGAACAAAAATGTTTTTTGATTAACTTAGAATTATTAATTATATTACTTTCTGTCTCTGTTATTTGATTTTGATGATCTTCTATTGAACTATTATTATAAATATATTCATATTCAAAATTTTTTATGTTTTTGCTTAATATAAAATAATTCCCTAATTTTAACTTATAGGTTTCGAAATGATTTAATACATATCCTGTTAGTCCAAGATATAAACCAACTGAGTCTTCCATTCTTGAAAGTATATAACTGCTGCCAACATCAGGAATAAAACCTATTGCAGATTCTGGCATTCCTAACATTGTTTTTTCTGTTATAATTCTATTTTTTCCGTAAAGTGATATTCCAACACCTCCACCCATAACTATTCCATCCCATATAGATGTAATGATTTTTGGATAAGAAAAAATCATATTATTAAGTTTATATTCTTCTTTAAAAAAATCCTCTCTTAAATTTGAAGTTGTATCAGCTAAGCATATTGCCTTTATATCACCACCTGCACAGAAGGCTTTCCCCTCTGATTTGATTAATATTTTATGAATTGAATCTTTAGATTTCCAAAATATGAGTTTTTCTTTTATATTAATAATCATCTCTAAGTTAAGCGCATTTAGGGCTTTAGGGCGCTGTAAAGTTATAATACCCGTATTGTTTATTTCATCAAATTTAATCAAAATTTTTCAGGATTTATATTTTTTAATTTTCTTCTTTGCCAAAGGATTAGGAACGCCTATTTGTTCTGCTTTAAGTCTATTTATTTGATCTCTTAGTTTTGCAGCTTCTTCAAAATTTAATTTAGAAGCGCATTCAAGCATTTTTGTTTCTAAATTTTCTATGTGTACCTCAAGTTTTTTACCAACCAACTGTTTAGCATCTTCTATTTTTACTGTTACATGATCTTGTTCAGTTGTACTTTCAATTATTTCATCAATATTTTTTTTGATGCTTTCTGGAGTAATATTATTTTTTGTATTGTAAGATACCTGCTTTCTTCTTCTTCTATCGGTTTCTTCTATGGCTGTCTTCATACTCCTTGTTATATTGTCTGCATACATAATAACTTTACTGTCAATATTTCTTGCTGCCCTCCCAATAGTTTGTATCAGGCTAGTCTTAGATCTTAAATAACCTTCTTTATCTGCATCTAAAATTGCTACTAAAGCACATTCAGGTATGTCCAAACCCTCTCTTAGTAAATTTATTCCTATTAATATGTCAAAAACTCCTAACCTCAAATCTCTGATAATTGCTATTCTTTCCAAAGTTTCTATATCTGAGTGCAGATACCTAACTTTAAATCCATTTTCATGCATATATTCTGTTAAATCTTCAGATATTTTTTTTGTTAAGGCTGTTATTAATATTCTATATCCAGAGTTTATTGTTTTTTTACATTCATCCATCAGATCATCTATTTGATTTTCAGTTTTTTTCACTATACAATTAGGATCTATTAAACCTGTTGGTCTAATAACTTGCTCAATAAAATAACCAGATGTCTTTTCTAATTCATAGTCTCCTGGAGTTGCACTTACAAAAATTGTTTGAGGTCTCATAGCATCCCACTCTTCTCTTTTTAAAGGTCTATTATCTAAACATGAGGGTAGTCTAAATCCATATTTAGAAAGTGTTGATTTTCTTGAAAAATCACCTTTATACATCCCTGAAATTTGACTACATGTTAGGTGACTTTCGTCTATGAATAGCAATGAACCTTCTGGCATATATTCATAAAGGGTTGGCGGAGGTTCACCTGTTTTTCTTCCAGATAAATATCTAGAATAATTTTCTATTCCAGAGCATGAACCTGTTGTTTCTATCATTTCTAAATCAAACATAGTTCTTTCTTCTAGACGCTGTTTTTCTAAAAGTTTATTTTCTTTTTCAAATACCTCTAGTTGAGTTTTTAGATCTTTTTTAATTTCAATTATTGCTTTTTCTATGGTTGGTCTTGAAGTAACATAATGAGAATTTGAAAAAATTTTAATAAAATCTAAGTTTTTTATTTTTTCCCCTGTTAGCGGATCATTTTCTGTTATACTTTCTATTTCATTACCGAACATTGAAATTTTCCAAGATTTATCTTCATAGTGAGAAGGAAAAATTTCTAATATATCTCCTCTAGCTCTAAAGCTGCCTCTTTGGAAATCCATATCTCTTCTTTTATATAATTGTTCAACTAATTTTTTCATTATTGACATTCGATCAATTTTTTGACCTTTTTTTAATTCAAATGACATTTTAGAATATGAATCAACTGAGCCAATACCATATATGCAAGAGACTGAGGCTACGATAATAGTGTCTGGCCTTTCGACTAGCGACCTTGTTGAGGAATGTCTCAATCTATCTATTTGTTCGTTTATTGAAGACTCTTTTTCAATATAAGTATCTGATCTAGGAACGTAAGCTTCAGGAGTATAGTAATCGTAGTAGCTTACAAAATATTCAACAGCATTTTCGGGAAATAAACTTTTCATCTCACCATACAATTGAGCCGCTAAAGTTTTATTTGGAGCCATAATTAAAGTAGGTTTTTGTGTAGTTTCAATAACCTTTGCCATTGTGAAAGTTTTACCAGAACCTGTCACACCTAGTAAAACTTGCTCTTTTTCTCCTTTATTTATTCCTTTAACTAGTTTTTCTACTGCCTGTGGTTGATCACCGCTGGGATTATAATTACTATGGATCTTAAAAGAATGAATATTATTTTGTGATTTTTTTTTATTTTCAAATTTTAAAATATTATTCATTACGAATTTATATAGTTATATAAATATTCATAGGAAGAACAAAATTTTCCATTACTAGTAATTGTTGCTTTTTTTATTCTACCATCATCATTAATTAAAAAAGGTATTATTTCTTCAACTATTCCATCACCAAATTCTGTGCTAGACTCTTTCGGGAGCTCTGAAGGTAGATTATCTACAGCCATAATCGCTAAACCATTTTGTAATTTATTAATTTCTTTAAATTGTTTTTTATCAATATAATAATTTGGTTCTTTTATTGTAGAAGCTCTAATTGTTGTTGGGATTGATCCATTAATATCACAGGTAATATCTCCAATTACATTTAATTGCTTAAATTTTGACAAGTTGTTAATATCGAATAATTTGGGGGATTTAGGATCCCAGTAATGGGCACTAATTAGTAAATTTGCAAATGGCAAATAATTTTCTAATTGAGAAACATAATTTTTAGGATTTTTTATAAAATCTTGGAGATCAAATGAATTCCCATTCAACTTTTTGACATAACTTGAAGTTGGTAGATTACAATATACAGGATCTGATTCATTGTAATTTATAAAATCTTTTTCAGAAATTTTTTTGATGTTTGTATATTCCAAATATTCAATGGCACCTTTTGTAACTCTCCCATCTCCAGTTAGAATAATTTTTGCATCTTTAAAATCTTTTGATCTAATTGAAGATTTCAATTTTTCATAGGAGTTTAGAATGTAGGCACGTTCCATAACTTTTTCATTAATGGATTCTAGATATAAATTTAATGAATTATAACAGCCGACAATTCCTGCAAATCTTCCAAATCCCAAATATCTTTTACTTTTTTTATCTCTTAGATTTTCATAGTCAATAAGGGTAATTTTTTTTTTCAAGATTTCAAAAAGCAATTCTTTCTTATCCATTCCAGGAGTCCCTTGTGCAGCAGCAGAATTATCAGATTGAATTTTACTTGTATGTGAAAAAAACATATAAATTTTTGAATTAATTAATAATTCAGGTAAGATTTCTTTTACACCCATTATTATATCACATTCACTTAAGTCATCTTTAATAACTGCTCCACTATCAGCATATTCTTGATCTGAAAAACATCTCTTAGATGAGGGTTGAACAATGATTTTCATTGAAGAATATTTTTTTAATAATTTTTTTATGTGGATTGGAACTAAAGGTGTTCTATTTTCATCAGGACGAGATTCATCAATAATCCCTATTTTTTGGATATATTCACTCATTAATTTTGATTTATTGTTATAGAATAATTGTTTAAAATTCCAAAAATATAGTTAATTAAATCTTTTTTATGAGGAGCTGCTTGAACACCTGGCTCAATCTTATTTTCAATCATTAAATCAATTACTGCACTTAAAGTTATAGAGACTAATTTGGCCATAGCAGTATTTTCACCCGAACCTTGTTCATCGAGATGAAAAGTTTTAGACCATAAAGTTTCTGAATTTTTTTGAGCTTTTAAATTTACCCAAAGAACAACCCTATCTTTTTCATTTTCTTTATATTTAAATTCTTTCCACAACTCATCACTTTTTTTTACAATATCATCTTCAATGTTTTCTATATTTGAATTAAGCATTTTAAAGATATTAGACCATGCTTCAGACCATCCATTTAATCTTAATGTGCCTCGGATAAATTCTTTTACTTTCCACTCCTTTTCAAATAAATATTCATCGATATATGGAATAGAATTTCGATTTGGATATAACTCAAAATACTCATTATTTATCTTATATTTTGAGAGATGCTCATAAGGTCTTGATATTTTTTTATATTCAAAATTTTCAATAAATTCAGCAGTATTATTTAGAGCTTTTAGTACCCCCAAAGGAGACCAACTAAATTTATATTTAAAATCGTTTTCATCAGCTGGTATGCCACCACAATATGATTTATAAATTACATCAATTTTACCAAGATTTTGTTTTTTTAATTCATCAACTAAAAGGTGAGTAAAAAAATGATCTATTCCTGGATCAAGTCCAATTTCATTTATAAACACTAATTTTTTTGATTTTGCTTTTTCATGAAGATCTCTGATTTCTTGAGATAAGTAACTTGTGCTCGCAAAGTGAGCGTCTTTTTCTAAACATATTTTCGCTACCTTTATATGTAAATTTGCAGATAGTTGAGATATCACTATATCATTTTTATTAATTTCTTTTTTTAAATTTTCGAAATTTAATTCTTTAGCTTTGACATTTTCAGAGCTAACATGGTTTATGCTATTTTTAGCTTTTTCTAATGTTCTATTCCAAACTGTGATATTTTGACCAGTTGATGCAAGTCTTCTTATTCCCGGAACAGATGACAAACCCGCTCCTATCCAGTGTATTTTTTTCATTTTCATAAAAATTTTTTTTTAATTTTAAATTATCTCACATTAGTTTACTTATAGCAATTAATATGCATTTAGAATTATTAAACTTTTTTATTCTTTTGTTAATTACTGGAATTTTTTCAGGAATTTTAGCAGGTTTGTTAGGAGTAGGAGGCGGTATCATAATTGTTCCTGTAACTTACTATATTTTGAAGTCATTTGGAGTTTCCTCTGATGTTATCATGCACATATCAGTAGCATCTTCTTTGGGGGTAATTATTTTAACCTCTATATCTTCAATATTTTCTCATTTTAAATTAAAAAATATTGAAATTGAAATTGTAAAAAATTGGTTTTTTGGAACTATATTTGGATCAGTTTTTGGGGCTTTTTTATCAAGTGCAATAAGTGGAGATTCTTTAGTTATAATATTTATTATGTTAGCCAGTATCATTTCTTTTAAAATGTTAATAGGAAATAACTTTGTATATTCTCAGCAAATGCCAAGTAGCTATATATTTAATTCTTTTATTTCATTCATAATTGGCACATTGTCGGTATCTATAGGAATCGGTGGAGGGAGCTTTACTGTGCCAACTTTGACTGGATTTGGAAAAAATATTCATAAAGCTGTTGGCACATCAGCTACAATCGGTTTATTAATAAGCTTTCCAGGTTTTTTAATTTATACAATAACTGGATACAACATTGATGGAATTCCAAACTATTCTTTAGGATATGTAAATATTATTATCGTTTTGTCTATATCGATTACTAGTATTTTTACTGCACCTATTGGAGCAAAACTTTCGACAAAATTTAATAATAAAGCTCTTAAGAAGATTTTTGCTGTTTTTTTATTAATGACATGTATAAGTTTATTTATTAATCATTTTTTTTAAAATAATGACAGATATTTTATCAAATAAAATTAATAGGATTAAACCCTCTTTAACGGTCTCAATTAATATAAAAGCAAATGCTATGAGAGCTGAAGGAAAGGATGTCCTAGTTTTAGCAGCAGGCGAACCAGATTTTGACACACCAAAGAATATTCAAAATGCTGGTATAAATGCAATTAAAAATGGTGATACTAGATACGTTCCAGGAAAGGGAACTAAAAATCTTCAAGAAGCAATAATAAATAAATTCAAGAGAGATAATGAATTAATATATGAAAAAGATGAAATTACAGTTGCTGTAGGTGGTAAAAATATAATTTATAATGCTTTTATGGCTACTATTAATGAAGGTGATGAAGTAATTATTCCTGCTCCTTTCTGGGTGAGTTATCCAGATATTACTCTTTTAGCTGATGGTAAGCCAATAATTGTTAAATGTGATGAAGAAAATGATTTTAAAATTACACCAGATCAATTAGAAAAAAATATAACCGATAAAACTAAGTGGTTAATGTTAAACAGTCCAAGTAATCCAACAGGCTCAACATATACATTTTCTGAATTGAAAGAAATTGCTTCTGTACTTATAAAATTTCCTAATGTTTTAATTTTAACTGATGATATTTATGAAAAAATTATCTATGAGAATAATAAGTTTTATACTTTAGCTCAAGTTGAACCAAAATTAAAAAATAGAATCTTAACTCTTAACGGTGTTTCTAAAGCTTACTGTATGACTGGTTGGAGATTGGGATATGCAGGAGGGCCAAAAAATATAATTGCAGCAATGAATAAGATTCAATCACAAAGTACAACTTCAACTTCATCAATTACAATGGCAGCCTCAGTAGAAGCTTTAAATGGAAATCAAGACTTTATAATAGATCATAATGTAGAATTTAAAAAAAGAAGGGACATGATTGTAAAAAATCTTAATCTTGCAAAAGGAATTTCATGTTCATTACCTACAGGAGCATTTTATGTTTTCCCAAACTGCCAGGGTTGTTTAGGAAAAAAAACAGAAAAGGGAAAAATCATAAATTCAGATGAAGATTTTATGAATTATCTTTTAGAAACAGAAGGTATTGCAGGTGTCCATGGAGAAGCATTCGGAA
>MDTG01116001.1_pt1 | contig 63727 bp, 65 predicted proteins | sample 811421 | NCBI WGS metagenome assembly MDTG01 (sample SAMN05326645, study PRJNA326480) | marine metagenome | isolation source: seawater | place: Pacific Ocean: South East | collected 2011
ACAGGATTCGAACCTGTGACAAATGGCTTAAAAGGCCACTGCTCTACCAACTGAGCTAACGCCCCATTATATCTTTTCAAGTGTTCTAAATTTATTAGGTATTAAATTCAGATCAGCTAATGATGACCTAAGACTATCAAAAAAACTACAATCTTCATAGACCGCATTATAATACTCTATCTTCATAGTTACAGCTGCTCCGATGACTATTGATAAAAGAGTAATAAATGACCCCAAAGCAAGTGTTGATACACCTGAAACTCCTTGTCCAATTGTACATCCCATAGCGAGAACTCCTCCAATACCGATTAAGATAGCTCCGATTATATGTCTCACAAAATCCTGTAAGGACGCAAACCACTCTATTCTAAAGTTTTGGGTTAAAATAGAATATATAAATGACCCGAGTATTACCGAGAATAAAGCAACTACCCCAAAAGTTAGATAAAAGTGTTCACCAAAACTACCAGCATAAATCAGGCTTTCTGCCATAGGGTTTATAAAGGTAAATGATTGTACTCCAACTCCAGGTAATGGATTATCCAGAAAGTTGTTTGTTTCTATCCAGTCTTGCCCTATATTCCCCCCTGTAATAATCCATGCTAATACTACGACACCACCAACTACTAGACCACTAATCACATCATCGATTTTATTTGAGAAAGTTCCTGATTTAAAGATAAAGAATATCATTGATAAGCCAATTATAAGGCCAATTATAAGCTTAAAATACATTAAGTTAGGCGCATTTGTAATTACAGATAGTATAGATGGCAATGATTGATCATAAATACCGATTTGAGCTAGATCTGGGCTTATTGGATTCATCCAACTATGAAAAAAAATCCCATAAAAATCAGTTCTTGTCATAAGGTAAGCCATAAAGCCCGCAACTATTAATACAAATACTGATTTTAAATTACCACCACCCACTCTTATCAACACTTTGTTGCCACAACCACTAGCAAAGGTCATGCCTATTCCAAACATTAAGCCTCCAATTATATATCTAGGCCAGAATAAAACTGAATTTCTATAAGGTATTCTTGATTCATTGATGTTTACATATGCTAGGAATTCAGATATGGTCACACCTATTATAGCTATTGCTGCTGCTAACATCCAAGCCTTAAAACGAGAGAAATCTCCAATATTTATCCAATCTGATACAGCTCCCATTGTGCAGAAATTAGTCTTGTTCACTACAAAGCCTAAGATAAAACCCAATATAGCAATATAAGTTAATAAAACTGATGCCGATTCCATAAAACCTCTATTAAGATTAATGTTTAGACAATTATATTAGCAAAGTATAATATAAGCATTATATTTTTTTATTTTTTTTATAAATAGTCGGGTCATCAATATTAGCTTCCAAAAATCCTTTTTTTCTAAACCTGCATGCATCACATACTCCACAAGCCTGTCCAATAGAGTTTAGAGAGTAGCAAGACACTGTCATCGAATAATCTACATTCAAAGCTGTTCCATATTTGATTATTTCTGATTTAGACATTTTTATTAATGGCGTATGTATTTTAATACCCTTTTGTTCAACCCCATATTTTGTACCTAAATTGACCATTTTCTGAAAAGATTCTATGAACTCAGGTCTGCAATCTGGATATCCAGAATAATCAATTGAATTTACTCCAATAAATATATTGTTTATATCAAGTTTTTCGGCGTACGAACATGCAATAGATAAAAATATGATATTTCTTGCTGGTACATATGTCGGAGGTATTCCAGTTGACTCTGTTGAAGGTACGTTAATCTTTTCGTCAGTTAGAGCGGATCCCCCTATCTTAGCTAAATCTATCTTAAAAATAATATGTTTTACATCTGGATTTTTTACTAATATTTTTCTACTAGCTTCTAACTCATACATATGTCTCTGTTTATAATCAATTGTCAAAGCAGTCACATCATAGTTTTCAGACAATGCTCTTGCGAGTACAGTTGTAGAATCCAGGCCTCCTGAAAATAAAACTATAGCTTTTTTATTTGCCACGTTCGTTATCCCAGATAATTTTATGCAATTGTGTTTGAAGTCTAGCAGGTAACTTATCCTTGAGTATGTTGTCGGCAAGGAATCGTATAGGCATTTCATCATAACTAGGCGACAACAAAACATTGCAAATTTGATGAAGATTATATGTATATATATAATCCTTCGTCCATAGATAATCGTTGATATCACAAATAACAAATTTTACTTGATCTGTCTTTTTAAGAAATTGATAATTATCTATAATGTTTTTTTCACACTCTCCTGATCCAGGGGTTTTAATATCTAAAACTATATCAACATGTTTATTTATTTTTTCTATTGATAACCCATTGCTTGTCTCTATAGATACAGTGAAAGATTTATCTAAAAGTAAATCTATTAAACTATATACATTATGTTGTGCCAAGGGTTCGCCACCTGTAATAGTAACAAACCTGGAGTCATAGCTTTTTATCTTCTTGATGATGTTTGACAGACTCATCTTATCTCCTTCTTTAAAAGCATATTTTGTATCACAATAATTGCATCGTAAGGGACAACCTGTAAGCCTTACGAATACAGTAGGTATCCCTGTATTAAGACTTTCACCCTGAATTGAAAAAAAAATCTCATTGATTTTAAGATATTTCATTATTATATACTCTTAAGCTTATCTGGATTTTCGAAATAAGTTATACCATGACATATTGCAATACCCAGGGCATCTGATGCATCAATTTCGAGTTTTCTTCTGATATTTAATATTTTTTTTACTTTTTTTTGAAGCTCTTCTTTATCTGCTGCGCCATTTTCCGTTACAATCATTTTTACACTTCTAGGACTATACTCAAAAACCTCAAGGCCTAGTCTACTACATGCACATATTGCAGCACCCCTAGCTTGACCTAATTTAATAGCAGTTCCAGCATTCACACTAAAAAAAACAGATTCTATAGCAACATGATTTGGTTTAAATTTATTTATCATAATATTTGTAGCTTCATTAATCATAGCTAATTTAGTTGTATACTTATTCTTGAGCCCAGTTTTAATGATGGAATGGTGAATATACCTAATTTTTGCTGATGAGATTTCTATTAATCCAAAACCAGTAATATTTGTTCCAGGATCAATTCCTAATATAGTTAACATTATCAAGCAAGATTGACATTCATATATATATTCTGAACATCATCTAAATCCTCAATCTTATCAGATAAGTCTACAATTTTTTCTTTTTCGTCATCTGGTATATCAATAGTTACTATGGGATCCATAATAACTTCTTCATTCAATACTGTTAATGATTTTGACTCAAAATATTTCTTTATATTATACAAATTAGTTGGTTCAGTAAATATAACACAATCACCTTCCGCAATCTCAAAATCAAGCAATTCAATATCATCCATATGATTAAGTAAAATATCTTCGCTAATATCAATCAACTTGAGAATCCCGACTTTTCTAAAAAGGTGGGCTACGGATCCATTTGTACCTAAGCTGCCTCCATGTTTGGATAGTACATGTCTTAGTTCAGATACAGTTCTATTTTTATTATCAGTAAGACATTCAATTATAATTGCAACTCCTTTTGGTCCATAGCCCTCATATGTAATCTCCTCAAAGTTATCATTATTATTGCCAGAAGCTTTTTCAATAGCTCTTTTAATTGTATCTTTTGGGACATTTGACGCATTAGCCTTTGATAAAGCTAATCGTAACCTAGAGTTACTGTTAGAATCAATGCCACCTATTTTGGCAGCCACAGTTATTTCCCTTATAACTTTAGTGAAAACTTTACCTCGTTTATTATCTTGAGCTTTTTTTCTGTGTTGAATATTTGCCCATTTACTATGACCAGCCATATTAAGATGCCTTGTTAATAATTTTATTATCTCTAAAGCTAATCATTCTATCTATAGATTTTTTAGCTTTAAGTATTGTATCATGTGATAGCTTGATTTCGTTAGTGTTAGAATTAAATACGTTTAATATTTTATCTAGTGTATTCATATTCATCCAAGGACACCTTCCACAACTTTTACACGTTGCTCCTTCGCCTTCAGTCGGTGCTTCCAGAAATATTTTATCAGGAGATAATTTTTTCATCTGGTAAAAAATACCTTTTTCAGTTGCTACAATAATATATTTTTTGTTTGATTTCTCAGAGGCTTCAATTAATTGCGTTGTAGAACCTACAACATCTGCTAATTGTATTATACTTCTTGGTGATTCAGGATGAACAAGAATATCACTTTCAGGATATAGTTCTTTGAGTTTTTTTAATTCAGTAGTTTTATATTCTTCATGAACAATACATGAGCCATCCCAAAGAATCATATCAGCTCCAGTTTGGTCTAGAATATAATTTCCTAAATACTTATCAGGCGCCCATATAATCTTTTTCCCCATTGAGGTTAGATGCTCTACTAAAGGTAATGCGATACTCGATGTTACCACCCAGTCTGCGATTGATTTCACTTTGGCGCTTGTGTTTGCATATACTACAACCTCTCTGTCAGGATGTTGATTACAAAAATATTTAAATTCATCATAGTCACAACCCAAATCTAGCGAGCATGTAGCATCCATATCAGGCATAAATATTTTTTTATCAGGATTTAATATTTTTGCAGTTTCACCCATAAATTTCACACCCGCAACAATTAATGTGGATTCATTTTGCTGCATACCATAACGAGCCATCTCTAGACTGTCACTAACAAATCCTCCTGTATCTTCTGCTAACTGTTGTACTAATTCATCAACATAATAATGTGCTACAATTTTTGCATCATTTGTAATTAGTAAATCTTTAATTTTATATAAATAATCTTGGTAATTCATAAATATTATTTTGGTTTCTTAGCAGATAATGATAATTCATCTAATTGTTGATCATCTACATGAGATGGTGCATTAGTCATTAAACATGATGCAGACTGAGTTTTTGGGAATGCTATTGTTTCTCTTATAGATTCTTCATTGAGCAGCAACATGACTAAGCGGTCAATGCCAAAAGCTATACCGCCATGAGGTGGACAGCCGAAGTCTAAGGCTTTTAGAAAAAATCCAAATTTGCTGTTAATTTCATCATCATCTATATTTAGTAATTTAAAAATTCTTTCTTGTATATCTTTGGAGTGAATTCTTATGGATCCTCCGCCAATTTCATTTCCATTCAATATTAAATCGTAAGCTCGTGATGGTATTGAGAAAATATCCTTTGATTCTAGGTCATTATTATTAACAGGCGAAGTAAAAGGATGGTGCATAGGTGTTGGATTGCCATCACTATCTTTTTCAAATAATGGGTAGTCTGTAATCCATAATAATTTCCACTCATTAGAGAGAAGGTTAAATTTTTTAGCCAATTCACTAATAAGAAATGACATAGATGTATTTACAATTTGAGCCACATCAGCTGAAAAAAATATAATATCGCCGTCTTGAGCATCCACCTTATCTAAAATAGCTTTAATTACATCATCTTGTAAAAATTTTTTTATAGGAGATGTAATTCCATTTTCAATATTTGTTATATCTTCAACTTTCATATAAGCTAATCCTTTTGCTCCTAAGTCTTTCACTTTATCTGTCAAAGTATCTATATCTTTTCTAGAAAGATTACTAGTGCCATTTGGCATTCTCATAGCAACTATACGCGAATCATCATGATTAGCATGTTTCATAAAAACATCAAGTCCGCAATCTTGCATTATATCTTTCACATCGTGTAAGATAAGAGGGTTTCTCAAGTCTGGTTTGTCAGACCCATAAGTAAGCATAGCATTACTATAAGTCATTGTAGAAAATGTAATATCCTTAGTGATATTTAGAGTATCCTTAAATATTTTCTTGAATAATCTTTCTATAAGATTTTTTATATCCTCTTCATGAACAAATGATAATTCAACATCAAGCTGAGTGAATTCTGGTTGTCGATCTGACCTCAAATCCTCATCTCTAAAACATTTAGCAATTTGAAAATATTTATCAATGCCACCAATCATTAATGTTTGTTTGAATAGTTGAGGAGATTGTGGAAGAGCATAAAATTGATTCTGATTTATTCTACTAGGTACTAAATAGTCTCTAGCACCTTCTGGTGTTGTTTTGGTTAAAACAGGAGTTTCCACATCAATAAAGTTTTCAGAATAAAAATATTCTCTTATACATCTAATAAGATTTGAACGAAATCTCATATTATTTTGCATTTTGTTGCTCCTAATATCAAGATAACGATATTCTAATCTTTGGTCTTCATTTACATTTTCATCGTTAATTTTAAACGGAGGTGTCTCGGCTTTATTAAGTATTATGAGTTTTTTTACTTCAATCTCAACCATACCAGAGGAAAGTTCATTGTTTACAGTTTCAGTAGATCTTTCGCTAATTAAACCTTCAACATGGATTACATACTCAGATCTTATAGATTCAGCCTTAGTGAAGATTTCTTGATTGTCTGGGCTAAACACTAATTGTACTAAACCGCTAAAATCCCTCAGGTCAATAAAAATAATACCACCATGATCACGGCGCTTACTAACCCAACCAAATAGTTCAACATTCTTACCTACTTTTTCTTTGGTAATATGACTACAATAATGACGCATATGCAAAATTACCTTTTTTAAACATTTTTATTCGACTTTGTTTCAGATTTTTTTTCATGATTATTAATATTCTTTTTAAAATCAGTCTCATACCAACCAGAACCTTTGAGTCTAAACCCTGATGATGATATAAGTCTCTTCATTTTACCGCTAGTATTGCATATTTTACATGTTTCAATATCATCATCGGTTGATTTTTGAAAATACTCAGAAATAGAGCCACAACTTTCGCATTTGTATTCATAAATAGGCATAATTTAATTCAAAAACTAATGATTATTAATTTATTATACAAAAAAAATGAAGTTTTATCTCTCATAAATATAGTGTATAATCCTGGCTTAAATATACTATGAAATCAATAAATAAATTACTTGTAGCCACACTTTTATTATTATTATCATCATATACAATTGCAGATGCGATATCGCCAGGCAAGAGTAAATCAGAAACCTGTTTAGGATGTCATGCAATCCCAGGCTACAACAATGTTTATCCTACCTATAAAGTCCCTAAATTGGCTGGTCAACATGCTGATTATATTATTTTAGCTCTCAAAGCTTATAGAGCTAACGAGAGGAATCATGATACCATGCATGCTAATGCAGTTGGTCTATCAGATAAAGATATAGATGATATTGCTAAATATTTTGAGTCACTGAAATGAATAAATTTATCTTACCATTACTTGTTGTACTATTAATCCCATCATATACATACGCAGACTACGATGCTGGTAAAGAAAAATCTCAAGTATGTGCTGGCTGTCATGGAGTTGATGGTAACTCTCAAATAACAATGTATCCAATATTGGCAGGTCAATACAAAAATTATCTTAGTAATGCTCTTCATGCATATAAATCTGGTGAACGTAAAAATGCTATTATGGCTGGCTTTGCTTCAGGATTAACTGATCAAGATATTGAGGATTTATCTGAATACTTTTCAAAACAGACTGGGTTAGAGGTACTGCCTAGTAATTAAAATCTTTTTTGAATACTACTATATAAAGCTGGAACTAGATATAAAGTAATTAAAGAAGATAAAGTAATTCCGCCAAGAACTACTATTGCCATAGCATACCTACTTTCAGAACCTGCACCACTTCCAATTACTAATGGAACAGCACCTAAAATTGTTGATATAGTAGTCATAACGACTGGTCTGAATCTGATCATTGAAGATTCAAATATAGCATCATCTATGCTTTTGCCTTTAAGTCTTAATTGATTTGCAAATTCGACAATAAGAATTCCATTTTTAGTAATCAAGCCAATGAGCATTAAAAACCCTATTTGACTATATACATTAATAGATGTACCAGTTAAAAAAAGAGTATATAAGCCAGCTGTCAATGCTATAGGTACAGTAAAGATTATTACAATAGGATTTCTGAAACTTTCAAATTGAGCAGATAGGACTAAATAAACTACAAGTATTGCAAAAAGTAATGTAATTTCTAATGCATTACCAGATTCAAAATATTCTTTTGAGTTCCCACCATAGGATATCTTTGCATTAGGTGGTAATTTTGATTTAGCGATATCGTCAAGATCATACAAAGCATCACCTAATGGATAACCCGGTGCTAATGAGGCAGAGAATGTTGTAGAAGGCATTCTATTTATTCTTTTCAAGCTGTAGCTAGTAGAAGTTTCTTGGTAGCTAACCAAATTAGATAAAGGTACTAAATTAGAGGATAATGATTTCACGAAAATATTATCTAGGCTATTTGTATTAATTCGGAAATTTTCATCTGCTTGTAAAATAACATTATATGTTAAGCCTTCTTTAGAAAAGGTTGTAACCTGATTTGATGCTAAAAGTGTTTCCATAGTTCTAGCAATAGCTTCTGCAGGGACTTCAAGGTCATAAGCCTTATCTCTATTAATCTTAAGATTTAATCTTGGATTATCAATTTTGTAGTCTATATTTGCATTGCGAAGTTTAAGATTTTTTGATTCATTAACAAGAATATTGCCCCAATCATTAACATCATCATAGTTTGTACCACTTATAACGATTTCAACAGGTGGTTTAAATCTGCTACCGCCTAGGCTAGGAGGATTAATTGCAAATATCCTAGCTCCCGGTATGGATAATAATTGTGGGAATATCTCACGTACAATATCTTGTTGATGTCTTCTAGCAGCCCAGTCTTGATTAAGTGTTGTAAACATAAAAGCAGAGTTGACCATACCAGGCTTACCCGAGAAACCAGGAGCAACAATTGAGAATACTGTAAATATTTCTCCATCATCCGAATATGGTTTCAACTTACTTTCCACTTCTGTAACAATCTTGTCTGTATAATCTAAAGTAGCCCCTTCAGGCCCTTGAATGGAAATTATAAAAATTCCGCGATCCTCAGTTGGTGCTAGTTCTTTTTGTATTACTTGATAAAGTAGTATGGCAACAACAATCATAATAGCCGAGAAAAGATATACTCTTTTTGTATTTTTCTGAGATATTAATAGAGACTCTCTGTAAAATAACCTAAATTTAGTCACTATATCTGGTTCGGTAAGATTGCCATCATTTTTAACCATTTTAGAACATAGCATCGGTGTTAATGTAAGAGCTACAATACTAGATATAATAACTGCAAAAGATAAAACGACACCAAACTCAATAAAGAGTCTGCCTGTTTTTCCTCCCATAAATGATAAAGGCAAAAATACACTAATAAGAACTAATGTTGTGGCTATCACAACAAAAGTAATTTGCGTGGCACCATTTACTGATGCTTCAAAAGCTTGCTCACCACCATCAATTCTTCTTTTAATATTTTCTAAAACAACGATTGAATCATCAACAATTAATCCTATAGCTAACACAAGTGCAAGAAACGTAAGGACATTAAGTGAGTATCCAAGCAAGTATATAATATAAAAAGTTGCAATCAACGAAACTGGAATTGTAATTGTAGGTATGAAAGTAGCTGCAGATGATCTCAAAAAAAAATAAATAACACCTATGACCATTAATAATGATATAAAAAGAGCAAATCTTACCTCAGAAATAGACTCTTCAACAAAAACAGATTGATCATAACCAATAAACATATTGATATTTTCAGGCAATGTTGGTCTAATAATTTCTAGTTCTTTTTTGACCGCAGATGCTACTTTTAATACATTCGATTTTGTTTGTCTCACTACACCTAAACCTATTGCATTTTCGCCATTCGCTCTAAGAAATCCTCTTTCATTTTCAGCTCCAATTTTTATATCGGATATATCACCTAGCTTTATTTTTTTATCATTTATTTTTTTTATAACAATATCTTTAAACATACTTACGTCTGATAATTTAGATTTAACCTGGATACCAATTTCTCTTTCCATTGAGTCTAGTCGCCCAGCAGGTTTTTCTATATTTTCTCTTTTAATAGCAGTTAAGATATCATCAACGGTAATTTTTCTTGCTGACATTTCATCAGGGTTAAGCCATATACGTATCGCATATTTTCTCTCACCGCCAACTGTTATAGATGCCACTCCTGGTAAAATAGATAGTCTATCCACAATATTTCTATCAAGATAATCATTTAATGCAATGCTATCCAATTGATCACTGCTAAAACCAATCCATAATATAGCTCGTGCATCAGTGTCTGATTTTGCTACTCTCGGTTGATCGGAATCTTGGGGAAGTTTAGGTGAAGCTCGTGATACTTTTTCTCTGACATCATTAGCAGCAGTTTCCATATCTTTATCTAGAGAAAACTCTATCCGGATACTTGATACTTCATCGCTACTATCAGATTTAATCTCTTTTATATCAGAGATGCCTGCAAGAGAATCTTCGAGAACTTGGGTTATATCTCTTTCTATAATTTCAGCAGATGCACCACGGTATACTGTAGTGACAGTTACAACAGGTTTATCAATATCTGGATATTCTCTTATAGTCAGCTTGTCATATGATACTATACCAACAAGTACAAGGAAAAGACTAATCACAGTCGCGAAAACTGGTCTTTTAACTGTTACTTCTGATATATGCATAGTTATTCAATAATCTTTATCTTAGATCCATCTTTAAGCTTTTCTTGTCCCATGTAGATAACACTATCATTCTTAGTGAGACCATTTTTGATTTGAATAAAGGCATCATTTCTTATGCCTATTTCAACTGATTTAAGTTGTGCTAAATCATTATTTACTACATATACAAAATGCTTCTTATTTATACTTAATAATGATTCCTCAGGAATGAGGATGGAGTTAGGAACTTGTTTTAAAAATATATTCAATTTCATCAATAATCCAGGTTTAATTTCTTGTTTGCTATTATCTAGTAAAGAATAAGCACTAATTGTCCGTGTTTCATTATTTATTCTTGTATCAACGTAACTTAGTTTGCCCGTATAGAAGATGCCTGGTAAATTATCTGAAGATGCAATATATTCTAAATCTTCTACTAAGAAAGGAAGGAGCCTTTCAGGTAAATCAACTGATAATTTCATAGTATCATAATTGTCTAACGCTGTTAAAAAATCACCACGTATGACCGTGTCTCCAAGATTTTTGTTACTAAGACCTATTTTACCTTTAAAGGGAGCATGTATTTTAGTGAGCCCGATCTTATCAGCAGAAATAATTGAATATAATAGTGAGCCCTTGTCTACAGTTGTACCCTCTTTAAAATGTATATTATCGATTAATCCATTTACTTTAGAAGTAATCTCAATAGAATCACTAGACTCTACTATAGATATGGCCTTATAAGTCTCTTTTGCAATATCAATTTTAACAGGCACTGTTTTTACATTAACAAATTTTGTTTGATTCATAAATTTAGTGAAACCTAAATATTTTGTATATAAAGACATTCCACCATATAAGAGACCTAATACAAATAAACCTAAAAATATTTGGAATATATTTAGTGATTTTATATAAGTTATAATTTTATTCGGCATAGTTTATTCTATCCAAATAAGAGATGCAATTCTACCTGTAATATTTTGTGCTCGATATGAATAATATAGGTTTAGATTTTGATAGGTACACATTTCATCACCGAATATTTTTCTAACGCCTTCTCTCTTAAGTATTAATGAAGCACACATCCTTAGGTTTAGCTTCCATGTATCACTTTCATTTTTGGTAAATATTTTTTTTGATATTTTTGAGAGTTTATTATATACGTCTTCCTTAACAATATAATTATCAGGAGTAATTGATGGGCCTATCCAACAAGTAATTTCATTAGGATTTTTTGAAAATCTCTTGACGAACTTAGAAATAATACCATTGTGGAGCCCTCTCCAACCAACATGAATAACACCAACCTTGGAACCATTTTTATTACATACTAATATAGGTAAACAATCAGCGGATAGAACTACACAGGGTAGGCCCGGAACATCCGTATACGTGCCATCACATACAACATTAGTAGTATCTTCGCTCACTTTTTTAATATAAGAACTATGAATCTGTTTCATCCAACAAGGATTTAATTTATAACCTAGAAGTTTTTTTAATTCATTACGATTTTTTTTAACATTAGTCTGAGCATCACCTACATCTAAACTTAAATTAGAATAGCGGTAATTATTTTTACTTGATCCTCCTATTCTAGTTGTATAGTATGCTCTGATATTATCAGGTATATCCCATGAAGGTTTTTTATATTGGATTGTCATAACTTAAATCCTCTAGATTTTTCTTTATATAATTAAAATCGTTTGGTGGATCGCTTTCAATAAATAGCGGTCTATTATTTCTAGGATGCTGAAAAGTGAGTGATGAGGCATGTAGAGCATTAGATTCGTATTTGTCAAAGAATTTTATAAGACTTTGATATTTTTTAAAAAATGATTTCTTGAAACCATATAGCTTGTCACCTATAACTGGATGACCTAGGTAAGACAAATGTACTCTAATTTGATGAGTGCGGCCGGTTATCAAATCAATTTCTAAAAATGATGCTTTTTCATATCTATTTAAGACATGAATTTTTGTAAGAGCATGCTTTCCTTTGTCAGATACAGCCATTTTCTTTCTATTAATTGTATGGCGCCCAATACTTCTATCTACTGAACTTATATTTGATATGATTCCAGTAACTAATGAAAGATATTTCTTCTTAATCTTTCTGTCATGCATTTGCTTAACAAGAGTATTATGAGACTCAAGTGATCTAGCAATAATAAGCAGACCTGACGTATGCTTATCAAGTCTATGAATAATTCCTGAACGTGGCACAGATTTTAATTCTGGGTATCTATAGAGTAGAGCATTCTGCATCGTCCCTGAAAAGTTGCCTGGTGCAGTATGAGTCACCATGCCGCAAGGTTTATTGATAATTAATATATCTTGGTCTTCATAAGCCACATCAATTGGAATGTCTTCTGATTCTATTTCTATCGATTCAATTGGTGAAAATTCAACTTCAACGGAACAAGCTTGTGAAATTTTCTGATCAGGGCTACAAGCTTCACCATTAACTAATATTTTTTTATCTATCATCCAATTTTTAATCCTTGAACGAGAATACTCTGGTAATTTTTGTGATATCAATTGATCCAGCCTTAAGTTATTACTAGGCTCAAGATTAAATTTATAAAAAGTAACATTTTTCATGATACATTCCTCTGTAACTAATCTATAATAACAAAATGAAAGCAAAAATACTCCTTAATAACATCGCTCTAATGATATTAATTTCTGGCTGTTCATATTGGGAAAATGCCTTTAAAGAGGCAGATCCAACCGTTGGTATGACACCTGCGCAAATTTATGATTTAGGTAAAGGTTTTTTGGATGCAGAGGACTATCCAAATGCTATTAAATATTTCGATTTATTAGAAGCTAGATATCCATTTGGAAAGTATGCAACCCAAGCAATGTTGGACTTGGCTTATGCCGCTTATAGATCTAATCTGAATGAAGAAGCGATAGTGAATTGTGATAGATTTATCAGATTGTATCCAAATCACCCTAATGTTTCATACGCATATTATCTGAGAGCTTTAGCTAATTTTGATAAAGATTCGAATTTTATTACAAAATTATTTGCCCAAGATGCTTCAAAATATGATACTTCAAGATTAAGACAATCGTTTGATGATTTCACAATTGTCATTAATAAATTCCCAAATAGCAAATACGCTAAAGATTCCAGAAATAGACTTATATATATAAAAAACATGATGGCTGCAAATGAATTATATATTGCAAAATATTACAGTAAAAGATTAGCTTATGTTGCTACAGTTGAAAGAATTAAATATTTGTTAAAAAACTATGGAGGGTCTTCTAGCACAGAATCAGCATTATTACTCCTAGTTGAAAGTTATAATAAATTAGAAATGTATGATTTGGCATATGATGCTGCTAGAGTCTTAAAACAAAACTTTTCTGAATATAATATTGATAAAAGAGGGGAAGTTATCTTAGTTTCAAAAGATTCTAAATTATCAGAAAAAAGATTTGTTGATCCAGTTAACAAAGAAGATTCTTCTTGGTTAGAATATTTAAATATATTTAATTATTTTTAATTTTATCATCAATATAACATACTGGAATAGGTTCCATTTTATGAAGATTTTTTAATCGTATAGATAGATACTTTTCCCTGTTTTCGCTTTTATCATTAACCATTGCTTCCTCTATTTCTTTATAAGATAGACCTAGTTGCTTTTCATCTGTTCTATTATCAGACCACAAACCATCTGATGGTGGAGCTCCAATTATAGCTGAGTCTATGTTTAATGCTTCTGCAAGCTCACTAACCTCAGTTTTTGTAAGATCTGCAATAGGTGCAATATCTACACCACCATCTCCATACTTAGTATAAAAACCAACACCAAAATCTTCTACTTTATTACCGGTACCAACTACTAACCCAGAATAAGATGCAGCTGCTTGATATAACAATAACATTCTAAATCTAGATTTAGTATTAGCAAAACCAAGATCACTTGATAGTTTTTTTGAGTCACATATTCTCTTAAAAATATCAAATGGTTCATCAAGATTAATTTCCAAAACTTCTACATTATCAAACTGTTTACTTAGAAAATTAGCATGCGCTTTACTTAATGACATTTCTGTTGAATGTAAAGGCATCATAATGACAACAGTTTTTTTTCCTGTCATCGCACATAAAGTACTGGTAAGTGATGAGTCTATACCACCAGATATACCAATAACAAAAGTTTGATTATTTGGCGCTTTATTCTCTACATAATTTGAGAGCCAGCTAACTATATGATTTATAACTTTACGTGTGTCCATTTATATTAGTTTAGCAAGAATAAGTCTAAACAATATACTAAAATATTGTATAGACATATATATTATAGTCTATAATATTAAAAAAATACCATTCATAATAAAATTATGCGTATAATAATATTAGTTTTAGTAGTCTTTTTAGTTTACATACTCCTAAAAAGTTTATTTAAAAAAGGTAAGATAAGCAAGTCTTCCGGTAAAAAGAGCATTGAGTATTGTAAATATTGCGAAGCTTATGTAGCACAGGAGGAGCATTGTACTAATAATGGCAGAAATTTTAAAGTATGCAAAAACTACAAATAATTATTTATGAATAGAATACCACTTTTAATAACATTATCTATTATAATGTCAATTGGAATAATATTGACAATAATCTTCAGATAGCCATGCATAAGATTATTGTAACTGGACCAATTAATTCAGGCAAAACTACTGTTACCAAAATGTTTCATAAAAAAGGTTACATTATATTTAATGCAGACCAAGAGGCAAAAGAAATAATTACAAAAAACAAATCAGTTATAAAGAAATTAATCAAGATTTTTGGAGATGGAATTATGAGAAATAATACTGTCTCATTAAATAAGTTGAAAAGCATATTTTTGAAGTCTAAAGAAAATAAAAAGTTAATTGATGAAATTATTCATCCTATCTTTTATAGTAATCTTAATAGATTAGTTAAAAATTATAATAAGAAAAATATTGTCATAGAAATACCATTGATAGAAACATTAAATGCTAGTAATTTTAAATCTGATATCATCTTTATAAGTTCAACATATGAGAATAGATTGCAAAGGTACCTAATAAAAAAAAATCATAAATCTCAAATATTTAAAACTATAGATAAAATGCAAGCAAGTAATATTTTTTATAAAAATAATAGTGATTATATTCTTATAAATAATGGTACTATTGATAGCTTGAAGAGAAGATTTGATAATTTATATAGAGTTTTTGAAAATGGATAATTTGTCGGATAATCAAGTTTCAGTTTATGAGGAACCTGCGCAAGAAAAGATAAGGAAATTTATTCGAATAGAGGCTTTATTTGCTAGAATAATCTTTTTTAAATCTAAAGAAAATAAAATTGAAAGTTATCAATCTATATCTGCGTTATGTGAACTTCATGAACTATTATCAAGAAGTGACATAAAATCTGAGCTTATAAGGGAAATTGAAACTCATAATACTTATTTTAAAAAAATAAAAGATTTACCAGGCGCAGATAGTGATAAACTACACTCAATCTTAGAAAAACAGAAAGCTCTTTTAGATTTAATGTATTCTGTTAAATCTAATTATCTTGATTATTTAGAAAACGATATTGTTTTTAAGACTTTATCTAAAAACACATTATCACAAATCCAGCCATCATCTGTAGAGTTTTGGTTTACAAGAGATATTATGTTCAGAGAAACACAAATTGATATTTGGATAGAGCCTTTAATGTTTATTAAGAAGTCTATTGATTTTATTCTAGATGTTGTAAGAAAGTCTGGAAATATCCAAGACAAGTTAGCAACAAAAGGTTTCATTATCGAAAAGCTTGATCAAAAAAAGAATATATTACTGATAAGAGTTACTCTTACATCTGATGTGTATTATTATCCACAGATAAGTGTTGGAAAACAACGCCTAAATATCATGTTCATGACTAAAGATGATAAAAATAATTTTATACCACATCAGGAAGATGTCTCGTTTGTTTTATCAATCTGTTCTCTCTGAATTTAATTCCAAAAGTTTGATATACCTGATATTCCATAACCAGATGACTTTACTGATTCATCTAAATCATTAATATTCAAGCCACCTAGCGCAAATGTCGGCATATATGCCTTATCACTTAAATACTTAAAACCATCCCACTTAATTTTTTTATTTGAAAACTTATCTTTTTGAACTGGAGAAATATAGATAAAATCGAAATTATACTTATTAGCTAGCATGACTTCTTCGGTGTTATGACAAGAAGTAGAATATATTATAGAACGGCTGTGATCTAATCTAGTTTCGAGCAATTTTAAATCATTAGAACTATAATGTATACCTTGAATATCATACGCAAAAGCTAATTTGGCATATTTTAAATCAATCATAAAATTATTACATCTATAACCATAAAGATTAATATAATAATTTACATGATTAATATATTCTTCTTCATTTAGACCAAGAGATCTGATTCTTAAAATAAATTCATTAGATGTTGAATGTAAAGCATGTTGTCTATTTTTCGAGTATGCCTTGGGTGTAATTAACGCATATCTTGGAAGTGAAATATATTTTAGTATCCTATGAGTAGAATCAAGAAAAGGCCCTGATATTAATTCAGGCAAGAATAATTCAATATCTTGATTTTCTTTAGATTTGATTATACCCGTGAATGAAATAATCTCAAAAATATGGATTATAACTGAAATTTCTGGATAATTATGAGTTATCCTGCCTTTATAATTAAAGCTAGTAAGACGTATATCTAATTCTTCATAACATTCTCTCTGAATAGCGTCTGATGGTGTCTCATTATCTTCAATTTTTCCACCAGGGAATTCATAAAAATTCTTATATGGATTCTTATGTCTCTTTGTAAACAAATATTTTTGATTAATTTTAATTAATGCTACGGCACAATTGATTTGTCTATTCATAACTATGAAGTGTATTCAGAGTTAATAGAGACATATTTAGTAGTTAAGTCTGAAGTAATCATAGAAAAATCATATTTACCTAGGTTTAACAATATTTCTATACTTATTTCCCTTCTTTTCATAGACTTATTAAGTATCTTTAAATTACATAACTTATCCTGCATTCCTCTTGAAAAGGTATTGTAGCCATTAATTTTCATTATCACTTTTTCTGGGATAAGATTTATGTTTTCGATTGAACCTAAACGAGCAATAATTCTACCCCAGTTTGGATCACTACCAAACATAGCGGTTTTTATTAAATTAGAATTGGAGATAGAATATGCAATTTTTTTAGCTTCTTTATAACTTTTTGAACCTTTAATGTTAATTGTGATAACTTTTGTTGCGCCTTCACCATCTGATATTATTTTTTTTGACAAATTTTGACATATATCAAGAATATTTTTCTCAATTTTAATAATATTTGAGTCTTTTGAAAAATCAATTTTATTTTTTCCATTTGCAATTAGAACGACACTATCATTTGTAGACATATCACCATCAACAGATATTGAATTGAAAGATTTGTCTACTGATTTTTTTAGAATAGAATTTAGCTTACTTCTAGGAATTTTCACATCAATCTCAATAAACGATAACATAGTTGCCATATTTGGCTCTATCATCCCAGCGCCTTTACATATAGCATTAATAGTTATTTTTTTATTATCAACTAAGAAGGATTTCTTGATATTTTTAATAGTTGAATCTGTTGTCATAATAGCTTTCGCCGCTGACTTCCATGTAGACTTAAATTTGAATGGTTTTTTGTTTATTAAATTAGTCATTTTTTGTATAGGCAATTGTTTACCAATAATACCCGTAGAAAACATCAAAATATTTTCTTTTTTACATTGAAATTTTTTAGACAGATATTTCATACATAATAATGCATTATTAATGCCTTGCTGACCTGTACAAGCATTAGCATTACCTGAATTAACGAGAATATATTTTGGTTTTGCTATATTAATATGTTTTCGAGACAAAATGACGGGTGCGGCAGCAAACTTATTTTTAGTTGTAACTATCGAAACAGATGAATTATCTGGAATACTAAAACATACACTATCATCACAGCCTTTTTTTATACCGATATTAAATGATTCGATTAAAGTTCTCTCACTCATAACTTACCACAACATTGTTTAAACTTCATATTAGTAACAGGACATTTTTTGTTTCTAGGTATATTTGCATCAAGCGCATTTACTAGACATCTTGGGTCATCTGATTTTTTTGATATCATATCATTCTTATTTGTACCTGTCTCTTTAGTTGTTAGTTTATCTATAATAGGATTATTTATTTTTATTCTTGCTAATATTTTAATAATTTCGAAATTATTGATTGACAACATTTCTTCGAACATTTCAAATGACTCTCTCTTGTATTCGTTCTTGGGATTTTTTTGGGCATAACTTCTCAAACCTATCCCTTGACGTAAATAGTCCATAGATTGTAAATGATTCCTCCAATCCTCATCTATAACACTTAAAAAGATATTTCTCATAAGATCATTTTTATCATTGATGGATAAAATACCTATATTGTTTTGAATTTTTTCATTAATTTGTTTTTTTACACTATCAAGAGTTTTTGACTTAATATCATTATTATTATCTTCAATCTGAGTATTAGTTAAGGTCATATTGAAATTACTATTAATTTCTTCATAAAGTTCTTCGATATTCCATTCATTTGCTGGTTGCATATCTGTCATATATTTATTAATTAAATCTTCACAACAAAAATGCAATATATTTATATATATCTCTGAAAGATCCTTTGCTGCCAACATATCGTCTCTCTGATTATATATTGCTTTTCTTTGTTCATTTGCAATATCATCATATTCAAGTAATGTTTTCCTTATATCAAAATTATATGACTCAACTCTTCTTTGAGCATTTTCAATTGATTTTGAGACCCATTTATGTTCTATAGCCTCTCCATCTTGCATTCCAAGCTTTTTCATAATTTCTGACACTTTTTCTGAAGCGAATATCCTCATGAGATTATCTTCTAAAGACAAATAAAATCTTGATTCACCAGGGTCACCCTGTCTACCAGCTCTTCCTCTTAATTGATTATCAACCCTCCTCGACTCATGTCTTTCAGTTCCAATAATATATAAACCACCAAGTTTTTTTACTTCATCAACATTGTTCTCGACATTTAAGTCAATTACTTTTCCACCCAAAACAATATCAGTACCTCTTCCAGCCATATTTGTTGCTATTGTTACTGATGATAATCTACCTGCATTTGCAATAATTTCAGCCTCTTTTTGATGATGTTTAGCATTTAATACTGAATGGGATATTTTTTCTTTTTTTAGAAGTTTAGATAATAATTCAGATGATTCAATAGACGTAGTACCTATTAATATTGGTTGCCCAAGAGCATGAACTCTTTTGACCTCTTGAATTATTGCATCATATTTATCTTTGATGTTCAGATAAACAAGGTCTACATGGTCATTTCTAATCATTTTTTGATGAGTTGGTAACACAACAACTTCAAGGTTATAGATTTGTAAAAATTCTGGTGCTTCAGTATCTGCAGTACCAGTCATCCCACTAATTTTATCAAATAGTCTAAAATAATTCTGAAATGTTATAGAAGCATATGTTTGATTTTCATTTTGAATCTTTACTTTTTCTTTAGCTTCAATAGATTGATGTAATCCTTCAGACCACCTTCTGCCGGGCATCTTTCTTCCAGAGAATTCATCAATGATAATAATTGAATTATCTTCTACAACATAGTCAACATCTTTTTGATATAGTAAATTAGCTTTTAAGCATGCATCTATTAAATGAAGTAACTGGATATTTTTGGGATCATAAAGACTTTCATTGTTATTTAATAGATTATTTTTCATAAGAAGTTCTTCAATTTCTGAATGCCCTTCTTCTGTAAGTGAAACAGATTTTTGTTTTTCATCAATAATGTATAGATTTTCTTCATTATTATTAGATATTAGAAGCTGGCTTATCTTATTGAGCTTTACATAAAGATTACTAGTCTCTTCAGCAGAACCTGATATCACTAATGGTGTTCTAGCTTCATCTATTAGCACAGAGTCTACTTCGTCAATAATTGCATATGACAAATTACCTTGAACTTTCTGGTTTATATCATAAACCATATTGTCTCTTAAATAATCAAATCCGAATTCATTATTTGTTCCATAAATAATATCACACTGATACATTTTTTTCTTTTCCTCGGGTGATAAGTCATTAGTAATAGTCCCAACTTTTAAACCCAAATAGTTATAAATTTCACCCATCCATTGTGAATCTCTCCGCGCTAGATAATCATTTACTGTGACAATGAAAACAGATTGACCTGACAGTGTATTTAAGTAAGCAGGCAAAGTAGATACAAGAGTTTTGCCCTCACCTGTTTTCATTTCTGCAATTTTTCCATGATGGAGAGCAATTCCTCCTAATAATTGTTCATCAAAGTGTCTAAGTCCTAAAGTCCTTACTGACGCTTCTCTAACTAGAGCAAAAGCTTTTGCAAGAATTGATGAAAAATCATTATTTTTTTTATAGATATCTCTGAGATTTTTTGTCTCTTGAATAAATTCATCTTGCGTTAAATTTTGATATGTTTTTTCTAGCGTATTAATTTCATGAAGATATTTGCCATATTCTTTTAAAATACGCTTGTTTCTACTACCAAAAATGTTCTTAAATATATTTGATATCATTGTGTCTTATATATTGCATACATCAGCTACTGTATCGTACAATTAGTATAATAGCTCATGAAGAAAATATCATCATTCATACCTGTGAATATTATCAATAAGAGTGCTTTAATCAAGGAATTAAGTGCATATATTCATAAAGTATATCCAGAAGATGTCTTTTTAGGTATAGAGATTAACTCTATCAAAGATCATACACTGATTATATCTTGTAAAAATAGTTCTATTGCAACGATAATGAGGTTTGAAAAACAAAAATATATAGATTTATTAAAGAATAATACTATCTGTCAGGTAGATGATATCAAGGTAGTAATTTCAGATTAATTTTCTGAAACAGCGGGCTCTGGTGAAGTGTAAAAGATAGGAGCTTGTTCATTATCTTCCATCTCAACTTTTTCCCATGCATCATGATTATTAACTAATTCTCTAAGTAGCAAATTATTCAGATGATGACCCGATTTAAATGCTGAAAAAGAACCAATAAGACCATGTCCTAAAAGATATAAATCACCTATTGCATCTAATATCTTATGTTTAACGAATTCATCTTGAAATCTGACTCCTTCTTCATTTATAACTTTATAGTCATCTATGACAATTGCGTTATCAACACTTCCTCCAAGAGCTAAGTTATTCTTACGTAGAAGTTCTATATCTTTGGTGAACCCGAAAGTTCTAGCCCTGCTAACCTGACTAAGATAAGACACAGATGAAAAATCTATTTCTGATGATTGTGATGATTTATTGAAAGCAGGATGATCAAAATCAATTGTAAACGCAACCTTAAAACCATTAAAAGGTTCTATCTTAGCCCATTTTTCACCTTGTTTAACATTTACAGTTTTCATGATTTTAATAAATTTTTTACTATCTTGTTGTTCTTTTATACCAGCAGACTGAATCATAAATACAAATGGTCTAGCACTGCCATCCATAATGGGAACTTCAGGTCCATCTAATTCAACTTCAGCATTATCTATTCCTAAACCAGCAAGAGCAGATAATAAGTGTTCTACAGTAGAAATTTTTGCTGATTTTGATGAAAGAGAAGTAGATAGTCTTGTGTCAAATACATTTTCAAGGGACGCCTGAATAGAGTCACAGCTAATATCAGTTCTTTTGAAAATTATACCAGTATTTGGCATTGCTGGTTTTAGAGTTAAACTGATCTTTTTTCCCGTATGAAGGCCTACACCTGATGCCTTTATTTTACTTGATAATGTTCTTTGCTTTAACATATTTTATTACCTAGTTTATTTTAAATGAAACCACAGTATATTCAAGGATTTAGAAGTATTAAATCATATATACATGTAAGACAATATTAATTGGCTAAAGTTCTTTATCAAAATAAGCTGATAACTTATTCCAAAACTTCATTATAGATTGAAAAAAAGAATTGTTAGACTGTTTTCGGTGAGGCATCAATTTTAATTGAGCTTCTCTATATAGTAATAATCCAACAGCTGTAGAATATCGAGTGAGGCCATTCAAGTTAGTGATTCCAGGGATTGGTTTTGGACTTCCAACTCTTGCAGATATAGAAAATTTACTTTGCGCATGATCATCAATTCCTAATATTTTAGACCCCCCGCCAGTAAATACAATACCTGCTCTGATTTTAGACGCCCAACCACTTGAATTAATCTCATTTTGGATTTGGGTAAAAATTTCATCTATTCTACAAGTTATAATATGAGTTAGTACAGATTTTGCTATTTCTGTATCTGGTTTATCTGAAACAGATGGGACTGGAATCTTAATTTCACTATCACTTGGGTCATTTTGTAAGCTACCATACTTTTTTTTAATTTCCTCTGCTGCCTCTAGCGATGTACATAATCCGATTCTAATATCATTTGTAATCATCTGGCCTGCAACAGGAATAACTGCAGTATGCTTAATATCTCCATCAGTAAAGATTGCTATATCTGTCGTTCCTCCACCAATATCAACTAAGCATACACCAAGAGATTTTTCTTCATCTGTTAATACAGAGTAACTTGAAGCAACTGGCTGTAGAACAAATTCATCTACATCTAAGAAACTATTTTCAATGCACTTTATTAAATTTTTTTTAGCTGTAGTAGAACATGTTATCACATGAACATTAGCTTCGAGTCTTTTACCTGCCATACCTAACGGTTCTTTAATACCCATTTGTCCATCAATTGTGAAATACTGCGGTATCCTATGAAGAATCTCCTGGTCTGGAGGAATATCTATGTCACTAGCATTCTGTATAACTTTAGCTTTATCTTCTTCAGTCACTTCATCATTCATTATATTAATGGCAGCATTACCATTATAACTTTGAATATGGTTGCCGGCGATTCCAGTAGTAACTGTATTAAATTTACAGTTTGTCATGGCTTTAGCTTTATCTTTAGCCTTCCTAATACTCATTACCGTCGTATCTATTTCAGATATCACACCTTTGTTTAGCCCTTTACAGCTTTCTTGACCCACTCCAACGATTCTCATCTGGCCATCATCATCATAATCTGCTACAAGACATAATACCTTAGTAGTTCCAATATCAAGAGCCACAATGAATTCATTATTGGTAGAATTTTTCGCCATATACCATAATATCATTATTTACAGTACATCAAAATATAATATTAATAATTACTGTACAGCAAAACCAGTAGAATATCTTAAATCTATAATTTGCTTTGAGCTACTATTTTTTTGAGAATTAATGAATTGATTATAAATACTTACGAAATCATATAACTTAGGCTTATACTGAGAAAATCTTAATTTAAATAAATATTTTCCAGTATCTATGGTCATCACATCATTGTTACGAGATATTTTATTTATATTTACTTCTATACTATCTAGTATCTCTTGAATAATGAGATAATTATTATAATTTTCTATGGCAGAACCTATATTACTATTTATCTCTAAAATATCATCTAGAATTAGTTGTTCAGACTTGATCAAATTACCTTCTAAATCTACATATACTAAATTATTCCATAAAAAAATAGGATCATATTCTTTTATATTAATAATGATTATATCTGGTGGCTTAAGTGTTACTTGTGTATTTTTGATCCATGGGTCTATTTCTAATTCTTTCTTAATCTGTCTTAAATCTATTTTATATGCTTGTTTCCCAATAGTCTTATTGATGACTTGATTTAGAATTTTTTTATCACTATTTATAATATTTGATTCAATAATTACTTCTTTGATTAAGTCGTCTGGTAAAAATTTATCATAGTTATAAAGAAATCCAAAAATTGCTATTAAAATAAGAAATATAAAATATTTTTTCGTCATACTTAAATATCAAGTAGTATTTTCAATAAATCATAATAGTTCAAATTATTTTTTTTTGCAGACATTGGAACTAAACTATGGTCAGTCATACCTGGGATTGAATTTATCTCTATCAATTGAATTTTACCGTCATCATTCATGAAGAAGTCAACTCTTCCCCAGTCACTACATCCTAAAGAGTTAAAACCATGAAGCACTGTGTCATTAATCATTTTTTGATAGTCAGTATCAAAGACTGGAAAAGTAAAGGATGTATCATCGTCTATATATTTTGCATTATAGTCATAAAACTCTCTTTTTGTGTCTATCTTTATCACTGGGAAAACCTCATTTTTGATAATTGGTGCTGTATACTCATTATAATTAATATATTCCTCTAAAAAATATATTGGTTCAGATAAATCAGAATTCACGCATAATTTTTCTAACTCTATGAGTTCTTTGGGGTTTTTAGTATCAAAGATTTTTTTAGAACTTAATATCTTTATTCCCACACTAGACCCTGATTCGGATGGTTTGAGTACGACTTTATCACCGAGAGTACTAACCAATCCTTCATTCAAATTTTCTCTCGTCAATGGGATATATTTTGGTGTATTTATATTATTAGAAATCCAGCATTCTTTACTCTTGAGTTTATTAAATGAAATTTTTGATGATAATGAATTTGATCCTATATATTTCATGGAGATTGACTCTAAATACTCTTGAACAGTACCATCTTCTCCACCAGTTCCATGCATTAAGTTAAATACAAGATTAATAGAGTTATCTTGAAAAAATTTATAAAGTAAAAGCTTGTCATTGATTTTAAAATCAAATAATTTCGATTTCACATTATTATCAATGAGACATTTATGTACTGATTCTCCACTTTTAAGCGAGATTGATCTTTCATCTGACCACCCACCACATAATATTGCTATTTTCAAATAATCATCCATATCAGAATATACATATTTCCTTTTTTAATAATATATTATATTTGCCTTTAACAACATTTTGTACATGTTCTATTAATTTAACTAAGTCTTTACATGTCCCCGTTCCATCATTTATAAAATAATTGCAGTGCTTGTTAGAAATATATATCCCACCAATTCTTCTAGGTAAAATATCAGATGAGTCAATTAGATAGCTTGCTGAAATATCTTTAGATGGGTTTTTAAAAATACATCCAGAAGACCATTGCTTGACTGGCTGTGTATCAGTTCTTAAGTTAGAGTATTTGCCTAACAAGTCTTTATTGAATTTTTTCTTTGTATTAATCATTAGTGTCAAATCTAAGAAAAGAGCTATTTTATCACGGTATATTTTCCGATATGAAGTCTTAAATCTCTCTCTTGGCCAAACCTTAAGTGCTCCATGAGAATCAAAAAATCTAGCCGAATGAACAGAGTCCCATATCTCCTGTTTAAAAGCACCAGCATTCATTATTAAAGCACCACCAAGAGTACCTGGAATTCCATGAAGAAACTCAAATCCTGGTATCTTTTTCTTATAACAGTATTTTGCCAATCTCGCGCATGATATATTAGCAGATAAATTAATATATTTTTCATTTTCAATACTGATGTCTATTTTTTTAAAATATTTTAGAGATATTATGTTCCCATTGTAGCCTTTATCATTAAATGCAATATTTGACCCTTTTCCTAAAATTAATGTTTTTGGAGAAATAAGAATATCGGTAATATTATGAATATCCTCAAGATTTTCTGGAAATAATATTTTTTTTCCAATTCCGCCTAATCTAATAGTTGTAAATGTTTTTAATGATATATTTTTTTTTATTATCACTTTATTTAATATAATCCATAGAATGATTTAATATAATATTCTCTGCATCATTAGGAAAAATACTCTGTATATTTTTTGATAGAGCATACATTCTTTTCTGATCATTTAATAATATATTAACTATTGTAATGAAGTTTTCTATAAAATCATCTTTTTCTTCTAATAATATTGCGGCGGAATTATCAGCTAGATATTTAGCATTATAGAATTGGTGGTTATCTGTAGCATATTTAAATGGCACTAAAACTAATGCTCTACCGATTTTTGAGATTTCTGATATTGATGTTGATCCGGCTCTACCTATAATCAAGTCACTCCAATCATAAAGCTCATCAATATTATTTGAATAATCAATTACTTCAGATTTGATTCCATATGATTTATATTTATCTTGTATTAATGCAGTCTTATCTTTGCCAGCAATATGTTTTATGAAAATATTGTCCACATGAAAATGTGAAAAAGCAAATGGCATTGTATTATTTAGAAAAAGAGCACCTTGACTACCGCCCATAACCAAAACATTTATAATAGACTTATTGCTACTATACTTATCTTCTGGTTTTGATATATTTTTAAAGATGTTTCTAGTAGGATTACCAGTATGATAAATTTTATCACTATACTTATTAAAACAAGACGGATAAGTTTCATAAACTTTCTTTGCTAGATAGTAATTTATTCTATTTGCAGTGCCTGCGATGGAATTTTGTTCATGTATTGTAAGTGGTATTTGTAAAATAAATGAACATATGGAAGGACCAACACTTACATAACCACCAAAACCAAGGGCTAATGATGGTTTAAACTTTCTAAGTATTAAAAATGCTTGAATAGTCGATATAAATAAATTAAAAACAGATTTGATTTGTTGATATCTAGATTTTCCTCTAACCCCTGACGATCTAATACCTTTAATAATGATATTGCTATCTTTAATTACCCTATTCTCTAATCCATTATCTGTGCCAATCCATAGTATTTTATAACCTTTATCTATATAACGCATAGCCATGGCATATGCTGGATAAACATGTCCACCTGTCCCACTGGCAAAAATGGCAATATATTGCATTAATAACCTCGTCTTACTGCTTGACTTATTTTTTGTCGATTTTCAATTTGTATTCTAACCAATAGTCCTACAAAGAGAAACATCATTAATAGATTTGTACCGCCATAACTTATCATTGGCAAACCCATTCCTTTGGTGGGAGCTAAACCTGTGTTAACAAGAATATGAATGAGAGCCTGATATATTATGAAAAAACCTATGGTAAAAGAAAGATTTGACGCAAAGATCATATTGTTATCAATAGATTTATTAGCAAGTCTTATAATTCTGATAAATATTATCATAAATAGAGAAATAATTATAAGTGTGAAAAATAAGCCTAGCTCTTCAGCAATGAGAGCAAAAATAAAATCATTGTATGATTCTGGTAAATAGTTTAACTTCTGAATACTTGACCCTAGACCTAAACCAAAGAAACCTCCTTTACCAAATGCTAGTAATGAAGCAATAAGTTGATAACCACTGCCAGAAGGGTCATCCCATGGGTTCATAAATGATATAACTCTTTTCAATCTATATGGTTGATAAATAATTAATGGAATTGATATTATAGAAACAATAGTAAAATAGTAGAATAATTTTTTAAGATGTAATCCGGCAACAAACATTAGTGAAAAAAATGTAAAGATAAGCAGAGCAGCACTACCAAAATCCCTTTGAGATAATATAATAGCGCATAAAATTGCAACCATAAGTAGACATTTGTTAAATGACAAATTTACATCTCTTTTTGATATAAAACTACATATCCATATCATAATAAAAAATCGTGAGATTTCAGATACCTGAATAGTTACAAATCCTAAATCTAACCATCTTTTAGCGCCATTAATCTCCCTTCCAAATCCAGGTATAAAAATAATTAATGAAATGATGAAAGCAAACAGCAAGAACAGTTTGCTGTAATCATTATAAAAACTCAACTTAATTTTAGAGACAACAATTGAAATGAATAGCCCAAAGAGCATATATATAGAATGTTTGATTGTAAAGTAAAAAGAATTAGACTTTACTTGTAATGCATAATCAAGTGTTGCTGAAGTAATCATTATGAAGCCAATAGCTACAAGTGCAGCAAAACAAGTTATTAAGGTCTGATCAATACCTTGACTTTCACTTCTTAGTAATCTAGTTTTGATAAATTCAGATAACATATTTTTCTATAGCATTTTTAAAATCTTTTCCTCTTATTTGATAATTTTTATACATGTCATAACTCGGGCTTGCAGGTGATAACAAAATACTATCACCTCTAACTGCATATTTTATAGCTATTTGCACAGCCTCTTGCATAGTACTAGCATCAATTGACCTAACATCTACTTTCAGCTGGTTTTTTATATAATTCTTATTCTCACCTATATAAATTAGGAGTTTGACTTTATTATTAATATTTTTTGATAACTTGGTATATGATATATTTTTTTTAGAACCACCAAGTATTAAAATAGTATTATTTTTCATAGCATCAAGTGCCGCAATCGTTGATGCGCAATTAGTTGATTTAGAGTCATTAAACCATTGTATCCCATTAGCCTCTTTTATTAGCTCTATTCGATGCGATGGATAAAGAAAATCTTTTAATGCCGCCAAGGAATCATCAAGTTCAATATTAATAATATTTAGGATAGAGAGGACAGCAAATATATTTTCAAGGTTATGTTTTCCTAAATAATCTAGTGATAGATTATTGTAAGAAATTTTACTATTAGATATATTAATATTTTTACAATTATTATCATATATTATACATTCTGATTTTGAATTTATTCCATAATAACTAATCGTATTAATATCAGATAGATCTATTCTATTTTCCTTTAGAGAGATATTAGCTAAACAATATTTTGTAGACTTATAAATTTTTTTCTTAGCAGATATATATTGTTCGATTGATTTGTGTCTATCAGTATGATCTTGATCAATATTTGATATTAAACTTATATATGATGTATAGTCATGCATATAATCTAGTTGATAACTAGACAATTCCAAAATTATATACTGATATTGACTACTAGGAATTAATAATGGTGATATACCATTATTACCACATGCAATTGAGTTGATCCCAATATTGTTTAGAACATGTTGTAACATATTTACAATAGTAGTTTTACCATTTGTTCCTGTAACTGATATTATTGGAATACTATTTGATCTTTTGAAAAGATCTATATCAGTAATAATATTTATATTCAAATCTTTCAAGATTTTAAATACTTTATGTGATTTATCAAGACCTGGGCTAATTATCGCTTCATCGACATTAATTAAATCTTTTTTCATTATATTTTCAAAGAAAATATTTTCAGCTTTGTTCTCAATATATCTATCATCAACCTCCGTTTTTGGTCTTGTATCAAATATTATAAATGGAATTGATTTTTTTTTAAGAAATGCTGCACAAGAAGTACCTGTTAGACCTAAACCAATTATTAATTTCGTGTTGTTCATTTATCTGATTTTCAGTGACGCAAGTGCAATCAAAACAAGTATAAAAGTAATTATCCAAAATCGAACTATAATTTTAGGCTCTGGCCACCCTTTTAATTCAAAGTGATGATGTATTGGAGACATTTTGAACACCCTTTTTTTAAAAATTTTGTACGATGCTACTTGAATCATCACTGAGAGTGCTTCCAAAACAAATACTCCACCCATAATTGCATAAACTATCTCTAACCTAAGAAGTACGGCTATAGTTGCAAGTATTGCGCCTAAAGACAAAGAACCTACATCTCCCATAAATACCTGTGCTGGATATGAGTTGTACCAAAGAAAACCAAGCCCGGACCCTACGATAGCACTAGAGAATATAGCTATTTCAGAAACACCAGATAAGTAGGGTATCAATAAATAGTTAGCTATATTAAAATTTCCTTCTACATACGCAAACAAAACAAATGCTGCAGCTATAAGAATACAAGGTAGTATCGCTAAACCATCTAAACCATCAGTGAGATTGACAGCGTTACTTGATCCTACAATAACAAAAATAGTCCATGGTATAAATAAAATGCCTAGATTCAAAGCAAAGTTCTTTAGAAATGGCATTGTCAAGCTAGTTTCAATACTTGACATAGCTGTTGTGTAGATAAAATAAGCTATTATTCCCGAAAATATTATTTGGTAAAGTAGTTTAGTTTTGCCACTTATTCCCGCACTTGAGGAATGTCTAAATTTTTGATAATCATCATAAAAACCAATTAATCCAAATGTTAATAGAATAAATATCAATATCCAAATATATTTACTAAATATGTCCGCCCATAGTAAAGTGCTAACTAATACTGATATAATTATTATTAAGCCACCCATTGAGGGTGTTTCTGATTTCTGGTCTAGATGTGATTGTGGACCATCCTCTCTTATTGTTTGATATAATCTATTTCTTGATAAATATCTAATCACAACAGGGCCTATAATTAAAGATAAAGTTAATGCAGTTAAAGCTGATAATATTATTCTTAATGTTAAATATCTAAATACATCGAAAGATGAATAGTATTGTGTTAGGTGTTCAAAAAAGTAATACAGCATAGTTAGATTCTAATATTAAATAGTAGTTAATGCATCAACAATAATTTCAAAATTCATAAAACGAGATGCTTTAATGAGAACATTAGTTTCTTTTTGTACTATAGGCTTAATAAAATTAATTAATGATTTCTTATCATTAAATATATAGGAATTTTCTCCAAATGCATTAGAAATAACATCTGAGTATTTACTGATGATGAAAATTTTTTCAACACCCTTATATTTGGCATATGAGGCTATTTCAGCATGAAAATTTAGTGCCATATCACCTAGTTCCCCCATATCTCCCATGATTAACCATGGTGTTCCATTCATTTGTACCAATGAATCTATATTTGCTTTAAATGATTCTGGATTTGCATTATATGTGCTATCAATTATTAAACATTCGTTCTCTCCGCGTAACATATTAAATCTTCCAGATATATTTTTAGTTGAGTTGATTCCTTCAATAATATTTTCTAGATTTGCTCCTGCCTCCATTGTAATTGCAATAGAGAATAGTAGATTAAGAATTATATATGGTTCATAGTTATCATTTATAAGTTTAATAATCTGATTATCTTTGGTTCTAATATTTATATAATCTTTATCACTAGATATAAGGTAGTAGTCAGCTCTAGTGGTCATCGAAATAGTGACAATTTTATTATGCTTGGATTTATCTAACCATATTTCATAAAACTTATCATCTCTATTAAGTATGACTGTTTTTGGAAATCCCTGATATGACAAAATTTCCCCTTTAGTATTAACTATATTATCTATATCTTTAAACGTATCTAAATGCGCTTCTGAGGCATTTAATAAAGCAACTATGTTAGGTTTAGCAATCTGTATTAAATCATTTATATCACCAGATTTACTGGCTCCCATTTCCAAGATAAAATGTTTTTCATTAAAATTTGTATTAAATATAGATAATGGCAACCCAATTAGATTATTATAATTTTTAAATGTTTTGAGTGATGGGTTTAAAGTAGACAAAATATTATAAACAATATTTGTGACGGATGTTTTACCATTAGTGCCAGTTATACCAATTATAGATCTGGGGCTTATTTTATCAAGTAAATATGATGCAATTAGTCCAAGTGCAGCAATAGTATCCTTAACTATTATATTAGGACATTCCTGATTAATATTTTTCGATGAGATAATAGCAACCGAACCTTTTTCTAGTGCTTCATGAATATAATCATGCCCATCATGAGATAGTCCTTTAATGGCTATAAAAAGAGTATTGATGTCTATATCCCTAGAATCAATTGATATTTTTTTTATTGGATATTTTTTTGCCTTATCATAATTATATTCAATAAGTATAGGTTTTATAGATTTTAATATGTCATTTAAATTAATATTCATTTACTTTATTTTTTAAATAATTTATATCATTATGTTTCAATACTCTATTTTTATATTGGATTTCAAACTCATTACCTTTTCCAGCAAGTATTATAATATCTTTTTTTTGAGATAAGGATATAGCTCTATCTATTGCCTTTTTACGATTAGGTATTAGATATATTTTAGACTTATCTTTTATACCTTTACAAATGCCGTTAATAATATCGTTCGAGTCTTCGTTTCTTGGATTGTCATCAGTAATGACCAATATATCTGAATATTGTTCAGCTATATCACCCATTATCTTTCTTTTATGTTTGTCTCTATTGCCTCCACAACCAAAAAGAGTAATAATTCTAGCTGTAGTATATTTGTTGTTGACATATATTAACAGATTTTTCAGTGCATCTGGAGTATGTGCATAATCTACTAAATATTTAATTCCTCTCTTCTTATCAAATATAAGAGTTTTACGACCTGGAATACATGGATTTATTTTTGATAAGACAGAAATAATTTTTTTAAATGAGTGGCCATTATGATATAAGAATTTCGAAAGAATGGATATGTTTGCAACAAAAGCTAAATCATGATTATTATGTAGCTTCAATTTTTTATTTAAATTTTTATCAATATTATTTATCCTATATGGTATATAACTTTTCTTCTTTATAATTTTAGACAACATGCTGCTATTGTTACAATCACTATTAATAAAAATGTTGCCACTTGTATTTTTTATTAAGATAGATTTAGCCATAATATACTTATGAAATGATCCATGGTATTCAATATGTTCTTTATTTATATTTGTTAGGATAGATTGATTAAATACTATTCCATTAAGTCTACCCTGGGCCAAACCTTGTGATGAGCATTCTATGATAATTTGATTGACACCAGCAATATTAAATTTATCAAAATATTTATATAGAATATCTATTGTAGGAGTTGTATATCCTGTAGATGAATAACGAGGATATATCCCAACTCCCTCAGAAGATATTAACCCTACTTTGTAATTAATTTTTTTTAGACATGTTGCAAGAAGATGACATAATGTAGTTTTCCCATTTGTACCTGTTATACCAATGATTTTTTTGCCTTGTAAAGGATAGTCATATATGAAATCTAATAAGTAATTCATATTATTCTTTATATACTTTGACTCATAAACCATATTTTTTTTAAAAAGTTTTTTCTCATTTAATTTATTAGCAGATACTACTCCTAATATACCTTTCTTAATTGCCTCATTGACATAAGTATATTTTTTTTTATTTGATGCATTACCTAAAATAAGTACTTTATTTCTACAATCATCTTTCGAACTAAAAACAATATGATTTTTAATATGTCTTATGTTTGGTTTCAATGAATAAATATATTTGATTATACTGCTTATATTCTGATTACTATTCATCTTATGTCTGGGTAAACCTTTAATAAATTCATTGAGTGACTCATGAAGTCACGAAATATTGGTGCGGCATGCCTACCACCAGATGCATTTTCAGATTTAGGATTTCTAATAATTATTGCGGCAACATATTCCGGTTTAGAAGCTGGCACAATGCCAACAAATAATGCATTATGCTTATATATATTATATTTACCTTTAGTATTAACTCTTACAGTTCCAGTTTTACCTGCAACGGAATATTTATCTAACCTTGCATTGATTGCGGTTCCCTGATCCCCTACTACTGATTTCATCATTTGAATGATATTCTTTGAAATATTTTCATCTAAGACATCTTCGTAGTAGATATCTTCTTGCATTTTTTTTTCATATGATAATTGTACCTTTTTGCCGTAGTTCGCTAATATAACATACGCATTAGCAAGATGTAATAATGTCGTAGATAACCCATAACCATATCCAATCGTTGCTTGTTGATCATAAGTCCATTTATCATAATGCTCTAGTTTACCACTCTGTTCTCCAGGCCAGCTCATATATAAACTTTTACCAAAATCTAAACTACTCAGCACATTGTAAATAACTCTACGATCAGTTCTTGTCGATATAGTAGCAGCTCCAACATTACTCGATTTCATTAAAATTCCTTCCGCATTTAATTGACCAAGATCTTTATAATCATTCATTTGCTGAGCTTTATCTTTCATATAAAATCCTTTAGATGTATCGATATTCTCATGAGGTAAATATTTATCTGTATAAATACCTGAATATATTGTAAATGGCTTCATAGTAGACCCTGGCTCAAAAGTGGACGTTATAGCTTGATTCTCTATCCTCCTTCCTTTCATTTCTTTTCTGTTAGAAGGATTAAATGATGGATAATTTACCATAGAGACAATTTCTCCAGTTTGATTTCTTATGAGTACTAGAGAGCCACTATCGGCATTACTCTTTTTAATATGTTCTTTTAAAATCTTATATCCAATAAATTGTATTCTCTTATCAATAGATAAAGTAATATTCTTTCCAGGAATAGGGTCTTTTATAAGTTTAATTATTTCTACTGATCTTCCTAGATTATCTTTTCTTATTTTTCTCAGACCAACAGTTGATTGTAATTCGGAGTTTTTTATATACTCAATCCCAGATTGACCGTTATCATCTATATCAGTAAAACCAATAATATTAGAAAAATATGAGCTGCCTAAGTAAACGCGATGATATTCATCTATAAAGTATACATATGGTAAATTTAATTTTTGTATTTTTTGTACTAATTTTTCATCTAGCTTTCTTTTTAGATAGTACTCTTTTCTGTCAGAATATTTATCTAATATATTACTGAATTTATTAGTAGACAAATTGATTATTTTTAATAATTCTCTGTATTCATTTGCACTGTATTTTAATTGAGTGATCCTGAAAATATTTATACATAAAGTTTTCTTTGGTAGACTCATGGCTAGTATCTCGCCATTAGTATCGAAAATCATGCCACGATTAGTCTTGATGAACCTATGATCTATCTGTCTTTTGTCGGCCATATCACTTAGATTGACCTTACAATCTGATTTATTTAATAAAAAACAATCAGTATTAAAACCTTGAAGCAATATAATTCTTGCTATAATTAAAAGTAATATAATGAAGACAATACTATAAACTAAATATTGTCTCCATTTGGGGTAATTTGAGTTTTTCTTTGTACTAGTCAGCTTGTTGCCTTAAAAAAGCTGGGATATCGATATTGTCCACATGCTCTTTCTCTGCTAGTGACTCATTCGTCACAGTATTTACTCCAATAGGAGTAGTTTGTGCAGTTTGTGAAGGCATAATACCAGTATTATTAATATTACCTGTGACATCCTCTTTTAGACTCTCTGGTTTTGATTGCAGATCAGCTTCATCAAAGCCTGTAGCAATCAATGTTACTCGCAGTTCACCTAAATTATCTTCTTCTTTTATGCAACCAATAATTACCGTTGCATTATCATTAGCAATCTCCTTTACTCGGTCTCCAATTATTCCAAACTCCTTTGAAGTTAAATCAGACCCAGCAGTTATATTAACTAGTACGCCACTGGCTCCATGTAAATCAATATTATCTAATAACGGACTACTCAATGCTGCTTGCACAGCTTCTTCAGCCCTTTCTTCTCCTTGCGCAAAACCTGATCCCATCATAGCTTTACCTCTTCCAGACATAACAGTTTTCACATCTGCAAAATCTACATTTATAAAGCCGCGAATAGTAATTATTTCTGCAATACCTTTAACAGCACCTCTGAGAACATCATTTGCTTTTTCGAATGCATTAAATATAGAATTATCATCACCAAACACCTCTGATAATTTCTCATTTGGAATAACTATCAAAGAATCTACCCACTCACTGAGGGCCTCTATTCCTTCTTCAGCAAATGCCATTCTCTTTGATCCTTCAAACTCATAAGGTTTCGTGACAACTGCTACAGTTAATATACCTGCATCTCTAGCAATTTGTGCTATAACGGATGCTGCTCCTGTGCCAGTTCCACCACCCATCCCAGCAGCAATAAAGAGCATGTCTGCCCCTTCTATTGCGGAAGTCAATTCTTCTTTTGCTTCTAGTGCAGCCTGTCTTCCTTTTTCAGGATCAGCACCAGCTCCTAAGCCTTTTGTAATCTCAGAGCCTATTTGAACCATAGTAGCTCCTTTAACATCACGTAATGCTTGAGAATCAGTATTGGCGAGGATAAATTCAGCGCCATGAATTTTTGATTCTAACATTGACATAACTGCATTACCGCCGCCGCCGCCAACACCTATAACTTTAATAACAGCATTTTGACTATACTCATTTACTAACTCAAATGTACTCATACATCACCTCCGGTTTATTCAACCAAATTCAAATAAATTATTTTTTTCTTATGTGGCATCTCCATGCCTAATTGTTTTTCAAAATCTATATTTATTAATCTGCTGTGTATTATTTTATTTTTATAATCTAATAGTTTTTTATGTTCATTAAGTTCATAAGCTAGTTTCTTATCAATTTTTTCGATGCTTATGTTCATATTTCTATTTTGATGCTTAATAAATATAACTCCAAAAGCAGAAATAGTTATAATTGATAATAAAAATAAGTTAATCATAATTCTCATTAGTCTTCTCCAAAATATTAAGTTTGGCAGATCTAGATCTAGGATTGTCATTTATTTCTTTTTCTGTTGGCTTGATAGATTTTTTTACCAATTGAAACATCTTTGTTAAAAACTCACTTTTTATTGGTAAATCTCTTGGTGTTGATCTATTTTTATCTGTAAGTGAGAGAAAGTCTTTTATTACTCTATCCTCAAGTGAATGATATGTTATCAACACTAATCGACCCTTAGGAGCTAGAATATTATAACTGCTATTTAATGCGTCTCTCAGAACATCTAACTCTTTATTTATAAAGATTCTTAGTGCCTGAAATGTCCTTGTTGCGTTGTGCTTATTTTTATCATTCTTTGGAATAGCTTTGTCAATTATGCTTACAAGCTCATGTGTATTTTTTATCTTATGTCTCTCTCGTTGTAAAATTATCTCTTTTGCAATTCTTCTAGAATACCTCTCGTCGCCATACTTCCAGATTATGTCAGATAGTGTTTTTTCATCTACAGACTCTATCAGCTCACATGCTGACAAGCCATTGCTTTGATCAAACCTCATATCAATAGGACCATCATTTATAAAGCTAAAGCCGCGGCTCGGTTCATCTAGGTGATGGGAGGAAACACCTAAGTCAAATAAAATTCCATTTACCGAGCCATGAATGCCCCAATCATGGGACAACTTATCTAATTCTGAGAAACATCCATGTTTTAGGGTAAATCTTTTATCATTATTTCTTTTAGAGTTGGCCATTTTAATGGCATGAATATCTTTGTCTATTGCATAAAGATGGCCACTAGTACTCAATATATTTAAAATTTCCTTAGAATGACCACCATACCCATAAGTTGCATCTATATATGCTCCATCAGGATTGATATTCATGGCCTGTATAGATTCTTGTAGCATTACTGGTGTATGGGCAAATGTAGTCATGATATATTTCTCTTCACTTTCATTATATTTTCATAGGCATCTCTAGCATCTATGAATTTCTGTGTAGATGCTTCATCATTATGGTTTTTATCAGGGTGGTGTTTTTGAGCTACACGCATGAAAGCCTTCTTGATAAGCCTTGTATCCTCATTACCAGTTATTCCAAGTGTTCTATAGTATCTCTCTAATCTCATTTATATTCTTATATCAGATAAAGCTGAATCATCTGATTCATCAGTTTCTTCTGATCTCCATGTGTTCACTCTGTTATTCCATATCTCCTCACTCCATATTTCAAATTTTTCACCTTGGCCTATGAGTGTGACTTTCTTGGACATTTCAGCTACTAATCTTAATGGCTTCGATAGGAGTATCCTGCCAGTTGTATCCAGGTCTATTTCTTCGGCATGACCTATTAAAAGCCTTTGAATTCTTCTGGAGTTCTTATTAAAGCTTGGTAAACTATTGATTTTTTTCTCTATTTCAAGCCATACAGATGATGGGTATAAAAGCAAACATTTTTCTTCAGAATCAATGGTTACTACCAATTTACCATCTGACTGATCGTCAATTGTATTACGGTACTTAGTAGGGATAGTCAGCCTTCCCTTAGAATCCAAGTTTATATTGTGTATGCCTTTAAACATATTTACCATTAATTCCCACAATTTTACATAAATTGCCATATATCAACACTATATGACTTTTTTATGATGTATGCAAGGCTTTACGCTTATAAATTAATGGTTTTATGACAAAATACTCTATATTTTTCATATGCTTATAAATAACAGTAACTTACAGAATATTTAGAGATTAGTTTTAGTTTTTGGGCGGAGAGCCAGCCTATAAGCCGGGTTCTGTCATGTATGATCATTAATCTCGAATTTTTGTCACCAAAAATCTCTAGCAGCTTACCATATAGCGTGTCTTAGGCTGACAAAATGCTATAAATTTGCCTTGCTCCTAGTGGGGTTTGCTTCACCATACTTGTTACCTTGCATGTGGTGAGCTCTTACCTCACCTTTTCACCCTTACTAATAATATACTAGCGGTTATTTTCTGTAGCACTTTCCGTAAACTTTCGTTTCCCAGGTGTTACCTGGCACTATTGCCTATGGAGCCCGGACTTTCCTCTGCATTCACAGCGATCATATAGCTGACTCTACTCAGGATTATAGATAATTTTTTACTTAGATGAAATCTATTTTATTTAAATTTTGACGCTATTATGTATGCTAACCAACCTGGGTCTGCATCACATTTTGTCATTTTATAAAATTCTTCAGTTTCTTCATCTTTTTTTTCATCCCATCCCTGCATATAATAGTCGACTCTCTTGAATCCTGCTTCAAATAAACACTCTCTAATTTCGGGTAAAGACCATAATCGCCAATTATACTCAAAAGCTTTTTTTAGGGATGAGCCATCCTTAAACTCAAAGTGTATATAACATGTTATATCATTGGTAATTGGGTTAAAACTATGTTGATCCCAACAGTAAGTAAAGTCTCTATAATTAGTCCTCTCTTCAAGTTCTTGATGAGCATCATACCCACCGAATGCATCCAACATTATTAATCCGTTTGGTTTCAGATTTTTGTAAGCGTTTTTAAAATATTTTATTAAGTCGATTCTTTTTTTAAAAACCCAATAACTAAAATTGAATGCCGATACACAGTCTACCTTAGGCGTTATCTTACTTTGTGAATTACCTTTTAGAATCTTAATTCTTGTCATTTCTTCATTAGACAAAGAGTTTTTACATTCACTTCTAGCATAATTCAAAATTGTATCATCTAAATCTACAGCTATAGCTTTTTTACCGGAATGACTTTTGACCCATGCTTGTGATATTTTTGCAGATGCACAAAAATCTTCTCGTATTGTTAAACACTTTTTTTTAGTATATTTTTTGTATATTTTATCAATAAACTCAACTTCAAAATCGACATTTTGAACAGACTTTTCATAAAGCTCAAATGGGTTAGCATTTTTTGCTGTAAGTATTTGCTTTTTCTTCATAGGATTAACATTTAAATGTTACTAAATAATTTATATCCTTGTTTGACTGAATAATATCATGTAGAAATTTTTTCCATTTTTTTGATAGACTAGTATTATAATATAAACTAAAAAGATGTCTAAGCAAGAGATAATTACTAAGATTCTTTTGCTGCTTATGATTCGAAATATATTCTAAATAATTTTCTAAAATTTCCTGTCTACTAGGAACATTATTATTTTTGTATATATTTTTCTCTATCATTAATAAAAAATTAGGGTCATCGTATATTTTACGACCAATCATTAATCCATCAAATATTTTAAGTTGTTCAGTCACATCTTCAATTCTTTCTATACCACCATTTAAAAAAAATTGACAGTTTTGAAATTCATTTTTTATTTGAAAAGCATCAGAATATCTTAGCGAAGGAATTTTTCTATTGCCTTTAGGGCTTATGCCATCAAGTATAGCGTTTCTTGCATGAACAAAAAACTTGGTGCACCCTGCATTACTTGATTTCTCTATCAAGTCTCTAAGGAGATCTAGATTCTCATCATATCCTAGTCCTAGTCTTGTTTTAATTGATACAGCTAAATTTGTCACTGACTTAATTTTATCAATACAATTAGCAATCACTTCTGGAGATTTCATTAAACATGCGCCAAAATTACCCTTAATTACTTTATTACTTGGACAGCCAATATTTAAATTTATCTCACTATACCCATTTTTTTCAATAATTTTTGCACAAGATGCAAATTTTTCAGGATCAGACCCAGCTAATTGAATAGTCAGAGGTTTTTCAGTTTCATTGACCACATATGTCTTTCTAGCTGTATGTAAAAAAGCATCACAGACAATCATTTCTGTATATAAGTATATGTTTTTAGACAATATTCGAATAAATGACCTATAATGTTCATCTGTTCTACCCACCATTGGAGCTAAATATATTTGCTTATTACTCATGCTGAGTTATTTTATTATATTAAAAATATACTATCTAGTAGTAAAATGTGAGTATGGTGATAAATCAAGAAAATTTGACTGTGGTGATACTTGCTGGAGGTAGATCTCAGAGAATGAGTGGCAAAGATAAAGGATTGTTAAATATAGATAATGATTATATTATTAAATTTCTTTATAAAATAGCACTAAAATATACTAATAATATATTTATAAATGCTAATAGAAATATCGATATTTATAGTGATATGGGGTTAACTGTATGGAAAGACTGTTTAGATGATTTTCAAGGCCCATTGGCTGGTATATATACATCACTATTAAATATGAAAACAGATTATCTTCTTACATTGCCATGTGATGGACCTTTTATTAATGAAGAATATTTTAAAAGAATGATAAATTTTAAGAATCAGTTTGATATCAGATCAGCACATGATGGTTTTAGAATTCAACCTGTTCATGCACTTATTAAGAAAAATATGTTAAATAGTTTAAAAAATTATCTTGATCAAGGAAATAGAAAAATAGATAAATGGTATAATGAGTGTGAATTAGATGAAGTATGCTTTGCTGATATAAAAGATATCTTTATCAATATAAATAATCCAGAAGAATTGTTAAAATATAAAAAACAAATAAAGGAAATAATAAATAATGAGTGAAACAAAAAGAGTTGCTTGGTGTATAACAGGTTCTGGTCATTACCTCAAAGAATCAATAGATATTTTATATGGCATGGAGAATATTGATTTGTTCTTAAGTAAAGCAGGAGAAGAAGTTTTAAAATGGTATGACTATGATTTAAAAATATTTAAAAAAAAAGGTATAAAAGTTTTCAAAGATACTACTGCAAGTTCTGCTCCTGTGAGCTTATTATATGAAGGAGTTTACAATTTAGTAATAGTTTCACCAGCTACATCTAATACAATAGCACAAATGGCATATGGATTTTCAGATACACTTGTTACTAATATGTTTGCTCAAGCAGGTAAATGTAAAGTTCACTCAATTGTTTTTGCATGTGACACAGAGCCTACTGTTATCACTCAAGCTCCTAAAAAACCAGTTACATTATATCCCAGAGAAGTTGAACTTCAAAATTATGAAAACCTAAAAAGCTTTAAAAATGTTGATGTTGTTGACACAGTAAATAAACTTAAAAGCGCTATCAAGAATTTTAATGAAAGATAATATATTATTCATAACAGGTAAACTTGCTGAGAAAAACTTGCGTAAAGTTCTAGATTGTATTGAAAAAAAAGATTTTTCATATGAAATTAGAAATTTAAATATTAATGTTGCAGCTCTCTTGACAACAGATATGATTTCACGAAGAATTGGCGATGTTTCAAAATTTAATAGGATTATTTTGCCGGGTAAAGTAAGGGGAGATGTAGAAAAACTATCCAAAGATTTAAAAGTAAAAATAGAACGTGGGCCTGATGAATTAAAAGATCTTCCTAGGTTATTTGGTGGTAAACCTCTAAAATATGACCTATCTAAATATGAAGTGCATATATTTGCTGAAATTACTGATGCTCCGAATATGACAATCGAGGAAATACTCAAACAAGCAAACTATTATAGAGATAATGGCGCAGATATAATTGATATTGGCTGCCTACCTAACCAAAAATTTTCCCATCTTGAAGAAACTATAAAGGAACTTAAGAAAGAAGATTTTTATGTTAGCGTGGATTCTCATCAAGATGATGAATTGATAACAGGTGGGAAAGCTGGAGCTGATTATCTTCTAAGTATAAAAACTGATAATTTTCATATCTTAGATAAAGTTGATTCTTATCCAATATTAATTCCTCAGGACGGTGATATGGAGTCACTATATACTTCTATTGATAAGTGTATTGATATGAAAAGAGTTTTCATAGCTGACCCGATACTGGATCCTATAAACTATGGTTTTACAAAATCTATTCTGCGTTATAAAGAATTGAGAGATAAATATCCAGACATTCATATTATGATGGGTACAGGAAACGTAACCGAATTAACACATGCAGATACGACTGGTATCACGATGACGCTTATGGGAATTATATCAGAGCTAAAAATAAATCATATTCTCACTACTGAAGTTAGTCCTCATTGTAAATCAGTAGTAAAAGAAAATGATCTTGCAAGGAGGATAATACTTGCATCAACTTTGAATGATACTACCCCAAAACATATTAATTCTGGTCTACTAACAACACATGAAGAGGACCCGTTTAAGTTTTCCGTAGAAGAAATAAGAGAACTATATGAAAAAGTAAAGGATCCCAACTATAGGATAGTCGTCAATGATGATGGTGTTCATCTATTTAATCGAGATGGCTTACATTGTTCAGTTGACCCGTTTGATTTTTATCCACATATTAATGTAGGTGATGATACTGGTCATGCATTTTATTTAGGTGTGGAATTAGCAAGGGCACAAATCGCATATCAGTTAGGAAAAAATTATGAACAAGATGAAGAATTGAAATGGGGATGTCTGGTAGAGGAAAAATTGGATAATAAATTATCATTTAAGAAAGTTGGTTCGACATACAGGAAGAAAAATGATTCATGAAGTTATAATTACCTCAAAATCAAAAGATAACATTATTCATATTGCTCCTATGGGTATACGCATAAAAGATGATGAAGTTACAATTTCTCCATTTAAGCCATCACAAACATTAGCGAATATTATGTCTACTAAGATTGCTACAGTAAATTTTATAGATGATGTACGGGTATTTGCAGGAATTGTAACCAGCTTTCAAAAAAATTGGGATCTATGTATTGCAGAAAGAAAGGATATTGTTCCACACTTGAAATCATCAAATGCTCATTATAATTTAATAATGGAAGAGTTTAAAGATGATGAAAAAAGGCCCAATATTACTTGTAAAATTATATCTCAAGGGAATCATAGACCATTCCAGGGTTTCAATAGAGCACAATCTTCTATAATTGAAGCATCTGTGCTTGTCAGTAGACTTAGCATGTTACCTATTGAAAAAATTCATCAAGAGATTGAATATTTAAAAATTGGTATCGATAAAACAGCTGGTAAAAGGGAGCTAGAAGCTTGGGCATGGATTATACAAAAGATTAAAGACTATGAAGATAATGAATAACTCAATATTATGACAGGCTTTCTAGCTAGTGTGAAAAATCTAAATGAAGCTAAGATTGCATCTATGGCTACTATAGATATTTTAGATGTAAAGAATGTAAGTGACGGAGCGCTAGGCTTTGTTGGTGAAAATATTATTATCAACATAAGAAAGAAACTACCAAACCATACTATTAGTGTCACTATGGGTAATGATGAAGATCCATCAAGCATAAAATTTAAAGATAAGGTTCAAACCATGATTAATGAAAAAATAGATTATATTAAGATTGGGTTATTTAATAAAAGATTTATCCCTCAACATAAACAATTATTGAAATCATTGAGTTTAGAAAAAACAAAAGCTGTTTGTGTGGTTTTTGCAGATTTAGATTTTGATATCAATCTAATAGAAGATATTATAAAATGTGGTTATCAAGGTGTAATGATAGATACTCATAATAAAACAGATAAATCTCTAATTGAGATTTTACCTATAGATATTATAAAGAGATTCGTTAAAATCATAAGAAAGTCAAAAAGAATTTGTGGTTTATCGGGATCCTTGAAGTTGAAACATATATCTATCTTAAAAGATTTATCTCCAGATTTTCTAGGCTTCAGAGGTCAAATATGTATGAAAGGACGAGATAAAATTAATATGGATTTGATTAATCAGGTAGCTTATGCGATTAGAAATTAATTTTTTAAGATATCTATTAAAGGCTTAATTTTATCAAAAGTTTCTTTGTATTCAGAATTTTCTTCAGAGTCAAATACTATACCTCCACCACCCCAAAAGTATAATGACTCATCATTAATTGCGATCACAGTTCTTATAGCAATGTTTAAGTCTGCCTTGCCATTAGAACTAATATAGCCTATTGATCCACAATATATCGAACGACTGTTTGGTTCTAACTCTTCTATAATTTGCATGGCTCTAATCTTTGGAGCACCAGTGATCGAGCCTCCAGGAAAACAACCTTTTATTAAATTATAAATATTTTTCTCTTTGTCTATTTTACCTTGAATAGTACTAACTAGATGGTGGACATTTGAGAATGTTTCAATATTAAATAGTTTTTTTACTTCTACAGAGCCAAATTCACAGTTCCTACCAAGATCATTTCTTAAAAGATCGACTATCATTAAATTTTCTGCCTTTTCTTTATCAGATGAGGTTAATTCATTTTTTGCTTCTTCATTTTGTATTTCACTATCACCTACTGGTCTCGTTCCTTTAATAGGTTTAGTCTCAACAGTAATGCCATCATAAGAAAGGAATCTTTCGGGAGAAAAACATAATATTTTTACAAAAGGAAAATCCATATATGCAGAGTAAGGAGCAGAGTAAGATGGTAAGACTTTATTAAATATATCCCAAGTATCACCTTTATACTGAATGCAAAACCTTTGCGAAAAGTTTATCTGATAACAGTCACCATCCTTTATATAGTTTTGTATCTTTTTAAACTTATATTTATATTCATCATGGCTCATATTGGATACACATGGAGATAGAATGTTAAAAGATTCTGGTTGATATGATGGAAAACAATCATTAGAAAATAGTTTTTTGAATCTCTTTATAATTTCATTTTCTTTCTCATATAATAAGATAGTTTTTTCAAGTTGATGATCAACAATAATAGCCCAGTCATATACACCAAATGACATTAATGGAATTTTTAAATCCGATTTTTTATTACTACCCTCATAAACGCCTCCTAAATCATATGACATATAACCAATTGCTCCACCAGTAAATGGGAGATTGCTGTAGTCAGAATTAAAATTTTTCATAATATCAGATAGTACATCTAAAGCATCTGTTTTTACTTTATTCTTATTTCCATCTTGTGATTCAACAATTGTTTCATTCTCATATGCATATACTTTATGCATAGGGTTAGCAGTAAGAATATCATATCTCTCATTTGGAAATTTTTCATAATTACTATTAAGAAAGACTGGCCATTCATAGTCTCTCAATAGAGAAAAAATATTCTTAGTATCCATGAAATAATCATATGTAATAAGTTGTTGTTTACTCATAGTATTCCTTAATTATTTTTGATAAAAAGTATGATGGCGCAACCAATGATGGCTTAATATCAGAGTTCTTAATCTTAATATTCAAAAAACTTTCAAGATTCAGATAATTATATTTTCTTTGCGCACTTAGATTTTTCAAGAGGAATTCGCCAACGCCCATACCGACAATCAAAGAATCTTTTTGATATCTGTGTTTTTTCATAGTTATATTAATGATTCTCTCAATCTTATTCATATGTATTTGCATTATAGATTTAGAAATTTTTATTATAGATTGCTTACTGTCTTTAGTATAGTCAAATCCAAATATCCTAGCGATTCTTTTCATACTATGTTGTATACTCTTGGATCTACTATCAGAAGTTGCCGCATAGTCATCTTGCCTTTTCACATAAAATAATACTCTATAAATATCTGCCATGGTTGCAAAGTTTTCTGGTATCACCTTAAAGGAGCAATTATTGATTATAACTTCCTCGCAAACTGCAAAAATAGGAGTTCTCAATACTCCTGTATATATTAACTCTGAGTATTTCAATCCTGTAAAATCATTAATCCTTTTGTTCAAGGATTTATTATTCTTCAACATAATGACATCAGTAGTAGTTGAGCCAATATCAATGGCTATTATATCTTTAGAGTATCTCTGCAGATAATCACATATTATTTTCCAATTCATTGATGCTATAGAATTATTACCAATAGACTGTTTATACTCTCTTATACCATATCTAGTATATACATATAATATGTAACTACGTTTTTTAAAGATAGATAATATTTTAGATACACCCAATTTGCGTGAGCTAAAAGAGTCACACATTTCGCCAGACATAGTAACAGCATTAATTATTTTATAATCCTCATCGTACTTATCATGAATAATCTTTAAATTATCAGATATACAGTCTATACTCTTCCAAAGTTCACAAAGTAAAATTTTAGAAATTATCTTAGAATTTGGAAAATAGATAGAATATTTCAAATGTGCCCCACCTATATCCCATCCAATATATATATTTTTTTTCTTCATATTTTTAGGAAGTTTTGCTTACTATTTATGATATTTTTATTATGTTTTGTAAATATAAAATCTAATAGGTTTATTCCTAAAGCATGATAGAGACCACAAAATGATGTGGTTAACCTAGGATTAATTTCTATAACAAATATCTCACCCTTATCAATAATTATATCAATTCCTACAAAACCATATAACCCTGGGAGCATATTCTTTATTCTGGATAGGAGATATATTATCTCTGGAGAATTTTTAGAATAAACATTAACAACTATTCCTGTAAGCTTAAGCTTATTATTTTGAATATTTATGATTTGCTTATTTACAGAAAGTAACCTGAAACTAGTATTAGTAAAAAAAATAGATAAACTTAAAGACTCTCCATTTATGTAAGATTCCATTATTTCGTATTTATTATTGTATTCAAACTGACTGGTACTATCAATTATCCTTATATCTTCACAACCTGCTCCTAATCTAGGTTTAATTATAATTTTAGATTTTAGATTAATTGCATCTTTTGAATCAAATATTTTAGGTTTAGATATATTCGATTTAAATAAATAGCTATGTAGCTTTTTCTTGTCACTACATACCTTTATTGTAGCTGAATCAGAAATTAAGGTATTAATCTCATTATCTTCTAGATATTTAACATAAGAATATAAAAGCATGTCTGTCTCTGGAATTATAGGAAGAACATAATCATAGCTTTTCAAAAGCTTTATATCTATGTGTTTTTTGTCTGATTTAACTAAGATAGAATTAGAATTAGTATGTTTTTTTAGTCTATGATCTAGTAAAGAGTGAACTTTAATATCTGCAGAATTTCTACCACAATCCTCTATATTATTACGCATTAAATTAGCCTCAAAGAAAAGATCTGATTTTAGTTCTTCATTTAAGAGACCTCCTCCTGTAAAATATTCATATAAAAGTATTTTCTGCATAGTATGGATATTATCCCTGTTATTGATATTCTAAATAATCAAGTTGTCAAAGCCATTAAGGGTAATAGAAATAGCTATAAATCAATTAACTATAAATTATACAACAGTACTGAACCAAGAGATATAATTTATCAGATTGTCCATAGATATAAGCCTAAAATAATTTATATTGCTGATTTAAGTGCTATATTGGCGCACAAGGTTGAAAAGAATCTTTATAAGTCTATTTTTGAAGAATTTCCAAAAATTAATTTTTGGGTTGATAGTGGTAAATGCAAAATATCACTTACTAGAAAGCACACAAACTATTATCCAGTTATATGTAGCGAAAGTTCTACGAGGTTCAATCCAACATCCAACAAATCACATAAATGCATATATTCTTTTGATTTTATGGGAAAATTACTTGGCCACAAACCTATACATAAATATGAAAGAGTAGAACCCTCAAAGATAATAATAATGGATTTACTGCAAGTAGGTTCGGATAAGAAGATAAATTATAATTTAGCTAAAAAAATTATACGTAAAAATAATAAAGATTATTATATAGCTGGTGGAATTAAAAGTATACTTGATATTAAGAAAGCTGGTACTTTAGGAGCGAGAGGAGTATTAATATCTACTATTCTACATGAAAATAAACTAAGAAAAATCTTTATCCAAAAAGAAAAAACCAGCCTATAATCTATAGGCTGGTTTTAATAATGTACTAGCTAATTAACCTTGTCCTGAGAAAGGATGTTGTTTAGCATCTGCATTAGCAACTACTTCATCTGCAGTTGGAGTGCCTTTTACAGCTCTTGCAATCGCCTCTTTAGTTGCTTGATAATTATAATCATAGATTCTTTTATCATCGTTAGCATCCCAATGAATGAAAACACCAACACATATAAAACAATCATTAGCTTCTGCTGCCGGTATTGTTCCATCTTTGACACTATCAGCTACTGCCATTGATACAGCTGCTTGTGCAGGACCAAACATTTGTACTGCTTGCTTAGCTCCTTTGATAGTAACTTTGTTAAACATTACAGTTGCTGGTTTAACCATTAAGTTAGGTTGTGAAACCGCAAGAAGTGATGTAAAACCATCTTTGTTGTTACATAATGTATTACAAAATGCATCTTCAACAGCTGAGCCGCGCGGCCCTATAAGCAAGTCTATATGCGCTATCTCGTTATCGCCCCCTTCAGTTACAACAAGGCTTTCACCTGTTAATACTTTGTCAATTACTGCCATTTTTATCTCCTATTTTATAATTAAGTGGTTCATACTCTAAAATCTATCTTTTGTTACTCTAGATTCTGACTAATCGGAAGAAAATATCTTATGAATCATAAGACTTGCGACCAATAAATCTGCGGTAGTCCCCGGATTAATTCCTTTTTCTTTATATTCGTAATCAAGATGATTCAGTTCTTTGACTGTATTATCACGACTACTATCCTTCTCTAGTATTTTTAGCAAATCATTGGCATGATTGCTAGTCTTTTTTGCTATTTTATGTCCAAATTTTCTACATATATGCGAATCCTCCACGTTTGCAAGTATCTCCAAAAAGGCTAATGAGAGGGAAATATCAATATAATTTGAAGCTTTTAGCCTTCTGTCAAGCATGGGTAGTATTTGGGTCCTTATACCTCCGAGATAATTACAATACTCGTATGAAATACGATCATAAGCAGAGGCATAACACATTAGGTCTTTCAGACCGATAGATGGTGATTTGTCAGTATCATATTTCTGATTAATATTCCTCGAAAGTCCAGAAGGTTTCGCGATATTTATAGCTTTGCATATTGACTCAGTATCACTGGAGGATGAATTATCGATTGATAGTTTGATGGCATTCCAAAATTTTTCAGATGGATAATAAATTATAGAATGGGATATCAAGGCACATAAAAGCACGATACCTAGATTAGTATTTGTATTTATTGTATCCCTTGTGATAATAATAGACTCTAAAACTCTTTCACCTAAAGATAGATCTAGTATAAAAAGTTTTTCACTGCTTAGTATACAACTTCTAATATAATCATCTGCTGTTGTATCATTATCAGGAGAGATTAAATTTACATTCCCTGGCTTTATAGCCTCAATATCTTTTTTACAAGAATAAATATATGCATTTTTTACGTCACTAATAGTAATACCTAGTTGAGATATTGTAGAATCATTTAGATGTCTCATAAAATTATGTCTGTAGTGCTATATTAACTTTATTATTCTCTGCAAAAACTTTTACAATATAATCTGATATCTTTTGTTTATAAAGAGATTGTATTCCTCTCCATGCAGGCACACTATTCATTTCGATTACATAATTTTTTCCTTGATGTTTGATTATATCAACACCAGAGAATGGTATGTTGATAGCTTCAACAGACTTTATTGCTGTATCAATAATATCACTATCTGGCTTAACTGGTATACAGTCTGCACCTTTAGAAATATTATTAATATAGTTTTTTCCTAAACGCATCATAGAATATATATATTTATGACTATTTTTCTTTAAAACAAGGACTCTATAATCGTGTGAAGGGGAAGTCTCAAGAAATTCCTGTAAGTAAAAAATATTATTATGATTATCAATATTTTCGAAATCTTTCAAAGTATTTATTTTAACAATATTATCGCCCTGGGAACCAAAAAGAGGTTTATATATTAATGGGTGCTTCTCAAGTATATTCTTTACGGTTTGAATTGATTTTTCTTTGCCTCTTAAAACCCATGTATTAGGAGTTAATATCGAAGCTTGTCTCAATTTAATTGATGTCATTGATTTATCTACAGTAGTTTCTATATGTTCAGATGTATTCATGATATTAATATTTTTCTCTTGGAATATCTTAAGAATATTGAGACTGTGAACAACTTCTTCAAGGGAGCCACCCGGTACATGTCGCACAAAAACATCAGTGACATCAGAAAAATTATTGATAAATTTGTTAATATCAATTGCAAGATTAGTTATTTTAATAGACAGGTCTTCTAAGTCAGCTGAAACTACAACAAATCCAGATTTTTCAAATGAATTTTTCAATTGATAATAATGCCACCCTTTTTTTTGGGTTAAAATTAGAACTTTTCTCATTTATTAAAAGATGAATTCACTAAATCACTATTTATTGATCCATTTGTAAATGTTTTTCCGGTTTTAACTGTTGTGACAATAACCTTGGCAGGACTGAATAATAGTTTATCTATCTTATAAAAATCATATTTATATTCTTTAAACACATCGGCAAATGGTTTTCCATAATCTTTAGAAGTTGAACTTGGCAACCTTTTTGCTAACTCATAAGCCTCATCATCCGCTACATCAACATATAACTGAATTGTGCCACCATATAAGATAGCATCATTTGTTCGCCCCATACCAATCAAAAAATCAGGAGCTGGAGGTGGTATTGGCGCAGAGCCAAATCCATCTATGACTTTATTGAGAGGAAAACCAATTTCATGTAGTTTATGCATACCTACTTCTAATACTCTTCCGACAACCTGAACCGTTCCTGATAATGACCGGGTAGGAGTAAGTATGATGGTCAGATTCTTTTCGCTAACATTACAATCAGTTGAAATTTTATCAATAATTTCTTGAGGCGGATTTCTATCAACCTCCATGACAACAACAGTAGAAAAAAACTTATCTGAGTAGTTAAGATCTTTAAACAAATCCTCTTTCAAAGCTAATGCCCTACATGGACCAGATCCTAATGCATTAAAATTATCTTCCTCTTTAACAAACGAAAGATTCCAGCCAGCATATTGGCTAGCCAAACAACTTAATACTGGGTTAGTACTATGAACATTAATAGTAGTTGGCCACTCAGGCATGTTTGACGTCATAGATAAAGAAACTCTTCCTAATCCACCCATGCAAATCTCAGTAATTAGACGGCCTGATTCCAGTGAACCGTTATTATTAATACCAGCATCTACTATTTTAGCTCCACCCTCAGATTCTTGTAATCCCAAATCTAATAGATTTAGGTTATCTAGTAGGTTCTCAACTAAAGGCTTTACGGTTTTATTTATACTAATTTTTTCAGTCATACTCAGATATCTATATCATAACAGTTATAATAGCCTGATAGAATTGAAATTTTTTCTTTTAGTTTATCAATTAGTTCCTGATGTGATTTTGAAGATGAGTAAATGGTGAGGAAAGGTTGGTTCTTTTTAACTTTCTCGCAATTTCTTGGCAAACATATAAAGTTAGAGTCTTCGTTAAATTCTCCAGTATATATCTGATCTTCTTTTAAAAATATATTAACAAAACCATAAAATAAGTTATTTTCATACAGTACAAATTCATCTGATGGATTAATTAATGATTTTAATAATGTATTTTTATGCATGTCATTATATATTTTAAATGTAGATGTGATCCTTGGGTTAATATCTAAAATATATATTTCATCATTAGTAATTTTAAAATCAATGGTGTTATAACCATTCAGAGACAAATCTATTGCTAGAGATTCAAAATATTTTATTTTCTCTTGCGGTATATATTTATTATTCATTAATGCTCCAGCATGTATAAATGGATGAGGTGTAAAGTTTTTCAAAAGCAAAAGTTTGTTTATACCTAAAAAGTAAAATTCACCTTTATTCATAAAAAAAGATATAGAAAGTGTTTTTCCGTAAATATATTCTTCTATATAAAAATTTTTTTGGCATTTGTTATCAAACTTTATATTGTATCCTCCAAAGCTATAGATAGGTTTTGATAAATATTTTCTATTAGTATTATCATCTATATTATAAGATCTGGGTATTTGTAAATTATATGACTCAATTATTTTCTTTATGCTATGTTTATCACTGGCTATGTTAAAATTTCTGAAATTATTTCCAGCTACATTTGTAGAAGATGACAATATATGTTGTGCCTCTAATTTATTTTCTAAACCTGAACCATATATCAAACTAATGTTATCAGAGTCATCTGATATATTATTAAGATATTGCTGAAGTTTTTTTAAATCATCTAGAATATCAAAATTATTTGCTTTATATACATCAATGACATATGTGTCAAAACCTAAAGATTTACATTGTTCATAAAGATATGTTGATTCTGTATTAATAATGACAATTGCATTGCTCATTATACATTTTTTTGCGCGAACTCAAATGCATGTTCAAAATGTAGATATACCGGTTTATCACAACTATACATTAATTTTAAACAATCATGCTGTGACTTATACTTTATGTTGCCTATCGCAAGTGCTCCAATACCATAACAGCCAGAGCTAGAATTTTTCATTTCTACTACATTATCCATTGCATCTACCCCTGAAATACCTGCTGGTGGCACGGCATTAACATCAGCACAAATCTTTAATTGTTTGGCATTCTTTATAAGTTTATCATCCAATAATTGGATGCCAGCAGCACCTGTATTAAAAACTATATCAGTATCTTCAAGAAAAGATGACTTGTCTCCATCGGCTGCTCCTGAGACAGTTTTAGATCCATATTTTTCATTGCACATGTTTGCAATTTTACTTGCCTTTTCTATATTTCTGCCAACTAATAATACATCATTCCCGGCTTTAGCACTTATTACAGCTGATGCAACGCCTACTGGTCCAGTGCCACCTAATATAACTATTTTTTGCTTAGTAAAATCTAAATCGAATTTTTCTTTTAGTGCTTTTTCAGTAATTGCAACCATACCAGCTGCAGTAGTAAATGCTCCACTAGGGTCAGCGAATACTGGTACTTCAAATGGTGGTACCATATGCTTTTTTGTCTCATCAATCATATCCATAGCTAAATGGCTATCTCTACCACCAATAAAAATACCTGTTCTTTTTAAAGCAGATGGAGATCTGGAAAATATCGTATCTTGAACTAGCGCTTGTATTTCTTCCATGGTTGCATTCGTATACGGAATCACAGAGTCCCATCCTGCATCGAATGCCATGTTAGCATCAAACGGACTTATGTTCTTTTCAGGTGTTATCATATGTAGTAAAAAAGGCTTTTCCATAATTTATCTCCAAAAAATTTTTATGTATGTTCAATTTTATAACCATTATTACTTGGGCTAACGATTTCTAATGTAATATTATTATACACTTTGAACTTATTTTCTATAACATTAACAAGTTCTTTGGCATGTAATTTAGATTCAACAAAAATATATGATATTGGTCCCCAAGAACTTTGGCCAACACCTATATTATCAAAATTTTTAATATAATTCATGATCTTAGTAATTTGAGGACTTAAAAACACTCCTTTTTGTTCTCCTCTATAAATTGAAGATGTAATTCTCTGAAATTTAGTTATATTGGATGCAAAATTTGTAAAATCTTGATGCAGTAAAGATGGAACAATTCCCCTAAATAAGACTTCTGATAATAGATTTTGATTTTTAAAAGATATGTTATCCTTATTTCTAAAAAAATATCTCTCCCTGGAACCAGAACTGCCTTTAAGAGATTTATCGTTTAGCAATATGATTTTCCAGTCAGATGGGAATTTATGCTTCAGTATTGGCTTAGGCAACTCATTTGTCTTCTTGCCTGAATCTACAACAAACCCTCCTGTTTTAAATAACTCTAGCCCAATCCCAGATCTAAGACCTCTCTTATAAATGTTAGCAATTTGGTCTATATTTAATTTTTTTTTCATTATTTTACTTATAGCCTTACCGATACAGAGAGATAGTTGTGTGCCGGAACCCAGTCCAATATGTTGTGGTGGAAGACTCAAAGTATTAATTTCTACATTGCACGAATTTGCAGGCTTAAAATATTTTATAATTGGGTTAATATATGATTTTGAGATATTAGTCTTAAATTGTTTTGAAGGACATATGGATAGTCTAGTTTTATAAGCATTAATAGCTAAGCCCAGACTACCAAAAGAATATCCATAATTATCATTCAGACCATAAAACCCAAGATGAAGTCTTGATGGTGATGTTATAGTGAATTTTCTTGAATTGACATTAATACTCATAACAATTTATTCTTTACGCCCATATTTTATACCTTTTGAGTACAAAGTGACATGTTTATAATGTAGAATATATTTATATGACGACTGAAAAATCCTATAAATCAATGGTTTGTCCTTTCTGCTCATTACATTGTGATGATTTAATCATTGAGACTAGCGACAATAACATAAGATTAACTCAAGGAAATCCAGAATGTGGTAAAAAAATATCACGCCATAACATTAATCCACAAAGTAGAACTTCTGCAACTATTAACAAAAAAAAGACAAGATTAACAGAAGCTCTAAAGAAAGTTAAAAAAATTATAGAAAAAAAATCTGAAGTATTAATACTCAATCATGGCACAGACTTATCTGGACTAAGATCATTATTGGCCTTTGCATCAAAATATCATTGCATAATAGATCATATAACATCAAAATTCTTATTCCAAAATATTGGTATAGTTCAAAGAACTGGTTATATTGCAACTTCATTAATGGAGACTAAAAATAGAGCAGATACAATTATAATATTTGGGAATAATATTTTAAAAAAAAATCCTAGATTACTAGATAGAGTTCTTATTCCTGATGCTAGTTTATGTGTAAACCCTAAAAAGAAAAATATAATTCTAGTGGGAAGTTTTGATAAAAAAACAATAAACTCTATCAGTAAGAAATCCAATGCTATCAACATTAAAATTAAACTTGACAATATACCTGATTTTTTAAAAATTATAAATAACAACAAACCTGAATCATTAAAATTTATTACAAAACAATCTTTAGTAAAAATTAACTCAATTATTAAAAAATCTAAATATTTAGTATCAACATGGACAGCTTCAGATTTTAGTAATACAAAAAATCCAGAAGATATTATCTCTTCGATATCAAAATTCATTGTTGATTTAAACATAGCTAGTAGAGCAGCTTGTATGCCTATATCTGGACCTCTAGCAGACTCGACATCTGCCCAAGCTCTTACATGGCTGACTGGTTTTCCATCAAGAATTAAATATAGTAATAATAGTTTTAAACATAATAGAACTGCCTATAATTCTGAAAAATTGATAGAAAACAAACAGGTTGATACTATCATACATGTGTCTAACTTATCTGAGAATGAATTGATTATGAATAAACATATATACAACATAGTATTAGGACATCCTAATTCAAAATTAAATATAGAGCCTGATATCTTTATCCCGATTGGTATCCCTGGGTTAGATCATGAAGGCATTATGTTTAGAACTGATAATGTAGTATCTGTCGCTCTTAAGTCAGTAAGGAAGCTTAAACTACCTTCGACACAAACAATATTTAATAAATTAATCTAGATTAAATTATGATTATACGTCTCAAATCAGGAATCGTTTATGACCCTACTAATAATATATTTAATAGAACTAAAGACATCTTTATCAAGGATGGAAAAATTATAAACAAAAGTAACATTCACGGTAAGATTAATCAGACAATTGATTGCACTAATAAAATAATAATGCCAGGCGCCATAGATCTTCATACTCATATTGGTGGCGGTAAAGTAAATATTGCCAGACTGATGTTAGAAGAATTTCATAATGAGACTGATGCAAAATATGATTCGTCATCTATTATTGCTCCAACGACAATCAAGACAGGTTTAAAATATATTGAGATGGGATATACAACTTGTTTTGAACCTGCATTACTACCTATAAATGCAAGACAAGCGCATGCAGAAATGGCAGATATACCGTTTATTGACAAAGGAGGATATGCGCTATTAGGAAATGACGACTTTTTTTTAAATTTGTTAAGGAAGAAGGCTAGTCAATCTGTAATAAATGATTATGTTGCTTTTATCTTAAAGGCTAGTCAATCCATGGGAATAAAAGTTGTTAATCCTGGAGGCATAAATGCATTTAAATTTAATCAAAGAGCCCTTGATGTAGATGAGAAATCAAAGTACTACAACATCACGCCTCGAGATGTTGTAACAAAATTGGCAAGGGCAATATACGATTTAGGCGTTCCTCATCCATTACATGTGCACTGCAGTAATTTAGGTATACCTGGTAATTTTCTCTCAACAATTGAGACCATTAAAGCCGCTGAAGGTATGCCAATCCATCTAACTCATATTCAATTTCAAAGTTATGGCAATAATGGTGATCGTGGATTTTCATCCGCAGCAGTTGAGATATCAAATCATCTCAACAAAGTTAAAAACCTAACTTGTGATGTTGGGCAGATTATGTTTGGGCAGACTGTTACTATGTCAGGCGATAGTATGTCTCAGCATAAAAATCATAAACATGCCCATCCTAATAAATGGATGTGTATGGATATTGAATGTGATGCTGGGTGCGGCGTGGTTCCATTTAAATATAAAGATCAGAGCTTTGTAAACTCATTGCAATGGGCTATAGGTCTTGAAATATTCTTACTTGCTGAAGACCCTTGGAAAGTTTATTTAACAACAGATCATCCAAATGGAGCTCCGTTTACATCATATCCTCATCTAATTAAACTGTTAATGGATAGGAGTTTTCGTAATGATATTTTAAGTGAATTGCCTAAAGATATTTTAAATCATACAATACTTCATACTATAAAAAGAGAATATACAATGAGCGAAATAGCAATCATGACGAGATCTGCTCCAGCTAAAATTCTTGGTCTATCACAAAAAGGAAACTTATCTATAGGATCTGATGCCGATATTACTATCTATGACAAAAATATTAAAGATATTGAAGAAATGTTTGCCCACCCAATATATGTATTAAAAGACGGAGAAATTGTAGTCGAAAATGGCAAGATAAAGAAATATAGATGGGGGAAAACACATACTGTTAAACCTGAATATGACAAATCAATTGAAAAATCTTTGACAAAATTTTTTGATAAATATCATACAATGAAGTTAGATAATTACGTTTTGAGTGATGAGGAAATGGAGAATATGATAGGTAGCAAAGTATATGTTAATGAATGTAAATATAAGAGAAAACAATGAAATACAATGGCTTGACTATTGATAATACTTTTGCAGAAGCTTTTAACATGAAAGCGACTAGAATTATTGTAACAGCCGATAATAAAAAATGGGCAAAAACTGCCTGTGATTCATTTACTGGTTTTGCAACATCTGTAATTGCTTGTGGCATTGAGGCAGGTATTGAAAAACAAATAAAACCTTCAGAAACGCCAGATGGCAGACCTGGTTTTGCGATACTCTTGTTTTCTATGTCTAGGAGTCAACTAGAAAAACAACTCGAAACAAGGGTAGGACAATGTTTGCTTACTTGTCCTACAACTGCAGTATTTTCTGGTTTAGATAGTGAGGATATGATACCTCTAGGAAAAAATTTAAGATACTTTGGTGATGGTTTTCAGATATCTAAAAAAATAACTAATAAGAGATTCTGGAGAATTCCTGTTATGGATGGAGAGTTTCTCTGCGAGGAAAGTACAGGAAGAGTCCCAGCTATTGGTGGCGGTAATTTTCTAGTGTTAAGTAAAAATAGAGCTTCTTGTCTAACTGCATGTGAAACCGCGATAAACTCAATTAAAAATTTACAGAATGTTATAACACCATTCCCAGGTGGCGTAGTAAGATCAGGATCTAAAGTAGGTTCAAAATATAAATCTCTTATCGCATCAACTAATGATGCATTTTGTCCAACGTTAAAAAGTCTCACCAATAGTAATCTGAAGGATAGTGTTAACTGCGTTATGGAGATAGTAATTAATGGTTTAACTGCTAATGATATTAGTATAGCCATGAAAGAATGTATAACTAGTATATCTAAATCAAAAATTAAAAAAGATATTGTTTCAATTTCTGCTGGAAATTATGGTGGAAAACTCGGTCAACATAATTTTTATTTAACTAAAATACTGAAATGAAACCAATTCAAATTAAACCTAAAATTAGATTTAAATATAGAGTTGACATGTCTTTCTTATCCGACATATATAAATATGATTCATTAACTACTTTTAGGGCAAAAAAAGTAATGTATGGTAATCAAGAGTATAGACTAGATAATATATTTGACATTTCCAATGGAGATAAGAAATATCTAGTGGTTAAATCTGCAAACTCACTTATGGATAATCTCGGATATCGTTTGACAGAGATTTCTCTAAAGGTATTTGGAGATGTAGGTGATTACCTAGGTGCTCAAATGTCTTCAGGTTTAATCGAGATTTATGGAAATACTAATGATCATTGCGCAAGTGGTCTTAAAGGTGGGATTATACGAGTTAATGGTAATTGTGGAGACTATCTTGGTTCTAAACCAAATTCCTCAAATGAGGGTATTTCAGATGGTCTAATATATGTATCTGGCAACGTAGGTAATAAATCTCTACAACGAATACGAAGAGGTAATATAATAATAGAAGGCAATCTTGGTGATGATGCTTGCTCAGAAATGATATCTGGTAGCGTATTAATTAAAGGTAAAATTGGTCGCAATTTTGCTAACGGCATCAAAAGGGGCACTATATTTACCACACAAAAGAAACTAGCAAAAAATTATAGTAAGTCGAATGCTGCTGAGTTCAATTTCATAAAGTTTTTTATTAATCGCGTTTCAAACGTAATCAACAGAAACTTATTCATTAATAATAGAAAGTTTATAAGGTATTATGGTAACAAGGACAAAAAAAATATATCAGAATTATTTCTTTTTGATTAATAATCTTTATTTGAAAAACTTATCAATCTCATTCGTAAAAAAAGCTTGCATTTGAGGAGTAGAAAAATCTCTTTTACCAACAGCTCTATATAACATCTTACCATCTGGGCTTATTAAAAAAGTTGTTGGCAAGCCGGGAACGCCCCAGTTATATTCCATATCCATATCTATTAAAATAGGAAAAGTTACTGGACTAATATCTAGATAATTTTTGATATTCTCAGGTCCTGGTCCCACATGAATACCTATTACAGTAAATTTGTCATTATCCATATATTTGTGAATTGCTTCAAGTGTTGGCATCTCAACTTTACATGGTGTGCACCATGTCGCCCAAAAATTTACTAGCAAGAACCTACCCTCAAGACTTTTCAAAGTGTGAATTTCTTCATTCATATCTATTAAGCTGAATTCAGGTGCAGGATTATTACTAGGCATAGGGTCCATCAAATATGTTGCTGTGAATGTCGAATTAGAAAATAGAAGGGTTGATGATAAAATTATTATTGATAAATATTTATGCATTTATTAGTACTTTGGTTTATTTTCATGGAACCAATTTGGATCATTTAATGATATTTCACCAATAGGGGCTGCTTTAGCATCCAAGATTAATGTGTCGACATTTGCTCCCGTTAAGGTTTTAAGAAACTCAACAATCTGGTCTACTTCTTTTTCAGATAAGTTTAATGGAAACATTAAGGGGCTTATATTCTCATTTTTCATTTTACCAACTTCTTTTATTCCACCTTTGTTGTAAAACTGAACAACTTCTTTTAATGTGGCAATAGATCCATTATGCATATAAGGCCTAGTAATCTCTACATTACGCAATGATGGTGTCCTAAATTTCCATCTATCATTTGGATCTTGAGTTACAGTGTATAAGCCTAGGTCATTTGGTTTAATTTCATTTTTAAATGCTGAATTGTCTTTATAAGTGGTAGTGTCTACTTCAATTTCTAAACCGGGTGCAAGTATAACTTTTTTCCTTTCTGGTTCCACATACATTGATGCATCAAAACCAATACCCGTATTATGCAATTGTTCATCTGTAAATAGTGTATAATCCTCTCCAACTGTGTGACAAGTGACACAAGAAGCTTTACCAGTAAATAATTTAAATCCTTTTTTTGCATCGCTTGATATAGCACTACGATCTCCACCATAGTACCAACGATCAAAAGCAGAATTACCGCTTATAAGCGCATACTGATACGCAGCGAAAGCTCTGCTCAACGTGTCAATAGATGGGCCTGTTCCATATGCTTCTTCAAATAAGTTGTCATAATCAGGTATACTTTTTATTTTTTTAATAAGGTACCCAGGCGCAGGATTAGCCATTTCATTATGAGCCAATAGAGGTCCCCATACTTGGTTTTCTAAAGAATGTTCCCTACCATCATGAAATAATCTAGTCAACAATGCTGCATTAAGTATAGTAGGAGCATTTCTTGGAACAGATCTGCCTTCAGTTCCAACTGCTGTTGCTAACTCATTATGCGCAAAACCCATCTCTGGAACATGACATATGGCACACGAGATTGTATCAGTATGCGATAGTCTCCTGTCATAAAATAATTTTCTTCCTAATGCTATCTTACCTCTGGTTAGCGTAGTTCCTTCTAGTACTTTTAATTTAGGTAAGCCAAGCTGTTGTGTGTTAGCAATCGCAAGTAAATCAGTAGCAACCCCTATTCTATCAAGTACTTGCGTAGATGTTGTATAGTCATCACGTGTATACCCATCCTTATTATCACCGGGTTTTGCGAGTGTAGCGGTAGAAGAAACATTTTGTACGGCAGATGCAACTACAGTCGTTCCATTATTAGATTCAGGGTGTACTAATGTTTTGATGTCATTTATTAAGACATCTGAATGAAGAAAAGAGACACTATATATGTTACGTATGGATTTTTGTTGGTCTATTAAAAAAACCCTAAGTATATGCGAAATCGACCCAATATAATTACCTTGCTCATCATACTCCTTTATAATTCTTTGGCTATAGCCATCAAGAATTGGATCAAGTTCTTTTAATGAGTTTGTTGTAAGGAATTTCCACTGTACAGTACCATTGTCTGTTCCATCACCATACAATCTCATAACATCAGGGTTGTCATTTTCAGGATCGAAACTTAGACTAATTAAAACTACATCTTTACCAATATCAGGTTGTTTATCTAATAAATGTTTAACCTTATGAAAAACAGCAGTAGCAAGAGGGCAGCCATTTACATCTGTACATGTACTATACATAAAATTAAGAAGGACAACTTTATTATCAAAAATATCGTGAAGCGATTTAGTGTTTCCATCTGAATCAATAACAATACCATCATTCGCTGGTTTGTAACTTGCTAAAGTGTAAGACGCTGGATCTGGTGCAGTAAAATTTAATTCAGTCCAACCAGGCGCAAGTACTTCAGATGTATAAGTTGCTTCTTGAGCTTCCACTTGTTGAAAAAACAATATAAAAAGTAATAATATTCCATTTATTCTAGCCATTGATTTAATATCTCTCCATACATAAATTCATGATGACAAATTAGTATAATTGTAGTGTGTTTTGGATAAAAAAGAAAGACCGCTTACAAAAGTAAGCGGTCTAACAGTTACAGCCATTTTACGTTATTTACCACCAATGAGGGTGTCTATAACTATGACAGTATTTTACTTGCTAAGTTCTGCCAAATTTTTATTATTTGGTGACTTAGAATATAGCGAGTATGCTCCGAATCTCATTTGATGCGGCATACCTAGCTTTTCCTTAGCAAAATCAATGGTAAATTGATGTTTTAACTCATTGCCATCTTGATGAAAAGCTTTGAAAAATTGTGGAATTCCTTCCCCGCCTTCTACTTCAGCTTTATCCCAGTTAGCTAACAATGATGATGTAAAGTAAATACGTTTTCCATCCCAGCTTTGAGATAGCATGTTTACTTGATCACCAATTTTATGAGCTTTAACTTCCACAGCATTGTGTGGATTAGAGATATCAAATACTCTTGTCATGCCATCATTCCATGTGTTTACCCAAAGATGTTGATCATCAGCTGTGATAGAAATATCTACAGGTAGTGGAATTTTAGCAGGATCACCAATAGTACCTACAGACTCAGCATGCCAGTCATTATCTTTTTCATAGATTAACCAGATTTGAGATGTAAGTGCTGTTGTTGTGAAACAGTAGTTATTTTGAGATCCCCATGCACATCTTATTTCAAGTGGTGCACCTGGTACATCAAAAATTTTCTTAGGTTTACGTTGATGTAAATCCCATACAACGACTGTGTTACCAAAACGTTGCATAGCTTCACTATCACCCATTAATTTACCTAAATTCATCATGTAATTATTCCATCCTGTAAATGAAGATGTAATCATCACATTTCTACGTGGTAATGCACGAACGTCATAACCATAACCGTCAGCAATTTGTCCTGTTTTAACAGCACCGTTTAAATTACCATCAGTAGGCATGTCGTAAGTAGCTACATATGTACCATCATTTGTATATTCTACAAGTGCTGTTCTACCACCAAAATCTTGGTTATTAGAAAGACCAGAAATCATCATTCTTCCTGGTAGTGCATATGTTGTATGAGGTCCAACAATACCGCCACTAGCTTTTGTAAAGTCAGTTATAACTTTATGAAGTCTAGGTTTAGACGGATTTGAATGGACGTCAAAGATAAATATTTTACCGGTATCTAATGTTGCAGCCCATAAGTAATGCCTATCATCTGTAAATCCAGAGTGATGAGCTTCGTTACGACCGCCAACAGAAGTATGTCCTATTACATTGCCATAGTGTGGCGAACCTGGGTTTACAGCAATTGTTACCAATTTGTCCTGTTCATCCCCAACTCCGACTTGTCCTAATGTCCACACATAAACATAATCTTCTTGGCCAACGATTTTAGCCATGTATGGTGACATGCATGTCTCATCCGAGAAAACATGCGATGGGACTAGCACTAAAGCAAGAAAGCTTGACATCAACATACCGTATACGGTTGACATAAGTTTTCTTATTTTCATAATTGCGCGCTCCTATTTGTTTCGCTTAGTTTAAGAGGGCC